>WNFB01006629.1_pt1 | contig 10389 bp, 3 predicted proteins | sample 5400501 | NCBI WGS metagenome assembly WNFB01 (sample SAMN13153341, study PRJNA577476) | soil metagenome | isolation source: 200 cm saprolite under Douglas fir tree site 2 hole 1 | place: USA:California | collected 2015-04-18 | reverse complement strand
GCCTGGCGACCGGCGCTTCTTGTGCAACCTCGACGGAGTTCGACAGCGAGGTCACCAGCGCAAGTTGATCGCCCGTTGCACCTGCGCCCAGTAGCTTCACTGTTGCGCCGGGCGACAGGCTGACGTTGAGTTCGCGAACCGACAACCCGACGCCGTCGTGATAAGTCAACACCTCTTCGGTCAGTCCCAGCGTGCCCGCGTAAGAGACGACGTGCGTGGTGTTCAAGAGATCGAGCACGTGTGAGGGCGCGGTCAGCAGATCATCGTTGGGTGGGTAGCCGGGACGCGGCGTGACCGAGTCGGGGCCGACGCCGCCGAGCGCGCGGCTGTAGCGTTCGAGGATGAGCGGCTCCATGCCGGCCAGATTGTGCAGCCCGTAGAGCATCGTAAGATTCGGCGCTTCGAGGCGCGGCGCGTTGGCGAACTCTTCGGAGTACATGGCGACGCGTGTATAGACGCGATTCTGTTCCGGCGGGAACTGTTGCAGGTAGCGTGTCGCGTCCGAGACGGCGTGAAAACGTGCGGCCGGCAGACTCACGAAACCTGCCCACCAGCAGGCGGCGGTCGCGTTCGCTTCGACGAAGCAGGCGAGCGCGATTGAGCCTACCAGCACGACAGCGCGCAGGCGCGGCGCGGACAACTTGAAGCCGCGCCACGCGAGCGCCAGCACGAGCGCGGTGAAGACGAGCTTCCAGAGCCAGTAGGCGCGTTCCGGCAGCCCCGTGTAGATCGTCGGATTCGGCTCAGGAAACTGGACGATAGCGCGCCACCACAGCACGCCGACCGCGCCGGTCGCAGCTAACAACACCAGCGCTGCGGCGGGCATGAAGGGTGTTTGTTCGCGGGCGCGCCCTTGCGCGAAGTAGTCAGCCACCGCGTCCCAGCCATAAGCGGCCAGCAGGCTGACTGCCAGCGTCCACTCGAAGGTATGGCGCGAGGGCACGCGGAACTTGTTCACCACCGGCAGGTGATAGACGAGTTGGTTGAGCGGCGTGTGCGTGCCGAGCAGCAGCAGCCACGCCACCAGCGCGACCGCGAGCCAGAACCAGACGCGCGCGTCGCGTACGCGGCCGCGGCCCGCGCAGATGACGGCCGTCGCCGCGAGCACGAGCGCGAGCGGCGTGACGTATGTGCCCGTGTCCACGTAGTGATAGATCTGAGCGCCGAGCGAGAGCAGCGCCTCGCGCAATGTGAAGGAGCCTTCGCTGAACACCTCATAAGTCAAGACGCTGCGCACGCTGCGCCGTGCGGCCCGCAGCGTTTCGAGCAACTGAAAAGCCGCCACGCCTGCCGACAACACCAGCGCTCCCGCGGCTACGGCGAGCGGTCGCCAGTGCAGCCACGCGCGCCCGTGTCTTTCGCGCGCACGTCGCCCCGCCGCCACGAGCGCGAGCGAAGTGAACAGCCCGTAAGCGAGCGCGAGCAAGCCCGCATAGACATAGCTCTGCCCGTGGCCCGCAAGCACCGACGGCGCGTAAGCCATCGTCGCGCCGAGCAGGCAGTGCGCGAAAGAGCGCCGGCGCGCCCGGTCGATGAAGAGCAGTACGAGTGGGGCCCAGACCAGGCCGTTCGTCAGCATCCCACTGTTGGCGAGGATGCCGCACATCATCCCGCCATAGCCGAACGACAGCCCCGCGAGCAGCGACGCCAACCGACTGCGCCCGATTTCGCGCGCGTAGGCATAAGTCATTAACGGCGACAGCAGGAAGGGCGCGAGCGCGTACACCTGTTCGGCGATGTGGCCGGGCAGGAACAGATGTCCCCACGTGAGCGGGTAGCCGACGGCGAGCAGCGAGACCGAGAACAAGGGATAGCCGGAGAGCGTGAGCGGCGTCCAGAGCGGGAGCTGCCCGTGCCGGATCATGGCCCACGCAACCGTGCGCAGCGGATAGGTGTAGTAGAAGTTGTCGCCCGTGATGATGAAGCGGCGGCCCGCAATGGCCTTTGGGAAGAAGGCGACGAAGAAGAGGACGACACACGAGAGCGTCAACACGTCCGCGCGCCGTGCTCGCCACCACTCGCTCCAGTTCCTCCGCCTCATGACGTAGCCTCGCCGCCTCTGTCTGTAGACCGTCCTTCGCGCCTGCGCCACGCGTAGATGCCCAATCCTCCGATCAAGCACAACGTAAGAGTCGAGATAATCGCGCCGTTGCGCCCCGCCGGCGCAGCGTAATGCATCTCCACGCTGTGTTTGCCCGCGGGCAATACTATGCCGCGCAGCAAGTAGTCGGCGACATTGATTCGCGCCGGCTGACCATCAACCGTAGCCACCCAGCCCGGATAAAAGATTTCACTTACCACCAGCATCGTAGCGCTCGGTGCGGTAGTCTCGATCCGTAAATGATTTGCCTCATAGCTGGTGATGCGGGCGGTGCTCTCCAGCGCTACTGCTGCGCGAGGTAGTTGTGGCAATTGTTCCGGCGGAACTTCGAGCAGCGCCGTGCGGCGCGGATCAAATTCAGTTGCGCTCTCGCCGCGAATGCGCCGCAGAGCCTCTTCACTGTCGACGGCTTCGACATCGGCGACGAGCCATGCGCGCGGTAGCGCCCGTGTGTTGCGCAAGATCAGCGTCTCATGCTGGTCATAAACGGGCTGCCAACTGTCGGCCGGTCTGTAGCCCAATGCAACCGTGATCCCCGCATTCTGGTTAAGCAGACTGGCGCTGTAGATCCCGATGGGCACGGCCTGGGTGAGGTTTGTGATCTCCACTTCGGTTACGCGTGCCGGCTTGTCAAAGGGCAGCAGCGTCTTGTAGCGATAAGCCCGGAAGCCCTGCGCCCCCCCGATCGTTTGGCTATCGAAGATCGGCGCGAGATCGTGTTTGATGATGGCGCGCACATCCGGGCGGTCGTGCGCCCACTCGGCCGTCTCCACGCCCGCGCGCAACTCCCGCTCGATGATGCCCCGCGTGGTGTGGATGCGCACGCGCGCCACGGGTGCGCGCTGTGGCACGGCAACGGAATTCGCGAGCGAGGTCACAAGCAACACCGAGTCAGCCTCAATCGGCGCTGTCGTCAGCGTGCTCGTAGTCTGAGGCTGAACCTCGCTGGGTATGCGCATGTCTGCGAATATGTTGCCGTCCGCGATTCCAGGTTCGGGCAGAAAGGCGAGATTCGAGTAAGAAACAACGAAGGAAGCGTTGAGTATGTCCAGCACGTGCGAGTGCGCGTTCAGGAGAGAGGGATCCGGTGATGGCGCGGAGAGTCGCAACACGGAGTCGAGACCGACACCGCCGAGCGCGCGACTGTAGCGCTCAAGTAGCAGTGGTTCGTAACCCGCGACATTGTGCAGGCCCACCAGAGCCGAGACGTTCGCGCAGTCGAACCGCGGCCGAGTCTCGAACTGCTCGGTGAAGGCGGTGCGCGTATAGACGCGATTCTCCGTTGGCGAAAATTGTTTTAGGTAGCGCGTGGCATCGGCTTCGGCCTGGAAGCGACTCGCGGGCAGCCCAGCGCCAGCCCACCAACGGTATACCAGCGCGGACGGCTCGACGAAACAGAGGACCAGAACCGTCGCCAGCACGAGTGTCTTGCGCCACCGCGCGCCTGTGACCAGCGTGGCTCTCCAGAGAGCGGCGGCCGTTAGAACCACGAACGCACCTTTCCAGAGACAATACGCGGTAGTTGGCGCGAGCCCGCCAAGTGCGAACGGTCTGCTGATCTGAAATGTCTGCACCCGGAGCCACCACAGCACGCCGACGACAATGCCGGCTGCGAGCAACACGATGGCCGCGCCGCGAGTGAGCGCGAGCGAGCGAGTGCGCGTCGTACGTTTCCTACGCAAAACGGTAGCGGCCGCATCCCAACCGTAAGCCCCAAGAACGCCGACGGCAAACGTCCACTCGAATGTGTGGCGCGAGGGTACGCGGAAACGGTTCAGCAGCGGGACACGATAAATGACACGGTACAAGGGTGTGTACGCGCCGAGCATCAGCACACAGGCGGCTATCGCCACGGCCAGCCAGAAGAAGATGCGCAGGTCACGCCCGTGTCCGTGACGCGCATGCCTATAGACGGCAACGAGCGCGAGCGCGGCGGCGAGCGGCGGTACGTAGGCGCTCATGTCGATCACGTAGAAGAGTGGCGCAACAAACGACTTCCACAACAGGGTCGGCCAAAACGAACCTTGCGTAAAAATGTCATAGCTCAACGCGCTGCGCACGCTTCGCCGCGCGACGCGCGCAGTCTCCAGAATCTGAAATGCTCCCACGCCCACCGCCAGCAAGCTCGCGCCGCCTGCGACCAATAACGGTCGCCATGACCGCGCGGATAAAAGCCGCGCACGCAAAGGCGTCGGCCCGTGATCATCCGCCACGCAGCCGAGAAAGAGCGCGTAAGCGCCCGCGAGTAGTCCAACGTAGAGAAAACCCTGTCCGACGCCGGTCAGCACGGACATCGTGTAAGCGCCCGTAGCGCCCAGCAGGCAAGGTACGAAGGGCCCGCGGCGCGCGCGCTCAAGCGCAATGAGAATGAGCGGCAGCCACATCACCGCGTTGGGCAGCAGCCCGTTGTTGGCAAGTGGGCTGGCCATCATGCCGCCGTAACCGAACGTCAGCGCGCCGAGTAGAGAGGCCAATGGGCTGCGCCCGAGCTCGCGCAGATAAGCGTAAGTGAACGCGGGTGTAAGCAGGAACGGCGCGAGCACGTAGATCTGCTCCGCGATATGACCTGGCAGAAACAGATAACCCCAGGTGAGCGGATAGCCGAGACCGAGTTGCGCCATCGAGAGCAACGGATATCCCGACATGATGTACGGCGTCCACAGCGGCAACTCGCCCTGCCGGATCATGCCCCATGCGACCGTGCGCATCGGATATGAATAGAAAAAGGCGTCGTTGATGAGCAGGTACTTGCCGCCGAAAAGTCCTTGCGGGAAGAATGCGACGAAGAAAAGAATGAGACCGGTAAGGGCCGTTACGTCTGCGCGTAGCCGTCGCCAAGAGTCCGACCTGAAGAGTCTCTGCGTCAAGCTTCTGTTAACCAGAGCCCGCCCAGGCCAACTCCCCCTCTGGCCGGCTCATTTTGTTCTGGCCTAAAATTGTTCTGGCCTGAAATTGCCGTCCGCGCCCGGTTTTTCGGCCACTCAGGCGACAACGTTTTGAACTACTTGCCGTGCCCGCGCGTCTAACTGTGCGGTGGAGCCAAGACTGTTGACAAATTCTCAACGCGCAAGCTAGAGTAAAGAACGATCTGGGGCTGCCCAAGATAATTAAGTCAATAGCAGTTGCGAGTAGCCCTCTCAAATTGGATCCAAGATGATACAAGCTTAACAGTTCCACCGCGTTTAAGAGTACCCGGAGTAGACCGCCATGCGAAAGATTGCCGTTGCGTTTTTCCTGCTGACCTTGTTGGCTGCGGGCGTGTATGCCCAGGCGCCGACGCTACGAATCGTGACTGATGATCCGACCCTGCCGTCCGAGTTGTTCTATGGCAACGTGAAGGTCAAACCAGTGCGCCTGCGCCCAGGCACGAACACACCCATTACGATCGACGATATCGACTTTTTCGTCCAGGAGCATTATATAGACTTCCTCGCGCGCTTTCCTGAACCGGCCGGTTTCCAGGCTTGGATGAATGTACTCACTCCTTGTAACGGCGATCTAAACTGCCTCTACGGACCAAACGGTAAGCGCGTACTTGTGTCTCAAAGCTTTTTCGGCTCGCCGGAGTTTCTGATTAAGGGCAGATATACGATTACGTTCTACAGACTGGCCTTCAACCGACTGCCTGACTATACGGAGTTTGCGCCGGATGTGCGTTCGGTGACGGGTACTACCGCGGCAGATACGAATGCCAAACGGGCCGCCTTTGCCACCAATTTTGCGTTGCGCCCTGAGTTCGTGAACCCCCCGAATGGATATGGAGCGATGTCGAACTCAACCTACGTGACGACGCTAATGGGGAAGTACAGCCTGAGCAGCATCACGACCCCGGATCCGGCCAACCCGGATGGCGCGACGAAGGTGACGCTGACAACCAACGATCTAATTAACGCGCTCAACGCCAGTACGCTGACGAAGGCGCAGGTTTTGCGGGCCATCGTGCAATCGGACCAGGTGACGAACGCCGAGGCGGTGAATACGTTCGTGGCCTCGCAATATTACGGTTATCTGCGGCGCACGCCTGAGACAAAGGGATTCAATGACTGGGTGAACTACCTGACCGCTCACCCAAACGATATCAACACGATGGTTTGGGGCTTTGTCGATTCGCAAGAATTCCGCAACCGCTTCTAACCGAAACACGATTTTCAAAGATCGAAAGGCCGGTAACCCGACAGGTGCCGGCCTTTTTGTGATCTCAGACTTGAGATTTTAAATGTGGTGAATGTCTAGGGCTCGTAATCGGCCCTGCGCGCCTCCCCACCGCGCCCAACGCCGAGCGGTAAACCTCTAAAGTCATTTGCGCCGTGCGTTCCCACGTGAACTCGGCGGCGCGATGAAGACCAGCCGCCGAGAGCTGTGTCCGCGCACCAGGATGCGTCAGCAGTTCGACCAGTGTAGCAGTCAACTCGCGGACGTCGCTCGGTTCGATCAAACGCGCGGCGGTGCCTACCGTCTCCATGATGACGGGGATGCGACTGGTGATGACGGGCGCGCCGCAAGCCATTGCTTCAAGTGGCGGCAAACCAAAGCCCTCATAAAGCGACGGATAAACTGAGACGCGGCAAGAAGAATAAAGCGCGCACAGAACTTCGTCGGGCACGTAGCCCGTGAACAGGATGCGTTCAGTTCGTGCCGATCGCTCAATATCCGCAAACAGATTGTCTGTAAGCCAGCCCTTCCCCCCGGCGATGACAAGTTGGGGGCGCAAATCCGTCGTGCGCAGCAACTCATCGAAGGCCCGCACGAGCGTCAGCAAGTTCTTGCGCGGCTCGACCGTGCCGACAAACAAAATGAAATCGTCTTCGACCCCGAGTTTGCGCCGGACCTCGCGCGCTTGCGCTTCGTCCACCGGGCGAAACGCCCGCCGCGGGGCAAGTGGCACGGCTGTGATTTTTTCCGGCGCGACTCTAAGGTGGTCGCAGATTTCGCGTTTGACGCTTTCAGAGTCGGTGATGATGCGCGTGGCAATGCGCGTCATCGTCGGCAGCCTCGTCCGCGCGCGCCGCACGAGGTGCTCCTCGTGCGTGTCGGCGTGTAGCAGCAACGATAAATCATGGATGGTGACGACCGTCGGACAGCGGTGCCAAAGTGGCAGGTTGTAGTTTGTGCCGTGAAAGAGGGTCAGCTTATTCTGCCCGACAATTAGCGGCAACCCGATGGTCCACCACCGCCGGCGAAACGGATTGATGGGCGCGTATACCGTGCGCAGGTTTGGCGGCGTTTCTATGCCGTGATTTTCCTGGTCAAGATAGATCGGCACTGGCGCAATTAATTGACACTCAGCACCGGGCACGAGCCGTGCCAGCGAGCATGCGAGCTCGAAAGTGTAATGCCCAATGCCCGTCTTCGGCGTCGCCAGCGGGATGCCGTCAATGCCTATGCGCATCGCTAAAGGTTAACTGACAAGCAGCAAAATGCCGAGCACGGACGCCCGGGCGCTTAGGCAAATGGCCGTTCGTGGCTTACAACGTTCAGCGCTTCCTTGGTTCTTTGTGGCTTACGCCGGGCCGAATCTCAACCTGTATTCGATCGAGTTGACGAAACCATTTACCATCGTGCGAAAGTCGGTCGGGTGCGCGTTCAGATAGTTGACCCAGTTGTTGAAGCCGGCCGTCTCTGGGGTCCGCCGCAGGTACCCATAATACTGCGAGGCCACGAACGCGTTGATCGCCTCAAGGTTCCCGCGCACCTGATCCGACTGTACGATGGCCCGCAACACCTGCGCCCGCGTCAGCGTGCCGCCGTTCAGCCCGTTGATTAAATCGTTCGTCGTCAGCGTCACCTTCGTCGTCCCGTCCGGGTTGGCTGGATCCGGCGTGGTGATGCTGCTCAGGTTGTAACCCTGGCCCATCGACCCTGTCATGAGTGCGGTCACGTAATTCGAGTTCGTCATGGCTGCGTATGCATTCACGAACTCGGGGCGCAACACAAAGTTGTTGGCAAACGCGGCCCGCTTGGCATTCGCCTCGGCCGCCGTGGCCCCGGCTAACGAGGCCAGATCCGGAGAGAACTCGGCATACTGCGGCAGCCGGTTGAAGGCCACCCGGTAGAAGACAATCAAGTACAGGCCCTTTTCCTTGAACTCCGGCGAGCCAAAGAACGCGCCCGACACCGTGATGCGGTCACACGCGGCCGAAGGACTTGCGGGGTCGGTATTGAATTGGTTCGCGCAGCCACGCAAGATGGCTGACCACGGCTCGCCCGCTTCCGGCTCGCGCCCCAGAAAGTCGAGGTAGTGCTGGCGCACGAAGAAGGCGATGCCCACGTCGTCTGTCCTCAAAATAGGGTTCGGCCCATTTACAGTGTCGTTATTAATGATCGTCACTGTGGCCGTCGCCTGCGCACCGAGACTGCCGCCTGTAGGATTACTTAACACGACGTTGAACGTCTCATTACCGTCAGCATACGCATCTTTAATAATTGGAATTAAGAAAGTCTTCGAAGTTTCTCCTGCAGCGAAACTGAGCGTCCCCAGCGTAGTCACATAGTCGCAACGCCCGTAGGCTGAGCCGTGTTTCGCCGGATCGGCACAATTCAACGTGAAGGTGTCGGTATCCGTCGTCCGGTAGTCGACGGTCGAGCTGCCGCTCGTGTCGCCGCTGCGCGTGACTGTGATCGTTGCGCTGCCGTCGCCTTTTCCCACGTTGTAATTTGAGGCGCTGAATTGGATCGTCGCCGTCGTTGCGCCAATTGAAGCCTCCCACATGCCGCGACCATGCGTAGCCACGCGGAGAATTCGGTTTGCATTCTGGATCTTCATGTCAAAGACAGAGACGCGCGGTAGACCGTTGCCGAACGGCACCCAGTTCGCGCCGCCGTCGGTCGAGTTATAGACACCGATGTCCGTCCCGGCAAAAAGATTGTTGGAGTTCGCCGGGTCCACTGCGAACGCGTTGATAGGAATGCTGGGAATGCCACTGCCGTCAGCGGTCCAAACCGGCGATACCGGTGATGAACCTGCGGCCGCGCCGAGATTCGTGACCTTCCAAACTCCCTGCCCCGCGGGCGCGAAGAATGAAAAGGCGACGTAAGCAACGTCCTTGTTGTTCGGATCGATTAGCGCGCGGCCCACAAACCTGTTTGAGCTGCCGCTGGGATTCGTGGGAAAGGATCCGCTGGTGATGTTGACCAGTGTCGAAGAACCCGTGGAGGTCGCAAACACCTGCCCCGTCTGCATGCCGACAACGCGATAGTTATCATCCTGTGGCGAGATAGCAATTGTACTGATGGGAATGCCCACCGATACTGGCGTGCTTGGCGGACATGTCTGGCCTAACGGACAGCGAGTCTGGCCAACAGAAACCAAAGGTGAGGTGCTGGTTCCTCCAACAATGGTCATGTTGTCGCCCTGATCAGATGATCGATAAAGGCGATCAGTTCCAAAGTAGAGAGTATTCGGCGTCCCCGGCCCAAGCGCCATCGGCGCATAAAAGAGCACATTGTCACTTATTTGAATGCCATTGTTTTTGAAGAACGGGAGATTGTCACACTGAGATGCGGGCGCGGAATTATCCGGGCATGGCGCGAGAGGGGTGCCACAGCCGAACGTGCCTCGGGTGGGCCATGAGTTAATAACGTTGAGACAACTAGTGAGAGTCGCCCGATCAAACAGGATCTGAGAGTTAGGTGAATTGAAGAACGTGAGATACATCGTCACGTTCGTGTTGTTGGTCGCGCTCTGGTCTATCAAAGTGTAGCCGCCGTCTCCTCCTTCCGCATTTTTCCAGTTGCCGCTGGAATTCTGTTGTGCTTCGGTTCCGTTGTCCTGCGTGCCGCCGATCGTCAGGAATTGATCGATCGGATGCACTGCCACGCTTTCAAACTGCAAAGTGTTCAGAGGCGCATTGTTCAGATTTGTCCAGGCCGTATTCGCGGCAGCGCTCGCAGAGCGTTTCCACACGCCGCCGTCGTTTCCGGTGTAGATATTGCCGACGCCATCAAAGAACAGTGAATGCTCGTCCGCATGCAAACCGTTGCTGTCGTTGCTGAACGAAGCCCCACCGTCTGTCGATTTTCTCACCACCCCTCCGCACTGCAAACTGGGATTACTACCAGATTGACCGCCGATGTAGACGACATTGGGATCGTTTGGATCGACGGCGATTGGCATGTCGTAGAAGCATTGGCCACTGCAGAATCCTTGTCCCCCTGCCAGCTGAGTCGACCAGGTTACGCCGCCGTCGATTGACTTTCTGATCGCGCCGGACGATGCCGTAGTGCAGGTTGCGCTCACATTTGGCGTTTCGCTGGTGGCCGCGTACACCGTCACCACCGATCCAACTTTG
>WNFB01006627.1_pt1 | contig 10389 bp, 9 predicted proteins | sample 5400501 | NCBI WGS metagenome assembly WNFB01 (sample SAMN13153341, study PRJNA577476) | soil metagenome | isolation source: 200 cm saprolite under Douglas fir tree site 2 hole 1 | place: USA:California | collected 2015-04-18 | reverse complement strand
CACCAGCGGCGTCTTCTTGGCGGCGCGCTTGATCCGCGCGGTCTGCTGCTTGAGCTCTTCGGGCGTGAGCGCGTCGGCCTTGTTGAGCGCCACGATCTCGGGCTTCTCCGCAAGATCGTGGCCGTAAGCCGCCAACTCGGCGCGCACCGTCTTGTAGGCCTCGCCCGCATGGGGGCCGGTGCCGTCGACGAGATGGAGGAGCACGCGGCAGCGCTCGATATGGCCGAGAAAGCGGTCTCCGAGTCCCGCGCCTTCGTGCGCGCCTTCGATCAGCCCGGGGATGTCGGCGAGCACGAACTCGCTGTTGTCGATCGACACGACGCCGAGCTGCGGATGCAGCGTGGTGAACGGATAGTCGGCGATCTTCGGCTTGGCGGCGCTCACCGCCGCGAGGAAGGTCGACTTGCCGGCATTGGGCAGGCCGACGAGGCCCGCGTCCGCGATCAGCTTGAGGCGGAGCCAGAGCGTGCGCTCCTCGCCCGGCAATCCGGGATTGGCGTGGCGCGGCGAACGGTTGGTCGAGCTCTTGAAATGCGCATTGCCGAACCCGCCATTGCCGCCCTTCGCCACCACGGCACGCTGGCCCACGGCGGTGAAATCCGCGAGCAGCGTCTCATTGTCCTCGTCGAACACCTGCGTGCCGACCGGTACCTTGAGCACCACGGGCGGGCCCGACGCGCCGCTGCGGTTCTTGCCCATGCCCTGGCCGCCGCTCTTCGCCTTGAAATGCTGCTGGTAACGATAGTCGATCAGCGTGTTGAGCCCGTCGACGCATTCGATCACGACGTCGCCGCCGCGGCCGCCATCGCCGCCGAACGGACCGCCGAACTCGATGTATTTCTCGCGCCGGAACGCGATGCAGCCGGAGCCGCCGTCGCCGGAACGAATGTAGATCTTGGCCTCGTCGAGGAATTTCATGGCAGCGGAATCGATATTGCGGGTGCCGGATAGATAAGGCGGAAGGATCGTTTAGTCACCCCCGAAGAGGCGCGTTTCCGCGCCACCAGGCCGCATCGTCGCGCGGTTGCGGGCCCGGCGGGAAAAAGCGCATTCTCGGCCGTTGATGACGCAGGCCTGCAAAAAGGGTCCAACGATGATGCGACGGCTGGCGACGGTGGTCTGGCTTCTCTGTCTGCTCGGCGCCGCCGAGTCGCGGGCGCAATCCTTTCCCTCGAAGTCGGTCACGATCTACGTCACCGCCGCGGCGGGCGGCGTGACCGACGTGGTGGCGCGGGCGATCGGCCAGCGGCTCTCGGAATTGTGGGGCCAGAACGTCGTCATCGAGAACAAGGGCGGCGCCGCGCACATTCTTGGAGCGCAGGCGGTCGCCAAGGCCGTGCCCGACGGCCACACCTTGCTGGTGGCGGAGGCGGGCACCTTCGTGCTCAATCCATCGCTCTACCCCAAGGACAAGCTCGGCTACGACGTCGAGAAGGATCTCGCGCCGATCACCGGCCTCGTGCGCATCAACCAGGCGCTCGTTGCGAGCAACGAGCTGCCGGTCTCGAACGTGCGCGAGCTGATCGCACTCGCAAGGCAGAAGCCGGGCGAGATCACCTACGGCACGGCCGGCGTCGGCTCCGCGCCGCACGTGAACATCGTCAAACTCGAAAACATGGCGCATGTGAAGCTGCAGCCGATCCACTACCGCGGCGCCGCGCCCGCGCTCACCGACATCATGGCGGGCCACATCAACCTGATGTCGGTCAGCATCAGCCTGGTGGTGCAGCCGTTCCAGGACAAGAAGCTCAAGATCCTCGGCGTGGGAAGTCCGGCGCGCGTCGCGCAGCTTCCCGACACGCCGACGGTGAGCGAGAGCGGCCTGCCCGGCTACGAGGCGCCGACCTGGTTCGGCCTCGCCACGACCGGCGGCACGCCGCGCGACGTGGTGATGAAGATCAACGCGGACGTGAAGAAGATTCTCAGCGACCCGGTCTTCCGCGACAAGTTCATGGCGCCGCAGATGTTCGAGCCGATGGCGAGCTCGCCGGAAGACTTCGCCGCCTATATGCGTTCGACGACGCAAAGCTGGGCCAAGATCATTCGTGAGCAGGGGCTGACCATCCAGTGAGGGCTGCAAAGAGTCGCAGGCCGCTTGCGCCGCAACGACAGCAATGCTGTCTTTTTGCGTCGCGTTGGCCCGTGCATCGTTGTGCGTCGATCACGAACGGGGGAAGCCGATGCGCCTGAGGTCACTGCTTGCCGCGCTCGCCGTCACGTTGGTATTTCCCGCGGCCGCGCAGTCGCAATCCTACCCGTCGCATCCGCTCTCCCTGATCGTCCCGTTCCCGGCGGGCGGCCCGACCGACACGCTCGCCCGCATCCTGGCGGAGCGCCTGCGCGTTGCGCTCGGCCAGCCCGTCGTGGTCGAGAACGTGACCGGCGCGGGCGCCACCATCGGCGTCACCCGCGCGGTGCGCGCCGAGCCCGACGGCTACACGCTGAGCATCGGCAACTGGACGAGCCATGTCGGATCGGGCGCGATGTATCCGCTGCAGTTCGACCTGCTCAAGGATTTCGCGCCGATCTCGCTGCTCACGGACGCCCCGCTGCTGATCGTCGGCAAGAACTCGCTACCCGCCAAGGACGCGCGCGAGTTGATCGCGTGGCTCAGGAGCGGCCATACCGGAACCATGGCCACGGTCGGCGCCGGCAGCGCCGCGCATGTGTGCGGGCTCTATGTGCAGGACAAGGCCAAGGTCCAGTTCCAATTCGTGCCGTATCGCGGCGGTGCGCCGGCCATGCAGGATCTGGTGGCCGACCAGATCGACCTGATGTGCGCCGAGGCCTCGCAGACGCTGTCCTACGTGCGCGGCGGTAAGATGAAGGCGTTCATGGTCATGGCGAAGACGCGCTGGCCGGCGCTGCCCGACGTGCCGACCACCGACGAGGCCGGCGCGCCCGGCATGTACATTTCGTTCTGGCACGGGCTGTGGGTGCCGGCCGGTACGCCCAAGGAAGCGATCGCAAGGCTCAATGCCGCGGTACGGGAAACCTTGGCCGATCCGGCCGTGCGCAAGCGTCTCACCGATCTCGGGCTGGTCATCGCGACCCCCGAGCAGCAGACGCCGGCGGGTCTCGCCGCTCAGCACCGCGCCGAGATCGAGAAATGGTGGCCGATCATCAAGGCCGCCAACATCAAGCTGGACGCGCATTAGCGCATCTCCCGGCGAAGTGGACACCGGTTCGCCGAAAAGGACATGCGCCAATGAATGAATCTAGAGCGTGTCCCGATCCGCAGGAACGGGACACGCTCTAGGCGGGGCGAACCCGCTTTCCCTGAGCGTTTTTGTCTCATCTCGAAACGCGGGTGCGACGCTCTTGCACTGGCGCGGAAGTACCAAAACGCGTCTCATTTGCGCGAGGCATCGCCGGCTCTCCGGTCTGGGAGGACATGAATGACTTCGCGGGGTGCGCAATTCCGGATGTTGGGTTCGATCGTTGCGATGTCGGCATCGCTGCTCGTCGGCGGATCCGTTGTCGCGCAGCAGAGCGATCCGGCGGCGAGCTATCCGAGCGAATCGATCAGGATCGTCGTCACAGTGTCGGCCGGCGGCGGCGTCGACACGGTGACGCGGATCGTCGGCGAAAAAATTCGCCAGCGCTGGGGCAAGCCGGTCGTGGTGGAGAACCGGGTGGGCGGCGGCGGCAATATCGCGGGCGAGGAAGTGTTCACGGCCAAGCCCGACGGATACACACTGCTCGCCTCGCCGCCGAACACGATCACCATCGCGAACCTGCTCGCCAAGAACATTGCCTTCGATCCGGCCTTATTCCAGCCGGTCATTGTCATGTCGCGATTCCCCAACGTGCTGCTGGTGCGTCCGGACTTCCCGGCAAAGACCGCGCAGGAATTTTTGGCCTACGCGAAAGCCAATCCCGGCAAGCTCAATTTCGCCTCGCAGGGCGTCGGCTCGACGTCGCATCTCACCGCCGAGCTGTTCGTGGCGCTCACGGGCGCGAAGCTCGTGCATATCCCCTACAAGGGGACGGCGCCCGCGCTCAACGACATCGTCGCGAGCCACGTCGACCTCATCTTCATGGAGCTGTCCTCCGCCTACAAGCTGCACGAGGCCAACAAGGCGCGCATTCTCGCGGTGGCGACCGACAAGCGCCTCGACATCCTGCCGGACGTTCCGACCATGGCCGAGGCCGGCGTGCCGAACTTCGTGTCCGACACCTGGAACGCGATCTCGGCGCCGCCGAAGACGCCGCGTCCGATTGTGGAGAAGCTCAACGCCGCGATCAACGACGCCATCCGGACGCCCGAGGTCGAGACGCATCTGAAGGCCCTCAATGTGCTGCCGATGGGCGGCAGCGTCGCCGATACGGCGAAGTTCGTCGCCAGCGAAAGGCAGCGCTGGAGCGAGGTCATCAAGAAGGCCGGCCTGCAGCCGCAGTAGTCGTCTTGCGACGCCATTCCTCGACGCGTGAATCCGCGCTAGGAGAGGGGTGGAGACTCTCGTCGGAAGGCGTTGGTGGCATGCAGAACAAGGCGGGCGGTGCGCTGCGCACCATATTCATCGGGTGGGGCGCGATCGGCTCGCGCGTGGGCGATCTTCTGGCGCGGCGTTCCTCCAACGTCGACATCGCTGGCGTCGCGACCATCGACACTCCGGCGGCGCGCGCCTTGATCCCGAGCGGCATTCCGTTCGTCAAGGAACCGGCGGAGCTTGCGCGCATCAAGCCCGATCTCGTGGTGGAGGCGGCGGGGCGCGCCGCGATCGACCAGTGGGCGCCGGCCGCGCTCGAGCACGCCAAGGCGATGATCATCGCGTCGACCAGCGCGTTCGTTGACGACGCGCTGCTGCCGCGCCTGGCTGCGATCGCCGAGCGCCACGGCAGTCGCATCCTGATCCCATCCGGCGCCATCGGCGCGATCGACGCCATCGCGAGCGCGGCCGTGCTCGGGCTCGAGGAGGCGGTGCATCAGATCGTCAAGCCGCCCGCCGCGTGGAAGGGCACGCCGGCCGAAAAGCTGTTCGACGCCTCGACCCTCACCAAGGCCAAGGTGTTCTACCAGGGCACGGCGCGGGAGGCGGCGCGCGACTATCCGCAGAACGCCAACGCCACGGTGGTCACCTCGCTCGCCGGCATCGGCGTCGACCGCACGCGCGTCGAGCTGGTGGTCGATCCGGCGGCACGCGTCAACGAGCACCGCATCATGGTGCGCGGCGCGTTCGGCGAGCTGGAAATCGTGTTGCGCAACAACCCGCTCGCCACCAATCCGAAGTCGTCGGAACTTACCGCCCTGAGCCTCGTGCGGCTGATCGACCAGTCGGAACGGATCAGCACGTCGCCTGGCGCGGCGATGACGAGCCGGCCGATCCGTTCCGACTGGTCGATCTCATCCGCGGCGCGTCAGCCGAGCGCGCATCCAAACCGGCGGACGCGCGTAAATCGGATCGATTGCTGACGATGTCCGCATAATCCACGCGCAGAACTGCGCCGCGCCGAGGAGCATCAGTGGCTCGGCTGTTCGTTGCCGACTGCTTCCAGGAAATACCGGATCTGGGCCGGCGACCTCAAATGATGAATCCGCTTCGCCGCCGCCGCCTCGGCGACGAGTTGCCGGTACTTCGGAGTCAGGTGACGGTGGCAAAGCGGGATGACGCGATAGCTCTGCATCGTGCTGCTCCACATCGGGCTGTTGTCCGGCCAGCCCTCCGGGTTCGCGAGCAGACCCCTGACGAAGCGCTTCGTCACCCAGCGATAGTGAGTCAGCAGCGGCAGATCCACGTAGATCAGCGTATCGGCGGCAGCGAACCGCTCCCACGCGCAGGCAGCCCCGCCAAAACCATCGATGATCCACTCCTCGCGGCGCAGCAGATCCACGTGCGCCTTCAGGTACTCGTCACGCGGCACCACGTCGCCGCCGGCGCTGAACTCCATCATGTCGATCGAGTAGAGCGGCAGCCGCGTCAGCTCGGCCAGGCGTCTTGCGAGCGTCGACTTGCCGCCGCCGGCGTTGCCGAACACCGCCACCTTTTTCATGCGGCACTTTCCGTACGCGGCGGGCTCGTCACTCCGATGCGGCGATGCCCGCGGCCTGCACGACCTTGCTCCAGCGCACGATCTCGGATTTGACGAAACGCTGCATCTCCTCGATCGAGGGCGTCTCCATCGGGATCAGGCTGAGCTTGCTGATCTGCTCCTTGATGTCCGGTGTTGCCAGAATGCCGCGCATCTCGGCGTGCAGCTTGTCGACGATCGGGCGCGGCGTTTTCGCCGGCGCCGTCACCATGAACCAGCCGGCCACGTCGAACCCGGGAACGCCGGCCTCGTTGATCGGCGGAATGTCGGGGAACGCAGCGAGCCGCGACTTCATCGAGACGCCGAGCGCACGCACGCGGCCGGTCTGGATCATGCCCGCCGCGGGCGGCACGTCGCAGAACATGAAATCGATGTGTCCGGCGACGACGTCGTTCAAGGCGGGCAGGCTGCCCTTGTACGGCACGTGGGTCGCCTGGATACCGGTCATGCTCTTGAACAGCTCGGCATAGAGATGATGCGGCGCGCCCGGTCCGCCCGATCCATAGGACAATGGCGCCGGCCGCCTCTTGGCAAAATCGATCAGCTCCACCACCGATTTGACCGGCAGCGACGGGTTGACGATCAGCACGAACGGCGCCTGCGCCACCATCACGAGCGGAATGAGGTCGGTGGCCGGATCGTAGGGCAGGTTCTTGTGCACCGTGACGTTGATCGCCATCGGCGTCGGCGTCGCCATCAGCAGCGTGTAGCCGTCGGGCGCGGATTTCACGACCGCGGAGGTGCCGATCACCGTTCCGGCGCCGGGCTTGTTCTCCACGATGAACGACTTGCCGAGCCGCTGCTCGAGCTTCTGCGCGATGATCCGGGTGAGGATTTCGGTGCTGCCGCCCGGCGTGTACGGCACCACGATCGTGACCGGCCTGACCGGATAGTCCTGCGCGGAGGCCGCGCGCGGCAACAGCGCCGCGCCGCCGAGCGCCAATATGAATTGTCGCCGTCCGATGCCGAGCGTCATGCAACCCTCCCGAACAAGGTCATGCCCCGTGCTTGGGCAGCCATGCTAGCACGGTTCGACCGCGCTCTCCGTGGGCCTTTGCCCGACAGGTGAGGCTTCAATCCGTCGCACCCGCGGACAGCCGTGAAGCACGGTTAAGAAAGTATCGAACGGGGTGATCTACCTCACAGTCCGCCCCCGCTGCCTCGTGGTTTTTCCTGCTCACCTCATTACGGGAGCGGGCCATGCATCAGAACGGATCAAGCAGCACTTATTTCCTGGTCAACGCCGGACACTCGACCGCGATTCTTCGGCCGCCAGTCGATGGCGAGGAATTCCTCATCTGGGCGAAGTGGCTCAAGGGCGGAGCCGCGGCCATTTCTCTGAGCGCCGCGCTGGCGCTGTGTTGGGCGGCGGGCACGGTCCGTCCGCTCGAGGCCACCATCCAAATGGAGCGGCTGGCCGCCAAAGTCGAGCAGACGGCAGTCATCCATCCCAATACGGCGCGCGAGCTCGCGCGGCTCATGGATCAGCATGGATATGACTGCAATCAGGTGGCATGCGGCGCCCAGCTGCATGCCCGCAACAACGCGGCCCGCAACCGACTGACGGGGCTGATTGCAATGAAGGCTCCGGCGCACAAATTCGTCGGTGTCGACCCCGTCACGACCGGCTCAGTGTCGGTTGTGGCCGAATAGGCGCGGCGTCCGCCCGCTCGCGTGGTTACACCGTCAACGCGGTCAGTTTGCCGAAAGCGCGTTCCTGCAGATACTGATCGAGGCCCCAGCGCTTCACCTGCGCCAAGGTGTCGTCGAACTCGGTTTGCGGGATCCGTTTGTAGACGAAGCGTTCGCCGCGGCCGAATTTCGAGAAATCCCATTTGCGATACGTCTCGAACTCGGCCGGCACCGCGAGCTTCCAAAGCGGCAGGAATCTTTCGAGGTCCTTGTCGAGCGCCTCCTCGGCGCGCTGCAGCGCACTGAGATAGCCGCGTACGATTTCCGGCGCGGCGCCAGGCGGCACCCACCAGAGCGTATGGAAACGATCCTCGATGATCTTGCGCAGGCCGAGTTGCTCGGCCATTGCGATCTGCGGCGGCAGCAGGCTCGCGGCCTCCACCTCGCCGTCGAGCAGCGCCTTGAGCCGCGCGCCGAACCCGCCGGTGTTGACCACTTTGATGTGCTCGAGCGGGATAAATTTTTCCAGCCGGTACGGCACGTTGAAATGGCTGCCGGCGCGCATGCCGACGGAGACCGGAACGTCCTTGAGGTCTTCGGGCCGGCGGATCTTCGAATCGGGCCGCACGAAGATGGCCCATGGCGAGTCGCCGTAGGCGTCGGCCACCACCTTGCCCATGCCGGCGCTCGCGTTGCAGATCGTGCCCCACACGCAGGCGCCCTGGATCACGTCCTCCTTCGTTTCGGTGTAAGGCCTGTCCTGCGGCCGCTGGAAATAATCGAGGCCATTCCAGCTCGACTGCGTGCCGCGAAACGTCTTCCAGTCGAACTCGACGTCGAGACCCTCGGCGGCGAAGAAGCCTTCCTGCATCGCGACGAAATCGTTGAGCCCCATACCCTTGGGCGCGATCTTCACGCGCTTGAGCGCAGTCGCCATGGCGAAACCTCCATTTTGTTTTGTTTTCCGCAGCCGCTGGGCACGGTTGCGCTGATCATACTACTTGCGCTCGGCGGTGAGCCCGTGGCCGGGATGGCGCGTGTCGCCGCGCTTGTTGGCCCGGCGCACATAGGTGATCATCGCCTCCTGGCGCTGGAGCTTCACCTTGAGCGCGGCCACCAGGGCGTCTTCCGCGTCGACGATGACGTGTTCCGATTTTCCCTGCTGGTTGAGACCGACGGCGAACCGCACCTGCGCCTCCTCGTGCTGATCGAGCTAGTGTCCCGATTCCGAAGTTCGCCAGCATTTGCGGCAAGCTCTGAGCGAACTTCGGAATCGAAGGGACACTAGCAACTTTATGATTCTAGTGCCGCTTTTGAACCCGAAGTTCGCAATAGTGCGCGCCGCGAAGTGTGTGCGAACTTCGGGTTCGCGGCACTAGAGCGCGATCATAGCATGGCGGAAGGCGGCGCGAGGGTGGTCGCGAAAATGAAAGCGGCGCGACCAGGGTCGCGCGCTAGCGAGCATCATTCATGCCGGGGAAGTGCGCCGGGAGCGGCCAAGGCGGGCCTTGCCTCACTGATGCGGCCCATGAGGCGCGCTCCCGGACGTGCCGTTCGTCAAGTTCCGCTACGCCGCGACCCGAACGATGCCGCGGCGATCATCGCGGTGAAACTGGCCCGGTGGCGTCATGTCCTCTCCTCGATTCTTGTTCTTCCAGGTCGCTTGGTGAGCGACCGAGGACCGTGCAAGCGTCCTCCCATCGGCCAATACTGTCAAATCAAATTTGCTGCGCGATGCGCCGCGGGTTCCATTGCAGACCCGATAATCAAATTGAATCGCACGCTCGATACAGTGATGTAGATCAATGCGGATGCGCAAAATGAAAAGCCCTTCCACTTGCGCAGAAGGGCCGAGTGTTCGTGATTCAGATTCTTTTCCGCGCTCACCGCACGCGCCGCATTTTTCCCCAGCTCTTGAGCGACGCCCAGATGCCGCGCTCGAGCCGGAAGCGGTCGACCGGCGCCGAAGAATGAATCGCGCGGATGCGGCACAGCCCGACGCCGGTCCACTGGAATCCGCATTTCTCCAGCACGCGCCGCGACGCCGGATTGGTCACGCGCGCCGACGATTGCAGCGCGTCGTGCTCGAGATTGCCGAACGCATGGTCGATGAGCGCGTGCACCGCTTCGGTCGCATAGCCTTTGCCCCAATGGGGCCGGCCGAGCCAGTAGCCGATCTCGGGCACCGGCCGCTCGCGCATCTCGAGGCCGCACGCGCCGATCAGCGTGCCGTCCGCGAGCGTGATGACGTAGCTCGCGTCGTCCGTATTCTTGTTCGCCCCGCCGATCCAGTCTTTGGCATCCGCGACCTTGTACGGATGCGGAATGCGCGCGGTGTTTTCGGCGATGTGGCGATCGTTGGCGAGCGCCGCTACCGCTTTAGCGTCCCCGAGGCGCGGCGCGCGCAGAACGAGCCGGGCGGTCTCGAGGACGGGAATACTGGCTTCTCGGAAAGTCTCCGAGGGGACGTGTTGCAGACCAGTCATGGCAGGCTCCCTTGGTTAAAGCGAAGAGGGGGAGCCGGCATCCCGTCTCCCCCTCTCGGAGCCCACTTTGGGCCCGCCGGTTTGACTGGAATGCCGGCGGACCTCGATATGTCCAACCGGTTTATTCGGCCGCTGCCTCCGTCATCGGAAGAACGGAAACGAAGGTGCGGCCTTTGGCTTTCGTGCGGTACGCAACGCGACCATCGATCGGGCAAAGAGCGTGTGGTCCACACCTACA
>WNFB01006625.1_pt1 | contig 10391 bp, 10 predicted proteins | sample 5400501 | NCBI WGS metagenome assembly WNFB01 (sample SAMN13153341, study PRJNA577476) | soil metagenome | isolation source: 200 cm saprolite under Douglas fir tree site 2 hole 1 | place: USA:California | collected 2015-04-18 | reverse complement strand
GAAGCGGCCACAGGCTCTCGTCGTCGTGCCGACGCGCGAGCTGTGCGTTCAGGTCACGCGTGAGTTCGGCGCGATCGGCAAGTTCCGTCGCACGCACGAGGTCGCCATCTACGGCGGCGTCCCCTACGGCCCGCAGGAGCGCGCGCTCAACCGCGGCGCCGCGATCGTCGTCGGCACTCCCGGGCGCCTGATCGATCACATCGAGCGCGGCACGCTGAAGCTCGACGGCATTCGCGTCGTCGTCCTCGACGAGGCGGACCGGTTGCTCGACATGGGCTTCGCGCCGGAGGTGCGGAGGCTCCTGCGCTTCCTGCCGCGCGTGCGCCAGACCGCGCTCTTCTCGGCGACGCTCACCGGCGAGATCCGCGACCTCGCCTACCGCTTCACGACCAACCCGGTCGAGATCGCCATCGATCCCGAGCATCAGAACCTCGACGCGATCGAGCAGGTCTACGTGGAGGTGCTGGACGAGGACAAGCCGCGCGCGCTGGGCGAGCTCCTGCGGCGCTGGGAGACGGATCAGGTGCTCGTCTTCCGGCATACGAAGCGCGGCGTCGACAAGCTCTTCGACGACCTACGGCGGCGCGGGTTGAAGGTCGCGGCGATCCACGGCGACCTCGGGCAGCGCGAGCGCGAGCGGACGCTCGAGCAGTTCCGCAGCGGCGAGATCTCCATTCTCGTCGCGACGAACCTCGCCGCGCGCGGCCTGCACATCGAGGACATCAGCCACGTCGTGAACTACGACCTGCCGGAGGACGCCGATACCTTCACGCATCGCGTCGGTCGCACCGGTCGCGCCGGCAAGAGCGGCGTCGCCGTCACCTTCGTCGGCGAATGGGACCTCGACGAGTTCGAGCGTCTGCGTGACAAGGCCGGCGTCCCGTTCCGCCGCGAGGTGCTGGAGCTGTACGGTCGCTAACCGTCGCTAACGTGGCCGGCAGCACGGTCGCGCCTTGCGCGGCCAGCGTATAAGCGAGCACGTGGACGTCACCGCGCTCACCAGCGACCCGCTGCGCTTCTACACCGTGTTCACCGCGGTGGGCTTCGGCCTCATGGGCCTGGTCATCGCGGCGACACGGCTCGCGTCCGCGTGGACGCCCTACCGCACCTGGATGCTCATGCTGCCGCTGGTCTTCGGCGCGCTCTGGCTGGGCGAGCTCGCCTGGGCCGCGTTCGTCACGATCGTTTCGATCTACGCCTTCAAGGAGTTCGCCAAGGCGACCGGCCTCTACCGCGAGACGCTCTTCGTGCTCGTGGTCTACGCGGCGATCGTCGCGATGAACTTCTTCGCGTTCCTCCCACACTACGGATTCTTCATGGTCGCGCCCCTCTGGGCCGTGGGCGCGCTCACGCTCATCCCGATCATCAGCAACCGCACCGAGGGGATGCTGCAGGCGTTCGCGCTCTCGGTCGTTGGGGTCGTGTACTTCGCGTGGTTCCTCGCCCACCTCACGTATCTCGCCCAGGCACCCTCCGGGCTCGGCTACGTCATCTACGTCGTGCTCGCGACGCAGTTCAACGACGCGCTCGCCTTCATGTTCGGCAAGAAGCTGGGGCGTCACCGCTGGACCGTCATCAGCCCAAACAAGACCGTCGAGGGCTCGCTCTTTGCGCTCGCGACCTCGATCGCGCTCGCGTTCCTCAACTGGGGCATCGCGTTCCCGCACATCCCCTGGTGGGGCGTGCTGGCGGCCGGAGTCATCGTCGGCGTCGGCGGACAGATCGGCGACCTCACCATGGCCAACGTGAAGCGCAACGTCGGCATCAAGGACTTCGGCACGCTGCTGCCGGGTCACGGCGGCGTCCTGGACCGCGTGAACTCGCTCATGCTCGTCGCGCCGGTCTTCTTCCACTTCATGGGCTACTTCTTCGGGTCGTTCCCCGGTTGATCGGATGAGCCTTCAGTTCGAGTACACGCCCTTCCCCGATATCGACAAGCCGCTGCGCGAGCAGCTCGGCCAGTACCCCCGCGTCCCCGACATCACGATCGACACGCTGCGCGCGATCGCGCGCTGGCTCGCCGTGCTCGCCGTTCGCGCGCAGTACCGCCTCACGGTGCGCGGGTCGGTTCCGCAGGGCGAGCGCGTCGCGCTGCTCGCGAATCACCAGAGCCATCTCGACACGCTCGCGATCCTCGCGGCGCTGCCGGAAGGACGGCGGCGGCGTATCGCGTGCCTCGCGGCGCGCGATTACTTTTTCGAGCGGACCGGACGCGCCCTCGCGGCATCCCTGTTCGGTATGGCCGTCTCGTTCGACCGCACGCGCTACACCGAGCTGCGCCGCTGGGCGCGCATCCTCGAGGCGGAGCGGCGCGGCTGGCTCCTGGTGTTCCCGTCGGGCAGCCGCAAGCGCGCCGAGGCGCACGACGCGCTGCTCTTCGTCCTCGCGCACAGCGGCTGGACGCTCGTGCCGGTCGCGCTCACCGGGACGGCCGAGGCGTGGCCCGTGGATCGCCGCCTGTGGCGCCCGTTCCGGACCATCGGCATCCGCTTCGGCGCGCCGATCGCGAATCCGTCCGCGAAGCAGCTGTCCGCCGAGCTCGCGCGCTTCTGGAGCGAGACGAATGCCTGATCTCGGCCTCTACCAGGGCAAGTACGCCCTCCGCCGCGTGCTCGACCGCATCCCAGGCATCGCGCGTCTGGAGCCGAACGCGATCTCGCTCTCGTCGCTGGTCCCGTCGGCACTCGCGGGCATCTCGCTCGCGTACGGCTGGTGGATCCTCGTCGTGCTCGGGATCGTCGGGCGCATGGTGCTCACGACGCTCGACGGCCACGTCGCCGAGAACTACGGCAAGAAGTCCCGCGTCGGCGGCTACGTGAACCGCGTCCCGGCGGAGCTGGGCGACGTGATCATCCTGCTCGGCCTGTGGACGCGCGCCGATCCGCTCTGGGCGACGCTCGTCGTCGCCGGCGCGTGGCTGGTGAACGTATTCGGCGTGCTCGGACTCGTGGCCGGCGGCCCCACGCAGTCCGTCGGTCCGGCCGGGCAGACCGATCGCCTCGCGATCCTCTTGCTCGCGAGCATCCTCGCGCTCTTCGTGCCGATCGACTGGACGACGGTGTGCCAGATCCTCGTCGCGCTCATGGTGCTCACCGTGGTGCTGCGCATCCGCCGCACGCTCCGCGCGCTCGCCGAGCCGTCGTGATCGGGCTCACCTATCTCAACTACGCATCCATCGGACTGCTTCCGCTGCGGAGCGCGATCGCCGGGCTGGTCCCCTTCGAGGTCGGTGGCCTCGCGTTCATGCGCCCGCTCTTCGAGCGCCACGGACAGGTGCGCGAAGCGGTCGCGCGCTGGCTCGGCACGACCGAGCGCAACGTCGCGTTCCTCGGCTCGACTACCGCGGCGCTCCAGGCCGTCGCGCGCACGTTCCAGTGGAGCGAGGGCGACGTCGTCCTCTATCCGGAGGGCGACTACCCGGCGAACGTCCTTCCCTGGACCGACCTCGCGCGATTCGGCGTCTGCGCACGCGCGGTCAGCGATTGGTCCGCGCCGTTCCCCGAGCGCACCAAGCTCGTGTCGATCTCGACCGTCGACTGGACGACCGGGGTCGAGCGGCCGTGGCGGGACGTGTGCGCGCGTGCGCGGGCGCAGGGCATCTGGACCTGCGTCGACGCGATCCAGTCCGCCGGTGTGAAGCCGAGCTGGACGCCCGACGTCGACTTCTGGGCGTCGGGCACGCAGAAGTGGCTCGTGTCGGGATTCGGCCTCGCGCTGCTGGTGGTCTCGGACCGCGCGCTGTCGTCGCTCGAGGGTCCGTGGTCCACGTCGATCAGTCTCCGCGAGCCGCCGCGCATCGACTCGGGCCTGGTGGACCACGCGCGTCGCTGGGAGCTCGGCTGGGTCACGCCGACCGCGGTGCTGCGGTTCCGCGCGAGCCTGCGCGCCTTCGAGCGGATCGGGTGGGACGAGGTCTCGGCTCGCGTGCGCGCGCAGCGCGACCGCGTCCACGAGCGGATGCTCGAGATGGGCTATCCGGTGCTCTCCGATCCGGTCGCGTGGAGCGGCATCGTGACCATCGACACGTCTCCGCTCGACGCGAAGCGCGTCGTCGAGGACGGCTACCGGCGGCGGATCATCGTCGGCGAGCGCGGCGGCCGCATCCGCCTGTCGCCACACTGCTTCACCGGCAAGCGCGACGTGACGCGCGCGCTGGACTGGCTCTGGCGCGTGCGCTCGCGGGGGCTCGACGGATGAGGCCGACGCACGCGCTCATCGGTCTGGGGCTGCGCACGGTCGGACGGCTCAGCGACGGGATCCGTCTCGGCTACGCGACCGGCTTCGACTCGGGGACGATGGTGGACTACGTCTATCGGAACGAGGCCCACGGCGTCACGCCGCTCGGACGGGCCTTCGATCGCGTCTTCCTCGACCACCCGGTCTGGAAGGGTGTGCGCGCCCGGCGGCGCCTGCTCATCACGCATCTACAGGACGCGCTACGTCGCCATCCGTCGCCGACGCTCTTCGACGTAGCGGCGGGACCTGGCTCGTATCTCTTCGAGCTCGCGACCGGCGCGTACTGGGCTGGCGACTTCAACGCCGCGGAAGTCGAGCGCGGACGCGCGCGAGCCGAGGCCACCGGCCGTCGCGACATCCAATTCGTCCGATCCGACGCGTTCGACGCGTCGACCTGGCCGCGCGAGCGCTTCGACGTGCTGGTCGCGTCCGGCTTCTTCGACATCCTCGTGGAGGACGCCGACCTGGGTCGCCTTCTCGACGCGGGGACGCGCGCCACCGGACCGGGCGCGCGCTGGGTCTACACGGCGATGGAGCGTCACACCGATCTCGCGCTGCTCTCGTCGACGATGGTCGACTTCCACAAACGTCCCTGGGTCGCGAAGCTGCGCACCGCCGAGGAGATCGCCGCGCTGGCGGCGCCGCGCGGCTGGCGTCTCGAGCGCGCGGAGCGCGAGCCGAATCGGTTCTTCGCGGTCGCGACGATGGTCCGCGAGGGCTGACGTGGACGCGTGGGTCACGGGCGCATCCGGCGCGTGGGGTGGCGCGGTCGCGCTCGATCTGCTACGCCGCGGCTACGACGTCACCGCGCTCGGCCGCCGCGACGCCGCATCGCTCGCCGCGTGGGCCGAGCGTCTCGGACGGCGGTGGTCGTTCGTGGAGTTCGGCCTCGGAGACCTTCACGCGCCGGCGATCACGAGCGCGCCCGATGTGTTCGTCAACTGCGCCGTCGCGACGGACGGGGATCGTGAAGCGCTGATGAAAGCGAACTACCTCGCGCCGACCCGACTCGTGGCCGCGATGGTCGCCGCGATGCGGGCGCGCGGATCAGGCCGCGTCGGCGTCTTCATCGCGCAGAACGCGCGCCTCGGGCTCGCGGGCCTTGGCGACTACTCCGCTGCGCAGGGCGCGCTCTGGACGTGGTGCGAAGCACTGCAGGACGAGCTCGCGCGCGACGGCGGCCATGTGACACTGACGCGCGTGATCCCCCCACGCACCGCATCGGATACGCAGCGCTTCGTGACCGAGCGCAGCGGCCGCTCAGCGAAGCTGCACGAGCCGAAGGCGAAGCCGCTGGTGGACGCCATCCTCGCCGGCAGGAAACGGGCGGGACGCCGGCCGACCGTCGCGGCGCTCTCTACGCTGCTGCGCTAGTGCCGAAGGACTGCGTCTTCTGCGCGGTCGTCGGAGGCGCACCGCATCACGTCGTCTACCGCGACGACCACCACGTCGCCTTCCTCGATCACGCGCCCGTGCTCCCCGGTCACACGCTCGTGGTGCCGACCACCCACTACGACACGATCGAGGACATGCCCGACGAGGCGCTCGGCCCGTTCCTCGCGCTGGCGAAGCGCGTCTCGATCGCGTTCGGCACGGCGCTGGGCGCGGAAGGCTCGGTGACCGCCATGAACACGCGGATCAGCCAGAGCGTGCCGCATGTCCACCTCCACGTCGTGCCGCGCCGGAAGGGCGACGGCCTGTTCTCGCCGAACCGTCCGTTCTGGATGCGTCAGAAGTACAAGGACGGCGAGGCCGAGCGGATCGCGGAGCAGCTTCGCGCGGCGCTGGGCTGATATAGCTCGTTGACGCGGGTCCGCACACTGAAGCGGACCTGAGCGGGGAGTCCGGAAACTGGGCTATTCGGTCCATCCGTTGCGGCTAGGTTCCGGCCCTCGCCCTTCGCCTCCGTGCGGTGATCGGGACCCATCGGCTTGTGTCCGGTGATCGGGTGTCAGCGATCGCGTGGCGAGGTGCGCGAGGCCCCGAGGTCAGTGGAGGTGCCTCGCATGCCGACCCTGGGGATCGACATCGGCGCGTACCAGCACGCGATCGCGGTCTGTCGGGATGGCGAGACCGAAGCCGAGCGACCCGTGCTGCGGATCTCGGCCGACCGCGCCGGGTTCGATCGGCTCGATGCGCTCGTCGCGGCGCGCGGCCCGATCGAGCGCGCGGTCCTGGAGTCCTCTGGGCACTATTGGTTCGCGATCGCCAGCCACCTCGCCGGTCGGGGCGTCCCGGTCGCGGTGATCAGCCCGGTCAGCGCGAAGTACTTCGCCAAGCGCCGGCTGCAGCGGGCCAAGTCTGATCCCGCCGACGCGCGTACCCTCGCCGCACTCGCCATGGTCGACCGACCGCGGACCCGGGAGCCGCTCGCCGGATCGGAGCTCCGCGAAGCCGCGCGCTTCGCGATGACCCTGGTCCAGGAGCAGGCCCGGGTCTGCCAGCGGATCCTGCGGCTCATCGATATCGGCTTCCCCGAGCTTCGCGAGGCGTACGAGGATCCCTCCTGCGCTTCGGCGATCGCCCTGCTTAAGCGCGCCCCGACGGCCCGCGCGGCGGCCGCCCGGCGGACCGAGAACCTGGCCAAGGTCCGCACCGCCGGCGGCCGGGCGATCGGCCCGGCGAAGGCTGCGGTGATCCACGCCGCCGCGCGGCGGACGGTCGCGCCGCCGGAGCTTGATCGGCAGATCGGCTTCGAGATGGAACTGCTCATCGAGCAGTTCGAGCTGCTCGAGGGCCAGATCGAGCGGGCCGAGGCCCACCTGGCGACGGTCGTCGACTCGGATGTCGTCCGGCGGCTGCGGACGATCCCCGGGGTCGGAGCGGCGACCGCGGCGGCGCTGGTCGCCGAGATCGGGGACATCCGGCGGTTCACGGACTTCGACCAGCTCGTGGCGTTCGCCGGGGTCCACGCCGCCGAGCGCAGCTCGGGAACGAAGGGCGTGGACCCCGAGACGAGCTGGCACATGGCCAAGACCGGGGACGCGTACCTGCGCGCGGCGCTCTATCGGATGGCCCTCGTCGGGATCCAGCACAACCCGGTCATCCGGGCCCACTACCTGCGCAAGCGCGCGGCCGGCAAGTCGAAGATGAACGCCCTCGGCCACTGCATGAAGAAAGCCCTCGCCCTGGTCTGGGGGGTCTGGCACGGCGAGCACGACTTCGTCGTGCCCGAAGGCACTCCCTCTTGACAGCGCGATATGGGACCTAGCCGACGAAGTCGCGAGCGACGCGCTCCCAGAGATCGGTCATGAGGCGCAGCGTCTCGATGTCGACGCGCTCGTCGTTCCCGTGGAACATCTTCATGAACGCGCCGAATGGGATCCGCTCGCTCATGAGTCCGTAGCCGTAGCAGACCACGCCCTTCCGCCGGAAGAAGCGCGCATCGGTCGCCCCCATGGTGAGCATCGGCACGAGCCGCGACGACGGTACGAGCGCCGGCGTCGTCCGCGCGAGCAGGTCCCATAGCGGACCGGCGAACGGCGACGACGTCGCCGGATTCGCCGCCTCGTGCGCAATCTCGACGTCGGTCCAGAGATCGCCGATCGCGTCCCGCAGCATGTCGCGTACCGGCTGACCGTCGTCGCCGCTGATCGTGCGGATGTCGATGTCGACCTCCGCGCTGTCCGGGATGATGTTCACCTTCACCCCGCCGTGCGCGATGTTCGGCGAGAACGTCGTGTGAGTGATCGAGTAGAGATACGAGCCCGACGACGCCGGTAGTCGATCGATGGTCGGGCCGATGGTCAGCGGATTCTGGAGCAGGGTCCGCGCGACGCGCGACAACCCCGCGGTGTCCACCATCCGCCGCCAGACACCGTCCAGCCGCACCGGCGCGCGGTAACGAGCGATCCGCGTGACGATCTCGCCCGCCTTGACCACGGCATTGTCGGAACCGTAGGGCAGCGAGCCGTGGCCGGGAGTTCCGCGGACGCGCAAACGCGTCCACTGCGATCCCTTCTCGCCGATCAGCACCGCGACGTTCCCTCCCGCGCCGAACGGGATGCGCATACCGCCGAACTCGGTGAGCAGGTAGTCGGTCCTCACGTCGTCCCAGGCGTTCTCGACCAGCCACTCGGCGCCGTACGTGCCACGCGCCTCCTCGTCGGCCATGGCCGAGAAGACGAGCGTCCCCTTCGGTCGGAAGCCGCTCGCCAGGAGGCGCCGGACGGTGACGGCCATCGACGCGGTGATGTCGAGCATGTCGATCGCTCCACGTCCCCACACCTCACCGTCGATGAGGTCGCCGCCGAACGGGTCATGTCGCCAGCCCGCCGGAGTCACGGGGACGACGTCGAGGTGTCCCATCAGATGGAGCGACGGCGCGGTTCGATCGCTGCCCTCGATCCGCAACACGACGCTGCCTCGGCCCGGCTCGGGCTCGTACCGCCGGAGCTCGACGCCGGGTGACTGCAGGTAGCTCGCGAGCAGGTCGGCGGAGCGCGTCTCGTTCCCGGACGCGACGGTGCCGTCGTTGACGCACTGGTTTCGGATGAGATGCTGGAGGAGATCGGTCGTCTCCTCGACCGCGGTCGGCATCGCGACGACTCTAGGCGCGCACTGCGGCCTTTGCCGAGAGCTCCTTCCGCACGACCTTGGCCGCCTCGACGACGACGCGGCACTTCTCGAGCGACTCGTCGACGGTGCGCGTCTTCAATCCGCAGTCGGGGTGCGGCAGCAGGCGATCCGGCGCGACGTACCGGAGGCCCCTACGGATCCCCTCCGCCGCCTCGTCCACCGTCTCGAGGCGGTGCGAGTGCACGTCGACGACGCCGATCGCGAGCTCCTTGGTGAAGGGGTGCCGGTCGAACAGGCGCAGCCAGCGGTACTCGTAGTTGTGCATCGCAAGGTCGAGCTGGTCCACCGGAAGATCGAGCACCCTTGGATAGATCGCCGCGAAGTCGCCGTAGCAGATGTGCGAGATCGTCTTCGCCTTCAGGTTCTGCGTCACGTGGCCCATCGCCTCGATCGCGATGTCGATCTCTTCCGGCCGCGCGTGGATCGCCGGCTCGTCGATCTGGATGTACTTCGCTCCCGCCGCCTCGAGGTCCTCGGCCTCCTGGCGCACGACCTCGGCCAGCGCGAGCGCGGCGTCGCGACGCGTGCGATACGCCTCGTTGTACGACCAGTCGAGCATCGTGTACGGACCAGTCAGCATGCCCTTCACCGGACGCACCGTGAGCGACTGGGTGTAGCGGAACCAGTCGACGGTCATCGGCTTCGGCCGCGCGATCTTCGAAGCGATGATCGGCTTGTGGTAGTAGCGGTTGCCGTACGAGCGGACGAGGCCGCCGATCTTGAAGCCGTCGAGGCGCTCGGCGAAGTACGCGACCATGTCCCCGCGATACATCTCGCCGTCGACGAGGATGTCGAGGTCGATCTCCTCCTGTCGGCGGATCCACTCCTCCGTCGCCTTCTTCTCGAGGCCCGTGAGCTCGGCGTCGGAGAGCTTGCCGCGCGCGTTCGCGTTGCGAGCCTTCTGCAGGTAGTCCGGCTTGCCGAAGGACCCGACCGTCGTCGTGAGCAGCAGCGGACCGCTCATACGCGCACCCCTCCCGCACGGGCCGCGGAGACCAGCGCGTCCAGCTTGCGCCGCGCGACGTCGTGCGGCAGGTATTCGAGCCCGGTGGTGGGCGCGAGCCAGATCCGGTCGCCGGGAACGGTCCGCAGCGCGCGATCGATGAGCTCGGTGATCTCGCGCTCGGTTTCGACCCTGGTGTTGCGCGCGTCGACGGCGCCAAGCACGACCGTCTGCTTGAAGGCGCGCAGGCCCTCGACCGCGCGTGTATCGCGGCTGCGCAGGTCGAGGCCGATCTGCGCCACAGGGAAGGACGCCAGCTCGTCGAGGAGTCTGTCCAGGGGGAGGAAGTACGGATGCAGCGCGAGCGCGACGCCGCCCTTCGCGAGCCGCTCGAACGCGGCGCGGGCGAGCGCGACGTGCTCGGGATGCGCGGCCAGGGCGGGCTCCTCGACGTCGACCAGCGCAGCGCCGGCGCGCGCGAGACCGCGCAGCTCCTCTGCGAGCGCGTCGGCCACGGCCAGGGTGCGCTCCTCGAGCGAGCCGTAATGACCGTCCTGCGCCGTCAGCGTCGCGAACGTGAGCGGACCGCAGATCGCCGCCTTCAGCTCCTTGCGCGCGACACCGCGCGCGAATT
>WNFB01006623.1_pt1 | contig 10392 bp, 11 predicted proteins | sample 5400501 | NCBI WGS metagenome assembly WNFB01 (sample SAMN13153341, study PRJNA577476) | soil metagenome | isolation source: 200 cm saprolite under Douglas fir tree site 2 hole 1 | place: USA:California | collected 2015-04-18 | reverse complement strand
GGTCGGGGGCCCGGTCGTCCAACGATCGTGCTGACCTGCTACCGCACGCGGAAGCGGATCGGAGCCTATCTCGATGGGGCCCTGGACAGGGCCCAGGCAGAGTCGGCGGCCCGCCATCTGGCTACCTGCACCGCCTGCCAGCGAGAAGCCGCGGGCCTGCGCGAGATGCGCGCACTGCTGCAGCAGGCCCTGAGCCCGGTCGGCACCGTACGGGAGCCGGACTGGACCGCGTTCTGGCCCGGAATCGTTCGGGGGATCGAGGAGGCGAAGCGTCGGGTCCCCGTCCAAACGCGCCGGCGCGCGTGGCTCAGACCCCGTTGGGCGCTCGGCGGCGCGCTCGTGGCGGCCTTGCTGGTATCGATGATGCTCTGGACGTCGGCGCCCCCGCCGCCCGCCGTCGAGGCGCCAGTGGTCGTCAGCTCGGCCAACTCCGACTATCCGGGCGCAAGTCTCATGGTCTACCACACGCCCGAGCGCGACATGACGGTCGTGTGGGTCTTCGGCGTCGACGACTAGCGCCGTCTACCTCTTCAGCGCGGCGAGCCGTTCCCTGGCGAGCGGCGCCTCTTCGGCCTGCGGGAAATTCTCCACGAGATATTGCAGTCGCGCCGCGGCCTGCTGGGGCTGCTTGAGCTCGATCAGCGCGAGCGCTTCCTTGTAGAGCGCGGTGGAGACCTTGTCCGCGCGCGAGTAGTTCACCAGGACCTTCCTGAACTCCTGCACCGCCTGGCTCAGGGCCTCGGCCTCCTTGTCCGCCTGCACCGCGTTGGCGTAGGCCCGCGCGAGGCCCAGGTACCCTTCGCCGAGCCAGTACTGCGCGTTGCCCGCCAGGTCGTGCGCGGGGTAGCGCCGCAGGAACTCGCGAAAGCCCGCGATCGCGAGCGAGTAGTTCCCCCTGCTGAAGTCGATGTACGCCGCCTGGTAGATGTCCTGGGGCTGAAGGGCGCCCGTCGCCGGCGGCGCGACAGCGGCGGGCACCGCGGGCGGCGCCGCCAAGGGCGCCGGGCTGGGCGGCGCGGGAGCGGCGCTAGGCGGCGCGGGAGCGGGGCGCACGGGCGGGGCGGCCGCACCGGGCTGGCGGCCGGCAGCCTCGAGCTGCGCGGCGAGCTCGTCCACCCGCGCGCTCAGGGTCGCGAGCGTAGAAGACAGGCCTTCCATGCGCTGCATGAGCGTTGCGGTCTGGCGCTCGCCGTCCGACTGCTGCTCGCGCACGCGGCGCTCGAGCTGGGCCGTGAGGGTGTCAAGCTCCGCCCTCGCGCGCTGGGCGTTCTGCTGGGCCTGGGCGAGGTCGGCGCGCAGGTGGAAGACGTCCTGCTTCGTCGCCTCGCCAGTCACCTCGACGGAGCTGGCGCAGCCGCCGACGAGCAGAAGCAGGGCGAGGAGGAGGATCACGCCCCCCCTCCTCGCCGGAATATCGGAGGACGTCAGCGGGACTTGACCAGGAAGTGGGCGCGCCGGTTCTGGGCCCAGCACGTCTCGCTTTGCTCGGTGCACAGCGGTCGCTCCTCGCCGTAGCTGATGATCGTGATGCGGTTCGCCTGGACGCCTTGCGACACGAGGTAGTTCATCGTGGACTTCGCGCGTCGCTCGCCGAGCGCCAGGTTGTACTCGTTGGTGCCGCGCTGGTCACAGTGCCCCTCGATGAGGACGAGCCGATCCGCGTTCGCCTTGAGCCACGCAGCGTTCGCGTCGAGCATCTTTGCGTCGTCCGGCCGGATGTCGTACCTGTCGAAGTCGAAGTGGATGTCCTGCAGGTCGCGGACCGCGACGAACTCCGAGGGCACCGGTCGCGCGGCGCCTGAAGGGTTGGACGCGGAGGACGAGCCTGGCGCCCCCGCGGCGGGCGACCCGGACGGTGCTGGCGCGGACCGTCCCGCCCCTGACGCCGCGGTCGTGGCGGGGCGCTTCGCACAGCCGGCGACCATCACGCCGAGCAGCAGGAGCGATATCACCGCGAGGTGAAGCCCACGCGTACCCATGAAGCCTCCTTTTGGCCTCGACATCGAGTGCAGAGTCACAAAATCCAATCTATCACGGGAGTCGCGGCGACCACGAAGGACTTGTGCGGTCCTCGGCCCCCTGCGAGATCTGCGTGGGCGGCGAGCCGTCGAACAGCATCGCGAAAAGCTGCCACCGCCCGAGGCGATTCGACTGGAACGCGAGGTGGCGCGCGTTGGGCGCCCAGCCCGCACCCTGATTGTCGCCCGGGCCGGCGGTGAGACGACGCGGGTTCGAGCCATCCGGGCTCACCGCCCAGAGGTCGTGCGTGCCCTGCCGCTGCGTGTAGACGATCGTGTCGCCCTTCGGCGACCAGCGCGGCTGAGTATGGAAGCCGCCGGAGGTGATCTCGCGGATGTTGGCACCGTCCGGATCCATCACGTGGATGTGCGGCTGCCCGTTGCGGTCGGACACGAACGCGATCTGCTGGCCCGTCGGCGACCACGTCGGCTCCGTGTCGATGCCGGCGTGCCTGGTGAGGCGGCGGAGCGTCCCCGTGGCGACGGCGAGGACGTAGATCTCAGGGTTGCCGTCCTTCGAGAGCGTCAGCGCGAGGTAGCGTCCGTCCGGGCTCCACGCCGGCGACGAGTTGATCCCCACGAAGGATGCGAGCGTCTGCACCGGGCGGCGCTCGAACGGGAAGATGCGGTAGAGGTCGGGGTAGCCCTGCATGAACGACGTGATGGCGAGCGACCGGCCGTCCGGGCTCCAGACCGGCATCAGATTGATCGAACCGTTGCGCGTGGCGGGCGCGGGGTTGACGCCGTCATAATCCGACATCCAGACCTCCTTCGCGCCGGCCGGGCCCTGGACGTACGCGATCTTCGTGTCCGCGATCCCGAGCTCGCCGGTGAACTGCAGCACGACCTGGTCGGCGATCTTGTGCGCCAGGCGCCGCGGCTGCGCCGTCGCGCCCTCGAACTTCTTCGCCGCGATCAGCCGGTGCTCGGGCGTCGTGAGGTCGTACAGGCGCATCTCCGTCTCGAGGCGGTCGCCGCGGAGCGCGAGCAGACCATGAAGGGCCGCATGCGCGCCCGCCGCGGCGAACTCGGACCACAACTGCCCGCGCGCGTCCGGGCTGTTCGGCGGGATCGCGCCCGTGCCCGCCACGACGCTGAAGAGACCCGAGAAGGTGAGGTCGTTGCCGGCCACCGAGGCGAGCAGCTTCCCGAGCCCCGCCGTGTCCGTGCCCGCGATCACCGTGAACTCCGGAACGGCGATGTTCAGCTTCTTCGCACCGCCTCCGGTGACGTTGATGTAGACGTCCACGCCCTGGGCGCGGGGCGCCGGCGTGCGCGGCCACGGCACAGCCAGGGCCGCGAGGGCGAGGACGCCGATCACGACGATGACGCGCGTTCGTCTCACCGGGTTACCTCGTCGCGGTCGGGTCGTAGGCGAACTGCAGGCCGACCGTCAGCGTGGGCTTCTTGAAGTCCTCCGGCAGCGGCGGGAACGGGTTGGCCTGGGTGACGGCCCGGATCGCCGCCTGGTCGTAGTACTGGTTACCGGAGCTCTTGGCGACGACGATGCGCTTGAGCTCGCCGTCGCGCGCGATCTCGAAGATCACCGCCGGCTGCTGGCCGGACAGCGCGTAGCCGTCCCACCGTTCTTTGATCTTCCGGTGGATCGCGGCGATGTACCACGCGTACGGGAAGTCCGTGACGTCGAGCGTGAGCGCGCCGACGCCCTGGGGCGAGCCGCCGGTCTGGCCGAGCGGCGCGGCGGGCGTCGGCGCGGCTGTGCGGGCAGTCGTCACGGTCGGCAGCTCCTTGTCGCTCGGCCGCGGCAGCCCCGGCGCGCGCGGTGGCAGGCCGGGGTCCGGGAGGCCCGGCGACTGGTCGCGCGCAGGGAGATCGCGTGCCGGAAGATCGCGCGAGGGCTCGCGCTGGGGCAGATCGGTCGGGGTCGGCCGGGGCGGCGGGAGCTGCTCGGGCTGCGGGGGCATCTGCTGGCGCCCCTGCGGCACGCCAACGGCCGCGATGGCGGGGACGAGGTTGACGATGACCGGCTTGGGCTCGCTGCCGCCCCACACCGCGTTGCCCCAGAGCACCGCCGCGCCGCAGGCCGCGTGGAAGACGACGGAGACCAGCGTGGATCTGACGGGGAGCCGGAGCCGTCGGAGGGCCGGACCGAGGTGGAGGCGTCCACGCAGCCGCATGGAAGCGGTTGCCGCCAGACGTCAGCGCTCCCGCGCCGGCTCGGTGACCATTCCGAGTCGCTCGATTCCCGCACGGCGCACACGATCCATGGTCTCTATCACGGCGCCGTAGGCGAGGCCGGCGTCCGCCTTCAGGTAGAGCACCTTGTCCCTCCGGTTGGCGAATGCCTGGCGCAGTGTCGTCTCCAGCGCGCCGGACCCGACGCGCTTGTCGTTGAGGAACAGCGAGTGGTCCCGGGTCAGCGTGAGGACCATGCGCTCCTCGACCGCGGTCGGCTTGGCCGAGGCCTTCGGCAGGTTGACGTCGATCCCGCGGTACATCATCGGCGCGGTCAGCATGAAGATGAGCAGGAGCACGAGCACGACGTCGACGAGCGGAATGATGTTGATCTCGGCCAGGCTGGTGCCGATGCGGCGGGGGCCGTCGGACGGCTCGGCGTTGAACGCCATCGCTACCGCGCGACCTTGGGCGCGGGCCGGCTCAGGAGGTTCAAGAGGTCGAGCGTGAAACCGTCCATCTCCGTTGCCCAGTGCTTCACGCGGTTCACGAAGTAGTTGTAGCCGATGACGGCCGGGATCGCGGCGCCGAGGCCCGCCGCCGTCGCGATCAGCGCCTCTGAGATGCCGGGCGCCACGACCGCCAGGCTCGCCGAGCCCTGCTGGCCGATGCCGTGGAACGCGGCCATGATGCCCCAGACCGTCCCAAAGAGCCCGATGAACGGCGCCGCGCTCGCAGTAGTCGCGAGGAAGGGGAGATAGCGCTCCAGCAGCGCGACCTCGAGCGCCGCCGCCCGGCGGAGGGCGCGGTTCACCGCCTCGAGCCGCTCGGGCGGCAGGCTCTCGTCGGCGTCGTCGACGACGCGGTCCGCGACATCGACGAGGCCCGAGACCTCCTGGTACGCCGCCGTGTAAAGCTGGGCGAGCGGGCTCTCGCGCGTCCGCCGCGCTACCGCGTAGATGATCGAGGGCCGCCGGCCGTCGCGAAAGACCTTGAGGAACTCGATCGTCTGGCGGCGAATGCGGCGGAACTGCCACGCCTTGTCCACGATCAGCGCCCAGCTCACGATCGAGAAGACGAGGAGAACGACGAGGACGATCTTGGCGATCGGCCCCGCGTTCCAGACGAGAGCGAGGATGCCGGTGTTCAGCGCATCGGTGGGCACGGGCCCTCCTTATGGTTTGCGTTCACGATGCTGCAAGCATTATAACCAGATAACGTGGCTGGCGCCGCCGTCCTCCTGCTCCTCCTCGCCTCGCTCGGCGTCGGCGCCCCTCGCGGCGCGGCGCAGGACGCCAAGGCGGCGGTCGAGGCGTTCGTCGCCCGGCTCTCGGACGTCAACGTGACCGACCTGGTCATCGTCCAGAACCTCACGCTCTACCACCCCAACGGGCGCGACGCCCAATCGACGGGCGAGCTGCGGGTGCTCTTCAAACTGCCCCGGCGCCAGCGTCTAGAGCAGACCGTCGAGGGCCACCGGGAGGTCCGGCTCGTCGTCGGAGACCGGCTCTTCGTCCGCCGGCCGGACGGAAAGGTCTACGAGGCGCCGGCCCTCCCGCGCGGGAGCGCCCGCACCCACCTGCTCGTGCCCTTCCGGCGAAGCGCCGCCGACCTGCTGACCGAGTGGCGTGCGCTCGGGGTGCGCGACGACGTGAGCCACGTCGTGCGCGTCGGCGGGCGTCCGGTCACCGTGATCGGCGCGATGCCGGGCGACCGCGACGTGCCGGCGGTCTGGCTCGACGCCGAATACGGCGTCGTCCGCTTCGTGACGCGCGAGACGCTGCCGACGGGGCCGGCACTCCTCGACCTGGCGTTCTCGGAGCACCGCCCGCTGACGGGCGGCTTCTTCTTCCCATACCGCCAGGAACTGTTTGTGGGTGGCAAGCTCCTGATGCTGTTCGCCATCCGCTCGGTGCGCGTTAATGCGAACCTGCCCGACTCGCTGTTCGACCCAGACGCGCTCCGTCGGGAGCCGTGACCCACTTCGCCTTCCTCGGCACCTCCGGCGCGATCCCGTCGCCGTCGCGCGACACGACCTCGCTCGTCTTCGTGGCGTCGGAGGGCGCCGTGCTCGTGGACTGCGGCGGGAGCCCCGTGCAGAAGCTCAGGCGTGCGGGGGTGGACCCGCTCGCCCTCGCCTACGCGATCGTCACGCACCTGCACCCGGACCACGCGTATGGCCTGCCCGCCCTGGTCCAGAACCTGATTCTGCTGGAGCGCGAGACGCCGCTCGTGGTGCTCTGCCGGCCGGAGCACGTCGAACCCCTCGAGAGCCTGCTGAAGCTCTTCGGCGTCTGGGCGCGTCCCGGGATGTTTCCGTTGTGGGTGCGGGCCACCGGGCCCGGCCAGGGCGCCCACGCCTTCGATCTCGGCCCGCTCGCCGTGCGTACCTCGCCCGTGGAGCACGGCTCCATGCCCAACTTCGCCGTCCGCGTGGACGTCGAAACGCGCGGCGTCGTCTACTCGTCCGACACGAAGCCGTGCGATGCCGTCGTGGCCCTCGCCCGTGGGGCCGACACGCTGATCCACGAGGCGACGTTTCCCGACCGTGATCGCGGGCGCTTCGGCGTCCACTCGACGGCGGGCGAGGCCGGGGCAATCGCGGCGCGTGCGGGCGTGCGGCGCCTCATCCTGGCGCACATCGAGGCGGACTACCACGACGAGCTCGAGGCGATGGCCGACGAGGCGCGAAAGCGCTTCGGCGGCGTCGTCGAGATCGCGCGGGAGTTCGTGCCCTACCCGCTGTGAGAGGAGGGCGTGTGGATCCGCACCACGGGCACGCGCACGGCGTCGTCGATCCGTCGATCGCGTCGACTGCGCGTGGGCTCTGGACGCTCAAGTGGTCCTGCGTCGGCCTCACCGCGACCGCGCTCCTCCAGACGATCGTCGTCGCGTTCTCGGGGAGCATCGCGCTCCTCGCCGACACCATCCACAACTTCGCCGACGCCGCGACCGCGCTCCCCCTCGGTGTCGCCTTCTGGCTCGCCCGACGCGGCGCGACCCGTCGCTTCACCTATGGCCTCGGGCGCGTGGAGGACCTCGCGGGGCTGGCGATCGTCGTCACGATCCTCGCCAGTGCCCTCGTCGCGGCCTTCGGGTCGGTCGCGCGCCTGCTCGAGCCGCGGCCCGTCGAGCACCTCTGGGCGGTGGTCCTCGCGTCGCTCCTCGGCTTCGCCGGCAACGAGGCCGTCGCGGTCTTCCGGATTCGCGTCGGGAGACAGATCGGGAGCGCCGCGCTGGTCGCCGACGGCCAGCATGCCCGCGTCGACGGCTGGACGAGCCTCGCGGTGCTCGTCGGCGCCCTCGGCGTGGGCGCGGGCTATCCGCTCGCCGACCCGCTCGCCGGGGTCGCGATCTCGATCGCGATCCTCGTCCTCGTCTGGCAGGCGGCGCGCGCGATCCTCCTCCGGATGCTCGACGGGGTCGAGACCGAGATTCTGGACCGGATCCTCCACGCGGCGAGCCACGTCGCGCGGGTCGAGGACGTCACCGACGCGCGGGCGCGGTGGGTCGGCCACCGGCTCCATGTCGATGTGAGTGTGAGCGTGCGGGGAGGCTTGACGGTCGCCGAGGGTCACGGGGTGGCGAAGGAGGTGCGCCACCAGCTCCTTCACCACCTCCCGCACCTCGGGGGCGTGACCGTTCACGTCGATCCGCATGGTGAGGGCGGCGAGCGCCACCACCGGATCACGCCCCACGCTCACGACGGCCTGCCGCTCCACTCCCACGACTAAAGAATCGAAGGGGGCCGCGACGGCCCCCTTCCGATCCCCCCATTGGGGGGGGGCGCGGGCAAAGCCCGCGCTCGAACCGGCGGCGCCGGCGCTCGAACGGCGGTCACTTCGACGCGCTTCTCGGCTCCGACACGTGGGAGTTCCCGGCGATCCAGAACCTCAGGCGAAGCTCGACCGAGCGCGTGATCCCCACGCGCGGGCCCGAGGCGATCCGGAAGTCGCGCGGGCGGTCGGGCGGCTCGATCGTGAGTCGCCCTGCGGTAAGGTCGGCGCCGTTGTCGGCGAGCGTCACGCCGAGGGCGCGCGTGAGGTTGCCGGGCCCGCTCGCCGGGCGCGGCCAGTCGCGCGCGCCGCCGCGCCGCCGCGCCATCGTCGCGAGGCCGAGCGTGGGCTCCAACGCCCGGATCAGCACGCATCCGGGACGGCCCGCTCGTCCCGCGATCGCGTTCAGACAGCAGTGGATCCCGTAGTTCAGATAGACGTAGGCGAACCCGCCCTCGCCGTAGAAGAGCGCGCGGCTGCCGGGCCTGAACGCGGCGTGTGAGGCGGCATCCTCGGGGCCGAGATACGCCTCGGTCTCCACGATCCTCCCCGCGGTGATGGTGGAGCCGCGGCGCGAGGCGAGGACACAGCCGAGGAGGTCGCGTGCGACGGCGCGCGCCGGGCGCCGATAGAAGCGTCGGGGGAGCGGCATCGACCGACGCCGGGATTACTTGGCCGTGAGACGCTCGGTGACGAGGCGCCTGAGCGAGTCGTAGTCGAACGCGGCTCCCGCGCGGCTCGGCACCTCCGCCTCGGTCTTGAGTCCCGTCTCGCTGATGATGACGCAGATCGTCTGTGCGGGCTCGAGCTGGCGTCGCGCGAGCAGGCGGATCAGCACGGCGAGGGTCGCGACGCCCGTGGGCCCCGCCCAGACGCCCTCGGTGCGCGCGAGCCGGCGCTGCGCGTCCAGGATCTCCTCGTCCTCCGCGTCGCCGGCGAGCCCTTTCTCCTCGCGCAGGAGACGGAGCGCCCAGTCGCCCTTCTTGCCGGGGTTCCCGGCGGCGAGCCCCTCGGCCACCGTGTAGCCGATCTTGAGCGGCGTGATCGTGGTCCCCTCGCGGAACGCCCGCGCGATCGCGTTCGCCCGTGTCGCCTGGGCCGCGACCATGCGCGGCACGCGGGGGATCCAGCCAGCCTCGCGCATCTCGCGAAAGCCGCGCAGCATGGCGATGAACGTCTCGCCGACCGCGACCGGAGCGACGATGACATCGGGCGGTACCCAGGCGGTCTGCTCGGCGATCTCGTAGGCCAGCGTCTTCTTGCCCTCCTGCTTGTAGGCGTTGCGCGAGGCGCCGCAGTCGAAGAAGAGCTTCTCCTCGACGAGCCGGTCCCAGAGCGTGATCAGGTCGTCGTACACGCCCTTGTAGATGATGAGGTCCGCGGTCGTCGCCGCCATGTGCAGGAGCTTCGGCGCCGAGGCGCGCTCGTAGGCGAAGATCAGCGAGCGCAGGCCGGCGCGGGCCGCGTAGGCGGCGATCGACGAGCCCGCGTTGCCCGAGCTGACGACGGACGTCGCGCGATAGCCGAACTGAAGGGCGGCGCTGACGGCGGTGGCGGACGAGCGGTCCTTCACCGTGCCCGTCGGGTTGGAGCCGTCGAACTTCACGAGCACCCGGCGCACGCCGAGGTCCCTGGCCAGGCGCGGGCAGTCGAGGAGCGGCGTCCCGCCCTCGCCGAGGGTCACGCGATGCGCGGGGTCGGCGATCGGGAGGACGGGCGCGTAGCGCCAGAGCCCGGTTCCCGTGAAGATCGCGGGCCCGTCGCGCCGCAGGCGGTCGAGGTCGTAGGTGAGCTCGAGGAGGCCGTGGCACCGCTCGCACTCGAGCAGGTAGGCGAGGGGGTGGGCGGCGCCGCAGTCGATGCAGGTGAGGCGCCGGACGAGCGAGTCGGTCACGCCCGCCTCCCGAGCCGCTCGCCAAGCGTCGCGATCATCTCCTCGACGCGATGGCGTAGCGTGTGCTCGGCGAGGGCGCGCCGGCGGGCGTTCTCGCCGATCGCGCGCGCCTCGCCTGGACGCGCCAGGTAGAAGTCGAGCTGCTTTCTGAGCTCCACGAGGTCGCGGTAGGTGACGACCTCCTCGCCCGGCTTGAAGAGATCGCGCAGGTCGTCCTTGAGATCCACGAGCTGACAGGCGCCGGCCGCCGCGAGCTCGAAGGTGCGCGTGTTCACGCCGACGATGTCGTTCATCGGATGATGGTGGTTGAGGGAGACGGTGGACGCCGAGTAGACCAGGAGCTTCTCGCGGCCGAACACGGGCGGCCCCGCGATCGCGCGGACCGCGTGGTCCTGCGCGCGCGCCCAGCCGCCGCCCCATACGCGCAGCGGGTACTCACGGAGCTCGCGCACGAACCGCTCGCGATAGGGGTAGCAGTTGCCGACGAAGGAGACCGGCGCGCCCCAGCGCTGCAATTCCTCCTCGGTCGGCGTCACGGGATGGTGCGCGGCGGGGACGCAGTACATGG
>WNFB01006622.1_pt1 | contig 10392 bp, 6 predicted proteins | sample 5400501 | NCBI WGS metagenome assembly WNFB01 (sample SAMN13153341, study PRJNA577476) | soil metagenome | isolation source: 200 cm saprolite under Douglas fir tree site 2 hole 1 | place: USA:California | collected 2015-04-18 | reverse complement strand
TCAAACAACTACCTGGGCCTGACTACGCGGCGCGAGCTGCGCCGCGCGGCGGTCGATGCCGTGCGCCGCTGGGGCGTAGGCGCGGGTGCCGTGCGCACGATCGCCGGCACGATGAAAATCCACATGGAGCTCGAAGAGCAGATCGCGAGGTTCAAGAATACGGAGGCGTGCGTCGTCTTTCAGTCCGGGTTTACCGCCAATGCCGGAACCGTCGCCGCCCTCCTGGGCCAAGATGATTTAATCATCTCCGACGAGCTGAACCACGCTTCCATCATCGACGGCTGCCGGCTTTCCAAAGCCACCATCAAGGTGTTCAAGCACAGAGACCTGGCCGATTGCGAGCGCCTCTGCCAGGAAACTGTGAGCTGGTCGGGGCACAAGCTGCTGATCACGGACGGAGTATTCTCCATGGACGGCGATATCGCGCCGCTGCCGCAGTTGTGTGATCTGGCCGAGAAATACAATTGCATCATGATGGTGGACGACGCGCACGCTTCCGGGGTGCTGGGCCGCGGCGGGCGCGGCACGGTCGATCACCTTGGGTGTCACGGCCGCGTAGATATCCAGGTGGGCACGCTCAGCAAAGCGATCGGGGCCATGGGCGGCTACGTGTGCGGCTCGCGCGAGCTGATCGATTTCCTCTACCACCGCGCGCGGCCCTTCCTGTTTTCCACCTCGCATCCGCCGGCTGTGACCGCCGCCTGCCAGGCCGCCTTTACGCTGCTCGATTCCCCGGAGGGTGAAAAGCTGGTCAAGAAACTTTGGGCCAACACGAAATTCTTCAAGCGGCGCCTGAAAAAACTCGGGTTCAACACCGGCGCGAGCGGGACTCCCATTACGCCTATTCATGTGGGTGAGGCGGCCAAGGCGTTTGAGTTTTCGCGCCGCCTGTTCGATGCTGGCGTCTATGTCCCCGCGGTAGGCTATCCCATCGTCGCGGAAGGCAAGGCGCGGCTGCGTGCGATTGTGACCGCGACGCACAAGCGTGCCGAGCTCGAACGGGCCGCGGAGATCCTGGCCGAGGTTGGCAAAAGCCTCGGCGTCATTTGAGCGTGGGAGAAGGGTCCCGTCGGGGCGATCAGTAGTTTTAGTACTACCCCTAGTATTTTTTCCACTGTTCGTTACCTTTCCACCCGTAAACCAACCTTATATCGGCTCTAGGCATCTCACTAAGCGACTCTGAATGTTAGGCTTAGCCTTTGGCTAGGCAATTGCCCCTTCGGGGTCGTTCCTGAGGGAAAGTTGATTTGAGATTTCGCCCATTTGGGGAGTGGCTTCGACAAGGAGGCTCATTACCTATGAAACGAATCGGATGGTTACTACTGGCGGGCGCGCTGACCGCGTGGACCGCATCTGCGCAGGACGCCAAGACGAGCCGTGACAGTTCCGGACAGAAGGAGAAGGCCCAGACTTCCGGCGGCGTTTCCGCGTCCAGCAACACCTCTGCTTCGGCGCAGGCGGGGCAGAATTCCGCAAGCTTGTCCGCGGGCACGACCTTTGAGGCCGCGCTTTCGGGTTCGCTTGATGCTCGGAAGAACAAAGAAGGCGACCGCGTCGCGGCGCACACCACGCAAGCCGTCAAACAGGATGGCCAGGTGGTCATCCCCAAGGGTGCCAAGGTGATTGGTCACGTGACCGAGGCCAAGGCGCGCGCCCAGGGAGAATCGGAATCTGCGCTGGGCATCATGTTCGATAAGGCGGTTCTGAGGAACGGGCAGGAAATCCCGCTCCATGTTGCGGTTCAGGCTCTGGCGGCGGCCCAGACGGCGGCGTCGAGCCCCGCCGGCGATATGGACACCATGGGCTCGGCGAGCGGCATGGCTTCCGGGTCCGGCCGGGCTCCCGGCTCTGGTGGCGGCCTGGTCGGTGCGGTGGGATCCTCTGCAGGTGCCACTGCGGGGGCGGTGACGAATACGGCCGGTACGGTCGGCAGCGCCGCGGGCGGCGCCGTCAATTCGACGGTGAACACCGCAGCTTCTGCGACTGGAAACGCGGCCGGGGCTGGCGTCGGTGGCATGCTGAATTCGTCAAGCACCGGTGTGATCGGCCTGCAAGGACTCTCGCTGAACTCCGAAGCGTCGAATGCGACCCAGGGGTCGGTGATCGTTTCTTCGACGAAGAACGTACACCTGGACAGCGGCACGCGCTTGCTGCTGCGCGCCCAGGCGCAGTAACTGCGGTTCACGGAGTCTTCTGGCCGCGCGGTACAAGCATTCCTCCCGCGGCCAGAAGATTCGAGTCTTTTCAGAGGGCCGTCGGCTTCTTCAGGCTGGGTCTCTGGCCCGCTCGTCTCCCCGGTGTCACGCGCCTTCGGCCCCGCCCTGCCCCTTTGGTTTTTTGGCGGCCAGGTCTTATGCCAGAGCGGGCTGAGGGCGGGAGCGGCTATAGAAGGAGAAAACGAGCGCGCCCACACCCCAGAGAATAACGGCCAGCCAGACCAGGGCGCCAAGAACAGGAATCATTCCGAGCACGCGGATAATGATCAGCCCCAGAGCCAGGCGCCCGAGAATCTCACTGCTGCTCGTGGCTGGTCCGAGGAGCTTGTCGCCAATCCAGCTTGCCACGAACACCTGCGCCGCATAGATGGCCGGGAAATACAGCAGCAGCACCATCACCCCCACGGGCATCCGGATGAGCAGAAGGAGTAAGGAAACCAATGCCAGGATGCATCCGGCGGCCAGCGTGAGCGCGCCGATCCCCAGCGAAAGCCCGTAGCGGTGGCTGGCCCTTACGACATCGCCATAGAAACTGGGCATCAGCAGCGCGATCAGCATCCCGAAAATGAATGCGGCGCCCCAGCGCAGCAACTGCCGGATGTAAAAGCGCGCGGTGGTATATGCCGGGTGGTGCGCCACGATGTGGATTTCCAGCGGGCTGGCCAGCTTGGCCTGCGGTGAAACCGTGGGCTGGTGCTCGCCTTCGTAGCGGGCCTTCCCTTCGATCTGTGCGCGTTCTGTGATGGTCAGGTGGCCGCTTTTCAGGCGCACATTCCCGCCAATGAAGCCGTTCAGCAGGGTCCTCCCGATGAAGCCGAACAGGTCCCGATTCAGCCTGCCGTTCAGCGCCGTATCCGCGGCAAACAGCATCATGCCACCGCCGATCTGGGCCTTGGAATCGAGGTCGATGTTTTCCGCAAACGCGGTGACATTTTTGCCGACCGCAGCGGTCAGCGAAAGGGTATTGGCGAAAGCGCGCACGTTGCCATCCACCGGGCCATTGATGCGTACGAGTTGGGCGAAGGAAATCACATCGCCGGTCACGCGCCCGTTGATGGTGAGCTTTTGCGAGAAGGTGATCACATCCCCCTCAACCGTGCCATCGATTTCCGCCGAGCGTCCGGTGAAGACCAGGTCGTTCTTTAGGACTTCACCGGCGGGCAACGTGTAGGTCTCGCTCTTCTTGATCTCCGCGGCGCCGGCCTGGGGCGGCGACATGAGTGCGCCGATCACAGCGCTCATCACCATCGCGATTGTCGTCCAGCGGCGCCAGGTGTGGCGCACGAGGCCGAACACCAGAATTCCTAGAGTGGTCATGGCCAGCACTTGCACGGTATTTGCCATGGATCCCCATCCTTTCCAGAAGACTCCACCGAAAAACAGCATCGTGAACAGATTGCTTTCCCCGAAACCCGCCTGGTTCAGTTGCTGCCGCCAGGGCTCGACGACGCCGGTCCACAGCGTATAAGCGCCGGCGGCGGCCAAACCAAAGGAGACCAGCCACGCCCACGGAGTGCCGCTGCGCGCCGGCGGCGCCAGCAAACGGGCGGGTACGGATTCGTCTTCTTCCGCCAGCGCCTGCGCCAGCAGGTGCGATTCGCGCTCCAAAGCCCGCAGCAGCGCGCGGCACCCGCTGCAGGCATCGGTGTGCGCGGAAAGCTCCAACGCCCGGGGCCGCTCGAGCTGCCCTTCCAGGTAAAGCAAGCAGGTCATTTCATCCAAGTGAGACATAGGACCCCCGTGGACCCGCCGTCAAGCCCTTCCTCCAGCGGCCAGCCCCGCCGCCCCACGCTGGCCGAGCGCCTCGCGCAGCTGGTGTCGCGCGCGCAACAGCACTACGCCGACAAAGGCGCGGCGCACGCCCAGGGCTTCGGCGATTTCGTCGTAGCTCATGTCCGCGTAATACCGCAGCACGAGCGCCATGCGCGCGCGGGCCGGCAGGCTCGCCAGCGCGGAGCGAACATCCCGGTTGGTGCGTTCCTCAACCAGCCGTTCGAGCTGGCCCGGATCGGGATGCTCGAGCGGGAGGGTTTCTACTTCGCCCGTTTCCAGGTCCTGCCGCACGCGCCGCCGGCGCAGCAGGTCCCAGCAGTGGTTGGTGGCCATTTTATAGAGCCAGGCGTTGAACGGCCGGCTGGAATCGTACTGGTGCAGCTTTTCCCGCACCTTCATGAAAATCTCCATCGTGGCGTCTTCGGCATCTTCGCGGGACGGCAAAACCCGCCGGCAGAATCGAAAGATGGCCGCCCCGTAATTCCGATAGAGCTCGCCCCAGGCTTGGGCATTTCCTGCCCGGGCCTGGGCGATTGCGTCGGAAAGATCCGGAGCGCTCATCCCTTCAGGCCGTTTCCTTGCTTCCACCATGTGATACGCAGCGCTCGCAGCGAAAATTACATTCCGGGTGCCGAAAAGCCTGGGGGCAGGCCCCAGGCCGGTCGTCGCCGGAGAACTCTAGCAAATTCACAGTGAACGCGGCGAATTCCGTGGCCCGCAGGAAGCGACTTTGGCCCGCTTCTGTTTTGTGCGCTCTCTGGGGCCTCAGCGTGAGTGTCTGAAAATTCCCGCGCACGCTTCAAGATGGTTTCAGTTCCCGGATGATCGACGGGAGTCGCTAGCTCCCTTAGGACACTTCCCGGCTGTTCGTGTGACTTGACCGTTGAGGTATAATAGGTTGTGAAACCCGCGAGAAACTTTTCAGGCCTGCTGCCCAAGTCTTACATGGTTTCTGGTACCCCTTTACCTGCAAGCGTTTTAGAATCCGCACTTACAAAAAACAGCGCTGCAAGCCCTTTAGAATCTGCACCTACAAAATCATTGGACTTAAAGTCCCCTGAAATCAACACTTACGGAAAAGGTGCTGGGGGGTCCCCTGCGCCAGCGCTGCCATCCATCGTGATTGTCGGGCGCCCCAACGTGGGCAAGTCCACCCTGTTCAACCGCCTGACCGGCACCCGGCGCTCGATCGTCACCGACGAGCCCGGCATTACACGCGACCGCATTTACGGCACGGCATCGTGGGAGGGCCACGCGTTTGAAGTCGTGGATACCGGCGGCCTGCTGCCGGATGACCAAGCCGCCATCCCCCGGGAAATCTTCCGGCAGGCGCACGTGGCCATCGAGGCCGCCGCACTCCTGGTGCTCGTGGTGGACGCCCGTGCGGGCGTTCACCCGCTGGATGCCGAGCTGGCTCGCTCGCTACGGCGAGCTGGGAAGCCCATTTTGATTGCGGCGAACAAAGTGGATTCCTCGCAGCAAGAAGCGCAGGCCGCGGCGTTCTATACACTGGGCGACGAGGTCTACCCGGTTTCGGCGGAACACGGCCGCGGTGTGGATGAGCTGCTGGACGCGGTGACGCGCCGCCTGCCCGCGCCGGCGGCAAGAGAAACCTCGGGGGAAGCTCCGGAGCGAGAGGCCGTCAACGTCGCCATCATCGGCCGGCCGAATGTGGGCAAGTCCACGTTGCTGAACCGTCTGGTGGGTGCGGAGCGCGCGATTGTTTCGCCCGAGCCGGGAACCACGCGCGACGCGGTAGACACGCTGTGCCACCGCGGCGGAAGAACCTATCGCTTCGTTGACACGGCCGGCATCCGGCGCAAAGGGAAAACCAAGCTCGTCGCGGAAAAACTCAGTGTGATCATGGCCCGCAAGCACCTGGAGCGCGCCGACGTGGCCCTGCTCATCGTGGACGCCGAACAAGGAGTGACGTCGGGCGATGCGACCATTGCTGGTTATGCGCAGCAGTCCGGCCGGTCGGTGATCATCGCGATGAACAAGTGGGACCTTGCGCTGGCCGCCGCCGCGAAAAAAGCTGCGCGCGAGGCCAAGTCCGCTCCCGCACGTGGCAAGACCGCCGGGGCCAGGCCGCCGAAGCGTGCCTCTGCGCTTCTCGACCCCGGCCGCCTGCTGCAGGATTACGAGCGGATTGTCCGCGCCCGCTTGAAATTCCTCGACTATGCCCCCTTGGTTTTTCTCTCCGCGCTCACCGGCGAACGCATTCACAAGCTCTACGGCCTGATCGATCAGGTAGCCGAGGCGCGCCGCCGCCGCATTCCCACCGCCGAGCTGAACCGCTGGCTCGCCGAGGTGGATCTCGAGCGCGGCACTTCGCCTTCCGGCCGCAAAGTAAAAATATTTTACGTCACGCAGGCGTCGGTGGCTCCGCCGGCCTTTGTGCTGTTCACCAACCAGACTCGCCGGCTGCACTTCAGCTACGAGCGCTTCCTGGAAAACCAGCTCCGCGCTCGCTTCGAGTTCATGGGCACTCCCATCCGCTTCCTCCAACGGCTCAAAGAGAAACGCGAACGAAGGTAAATCCCGCCGTCCGGGAGTTGCGCCGCGGGTGTATGATGAATTTGCGCGACCCGCGGTCGCCGACGGTTGCGTCGGATTCGCGTGCGGGCGCGCGTTGACAGCCGCAGAAATCGGGATAGGATAGAGGCGAATATGCCAGACAGCGGCCAGCACGCTCTGGGAATCCCCGAGAAAAGCTACTTCCGCATCGGAGAGGTCAGCCGGCTGACGGATACGAAACCGTTTGTGCTGCGGTACTGGGAAACGGAGTTCCCGATGCTCCAGCCGGTGAAAAGCCCGAAAGGCCACCGGCTCTACCGCCGCGAGGACGTCGAAACCGTTCTGCGGATCAAGCGCCTGCTGTACGACGAAGGGTTCACGATCGCCGGCGCCCGCCGTCACCTCCGCGAGCAGAACGGAAACGGCGCCGACGCTTCTCCTGCGGCTGCCCCACAAGCCGATTCCTCTTCCAATATCAGCCGCAAAGTGTTGCTGGATCTGCGCGACGCCCTGCGGGCATTGTTGACGCTGCTGCAAAGCCGGTGATACGCTAGCTGCTGGCTCGGTTTGCGGCGCGGGCGGCCGAGTGTCGTTTGGCGACGCGGGACCGGCAAGACGGCCAGAACGCGGTCGGGACGTGGCGCAGCCTGGTAGCGCGCACGCTTGGGGTGCGTGAGGTCGCTGGTTCAAATCCAGTCGTCCCGACCATTTCTTTACCGCGCTAGCCGGCGGTGCAGGTTCCGGCCGGACAGCGGAGAAGCCCACGCCTTCACTTGCTCGACCCCATGGCGAACATTCTGATCACCAACGACGACGGCATCCATGCCCCGGGCCTGCGCGCGCTGGTCGAAGCGCTTGAGGGGCTGGGCACGCTCAGCGTGGTTGCGCCGCACCTGGAGCGCAGCGCGGCGGCGCAATCGCTGACCCTCCGGCAGCCCATCTTCTGCGAAAAAGTGGCCGAGCGCGAATGGGCCGTCGAAGGGACCCCGGCCGACGCCATGATCCTGGCGTTCCACAAGCTGCTGCCCGAGCCGCCGGATTTAGTTGTTTCCGGGATCAACCGCGGCGGGAACATGGGGGAAAACGTCTACTATTCCGGCACGGTGGGCGCAGCCATGGAAGCGACAATCAACCACGTCCCGGCAGTGGCTATTTCCGTGGCGCACCGCGGCCAGGGCTTCCAGTACCAGCAAGCCGCGCGGTTTGCGCGGGAGCTGGCAAAGCTCATCTTGAAGGAAGGCTTGCCGCAGGACGTGCTGTTGAATGTGAACGTGCCGCTGCGCTGGAAGGGCGGCGTGCGCTTCACGCGCCAATCCAAGAAAATCACGCGCAACCTGCTGCAGGAAGGCGTGGACCCGCGCGGGCGCACCTACTTCTGGCTGCACGAGCAGCAGGCCACCGAAGGGATCGAGGCGGATACCGACTATGCCGCTGTGCATGCCGGCGCCATTTCGATCACGCCGCTGCATCTCGACCACACGCACACCACTTCGCTGAATCACCTCTCGCATTGGGCCCGGCTGCTCGAGGCATCCTTCCAGGCAAAGGGCTGATCCCCGTTCTTCCCGCTTTGTGCCAGACGCGGCTTAACGCGGCGCACCGGATGGTTCTGCGCTTGGCGCCGAAACGGACAGCAGCGGAATATTCTGCTTTCGGATCAGCTCATTAAGCGCAGCGAGATCCCGGGAGACGAGTTGGTTCCACCGCGCCAGGTGCCCGTCGAGCTGTTGGCGGAACATCTCAAACACCTCGTAATCCCCCTGTGTAGGCGCGGAATCGGCGCTATCCACGGCGTTCTGCAGGTAGCCGAGTTTGCTGTTGAGCTTGGTGGGGTAATTCAGCTCATCTTCCGAGGCTTTGGATTTCACCTGGATCAGCTCCTCCTCGACAGCGGTCATTCTCTTGTCCAACTCCTCGACGGATGTCACGACCTCCTTGGCCTGCGGGTCCTGGGCCAGGTGTTTGCGCAGCGCCTGGAGCTGGGAACGCAGGTCGCGGATCTGCAGGATGACGTCGTTCATCTGCGACTGGCGATCGCGCAGCTTGGTCATCAGCTCGAATTGCTTCTGCAGGTCCGGCACCGAAGTGGTCACGCGGGGGTCGAGCTTCAGCTCGAGCGGCGCGGTCCAGGATTTCCCTTCTACCGTCAGCTTCACCTGGTAGGCGCCCGGAAGCGCGAGCTGCCCCAGCGGCCGCCCTTCGTCATAGATCGCGGCGGGAATCTTCGTGGGCTCCTCATACCGCAGGTTCCACACGAAGCGGTTCATCCCGGCTTCCGCGGGCAGTTGGTCTCGGGGCTTTTCTTCCTCGACCCATTCCTCCGGCGCGTTGGTGTCCTTGGCCTGACGGCTGGAGAATTTGCGAATCACCTTGCCCTGGCTGTCGAGAATCTCCAGCGTGAGGGGGTCTTTGGGTGCGGACTTCAGGTAGTAGGAAAGAATCGCGCCGGGTGGCGGGTTCTCCCCGATCGGGCGGTTGCGCAACTCGCCGCGCCCGCCGCGCACGCGATAAGTGACCCGCGGGGCGTAGAGGAACACGTCGGCGCCGGCCATTCCGGGGTCGAGCTGACGCAAAGGCGTAACGTCGTCGAGGATCCAGAACGACCGGCCATGCGTGGCGACCACCAGATCATCGTCTTTGATGGCGAGGTCGTGGATGGGGGTCGTAGGAAGATTCAGTTGCAGCGGCTGCCAGTGCGCGCCGTCGTCAAAGGAGACGAAGACGCCGGTTTCGGCGCCTGCGTAGAGCAGCCCTTTGCGCTGGGGATCCGCGCGGACGGCGTGCACGTAGGAATTCTCCGGCAGCCCGGCGGTGATCTTGGTCCACGTCTTGCCGAAGTCGTGCGTGCGGAAGATGTACGGCCGGAAGTCATCCAGCTTGTGCCGGTCCACGGCGACATAAGCGAAGCCGGCGTCCTGCGGGGAAGGCTCGATGAGGCTGAGCATGCTCCATTCGGGCATCTCCCGCGGAGTGACGTTCGTCCAGGATTTGCCGGCGTCGCGGGTCAACTGCACGAGGCCGTCGTCGGTGCCCACCCAGATTAGATCTTTCTGCACTGGCGATTCCGCGACACTAAAGATGACGTCGTAGAACTCGACGCTGGCGTTGTCCTTGGTGATCGGCCCGCCAGAGGGCTGCTGCTTGCTTTTATCGTTCCGCGTCAGGTCCGGGCTGATGACCGCCCAGCCCATGCCGCCGTCGGTGGATTTAAAGAGCACCTGGGCGGAAAAGTAGAGCACCTTGGGGTCGTGCGGGGAAATCACGATGGGCTGCGTCCACGTGGAACGGTACTTCAGTCCGGCAGCTCCATAGCCGTCGGGATCGTCCGGCCAGGGCTGGATGTTCTGCGTCTGCCCGGTGCGTCGGTCGAACCGCGTGATGTAGCCGAAATATGATCCCGCATAGACGATATTGGCATCGGTGGGATCCACCGTGATGTAGCCGCTCTCGCCCCCGCCGACCGGATTCCAGTCCGCGCGGTCAATCGCTCCGCGGTCGCCGCGGCTGGCAATGGAGACGGTGGAATTGTCCTGCTGCGCGCCGTAGAGGAAGTAGGGGAAACGCGTGTCCGCGGCCACGTGGTAGAACTGCGCGGTCGGCTGGTTATCCTGCCGCGTCCAGGATTTCCCGCCATCCACGGTGATCGTCGCGCCGCCGTCGTTGCCATTGATCATGCGCTGCGGGTTAATGGGATCAATCCACAGCCCGTGATGATCGCCGTGCGGCGCAGTCAGCAGGCTGAACTTGTGCCCGCCGTCGGTCGAGCGGAACAGCCCGGTGTTTAGCACGTAGACCGCATCGGCGTTCTTGGGGTCGGCAAAAACGTGCGTGAAGTACCAGGCGCGCTGGCGGAAGCGGTGGTCATCGTTCACGCGCGTCCATTTCT
>WNFB01006621.1_pt1 | contig 10393 bp, 12 predicted proteins | sample 5400501 | NCBI WGS metagenome assembly WNFB01 (sample SAMN13153341, study PRJNA577476) | soil metagenome | isolation source: 200 cm saprolite under Douglas fir tree site 2 hole 1 | place: USA:California | collected 2015-04-18 | reverse complement strand
TGATTCCAAGGAGCGGTTGCGTTCTTTCGAAAAGTCGAAACTGAAGGAGTACGTCTTCCTCGACAAATCACTGATGCCCTCCTACCAAGGCAAACTTAATCCTAAAGAACTCGCCGACCTCGTCAGCTATTTGGTTTCTCTGAAAGGAATCGGCAGTCGATGAATACACGAGTGCTGTTGCTCATTACCATGGCAAGTTTTTTCTGGCAGCCGACTTCGCAGGCCCAAGTCTCATTCGAGCGTATCCTCGATGCCAACAAGGAGCCCGAAAACTGGTTAACCTACTCCGGAACTACCCTGAGCCAGCGTCATAGTCTGCTCAACCAGATTACTCCGGCAAACGTGAAGAATTTGGAGCTGCAATGGATTTATCAAGCTCGGTCACTGCAAAAGTTCGAGGCCACACCTCTCATCGTGGACGGAATCATGTACACCGTACAGGCTCCGAATGATGTGGTCGCTTTGGATGCAGCCACAGGACGGATTTTTTGGACCTACTCGTACAAACCGGGACGTGCACACCCTTGCTGCGGCCGGGTCAACCGCGGACTGGCCATACTCGGTGACACACTCTTCATGGGAACCATCGACGCGCATTTGGTCGCGATCGATGCCAAGAACGGACGACCACTCTGGAACACCACGACGGCGAGAGCGAAGTCTGGTTATGCCATAACGCATGCCCCTCTAGTGCTCAAGGACAAGGTGATCATAGGTACTGCCGGCGGGGAGTATGGCATCCGAGGCTTCATTGCCGCTTACGATGCCCACACTGGGCGGGAAGCGTGGCGCTTCAATACCATCCCGGGACCGGGGGAGCCCGGCCACGAAACTTGGGAGGGCGACTCGTGGCAAACGGGAGGCGGCCCGGTATGGATGACCGGCTCCTACGACCCGACGCTCAACCTCACCTATTGGGGTGTAGGCAATCCCAGCCCGGACTGGAACGGCGACGTTCGACCCGGAGATAACCTCTACAGCGATTCAGTGGTCGCCCTGGACGCGGACACCGGAAAGCTGAAGTGGTACTACCAATTCACGCCTCACGACGATCTCGACTTTGATGCCGTACAAGTTCCCGTCTTGGCCGACATCGCGTGGCAAGGCCAAAAGCGCAGAGTCATCCTGTGGGCCAACCGCAACGGCTTTTTTTATGTGCTGGATCGCCAGACAGGCCAGTTCCTGCTCGGAAAATCTTTCGTCAAAGTAACCTGGGCCAACGGTTTCGATCAAAAGGGCCGACCAGTGCGAGTATCCGGCCAAACTTCCAGCCTGGAAGGTACCCGCATCTATCCGGGCAATCCCGGCGGAACCAGTTGGTATTCCCCTTCGTACAGTCCACGTACGGGACTCTTCTACATCTCCGCGTGGGCCAACTCTTCTTCCATCTTCGTGAAGGTTCCCGTCGAGTACAAGGAAGGCCGCGAGTATGCTGCGGGAACGGCCGGGTCGTTGATCCCCTTTGACTGGTCACCTGCTCCGAATTTCCGGAAAGAAGAAGAGGGCTACGGCGCGGTCCAGGCGCTCGACCCGCAGACCGGTGAAAGGAAATGGGAATTCAAGATGACCGACGTCACTGAGGCAGGCATCCTGACCACGGCTTCGGATTTGCTGTTCAGCGGGGGACGCGAGGGCTACTTCTACGCTCTGGATGCCCGCAGCGGCACGCTGCTATGGAAGACCTCCCTCGGTGCAGCAGTCATTTCCGGTCCAATGTCATATTCGGTGGGGGGCAAGCAGTACGTGGCCGTTAACGCCGGGAATTGCCTGTTCACGTTCGCGCTTCGGCAGTAGTGTCGGCGTGGAAAAGGAAATGTCGGATGAATATTCTGGTTATTGCCCCTCATCCTGACGACGAGTCGATCGGTTGCGGCGGAACCATTTGCCTTCATACCGATCGTGGCGACCACGTGGCCGCGGTGTTCCTGACCTCCGGAGAGTTTGCCCTGAGCGATTTGCCGCGAGAAAAAGCATGGGCCATTCGCGAAGGTGAAGCACAGGAGTCGGCGGACATTCTTGGAATCACAAGTGTAACGTTTTTGAGACGCCCGGATCATTACCTTGGCGATGGGATCGAAGAGGCAGCGACAGAGCTCCGGCCGTTGCTGGAGCGACAGCAGCCCCAACTCATCTACTTGCCACACGCGAACGACGGGCATTCGGATCACCGCGCCTGCCGACCGATTGTCCAAGCGGCGCTATCCGGCACCCTGATTCCTCCACCTGCGCTGTTGGGCTATGAGGTCTGGACGCCGCTTTCTGAATATGATCGTGCAGAGAACATCAGCCAGACGATAACGCGCAAGCTGCAAGCCGTGTGTGCCCACCGCTCCCAGCTAAAGCAGATTCGCTATGATCGAGCGGTAAGCGCACTGAACGAGTACCGCGGCACGATGACTCAGGTCGGCCGTTACGCGGAGGTTTTCCAATTTGCAGACGATCGATTCGCCACGATTCCGCAAAGTCGAAGAACAGATCCCGCCTGGCATCGCGTCTATGAGCTGACGCAGGAAATTGCCAAGCTCGTTCCGCCGCAGGATGCGTTCATTCTTGTAGATGAGGGTCGGTTGGAAGCCGCGCCTTTGGTTGCTCCACGGCGATGTATTCCCTTTCTCGAAAAAGACGGATATTACTCGGGAAAGCCGGCGGATGACGAGGCCGCCATTCGCGAGGTCACTCGACTACGACTCTCTGGTGCGAACTTCATGATTTTCGTCTCCTCTACCTTTTGGTGGCTGGAATACTATCCTGGTCTCAAGCGGTACCTGTATTCAAATTTCCGCTGCGCTTTGAAAGATGATCGTTTGCTTGCATTCAACCTTCATGCAGCGGCGGCCCTATAGCATTTGTGTGATTCCATGCCAACCCTTTCTTCCGATCTCGAGGCAGTAGCGAGAATAGCCAGCTTGGATTTCTCGGCGCTGAGACGCGTGTTACGCTCCAACTTACAGAGAGAGACGAAAGCCTTCTTATGGCATGTCTTGAACTACAAGAGGCTGTCACAGGATTACACTTTTAAGGTTAAGACGCGTTACGACGGCTGGTTTTTCGGAAATACCAATGATTCTATCGGAGCCATGGTATATTATTTCGGAACGTGGGAGCCGGCAATTAGTGAATATGTCGCACGGTCACTACGGCCTGGCGACGTCTTCATAGACGTTGGTGCGAATCAGGGATGGTACACTGTCCTTGCCTCAAGTCTGATAGGCGCTGCTGGGCGTATCGTGGCGATTGAAGCATCCTCATCCATCTTCCAGGCGCTGCAGCGAAACTGTTCCATAAACCGGTGCTCAAGCGCCACGCTGGTCCATGCAGGCGCGTGGAGCACCAAGGGAGAAGCGCCGCTTTATCCTGGCCCGAACAGTAACATGGGTCAAACCAGCTTTTGCCCGGAGCAGATGAAACACAAATCCGCGGCCACCGAAGTCGTTACCGTAAAGCCTCTCGATGATCTCGTTCCGGAAGAGTTGTGGCGCAACGTCAGGCTTGTGAAGATTGACGTGGAGGGTGGGGAGTGGGAGGTTGTGCAAGGCATGGGGCGCATGCTTGCCACGTTGCGGGAGGGGGTAGAATTCATACTTGAAGTTACACCAAGGGTGGTATGGAAGAGAGGCCATCAGGCCGAAGAGATTTTGGAGCCGTTTCGCCGTCAGGGCTTCAACGTTTATCGGGTCCCCAATGAGTACGAAGTCGATTTCTACCTAGATTTCATAGCGCAGGGTGCGAAAAAGCCGACAAGGTACGATGAGCCCATTGTTGAACGGTGTGACCTTATCTTGAGTCGCCGAGATTGCGCTTTCTTGTAATTCCTAACCGAGACGAGCCGTCGCGATAGGGAAGAGTTCTACGAACTCTCCACATAACGAAGGAAAATCCGCCTTTAATCAGACGATCGAGTCGCCACGATTCCGCGAAGTCGAAGAACAGATCCCGCCTGGCAACGCGTCTATGAGCTGACGCAGGAAATTGCAAAGCTCGTTCCACCGCAGGATGCGTTCATTATGGTAGATGAGGTCGGTTGGAAGTGGCGCCTTTGGTCGCCCCACGGCGATGTATTCCCTTTCTCGAAAAAGACGGATATTACTGGGGAAAGCCGGCGGATGACGAGGCCGCCATTCGCGAGGTCACGCGGCTACGACTCTAGGTGCAAACTTCATGATTTTCGTCTCATCTACTTTTTGGTGGCTGGAATACTATGCTGGTCTCAAGCGGTACCTGTATTCCAATTTCCGCTGCGCCTTGAAAGATGATCGTTTGCTTGCATTCGACCTTCATGCAGGAGCTGTGTGAGAGAGCGCGGCTTACGCTGGAAAAACGGCAAAGCTTGTCGCCACTCAGCTCAAAGGACCTACGACCGGGTTCTGGCACCGGCGTGCGACGCGATTCGGATGCCCCGTGCTGTCGTCATTCGGAGACTAGGTTCCCGACCGGTCGCTGGCGGTTAACGGAAAGCGGCGGGTAGTGCGGGAAAGGAGGCGCTTTCGCGCCAGGAGTGGGAAGGGGCACGTAACCCCAAGTTGGGTCCGCTTAGGGTCTTAATAGAAATTATGATCACATCTGTGTTGCGAGCGTTCCGCAGGCCTGGAATATCGGGAGCCAGCCCGGAGGCTTGTTCTCGGAGACCGAAGGGGCTAGCGGGAAACTAAATGTCGCCATTTTCTTCGGATCTCGAGTCAGCGTGCAGAATAGCGGCCTTAGGTTTACCAGCCGTGAGGCGACTATTTCGTTCTTCACTCCCGAGGGAATCTAAAGACTTACTGTATCATATCGCAGTTTCAAGAGGATTGTCATACGATCACGGTTTTAAGGTGAAAACGTATTACGGAGACTGGTTTTCAGGGAACACGAACGATGTGATCGGGTCCATGATTTATTACTTCGGCATCTGAAAACCCTTGATCAGCGAGTATGTAACACGAACATGCGACCTGGTGACACCTTCGTAGACGTCGGGGCGAATCAGGGCTGGTACACGATTCTGGCCTCGCGCCTTACGGGCCCGACTGGCCGGGTAGTCGCAATTGAAGCATGTTCTCCCATATTTCTAAGCCCGCAGCAGAATATCTCGTTAAACCGATGCAAACGTAATGGCGATTCACTCTGCGGCGTGGAACACACAAATTCTTTCTGATTGTTCGCCGCGCGTGTCGACTTCTCAGCCATGCATGGCTCCTATTGCATATAGAGCCAGCGCAACTGCAAGAATGTTCATCCGGACATTGTCTTCTCCCGTAGATCAAAGGCCACCAGCCGGTCATCCTCCAGCACGCAACGCGAGTTCGTGTACAAGTGACGGCGCATGCCTGAATAGTGATCGAGCCACCAGAAAGTTAGCCACGGAAAAAGTATGAAGCTCGCCCCGCCTTGCCGCAGCCGCTCAATTTCCCGAATGGCGTGTTCATCATCCGTCGGCATGCCCCAATACTCTCCATTTCGTTCGAGGAATGGGACTCGCCTGCGCCCGGATACGGAATCGCCCATCCCCAATCGCTCCTCATCCACCAGGATGAAACTATCGCGGCGGGGTACGAGCCCAACAATGGTTTGTTTCACTCGGCGAACTTGGTCGTCCCATGAATTCGGAGAAGAGATGGGGGAAGCGCTGCGAAAGTCGCGGAAGTGATCCCACTCTCGAGTATCCGGCCCGACGCGGCGGAATGCCGCCGTGTTCTCCACGAGCGCCTTGATAGGGACAAAATCCTTGCGGTTCGCGCGAATAAATCCCACGACTTTCTGGACCGACGGCATCCACATATCATCTAGGATGATGTGACCACCGACCGGGCAGACGCCACATGCCAGAGTAAAGTCGACCAAGACGTCATCGAATCGATGGTTCCCGTCGATAAAGATTACATCGAACTGTTCCCCGGCCGCGGCGAATCCAATGAGTGCCGGGAATGACAGCATTTCCACAAAACGGAATTTCTCTTCCATACCCAACTGACGGATATTCTGAAGCCCAACACCATGCCAGAATTGGCGCTGAAATGGGTCCACCGCAGTGTGGTGGCCGATGCCATTCCGAGATATTGCGGCGAGGAAAAAGACGGTCGAAAACCCATAGGCGAAGCCGATCTCGAGTGTTTTCCGGGGCCGCACCTTACAGCATAGCGAGTAGAGCCACATGCCTTGGACGACCGAGACTTTCGTGGAATCGATCGAGTGCTCCAAACCGTCCTCGCCCAATTGTGGCTCGCCCGCATAGAGCGAGGTCAAGCGGGAGGCGAATGGTTTGGGCAAGTCAATCGCGATAGGTTCCGGTACAGTCTCGAGACCCGCCAAACGGGCCAAGCAGAATCGCTTCCGCCATTTGCTGACAATTTTTCGGGATGTGCCGAGACGCGAAGCGATGACATCATTCGGCAAGTTTTGCGCCGCGAGAAGGATGATCTTGGCGCGAATTACATCGTTGTACGGTGACGCATGCTTGTGTGCTCGCGATTCTAGCTCCCGCCGCTCTTCATTTGTGAGGATAACTGGATTTGTGCTGGTTCCCGGCATCGGGGAGCACCTCTTCGAGGAGGCGAGTCTTGCACTAGAATATGACATGGTATTATCTGTGCCTCATCGGCGCAATGCGAACCCAAACATTCTCAAGCAGATGATGCCGCCAACCCGCTGACGGGAACGCTCCAATAGATCGTATCTTGCGTCTATCCCGTCGAGGACGGCTGTTGAGGAAGGTTCGACGTCGTTCTCCATCCGCGAGCGGTTGCCGTTGTAGGCAAACTTGGCCAACTCGTTTAGGGCAATAACGCGGAATTTGCCAACTTCTCCGAGTGTGTGAATCTCGCAATCCCTCAGCGACTAATCCTTGTTTCTGTCAGCGTTCTTGGTCCGAATATGCTGTGAAAGAATGGCCTGGACTCGTTCCTCGCGGGTCAACGGTCGCCGTTCGCGGTCGGGGCGTTCGTGGGCCTCCCGGTCAAGGCGGTCTGCCCGGTCCTCCCCCTGCCAGATGTTGTGACGGGCATTCTGGGAATCCCAATTGGAGGATGAACCTCGGCCTACATCCCGGTGGGAACGGGAATCCCGGCTCCGAAAATCGCCAACCTCGAATCCGTCAAAGCTCGCGACATTGGGATCACTCCTTCGAAATTAGGTCCGGGGCCTCGCTACCCTCTGCCGACAAGGGCAGCTTGCGGGAGGTTAAGGCGTACCACGAAACCCCTACCTATGAAGAGGCCCAGTTTTGGCAAAAAGCTCAACAACCTCCTCACCGAATTCCGTGCTCCGCTAATAGAGCGCGCGGCAAAATCGTCCGCTTATTCGCACGTAAGTTCTTCACTCCAACACACTTGCTTGACCGCGGAAGCTACTACAAGAGCGACTCGCCGCATGGTTTGTCCCTTTGCATAGACAGACCACCCCGACCAGCAGCAGGGCCAGATTGAAGCGCCACGTCTTGCTCTGACCTTGCGAACCATCATGGCCTGCTAATACAGAGGCCTCGAAAGGAAAACGTCAAAGCAAGTTTTTGGCTCGCAGGTTAGGGCAAGAGGCTTCTACAAATGTGCAAACCGAGGGACACTACCTTAGACCGCCGTGACACCTCCACTGGATTTGCTTGGCTGTCGGCCCGCCTAGCACTCCTCTATTACAGATGTAATTTATGCAGAATAATCAATTCGTTGTGATTCTATGCAGGTTATTGGTCACAGCGCTCCGCCCTAGTACTGGTATTTATGGAACTGCCGAATCCTTCTTGTTCCTGTCAACGCCCTTTTGTATGGCACTCGGCTTGCACATACAAGAGTAGAAGGTGTGTTGCGCCTAAATTGTGCCGAGGGTGGTGGCGATACCCATTGTCACTTCCCGTCGCAATGTTTGCTCCCCCGCCAAACACCGGCAGTATCGCGCAACGGCAGGACTCAAGACATCTCAAATCGTGGAGCCTATTTCGTTGTCGGGGATGAATTGAAACTCGACGTAGAACTCGACGTGACAATCACCCGGCCAGTTGAAATAGCCTCCGGAGAAGAATTGTCGATCTATATTGCAGAGTAGTGCGCGCCGAAGATCGTCCAGAAGGCAGCATCGGGCGATTTGGTATCGCTGTCATAACCGGAGACTACGATATTGCTCATAACATGACGACCGATTCGTAGGGCAACGAAGATTTCATTAGTAGCGCGGAATTTGGGCGGTAGAGAATCTCGATTCTTGAGACAGGAGCTCACATTTGAACGGGACCGTGCCCATTTTGAAGGGAATCCCCAAGGCCGCGAGAGAGCAAGAAGAAGCTCGACAGAAGTTATCCTCTGCGGTTGGCACTGTAGGTTTCCTTCTGTTCGATTCGACTCTGTGCCCGACATTTGTGAACGATGAGGCGATTAGAATTCTTGCGTATCCCGGCCATCAAGAGGACACGCCGTGCCTCGAAGAGTTTCTCGCGAGAATGATCCGGTCGCTAGATCTGAAACCGCAAGGCACCTTAGAGAAGTATTCCATCAAGCGGTTTATGTCCGGGAGGAGACATTATACGTGTCGGTTACTTCCCGTTTCTCCGTGCGGTCGTCACCAGCAACGACCAATGATGGCACTTCTGATCGAGCGCAATCCGGTATCTGCCGACCTTTTCGCAATCGCTGAGAAGTTTAACTTGACCGAGCGGGAGTATGAGGCAGTACGACATCTTGCGTTGGGCCTCACGAGTAAAGAAATTGCCGTCCGTATGGGAATCAGCCCCAATACCGTGAAGGCTTTCCTGAGACTTGCGATGATTAAGACTGGGGTCACCACGCGTTCCGGAATTATCGGAAAATTTCTCAAAAGCGCGTAGATGAAAACCTGATCCGATGCAGGTTAAAGGATATGGGTCTGTCGCCCGTCTCTCAGCCTCTTCGCCTGTTTATCGCGCACAAAAGGATTAGTCGCTCCGGCTAAGCCGTCCTTAGAATTGTGAATATTCTGTGAATTTGCTATCAGTTTTTGTTTAAAAGTTCAGTCAACGGTTCTTGGGGCTCAACAGACAATCGAGCCTGGAGGCGCCACTGGTGTCCATCTTGGTGACTGGCGGAGCCGGATACATCGGCAGTCATGCAGCCAAGGCGCTTGCTGCTGCTGGCTTCCGCCCGGTCGTGTTAGATAACCTGAGTCGCGGGCACACGCACGCCGTCAGATGGGGTCCATTCATTTCCGCCGACATAGCAGACAGCTCACTAGTCCGTCGGACTATCGAGAAGCATGACATCAAAGTTGTTTTGCACTTTGCCGCTTCTGCATACGTGGGCGAATCGATGTCGACCCCTCGAACATACTTCTTGAATAATGTCAGAAACACGCTGACCTTTCTGGAAGCTGTCGCAGATTCAAGCGTGAATCAGATCGTTTTTTCCTCCACGTGCGCCACCTACGGCATACCAGAAGGTCTAGCGGTCGCCGAAGAACATCCGCAGCGACCGGTAAACCCTTACGGCGAATCCAAGCTGTTCGTCGAGCGCGTGCTGCACTGGTACGCCCAGGCCTACGGCTTACGTTGGGTGGTCCTTCGCTATTTCAATGCGGCGGGAGCTGATCCGGAGGGTGAGATTGGCGAGCAGCACGATCCGGAGACGCACTTAGTTCCGCGCGTGATTCAAGCCGCGCTAGGCCGTTTGCCCGAGATAGAGATTTTTGGAAGTGACTATGACACTCCCGACGGCACGGCGGTTCGTGATTACATCCACGTGAGCGACCTTGCTGATGCTCATGTGCTGGCCCTCCAGCATCTTCTGCGCGGCGGGCCGAACTGTGCATTAAATCTCGGAACGGGCCGCGGCCATTCCGTGCGTGAAGTGATCGATACGGTCGAAAAATTGAGTGGCCGGAAGGTTCGGGTGCGGATACGACCAAAGCGCGAGGGTGACCCGCCTGTGTTGGTCGCGCGAAGTTCCCGGGCCATGGAGCTGCTGAATTGGTCTCCCCGGCAGTCAAATCTGGAAACGATCGTTCGAACTGCCTTGCGATGGCAGGAATCTCTGCTGTTGTCGGAAGTACTGAGCGAGCCGGCAGGCGCAAGAATGCCCCCGACGGGCGGCAGCGGGCGCTATTTAAGCAAGCCGGCTGATTTGCCGTAGGGACAATTCGCGGGAGGCAAGAACTCCTTGAGCAGCCCAGGTCCAGCTCTAGAGTGTAGGCCCATTCCCTGTTCTCGGACTTCACTGCGTCCTAAAGTGCGGGGAAAATTTCTCTTCCTTGGCGAAGAAAAGCTATATGTCCGGGGTGTTACGTATGGTCCCTTTCGCCCCGGCCAGGACGGCACCGAATATCCTAACCCAGCACGGGTTGCTCAGGATTTCGAGGCCATGGTTGCGACAGGGATCAACGCTATCCGGACCTACAATGTCCCGCCAAGTTGGTTCTTGGATGCAGCACAACGCGCCAACTTGAGAGTCATGGTGGGACT
>WNFB01011168.1_pt1 | contig 10397 bp, 7 predicted proteins | sample 5400501 | NCBI WGS metagenome assembly WNFB01 (sample SAMN13153341, study PRJNA577476) | soil metagenome | isolation source: 200 cm saprolite under Douglas fir tree site 2 hole 1 | place: USA:California | collected 2015-04-18 | reverse complement strand
CTCCGTGCCGATGGGGCGACTACTCGGGCGCGAGCCCAGACCCCGTCCAGCCCTTCGCGGTTTGGGGTACAAGCGAGTTCAACACCGCAAGCGGCCCGACGCCCGCATGGCAGAACGAGAACTTCGCCGTCATGACGACGACGCGGCCCGTGGCTCAGTCATCGGCCGGCAGTCCACCTGCTCGCAGCCCAGTCGACCAAGGACCCTCCGGAACGCCTGGGCCGCGCTGAGCCCCCGTCGCCGACATCAGAACAGCGACCGATAATCGCAGGGTGCCGCGCAACATCAGTGGCCGCTGCCTGGTCACTGGAGCGGCCGGCTTCATCGGTTCGCACATCGCAGAGCGCCTTGTGGCGGATGGCTGCGAGGTCATCGGCGTCGACTCTTTCACCGATTACTACGACCCCAAGCTCAAGGAGCTCAACGTCGCAGCGCTGTCCGCCGGCGGGCGGTTCAGGCTCATCCGAGCTGACCTCGCCGAAGCGGACCTCGGGCCGCTTGTGGAAGGCGTCGACTACATCTTCCACCAGGCCGGGCAGCCGGGGGTCAGGCGCAGCTGGGGCAAAGGCTTCGAGCCGTATGTCCGCTTGAACGTCATCGCCACCCAACGACTCCTGGATGCGGCACGCTCGGCCGGGGCGCTACGCCGTTTTGTCAACGCCTCGTCCTCTTCGGTGTATGGCAACGCCACAGAACTGCCCGTGACGGAGCGTGCGCTGCCGAGGCCTGTTTCCCCTTACGGCGTCACCAAGTTGGCGGCAGAGCACCTCGCGACGCTTTATGCGGAGCTAGGGGTCCCGACGGTATCGCTGCGCTACTTCACTGTCTACGGTCCGCGCCAGCGCCCCGACATGGCCTTCAACATCTTCCTGAGCGCCCTCCGCCGGGGGCAGGAGCTCAGCGTCAACGGTGATGGAAGCCAGACGCGCGACTTCACTTTCGTCGCCGATGCGGTCGAAGCCAACCTGGCTGCAGCGAGCGCGCCGGCGGAGGTGGTCGTCGGCAGGTCCTACAACGTCGGCGGCGGATCGCGCATCAGCATCAACGATGCAATCCGGCTCCTCGAAGAGGTCACCGGCAAGGAGGCGCGGGTCCGCTACGGATCGGCCCAGCCCGGTGACGCCCGCGACACATCGGCCGACACGTCGGCGGCGCGCGCCGATATTGGCTTCGTCCCCATGTCGACCCTCCGAGACGGGCTTCGCGCTCAGGCAGACTGGGTGGCGTCACACCTCCCAAAATGAACATCGAGATGCGCGTCTAGGCATGTGTGGGATTTGCGGTTTCGCAGGTCCGGCCGATTCCCGGCCCGTTCCGGAAGTGCTCGACAGGATGTGCGCGAGCATCGCGCATCGAGGGCCCGACGACGAAGGAACGCGCATTGGCGAGGGCATCGCGCTCGGCAGCAGGCGGCTGTCGATCATCGACCTCGCCGGCGGCAACCAGCCGATCTGCAATGAGGACGGCTCTCTGTGGATCGTCTTCAACGGGGAGATCTACAACTACCCCGAGCTTCGACCGGAGCTGATCGGGCTCGGCCACACGATGGCGACGCACTCTGATACCGAGTGCGTGCTTCACGCATATGAAGAGTGGGGCGACAGCTTCCTCAGCCACCTCAACGGCATGTTCGCCTTTGCGATCTGGGATGTCCGGCGCCGCGTACTGGTCCTGGCCCGCGACCGTGTCGGGATCAAGCCCCTCTACTACGCCAAGGTCGGCTCGCACCTGGTGTTTGGCTCGGAGCTCAAAGCCCTTCTGGCCCACCCTGCGGTGCCACGCGACATCGATCCGGGGGCGGTCTCTCAGTACCTTTCGCTCGAGTACGTCGCCACACCGCGCTCGATCCTGCGGGGCGTCGACAAGCTGCCGCCGGGTCATGTCCTGCGCTGGCGGCAGGACGACGGCTCGATCTCGATCCGCAAGTGGTGGGAGCTCGACCTCGAGAACAGCGAGAACGTACCCGAGCCTGACCTCGATACCTGCGCCGCCAACCTGCGCGCCGCCCTCAAGGAGGCGGTCCGCAAGGAGCTGATCGCGGATGTTCCGATTGGCGTTTTCCTTTCGGGAGGGATCGACTCGAGCGCGGTCGCAGCCACCATGGCAGAGCTGACGCCAGGCAACGTGAACAGCTTCTCGATCGGCTTTTCCGACCCTTCATTTGACGAGTCCAGCTGGGCGCGCATGGTCGCGGATCGCCTTGGCACCAACCACCACGAGCTGATCCTCGAGCCGCACATGCTGCTCGATCTCACCGCCTGGCCGGCTACTACAACTTGCTGCCAGGCATCATGCGCAAGCGCCTCATACCCAGCGTGGTCGACCACCTGCCCGTCAACCACGACAACCTGAGCTTCGACTATCGCGCGAAACGTTTCGTCGGCTCGGCTCACCTGGGGGTTGCAGACAGGCACCGCCGCTGGATGGGCTCGTTCACGCCAGACGAGGTTGCCGGTCTGCTGGCGCCCGACGTGCTGGATGCCGCAAGTGAAACGCCAGACCCGGTGCTCGGGCACCTTTCGAGTCGGTCTCTACGGGAGCCTCTCAACCAGGTCCTCTATCTCGATATGAAGCTGTACCTCGAAAACGACATCCTTGCCAAGGTCGACCGAGCGAGCATGATGGCCTCACTCGAGGCTCGGGTGCCGCTTCTAAACGTCGATTTCGTGGAGCTCGTCGCCCGACTGCCCCTCTCGCTCAAGCTGCGCGGGCTCCAGCAAAAGTTCGTTTTCAAACGCGCACTGCGCGGACTTGTTCCGCCAGAAGTCCTGGCCCGGCGCAAGAAGGGCTTCGGGATCCCGGTCGCGCGTTGGTTCCGGGGACCGCTGCGGGAGCTCCTGCTGGATACGCTCTCGTCGGCGGGCCTTCGGCGACACGGGCTGTTCCAATATCCAAGGGTTGAGAAACTCATCAAGGCCCACCTTGGGGGCGACGCTGACCATCGCAAGGAGTTGTGGACTCTCTTCATTTTCCAGCGCTGGTACGACACGTGGATGACCGGCGCGGGGTCAAGGGCGGCGCCGTTCCCCGTTTCGAAAGTCGGTTCATAGAGACCGTGAGTCGTACTGGCGAGCCGGAGTCGAGTCTCTGAAGTTCGATCGCCGCAAGCTGATTCTGATCGCGGCGGTCGTTATTTTCCTGGCCATCGGCTTCAAGCCGTTGGTCATAGCGGATGGCGGCGGCTACTTCTCTTACCTGCACTCGATCGTTTTCGACCACAACCTGGACATGACCAACGAGTACCAGGCCGCGGCCGCCGAGCACGTGCACATGGCCGGCGACATACATTCGCGCACGGTCACCGGCGTCCCACCCAACCAGTTCGCGGTCGGACCCGCGCTCCTCAGCCTCCCTGCCTACCTGCTCGCGGCGCTGCTGCGGCCCAGCGGCACGCCCCAGTTCTCGCCGCCGTTCTCGACCGCGTTCACGCTCGCGTCTCTTTTCTATGGCCTCGTCGCGCTCGCGCTGGTATACCGGCTGCTGCGGCGGCTGGAGTTCTCGCCTGACGCCAGCGCCATCGCGGTCGCAGCCATCGCGCTCGCCACGCCGCTGCTCTACTACCTCGTTTACAGCCCGAGCTACTCGCACACGTTCTCGGCGTTCGCGGTCACCTTGTTCGTCTATGTATGGTGGACGCGCCGCGACAACCGGACTCTCAAGGGCTGGTTGCTGCTCGGGTTCCTTGGAGGCCTCATGGCACTCGTGCGCTGGCAGGATGGGCCGCTCATGGCGATCGCGCTGCTCGACCTGCCTCAAGCGCGGTGGCGGCTGCTGCTCCTGGCGCCTGGCGCACTGCTCGCCTTCAGCCCTCAACTCGTGGTGGACGAGGTGATCTTCGGGCACCTGACACCTGGGGCACCAGGGGTGTCATTCCAGCCATTCCCCGGCCACTACCTCGACGTCCTGTTCTCGAGCCTGCACGGGCTCTTCACATGGTCGCCGGTGCTGCTCGCCGCGGTCGCGGGCTACTGGTTCGTGAGAAACAACACCCTTCGCGCCGCGTTCGCGATTTGTTTCCTCATGCAGCTCGCGATCGTCGGCGCTTTCCTCTACTGGTACGGCGGATTCGCGTTCGGCATGCGGTTCTTCATCAACCTGACGCCGTTTTTCGCCATCGGCCTCGCGGCGGTCGCCACTCGCATACGTCCGGTCGTGGCATGGATCGCCATCGCGGTGCTGGCCGCCTGGAACTTCGTGCTGATCCTCAGCTTCACCTACACGATCAAGGAGGATGTCGCGCCGGGATACCTCGGCCTGGTCCAGATCCAGTTCCACTCGCTGACGCTGCTGCCGCACCTGATCCAGGGCTACGTCGTGCGTGGAATCGGCAACGCGCTCCTGCATCGCGGGGGTGACGTGCCCGGCGCGATCGCCGTCTTCCTGCTCGAGATCGTGATCATCGCCTTCGCCGTGTGGCTGGCCGCCGGGTACCGACCTCGCCATGCAAGTGACTAAGTGGCGATTTGTGCTGGCCGCCGTGTGGCCGCCGGCCCTGGTCGCCGCCGTCTTTGCCGCGGTCGGCAGGCTCGGCTTCTACCCCACCGACGAAGGGCTGGTCGAGGCCTGGACATATCGAATCCTGCACGGCGAGGTCCCGCACCGTGACTTCGTGTCGCCGTTACCTCTCGGTTCCGCCCTGCTGCACACCGTTGACTTTCTGATCCCAGGGCCGCTGTTCGAGGTGGCACGCGTTATCGCGCTTTGCGAGTACGTCGCTTACGCGCTCCTGTTTGCGTGGCTCATCTACGCCGTCGCGCCGCATCGATGGGGCGTCGCCATGGCGGCCGGCGCGGCCGGATCGATGCTCGTCAACCTCAACGTCTTCCCGATCATGACCTGGTACACGGTCGACGGCCTGCTGTGCATAGCCGCGGGTTTTGTTCTGATCCAGCAGGGCGAGGCTCGCGGCTCGCGTTTGATGACCTCGATCGGATTCGTCGTCGTCGGGCTCGCCGCGCTGACCAAGCAGAGCTTCGTCCCCGCGCCCGCCTTCGCCTGGCTCCTGTTGTGGGACCGGCTGCGTCCTGTGCCATGGTCGAGCCGGATCGCCACGCTCGTCCGGACCGGCGTGCTCGCGGCGACGCCGTCGCTGATCTTCGTCGCTGTGATCTCCGCGCTCGGCGGGTTCCATGAGCTGACCACCCAGCTCCTCGGCACGGGTTTCGTGTACGGGCGGCCGCTGGCTTCCGCGTGGTCGCCGGCGCACGACCTGAAGACCCTTGCTCCCGCGGTGGCGGCGGCGGGGTTGCTAACGGCGTTTCAGCGACGGCCAGGCTGGCTCGGGCCGACATGCCGGATCGCGCTCACGGCCCTCATCGCGGCGGTGCCGCTTGTCACCGAGCTGGGCGCGCATGGGAGCGACTGGGCCATTCACCTCTTCTGGATGGCGGCGGTCGTTTGGGTCGTGAACACAGCAGCCACGCGTGCCTTCGACGCCGTCGGCGTGCTGCTGCTCGGCTGCGCCTGGATGTCGTCGCTCAGCTACGGCTACGCGGTACCGGACCTCGTCGCGGGCTCGCTGGCTCTGTACATGCTGCATCGCGCGTGGTCGGGATACGTGTTTCCTGCGCGGCCAATGTTCAACATCGCGCCGGCTGTGGCGGCGGTGCTGCTGCTCGCCACGACGGCGTGGCTCTTCGACATGGCGCGCCAGCATGACGTGTACCGGGATCGTCCCGCGTCGCAGCTGACCGCCGGCCTCTCAACCGTCTCTCCTGCCTTCGGTGACATCCGCACCAACCCGCAGACCGCCGAGTACCTGACGGAGATGGCGAAGTGCGTGAGGCGGTATCCGGCACGCTACGTGGCCATCCTTCCCGAGAACGCAGCGATGTATCCGGCGCTGTCTCTGAACAATCCGTTTCCAATCGACTGGATCTGGTCGGAGGCCATTCACGGCTCGGAGGCGCGCATCCTCGCCACGACCGACCGGCTGAACCGCGAAGGCGACTACCTGGTGATGTTCCAGACCATCGGCGAGCCGGGCGTCGTCAACGGTCCATCGCTGCCTGCGGCGACCCTCGACTCCTCGCCGCTGCCCTCCACCGACCTGCCCGGCGAGATCTACTCGCGCCTGCACGGCGCCCGCTCGACGTGCGGCCCGTTCCTGGTGGTCTACTCGCCCTAGCGCGACCACTTGCGAGTGCCGGCCCTCGCACTCCGAAATCGCTCTTTCTGGGCATGAGTGCCGGCGCTCGCACTGGGCTGGCCGGCTCGCCTGACCGGATCCGGTCTGAAGGAGCGGACGGCCGGCACGTACCCGCCGGTTGGTTCACACTGAGGATTCGCGCTCATGAAGCTGGTTGCTCGACGAGCGGCGGCTATCGCGGCGATGTCCGTGGTTCTTGCCAGCGGCATCATCGCCACCGGGATCCACGCCTCCGCAATCTCGTCGCCCATCGTCGATTTCCAGCTGGCCTCAAACCGAGCCCCGGCCGGCATCGCCCCCGGCCCAGATGGAAACGAGTGGTTCACCGAGGACACCACCGACGGCGTGGCCAAGATCGATCCCTCCGGCACGATCACCGAGTACTCACTCACCGCGGGGGCGTCGGCCCAGGGCATCACCGCTGGACCGGACGGAAAAATGTGGTTCACCGAAGGCGGGGCGCACAAGGTCGCCAAGATCACGCCCACCGGCACCATCACCGAATACTCCATCCCGAGCGGGCAGAGCCCGAACCTGGGCATCGTGGCCGGCCCCGACAGCAACCTCTGGTTCACTGTGTCGAGCGACAACAGCGTCTACAGGGTCTCTACTACGGGCACATTCACGCCTTACGCAGTTCCTACCGCTAGCGCCGGCCCACTTGCGATGGCCCTCGGCCCGGACAACAACCTGTGGTTTGTCGAATCGAGCGCGGACAAGGTGGCCAAGATCACCACCTCCGGGACGATCACCGAGTACACCCTTCCGACGGATCCCATCGGGCCACTCCAGCCCGTCGACATCGCCGCCGGCAGTGACCAGAACATGTGGGTGATCCTCGACGGCACCAATAAGGTGGCGAAGATGACCATCGCAGGCGACGTACTGGCCGAGTATCCGATTCCGACCGCCTCGAGCGGAGCGAAGCGGATCACGACAGGGCCGGACGCCAACCTCTGGCTGACCGAAAGCAACACCGACCAGGTTGCGAAGCTGATGATTTCAGGCTTCTTCACCGAATATCACACCCTGACCAGCAGCAGCGCGCCGTGGGGCATCGCACCTGGTCCGGATGGCAGCATCTGGGTCACCGAGAACACCGGCGGCAAGCTGGGCCGCATCACGGTGTCGCCGTCGTGCGCCTCAGCCGGCACCACGCCGGTCGCCAGGACCGCGTCGTCGACCGCTCAGTTCTCGCTGACCGGGAGTAACGGGACCACGTGGCAGCCGCCCGACAACGCCAACCTCAGTCTCACCTGCACTGCGACGATAGATCAGAACGCGCTGCTCACCGCCAGCGCCGACCTGTTCACGAGCAAGGCCGGCTACAACCAGGACCTCGGCATCTTCGTCAGCGACAACGGAGGGGCCGATTACCTTGTGGCCTGGAAGGAGTCGGGCGGCTTTGCGGGCTCGTTCTCGCCGAACGCCGCCTTCGTGCAGGCTCATTTCGCGATGCTCGCCGGCCATCACTACGAGTTCAGGCTTCGATGGAAGACGAACAAGAACGCTCCAGGGGTGACGATCTATGCCGGCGCCGGCACCGCGCGCCCGTTCTCGCCCACCGGCCTAACCGATGTTGCTTACCCCACGAACGCGTTCAATCCCTACGCGGTTTCGACGTCGCAGTACAGCTTGACCAGCTCCGACGGCGCGACCTGGCAACCCCTGAACCCGACCAGCCTGCAGGTGACGGCTCCGGCGGCGCCTGCGTTCACAGTCGTGATCGGCGCCAACGCCGATCTGTTCGCTGACAAGGCCGGGTACAACCAGGACCTCGGCATCTTCGTGAGCGCCAACGGGGGGGCCCCCACGCTGTTGGCGTGGAAGGAGAGCGGCGGGTTCGCGGGCACCCTCTCGCCCAACGCCGCTTTCGTCAAGACGACCTTCAGCGCGAACGACGGCAGGGCGTACGTGTTCACCTTGGGGTGGAAGACGAACAGGAATGCCGCCGGAGCGACGATCTACGCCGCGGCGGGCAACGGACCGACTTATTCGAACACGAGCCTGATTGAGATCGACCTGCCCGCCGAGCCGCTTCCGGCCACCGCGGTGTCGGCGAGCCAGTACAAGCTGGCCAACTCCGACGGCGCGACGTGGCAGCTGATCGACGCCGGGCTCAACATCGGTATTGCGCCCGCAGCCGACACCAACACGATTGTCGGCGGCAACGTCGACCTCTGGACCGCCAACGCCGGCTACAACCAGGACATCGGCATTTTCGTCAGCGTGGACGGAGGAGCCGATGTATTGCTCGCGTGGAAGGAGTCAGGCGGGTTTGCCGGCACCTACTCGCCCAACGCGGCCTACGTCCAGGCCGTCTACCTGATGTCGGGCGGGCACACGTACCTCTTCAAGCTCAAGTGGAAGACGAACAAGAATGCGGCGGGGGCGACCATCTACGCGGCCGCCGGCAGCGCGCCGCCGTTCTCGCCTACCCGCCTGATCGTCGAACTGGCGACGTAAGAGACAGAGCGAAATCTGACCGCCCTGGGGCGTTTGATTCTCCTGTGAAAGCCTCCCCGGCTGCGATCGTGAAGCCGCGGTCCATGTCTAATGGATAGCGGTGGACTGGCCCTGGGCACGAACGGACGCCGTGTGTGGTGGTCGGTGACACGATCGTGCGTGGCCAACCGAGTGCGCCATTTGGTAAGAAGCGCGGAGCGGGAGGTAAGCGCGGAGCGGGAGGGATTTGAACCCTCGAGGCCCTTGCGGGCCTACGGCATTTCCAGTGCCGCGCCCTCGACCGAGCTAGGCGACCGCTCCGCCGCTAGGTTAGCAACCACCTACGTCGGCCCAGTGCCGGCACTCGTGGCCAGAATGGCCGGTTTGCGAGTGCGAGTGCCGGCACTCGAGCGAACGATTGCGCCTAGGCCGTCGAGAAGTCGATCACCAGGCGATCCGGGCTCTGCAGCACGAACGCTCGGTAGCACGCGCCGCGCGAGAGGCCGAAGCCCCACTGCACGACTCCCTCGAAGTCCTGCACCTGCTGCGACTCGAGCAGCACCGGGTAGTTGGTCTTGAAGTCGACCGGACCTGTGTACTGCGTGTGCTCGTCGGCGCCGTGCATCGTGATCAGTAAGCCGGCTGAGCCCTGCAGCACGACCTGCCGGCCGCTCGCGCCCTGCGTGAATGTCGCGTTGCCCTGGGTGGCGATCTGGATGTCACCAGGCAGGCCGTTCTGAAACTGGATCGTGACGCGGTCGTAACCGGTGTGCGTGCCCGTGCGCACGGCGTTGACGTAGGCGATCGGCTGACCGACATGGCCCTCGGTGGCGACCGAGTTGGCGTTGTTGCATGTGATCGCCGGCAGGTTCGAGACATCGCTGGTCGGCAGCGGGGTCGGGCTGGGCGTCGCGATGCCACCCGGCACCGGCTGCTGGTTCTGCTGGCGCAGCGGACCCGCGATGAAGAGCGCGCCCACAACCACCGCCGCGATCAGGGCGGCGGCCAGGCCGGCGATCCACACCGGACCCCGGCGCTCCGGTGCCTCGACCAGCGCCGAGTGCACGCGTGCAGTCAGGCCCGGGTCGGGGGGACCAGCGATGGACTCGAAGCCATCGCGAAGCTCGCGCCGGAAATCCTCGGGACCCATGTCAGAAAACCTCCTCCATCGAAAGCTCGGGGCGAAGTCGCTGGGCCGCGCGGTAGATGCGCGACTTCGCCGCCGACTCGGAAACCCCGAGCGTGCGGGCGACCTCGTCCAGCGGAAGGTCGAGATAGAAATGCAGCACGAGCGGGAGACGGTCGGCCGGCTTGAGCTGCAACAGCGCTCGCCTCACGTCGCCGGCAGCGCCGCTGTAGTGATCGGTGGTGTCTTCGGCACGCGGCGGCTCGGCCAGCCTCACGACCGACCACCACCGTTGTCGCCGCGCCATGCGGCATTCGTTGGCGACGATCGACAGAAACCACGACCTCAGAGAGCGCTCGTCGCCTCGAAGCTGGCGAAACTTCCGCCACGCCTTGATCGAAGCCTCCTGCACCGCATCCTGGGCCGCGGTGCGGTCGGCGAGCATGACTGCGGCCAGGCGGAATGCCGGGTCGAGCAGCGGTTCGATCAGCTGCGAGAACGAAGAGGCATCGCCCGCTGCTGCGCTAAGCATCACAGGGGGTCTCTGCTCCATGACCGCGGTCATCATCCTGCCGATTTGATGCGGCGGATGTGGTTTTGGTTGCAGGCGCCCGACACGCCAGGCGCCTGCTTCAGATCAAATCGTCAGACCCTGGACGCGTCGCAGTCTTCCGTGAC
>WNFB01006617.1_pt1 | contig 10398 bp, 6 predicted proteins | sample 5400501 | NCBI WGS metagenome assembly WNFB01 (sample SAMN13153341, study PRJNA577476) | soil metagenome | isolation source: 200 cm saprolite under Douglas fir tree site 2 hole 1 | place: USA:California | collected 2015-04-18 | reverse complement strand
AAGAGTACGCTGCATACGAATTCATCTCTCACGGGGACCGAGCTAGTGGGGCAAAGCCAATGTACAGAGTTTCAATAGGGGTTCGGAGCACACAGAACCAAGACGGCACGATGGTCCTGGATATCCAGCGTGGACGGATACTTCGCCTCAATGTAACAGGTTCCATGATTTTCGAACGTCTGCAGCAGGGGCAGACTGAATCGCAAATCATCGACGGCATTAGCCAAGAATTTCGCATCTCCCATGAAATCGCCCGCACAGACGTTTGCGAGTTCCTGAAATCGATGGAGCAAGTGGGGCTCGTTCACGACGACACGGGGGAGGTGCGTCTGTGACACAGGACAGAAATATCCACCTGCCGTCGTTATCGTCTACCCGCTCACAACGTGGGGAAATCGAGGAACAAGGCGGACGGCGGGCGATGCGATTCCTGATCTGGAAAGTCCTGCTTGGACTGCTGGCGTTTGATGTCCTGGGTTTCGGTCGCAACTTCCCCAAGATGCACCGATTCGTTAGCAGATGGAGAGTTTCACTGCGAACAGCGCCTCGAGACAGCGTCGATCGCGTGTGCGAAGCCATCAATTACGCTTGCGTCTGGTATCCCAAACGCGTGCTATGCCTGCAACGTTCGGCAGTGACGACGTGTCTGCTTCGCACTTGCGGTGTGTCGGCCAAGATGGTGATGGGGTCGCAGAACCTGCCATTCAAGGCGCACGCCTGGACTGAGGTTAACGGCCGGGCCATCAATGAACGTAGGGACGTGCTGAAGATCTACGGCGTTTGGGAGCGCTGCTAGAAGAGTACCGGGTTAGTTTATGAGCGTACAAGCCGGTATCTTGCATTTCGACGGGATGCCCGTCGACCACGAAATGCTGCTCAGAATGAGCAGCGCCGTTGCTGATTTTGGCCCTGACGGTGAGATGACCCATTTTCACGGGTCATTGGGCATGTTGTATCGCCCTTTTCACACTACCTCGGAATCGCGTGCGGAACGCCAGCCATTTATCTTCAGCGCCGGACGGGTAATCACGTGGGACGGCCGACTGGATAATCGCGATGAACTTAAATTGGAGATCGGCGACCGGTCATCCGCGGGCACGACTGATGTCGCCATTGTGGCGGCTTGTTTTGAGAAGTGGGGCAAGGACTGTTTTGGAAGGCTTGTTGGAGACTGGGCACTTTCTATTTGGGACCCACGTGAACAAGAGCTGGTTCTCGCCAGAGACTACATGGGAATAAGACAGCTCTTCTACTATCCGAAATCCAATGAAATCCTATGGTGCACTTACCTTGCGCCATTGGCTCAGTGCGGCGACACATTCACTGTCTGCGATGAGTACGTCGCCGGTTATTTAGCGTTTCAGCCGGATGCCCACCTCACGCCGTACAGCGACCTTCGTGCAGTCCCTCCGGGTAAATTTATCCGGGTGCGAAATGCAAACGTCACCACGCAGACATACTGGACGTTCAATCCGCGTCTCTCAACTCGCTATAAGACGGATGATGAGTACGAAGAGCACTATTTCTGTTTGTTCCGCCAGTCAGTGCGCCGACGCCTTCGCACTGACACTCCTATCTTGGCAGCGCTCAGCGGGGGCCTGGATTCGACCTCAATTGTTTGTATGGCAGATGACATCATTGCCAAAGAGGAAGCGGCAGCACCCAGAGTAGACACCATCTCGTATTACGACTCTCTGGAGCCCGATGAAGACGACCTCTACCACCTCACGAAAGTAGAGGAGAAACGCGGCAGGAAAGGCATCCATCTGAGCTTGGCTGCGTGCGGCGATTCCCTGTCTTTCGAATATCCGACATTTGTGGCCACTCCAGGCTTCGGACTAAGAGCAGAGGTGAAGTCTGGCATGGCGGAGGCGCTCCGAAGGGCCGAACACAGAGTCATGTTCAACGGCACCGGCGGAGACGAAATGAACGCACAGGCACTGGATCCCCTCATCCCGCTAGCAGACCTCCTGGCACATTTTCATTTTCGCGAGCTCGCCAAGCAATTGGTGTCATGGAGCCTCGTGACGAGACGGCCCTTCATCAGATTGCTGTTTGAGTCGATGCTTGAGCTCTTGCCCTTGCGAATCCGTGCGCGGCTCACTGAACGTGGGAGACTGCAGCCTTGGGTTAACCCGCAGTTTGCCAAAAAGTACGCGATATCCGCCCGGCAGCTTGAAGAAGTGGAAGGTGTGTGGTTTTGGAGACCTGGTCCTCGCGATGCAATGCAAACGATCACCACCATGTCGAGGGACTTGACATACACTTCTCCATCAAGGCTCGAGCAACGATATCCCTACCTTGATCAGCAGCTCGTCGAATTTCTTACCAGCATCCCATTTGATCAGTTGTTACGACCTGGCGAGCGACGCTTCCTGATGCGAAGGGCACTCGCGGGCCTACTCCCACCGGAAGTACTGCAACGCAAAACCAAAGTGAGCAATACTAGGTGCTACCCCGTCACATTGGAAAAGCATTGGCCCACGATAGAGCAGGCTCTGGCCTCTCCTCTCAGTTCACAGCTCGGCCACGTGGACCGCGACGAACTACGGTCCGACTTGCTCAAGCTTAGGCATGGGCAGGTCCCCAACCATCTTGTCCGCTTGCTGAAAGCCCTCTCTTTGGAGTTGTGGCTTCGGGATGTGGAGGCTAGAAAAATCATCGCAATCCAGCATTTTTCGCCGGTGGTAGCGAGCCGAGAAATGCCGCGGGCAAAAGCCGTGCCAAACGAAAGCTAGCAATTGATGTTCAAAAGGAAAGGAGGTGAATGCCATGAAGGAGTACATCAGACCCGAAGTAGTAGTACTGGGCGATGCCACTCGCGTGATCCGGGGATCCAAACCCGGTATCGAAGACGCGGGGGATCCGATGCACAGGGTCCTGCAGAACGAATTGACTGAGGACTGAAGCCTCTGAAAACCCACGGGGGTTCTCATCATCGTTCCATCGATGCAGGTGGGGGGCCTCTCCTGGCTGTCAGTTGCCGGCCGAGGCTCCTTTTCGTTTTGTTGACCGCTAAATCGAATGATAGACCTGCACAGAAGTCGTCGCTTCGCTGTCTTTGTTTCTTCAACCCGTCGGTTGCCTTGGTTGTCAGTTGCGCTGAAAGGCGGCTTGCTTTTGTTGGCTTTGCTCTAGCTTTCGTAGCTCGCGCCAGCGCGCGTATTGGTCGCCTTTTGCAGGATCAGGGTCTTCATGCCCATTCAACCAAAAGTCAAACCAGTCCACTGCTCCCTCCTGGGACAAATAGCGATGGCGGGGTTGCACGAGCACGTGCGGTGCGTCTTCTCTCCTTAGCCATTGCAGCTCCACTGGCTTGTTTAGCGTGCGTAGCCCCCCATAGATGTCCCACGTGGTCACAAGTGTTCCCTTTTCCAAACACGAGATCATGAGAGGCGTCTTGACACGATCTAGGTTAAAGCCCGGCGCCGATTCTGCCCATCGGAGTAAGCCCTCCTTGCCAAATGGCTTCACACCACCATTTGTGTTCTCAGCCCACTGCTGGGCGTAAGGAATGTCTGTCCAGGTCAGATAGAGCCAGTAGCTTAAATCATTTCCATCCGTGATGGCCGCGACCGCGAAAAGGTCGGGTTTGTGCGTAATGGCGTAGAGTACGTGGTAAACGGTAAAGCTGAAGCCGATCACCCCTACGCGATCAGGATCGACAAGTCCATCCGCGGCCAAATGCTCGATTGCGGAGCTGAACCCATCAGTTTGAAATGGGCCCTCTTGGGGTGTGTTTAGGTGGGTTTCTGGTTGATCCATTTGAAGAACAATGATGCCTCTTCCCGCTAGCGCTCGACCACCGCTACCAGTTGTGTAGGTTCCATCGACAAAGAACTTTTTCGGCTCGTAGCCATGTGTCTGGAGAACGAGGGGATAACGCTTACCTCGTACGTAATCAGCCGGCAGAACCAAAATGCCGGTTCGGAAATTTCCGCCGTTATCCTTCCATTGATACAGTGAGGCTTTCCCCAATGCGATCGACTTCAACTGAGGATTTGGATCCCACACGAGCGGAACCTGGGCAGCGTTGGGAGAATGCCCTGCGAGTATGGGGGGCTGATTAAGATTCTGATCCACACTCAGTTCAACATCGTGCGGCGAGACACCACTTGGGGTTTCGACCTTGACCCACCCGGCTGGGGCTAGCCGATAAGTCTCATGAAATGCGATCGGGACGTTGTCAGGGCTACTGGCATACACAAATTCCACCTGGTTCTTCTTTTGGTCCCACGTGATATCGCTCAGTTGACGATTGGCGACCGTGTTCCCTGCGGGTTGTTCAAGATATGCAATCAGCTGAATTCCATGAGTGGCAACATCTATGATCGCCACAGCGGGCGCTGCGGCTCGCGCGGCATCGCCTGAGCTGTGCGCATTTTGCAGCGGCAAGAAAATGTTTGAAATCAGCACACTCTGAGAATCCGCGGACCAGATTACCTTGGTTGGCGCAAAAACAAGAGCTAAGGAGCGACCAGCAGGTGCATCCAACAGCGGGGTGGCAACGCCACTTCGGAGGTCGACACGGACGACCACCGACGGCTTCCAGTCATTTTCCTCCTCAAACAGTGCTTTGTTGTCGGGCGTTAGCTTGAGAAATTCGTACCCATGCCTTGGTTGATAGGCTGTCCATTCTGAAGGGATGTTGTGGAACGGGGCTATTGTGATGAGGGATTCTCGGTCGGGAGACAGAGCTAACACAGGATAGAAGAGGTTCAGGGGTCGCGCATCCATGGTAAAGGAGGTGCTCAGCTCAATACCGTTTCTTAGAACGTGCAGCTTGTTCGGGATGTTGAGAAGCAACCCATCGTCTCTATCGCCAATGGGTCGGTCCCGCCACAACAGTGCCCATATGCTTTGACCGGTTACAGGGAGGAGATCGGGTTGCGACTCCGGAGTCTTTTCAAGGTCCAGGGTCGCGTACGCGATCGTATCGCCACTGATGTCATATGCAGAGACGTATTGATCGCCGTTCGTGATGCGTTTCAGGTCTTCGGTGGCAGAATCGACGACAAAGAGCTGCGGATAGCGGCCATCCTCCTTGGCGAGAAACGCAATTCTCCTAGAGTCTGCCAGCCATCGGACATCGCTGATGACCGGATTGCTAGAAATCGCTTGGAAAGTTGCGATGGCTCTGGGCTCCGGGCGAACAACTGACTTGTTAGACAAGAAGTCCGAAACAGCCTGTCGATCTAAGACCCAGATCGTTGATTCGAGGCGGTTGCTCGCGAGCAGGCCTCGCTGGGTTATCACCAAAAGCCAGCGCCGATCAGGAGACACAATCGGCGCCGTCGGGCGGTCATGGTTCACGGACCAAAAGGTCGGGTTGACGAAGTAAGAGATTTCAATTGAGTCCCTAATTGTGAAGGTGCGAAGACCCTCATTCTCGGCATGCGAAGCCGGAACAACCATGGACAGGCCGAGGAGAATAACAATTAACACCGCAAATTCGGACCGCACCAACGATCGAGCCTCGTTCCAGCATTCTTGGGGTTTCTCCCGCTCACTTGTGCAGGGAGGTTTTTTCCCGACCGGATCTACCGGTGATCCAACGGCCGGGGCGTCACTTGGCCGGCAGATCATTCAAAAGTGCAACTTCAGCGCAAACTGGATGGAGCGTGGTCCTCCCAATTGGTACAGGGCATTGAAGCCTCCGGCTCCGACGTTGCCTCCCAAACTCTCCGACAGAATCTGTGCCGACTGACCAAAGCCCCCCATCCCGATACCGGACTGAGGCGGCCCAAAATTGGGATGATTGATGACGTTGAACATTTCAGCGCGAAACTGCAACCGCACAGGCTCGCGAACAAGAAAGTCGCGATGGACCGCAAAATCCCATTGAGCTAGGCCGAAACCTCGCAGAGCATTTCTGCCCAGATCTCCCTGCCGAGTCGCGTTGCCATCGGCGTCAACCGGCGGCGACACGAAGGCCGCGGGGTTTAGAGCCTTACCCCCCGGATACTGGGAACCAAAGAGATATAGCGGCTCTCCAGGAACCAAGTCTGGACGGATTTGAGTTGAAAACTGCGCGAATTGCGAGAGATCGGCTTCAAAAACATTAACCGGCGGGTCGGAATGCAACTGGAAGACACTTTGAACCGACCAGTCCCCCAAAACCTTCCTCGCGAATGCGTTCCCTTTCAGTGTCGGAATTTCGTACGTGGCCGCCAAGGACAAGACGTGCCGGATGTCGAAGTCAGATGGCCCACGATTGGAACCCGCAAGATTTCCGGGGACAAACGTATTGGAGCCGACGCCATTCGAGCCTGCTGAGGCTGTATCAATCGAATGAGACCACGTATACGAGGCTAACGCCTGCAGCCCTCGACTCAACTGTCGCTGGTATTGAATCTGGAGCGCACCGTAGTCCGATGTCGCGAGGTTTGCAATCAAGTACGCACTGTTAAAGCTTGGATTCGGTGAGGATATGATTGCCGTCTGAATGAGCCGTCTGCCAACTGAGCCAACGTAGGCCATGGAGAGAGCCTGCTGCTTGCCCAAGGCTTGCTCCACGGCAAAGTTCCACTCGAGCGTATACGGTAAGAGAAGATTCGGATCAAAAGCAGTCAGCGGTGATGCGCCTGGCTCCGCGAGGCCCGCAACCGTAATCGGCGGGGGCGCTGCCGTTGCTGCGTCAAACGGAAAAGTTCCGCCTACAACGAACTTCCCTGCTCCAAACGGGTATGACGACTGAGCAAGGATGTTCCCCGTCTCTGCAGTGGCCAAGTCATAGAACACACCAAATCCACCCCTGAGCACGGTTTCGTGGCCTGGTGTTTGAAAGAGCTGGTAGGCCAGCCCGACACGGGGCGCGAGATTGCCAAATGTTGTCCTGAAAGGCGCAGCTCCGGCGGGGGACAATGCAAGATGACTGAGATCATGCAGATTGAAGCCTGTGACTGCTGGCAGGCTCGGCCCCTGGAGGGACGATGGCGCAAAATCAATGTCCCAGCGAAGCCCGTAGGTAAGCGATAGACGAGACCCAATCCTCCAAGTATCCTGGGCGAACACTCCTAAATTTTGAAACTCAAAGGTTGCAGGTATATTGGTTCCAAACAGGGCGAATTCGACATTGCCGGCCTCCGCTGCGGCCACATCTGCGAAGAGAACCCCCTGCAAGTAACGGTTCGGGCCATAGTGTGGTGTCAAACGCCGATAGTCCACGCCAAGCTTGATGGCATGGGATCCTTTTTGGAGCGCCAAGCTGTCGACGAGGTTGAACTGCTGCTGCGCATTTTCAGCAGCTTTGCCTGTTTCGTAAGATCCATGTGTCAGTGCGATGATATTAAAGCCAAATTCCGCAGTCTCAACGGTAAACGGGCTCGGAAACGGCGGAGTCGCCAGGCGAGCAGCCCCACCAAAATCATCCAGTCCAAATCCATTGAAGGAGTCCGTTCTGCTGTAATTCAGACGTAGATCATTCGACATCCTGGGAGATATAACGAAGACCGTACCCAGAGTTGCCGTCTGTGTGGTGATGCGAGAGGGGAATAGCACACTCAATGCTTGAAACCCACCGGCTGACCGTTGAGTAATCTCTGAAGGCGAGTAGTTGTAGCGGCCGAACAGAGTGAGCTTGTCCTTCAATTTGTGGTCAATACGAAGACTGTATGCATCAAGACTCGCCGGGTTCGAAAAGCTCGCATTGAATTGGGCGATCCCGTTGACTACGTCGTCGGCTCCATTCGGCAGAGGATAAGCGTCAAAGAATGGTTGAAGGGCTGGCACAGCCGCGCCGCGGGCGGCAAGATCAGGAACCGTTGTCAGCAGTGTTTGCGGAAGACGAAGCCGAAGACCCTCGTATGAAAGGAAGAAGAACGTTCGGTTCTTTACTATCGGTCCACCAAAGGTTCCACCAAAGTCGTTCTGCTGTTCTTGCGGCTTGGGTTGCCCGGTGTTATCGGCGAACCAGTTGTTGGCGTCGAGAATATCATTTCGCAAATAGTCGAATAACGTACCGTGAAACTGATTGGTGCCAGAGCGAGTGACTATCGAGATCTGGCCACCCGGAGTGCGCCCGAACTCGGGCGCATAAGTTGAGGTTTGGATTCGAAATTCCTGAAGTGCATCTACAGACACCAGACTGTTGGTTCCACCCATGGCACTAAATGACGCGAGAGATCCCGACAGCCCATTCCCAGTGACTCCGAAAGCCGCGATGCCAATGTTGGCACCCACACCATCGACCATCCAGTAATTGGCGCTTGCCCGTTGTCCGTTGACATTAAACTGCCCACCGTCAGCGTCATTGCTTGTTGCTGGCAGAACCCCTGGCGTCAGCTCGATTAACGTCTGAAAGCTCCTCCCGTTCATCGGCAGGTTCTCTGCGAACTGCCGATCTACAACCGTGCTGACGGCGGCCGATTCCGTGTTTACTAGGGGCGCGCCGCCCTCCACGGTTACGGTCTCCGACAGAGCGCCAACCGGCAGCGTGAAATTAATCGCCACCGCGTCTTGAACGTTGAGAGTGATGTCGGGCTTGATGAGTGTCTTGAATCCCACCTCGGAAACCTGAAGGCGATATGGCCCTGGGGGAAGATTCGGCAGGACGTAAATGCCTTCGTCATTGGTTTTCGTGGTGTACTGCACGCCGGTCACATCGTTTACGGCCACGACGTCAGCACCAACGATTACGCGGTTGGAAGGGTCAACTACGAGGCCATTGAGAACCCCGTTGGGTGATTGCGCACGAAGCGGTAAGGCCAACGTCAAAGCGCACGCGGAAAGAAGGACAACAAAGGGGAAGCGCATTAGGCTCTCCAGCGACCAACGGGGTTCCAGCCCCCTCTTCTATGGTTCGCAGGACGATCCGCGCTGGTACCACGTTGCCCTCATTTTAGGACGAATCAACTACTAGACGGGGACAGAACAGCGGATCTACGGATGATTGGGGTCAACTCTGAGGTAAGCGAACAGGAGTGATTTGCCACTGGGTTTGTGACTGCCGCCGTTTGGTTCGACAGTTACGAAGACTGCGTCGATTTGCGCCAGCGTTTTAGGGTCGTCACACTTCAAAATCCAGCGTTTCTTGGCAGCACTGTCCTCGTAAAAAACGCCGAGGTTGAGCGCCTGTTGCCGATCCGGTCCCCGCCGGCCCCAGGCCTGAAATGTGCTGACGTGTTTTAGCTCGGTCTGCCGGTCCAAGTCGTAGGCATAAAAGATCAGGGATTTGCCCTTCGTGTAGAACACGCGGCCGTAGGGCTTCTGGGTCTCCCCGTTCCGCACCACGTCATACACTTCTGCAACGTAGAGATCCCGCGCCCCCATCAGTTCCCGGATGTCGCGGTCGTGGGCAAGAAGTTCGTCCTTCTGGTCGAGCGCTGCGTCGCGGTCATGAAGCAGGCGAGTGAGGTCGTTGACCTTGGCGTCCAAGGCTTTGGCGCGCGTGGCGTCCTGGGCTGACTGCTGCGCCAAGAAGTCGAGCTTCTGCTGCATCGCTTGCGAACTGGACTGGGCGGCGTCGAGCTTTTGCGTTAGTTCGGTGCGCTGCTGAACCAAGTCTTGTCTGCTTGCATCGCTAGCGTGTAAATCGGTTTCCAGACGGTCTTGCGCGGCTTTCAGCCCATTGATTTCGACCACCTGCTCAGCCAATTGCCGCCGGAGGTTCGCGATAGTCTTGTCGCGTTGTTCGATCTGGGCACGTGCGATTTGGCGCTCGTGTCCAGCATCGCTCAACTGGGCTTCGACCGTGGGTTGGTTTTGTGTGCTGGGCTGAGAAGGAGGAGTGACCTTGGCGATATCCGTTCCACGATGTATCCCGGCCCGGTAAGCGTAGAAGCTGAGCGAGACAAAAAGGACAATGCCAGCGGCGTACAGCATCCACACGTGACGCCAAGTTGATTCACTGGAAAATGGGGGAAGACGACGGGGGGTGGTGGAAACTTCGTTTGTGCCCTTGAACTTCTCTGGCTCTCGCCTTTCCTCCTGCGCCAGGCGTTTGAAGAAGGCTTTCTCTGCCCGCTCTTCCGACCAAGCCGGTCCGGGTTCTAGATCCTCAGACGCTTCGTTAGCTGCGACGGCCGGGATGGCTTGGTTAAGGACCGTCTCGTATTGCTGAAGGGCTTCGCGGCAAGACTGGCAAACAGCAAGATGCTCCTGTAGCCTCTTCTGTTCCGCCTCAGTCAACTGGCCTGAGGTTGAAACGGCACAGAGCTCTAGGAACTCGTCATGGGGTTCGGTTAGCGACAACGCCCCCGCTCCTAGGTTGGACAAGACCTTTTATCATACTGCTCGCTCACCGGGCAATTTGCTACCAAAAAGCTCTCTTCGGAGCCTGTCAAGCCCCCGGAAGTAGTGGTGTTTGACGTTCCCTCGGGATTGGCCGAGCTTGGCGGCAATTTCATCAAGGGTATAGCCTTCCATAAAGTGCAGCCGCAGGGTCTGGCGCTGGTTCTC
>WNFB01006616.1_pt1 | contig 10398 bp, 10 predicted proteins | sample 5400501 | NCBI WGS metagenome assembly WNFB01 (sample SAMN13153341, study PRJNA577476) | soil metagenome | isolation source: 200 cm saprolite under Douglas fir tree site 2 hole 1 | place: USA:California | collected 2015-04-18 | reverse complement strand
CTTCGCCATCAGCCGTTGCCCCTCCTCCGCCAGCCGCGCAATGCTGGCTTCCTTGATGTAATCAGCCGGCACCTGCACGAACTCGGCCTGCGATGGCGCGCCGGTCGCGGGACGTCCCGGCAGGATCAAGTCGGGCAATTTGTAATCCGGCTCAAGACCGCGGGTCTCGGCATCGAACGTCGCGCGCGACACCCCGGCGGCTTGCGCTTCCGGCCACAGCGAGGCGATGAACTGCGCAAACCCGGCGTCGGCGGCACGGGCGGGAGAGTGAAAAGCCAGCGTCGAAAGCAAGACGCCGAGAGCAACCGTGCGACGGACGCCCAACCGGAATAACTCGCTCACGCGTCGGTCAGATCGAGACGCCGCTCGACACGCTCGATGCGGAGGTCCATCCGGTCAAGCCGGTTCGACATATTGGCATATTGGCTCCCAAGGTTGCCGACGCGCTGCTTTATCTCGCGAATATCGTCAGGCACGCTATCGATCGCGACACGGATATGACGCAGCTGCTCAAGAACAATGTTGCCGGTCTCGGCCATAGCGGGAGATTATCATGACGGCAGATCATTGTGAACAATGGCCGTCGGCAGCCGCGAACAAAGAATCCAATCAGCCCTGAATTCCGGAAAATGCAACCTACCTCACCGCCACGATGAAAATCCGCGGAAACCGCAGCAGCACCTTGCCATCGGCCTGCGGCAGATAGCTAGCGGCGATGCGCGCGGTGTATTCGGCGAGATAGGCCTTGCGTTCGGGCGGATCCAGAGGATCGACGAACGGCCGCAGGCCGCTTCCCTTGACCCACTCCACGATCGCGGCGGCATCGTCGAGCACGTGGTTATAGATCGTGTGCCAGATCTCCAGCCGGCTGCAGAGCGGGCCCAGCGCATCGTAATAGACGCCCGGCTTCGGAAGAGCATCGCGGACACCTGCGGTCTCGGCCAGCGTTGTGCGCCACGGCTCCAGCAGCGCGACCTCGCGCATCAGGACATGGGCGGGCTCATCGAGATTGTCGGGCATTTGCACCGCAAGGACGCCGCCCGGCGTCAATGCGCCGAGCAGCCGCTGCAGTTGCCTGAGATGGCCGGGCACCCACTGGAAGATCGCATTGGCAAACAGCACGTCGGTCTTTTCCGGCGGCACCCAGTGCACGACGTTGGCCTCGGTAAACGTCCGTCCCGGCAGCCGTTCGCGCGCCTGCCGCAGCATGTCGGCCGAAGTATCGACGCCGATCACCTCTGCCTGCGGCCAGCGCCTGACCAGAAGCTCGGTTGAATTGCCCGGACCGCACCCGATATCGATGACCCTGCGCGCCTCGGCAAGCGGGACTTGCGCCAAGAGGTCGCGAGACGGGCGGGTCCGCTCATCCTCGAACTTGAGATATTGCGCAGCGCTCCAGTCCGCCATCGCCAGGATTCCAGTTTACCGCGTCAGCTTCTTGTACTTCATGCGATGCGGGATGATGGAATCCTGTCCCAGCCTGCGCATCTTGTCCTTTTCATAATCCTGGAAATTGCCCTCGAACCATTCGACGTGGCTGTCGTCCTCGAAGGCCAGGATATGCGTGGCGATGCGGTCGAGAAACCAGCGGTCATGGCTGATGATCACGGCGCAGCCGGCGAAATCCTCCAGCGCCTCTTCCAGCGCGCGCAGCGTGTCGACGTCGAGATCGTTGGTGGGCTCGTCGAGCAGCAGCACGTTGGCGCCGGACTTCAGCATCTTCGCCAGATGCACGCGGTTGCGCTCGCCGCCTGACAGCGAGCCGACCTTCTTCTGCTGATCGGCGCCCTTGAAATTGAACGACGAGCAATAGCCGCGCGAATTGACCTCGCGCTTGCCCAGAACAATGAGTTCGTTGCCGCCGGAGATTTCCTCCCACACGCTCTTCTTGCCGTCGAGACTGTCGCGCGACTGGTCGACATAGCCGAGATGCACGCTCTCGCCGACCGTGATGGTGCCCTTGTCCGGCGTCTCCTGCTTGGTGATCATCCGGAACAGCGTGGTCTTGCCGGCGCCGTTGGGGCCGATTACGCCGACGATGCCGCCGGGCGGCAATTTGAAGGTGAGGTCGTCGATCAGAAGCCGGTCGCCAAAGCCTTTGGTCAGGCCTTCGAAATCGACCACGTTCTGGCCCAGGCGCTCGGCCACCGGAATGGTGATCTGCGCGGTCTGGGTCTGCTTCTCGCTGGCCTGCTTCAAAAGTTCTTCGTAGCGCTGGTAGCGTGCCTTGGATTTGGCCTGGCGCGCTTTCGGCGAGGCCGCGATCCACTCCTTTTCACGCTCCAGGGTGCGCTGGTGGGCGGCGTCCTCGCGGCCTTCCTGCGCGAGCCGTTTCTGCTTCTGCGACAGCCAGGCGGTGTAGTTGCCCTCGTAGGGAATGCCCTTGCCGCGGTCGAGCTCGAGAATCCAGCTGGTGACGTTGTCGAGGAAATAGCGGTCATGGGTGACGATCAGGATCGCGCCGGGATAGTTGCGCAAGTGGCCTTCCAGCCATGACACCGACTCGGCGTCGAGATGGTTGGTCGGCTCGTCGAGCAGCAGGAGGTCGGGCTGGTCGAGCAGCAGCTTGCACAGCGCGACGCGGCGGCGCTCGCCGCCGGAAAGTTTTGTGACATCGGATTCGTCGGGCGGGCAGCGCAGCGCGTCCATCGCCTGATCGACCTTGCTGTCGAGATCCCACAGGCCGGCGGCCTCGATCTCGTCCTGCAGCTTGGTCATCTCGTCGGCGGTTTCCTCGGAATAATTCATCGCCAGTTCGTTGTAGCGATCGAGGATCGCCTTCTGCTTGCCGACGCCAAGCATCACGTTCTCGCGCACCGTCTTGGTGGGGTCGAGCTGCGGCTCCTGCTCGAGGTAGCCGACCCGGGCGCCCTCGGCGACCCACGCCTCGCCGTTATATTCCTTGTCGAGGCCGGCCATGATCCGCAGCAGCGTCGATTTGCCGGAACCGTTGACGCCGAGCACGCCGATCTTGGCATCCGGATAGAACGACAGATGGACGTTATCGAGCACCTTGCGGGTCGGGTAGGTCTTGGACAGACCCTGCATGAAATAGACGAACTGGCGCGCCATCGCGGTCCCTTAAAACGAGAGGATTTTTGGAAATTTGCTGCCGCTGATGTAGCGGCGCGTCCCCGAAAGGGCAACCGCACCCCGATGTTTTCCATCTGTTCACCACGGGTCATTACGGGATTGACACCATGTGTGCGCCAAGTCACGACAATTGAAACTATCTTTTAATAAATTAGGCCAAAGCTGTCGATCGGCGCCTCAAGAGGCATTCCGCGCGGCAGAAGTCGCGAACGAAAACAGCAGGGCCGCGTCATGACAACCATCACGTCAGAAACCCTCTCCTCCACGACTGGCAGCCGCGACGGCTCCAGCCCATTCGCTGAAATCCGCGCCTTCTGGCGCCAGTTCCTGGCCCGGGCGTTCGACCCTTACCGGCCGGAACTGCATTACATGCGCGGTCCGGGCCCCGCCTGGCACGCCAAGCAGCAGCGGTCGCCGCGCCCGCATTCCACCTGATCCTGTCGGATATTTTGAACCGCGAACGCTCCTGCAGCGGGCTGTCTTTGGGCAGCGCACGCTTTTTGCGCCGCGAACGCTTGCGCGTTTTGGAATTGCGCGCAACCATGGTGGTTCCCGGGCGGCTCGCTTCCTAAGCCGCCTTCATCGCCATGAACGGAACTCCCATGACGCGGTTGCGCTGTGCAATTCTCGATGATTACCTCAATCTTTCTTTGACCGCCGCGGACTGGTCGAAGATCGGCGATCGGGTCGACGTCACGGTATTCAACCAGCCCTTCGCTTCCCCTGAGGCTGCGGCCAGCGCGCTGAAGGATTTCGAGATCATCTGCGCGATGCGCGAGCGCACGCCGTTTCCACGTACGCTGTTTGCGGCATTGCCCAAACTGAAACTCCTGATCACCTCGGGCATGCGCAATGCCGCGCTCGATCTGGAAGCCGCGAAAGACCATCAGGTGGTGCTGTGCGGCACGCAATGGGCCCGCGATCCCACAGCACCCCTGACCATGGGCCTGATCCTGGAACTGACGCGCAATATCGGCCGCGAGAATGCGCGCATGCATGCCGGCGAACCCTTGCAAAAATTCGTCGGCATCGAGATCGAGGGCAGGACGCTCGGCGTGGTCGGGCTCGGCAAGCTCGGCGCCAAGGTTTCGGGGCTGGCGAAAGCCTTCGGCATGAACGTGATCGCGTGGAGCCCGAACCTGACGCCGGAGCGGTGCAAGGAGGTCGGCGTCGGCTACGCCACCAAGGAAGAACTGTTCGCAACCGCCGACATCATCACCGTCCATGTGGTGCTGAGCCAGCGCTCGCGTGGACTGGTCGGAGCTGCCGATCTGGCGCGCATGAAGCCGACGAGTTACCTCGTCAACACCGCGCGCGGGCCGATCGTCGATGAAGCGGCCCTGCTGGAAACCCTGCGGCAGAAGAAGATCGCCGGTGCTGCGGTCGACGTGTTCTCGGTCGAGCCGTTGCCGGTCGACCATCCCTTCCGCAAACTCGACAATATCGTGCTGACGCCGCATCTCGGTTACGTCACCGAAGAAGGCTTTCGCAACCACTACGCCCAGATGGTCGAGGGCATCGACGCCTGGATCAAGGGCGAACCGCTGCGGCGGCTGGCGTAGCCGTCATCCGACAACGCGGCGTTCCCCGGATGCCGCGCAGCGCCATCGGCGCGTTAACGCGCGTCCTCGACGCGCTATGTCTTGCGGCGTGGTGCGCTTCCGATCCGGGTCCATCTTGCGAGCTGCGAATGGGTCCCGGCTCTGCGGAGCAACGCGAAGAGCGTTGCACCGCGTCCGGGACACGACGACGCCTAACGCACCGTCACTGGCGCGGGCAGCGGCGGCACGACGGTGGGCTGGGTGCCGCCGGGAATGCCCGACATCTGCGCGGGCGCGGGTGCGGCGCCGGCAGGTCCGGGTATCGGCTGCGCCGAGGCGGTGGCGGTTCCCGGCGGCGGGCCGCCCGGAAGCACAACGACGCGGGTGCCGACCTTCACGCGGTCGAACAGGTCCGAGACATCCTCGTTCAGCATGCCGATGCAGCCCGACGAGACGAACTTGCCGATCGTCGAGGGCTGGTTGGTGCCATGGATGCGAAAGACGGTGGAACCGAGATACATCGCGCGCGCGCCCAACGGATTGCCGGGGCCGCCGGCCATGAAGCGCGGCAGATATGGCTGGCGCTCGATCATCTCGGTCGGCGGGTGCCAATCCGGCCACTCGGCCTTGCGCGAGATCTTTTGCACCCCGGTCCAGGTGAAGCCGTCGCGACCGACGCGGACGCCGTAGCGGATCGCCCGGCCGCCGCCCAGAACGTAATAGAGATAGGTGTTCGGGGTATCGACAATCAGCGTTCCCGCCGGCTCCTTGGTCGGGAAAGCGACTTCCTGGCGGCGCAGATTCGGCGAGAGTTGCGCGGGAGCGACTTCCGGCTGTTCATCCGGCGGCAGCGCGGACAGCACCGTCGGCCTGCCGTCGGCGCCCACGGGAGGCTGCACCGTTCCCGTGACCGTACTCGGAGCCCCGATGCCCTCGGGCGGACGAAGGCCGCGATTGTCCTCGTTGGGATAGATGAAACCCGATCCGGGAATGCGACTGTCGTCGTTGCCCCGATCCGAATAGCTTTGCTGCGGCGGACCGGCGGGGCGGTCCGAATAGATCACCGGCGGCGATCCGTCGAGGCGGCCATAGCGTGGGTCATCGGGCGAAAGGATTGGGCCGGTGGGTGCGCCACGGGCGGTATAAACCGGCGGACCGGCGGGGCGGCCATAGCGCGGATCGGACGGCGAAAGGATCGGTCCTGGCGGCGGCAGCGCGGTCGAACTCTGCGCGTTCGGCGCGTCGTCCTCTTCTTCCAGCGCATCGAAATCCGGCGCACCCGGAGCGCGGCGATAATCGGCGGGATAGCCGCCGGGCGGATAAGGCGCCGGCGCCGGTGCCGTCGAATAGACCGCGCCAGGTGGAACCGAATAGCCCTGCGCCAATGCAAGCGACGTTGCCGCGGAACCTGCTGCCACGGCAGCACCAATCGTCAAAATGTGTCTGATCATCATCGCTGTTGTATAGTCCCCAAGCCGACACCGGACCGTTAACGGCAGATGACGGAAGATAGCGGCACATTCAAGACAAATCCGGCCAATTGGCGCCGGATTCCAGCATTGTGATGATATGGGTTGCGCCGTGGCAACCATGCCTCAACCTGGCCGGAAACGCTATTCCGGCATGCAGGGCGCGCACTCCCCGTGTCGATTTTTAACAACCGACACGAATGCCTTACGCTATTCTCAAATCAACCTGATTCGCTGCGCGCTGAAGTGTGAGCTGCGCCGTGAACACGCCGATTTTGTGGTCACCGCGTTCCTGAACACTCAAGAGGCTTTGCAGCAACCCTGCGAAGGTGGAACTCGCATCTATGCTCCCCGGTTTCCGTTTTCTGCTCACCGCGATCGTGCTCTCGCTGTCGATCCTGGTCTTTGGGCTTGGCGCGGCGGCGCTGCTGCGTGCGGCCCACGAGGAATTCGCCAGCAATCCATCATGGCACGCGGCGCCCGAAACGACATTTGCGCAGCAAGGCGAAGCCACGAGAGAAACCGCAAGACCTGTCCTGGCGCTGCTGCGGGTCGATACGCCCGCCGTCGATACGCCCAAAATCGAGACGCCATCGGCTGATGTTCCCTTGGCATCGGCGAGCCCAGCGGGGCAAGCCGCGATCAGCTCGGCACCGGTTGAACCCCAGAAGGTCACCGCGCTGAAGCCGGAAGAGTCTTCGCCGCCCGAAGCTGCAAAACCCGCAATTCCGGCCTCGGAAAGTCCGGCACAAAGTGAGGCCGCACCGGCTCGGGCCGATGCTTCTGCCACCGTGGACCAAACCAAGATCGCAACAGCCGCGGAAACCTTGCCGCCGGCGAACGAAGCAGCTCCGGCCGCTCCAGCCGCTGCCGCGGAAGCGGCCCCTGCCGCAGCTGAACAGATGAGCGCGGCCGCTTTGCCGGACCCAGGCGTTGCTGCGACGAAAATCGCGACGCTGGGCGGCCCGCCCGTCACCATCGAGCCGCAGCGGGCGGGCAAGGTCGCCGGCGCAAAGCCCGACAGGAGCGTCATCGAGAAGCGCCTGCAGGCACGGCGCGCGGCCCTGCGCCGCCGGATGGCGGCGCGCGCGCGCCTCGCGCGACAAATGCTTCTGCTGCAGCAGCAGGCGGCCAACCCTTTCCTTCAACCCGCCCTTCAATCCGCGATCCAACCGGGTGTTCAGCCGGCCATTCAACCAGCTAACCGCTGATCGGCGCGGATCAGGCCGGGCCGGTCGCAAGCGGCGGTCCGTCGGGCAGGCCCCATTCGGCCCATGAGCCGTCATAAAGCGCGGTGCCGCGCACGCCGAGCCGATAAAGCGCCAGCGTCACCACCAACGCGGAGACGCCGGAACCGCAGGTCGTCACGATCGGTTTTGCCATGTCGACGCCGGCGCTCCCGAACGCCTGGCGCAGTTCCTCCAGCGGCTTCATCGCGCCGGTCTTGGCGTCGAACAATTCGCCATAGGGCACGTTGCGGCTGCCCGGGATGTGACCGGAGCGCCGCCCCGGCCACGGCTCGGCCACCGTGCCCTCGAAACGCGGCCGCGGCCGCGCGTCGACCAGCTGCTCGGCGTGGGTTTTAAGATTGCCGAGCAATTGCTGCTTGCTGCGGACAAAGCTGGAATCGAGTTTGGCCTGGAATTTTCCAGGCTTTGGGGTGACCTTGCCGGAATGCGTTGGGCGGCCTTCGCGCAGCCATTTCTGCAGGCCCCCATCCAGCACCTTCACATCGCGATGACCGAACGACAGCAGCATCCACCACGCCCGCGGTGCCGCGACCCAGGCGCCGGAATCATAGGCGACCACTGTATCGCCAGAGGAAATGCCGAGCGCCGATACGTCGCGCGCGAACTGCTCGGCGGTTGGATACATATGCGGCCGCGGGTCGTCGGGATCGGCGATCGCATTGACATCGAAGAACACCGCACCTGGAATATGTGCGCCGAGATAATCCGCCGACGGCAGCGGCAGCACGCCGGGCATCTTGTAGGACGCATCGATGATTTTGACTTTCGGATCGTCGAGACGGGCGGCGAGCCAATCGGTGGAGACCAGCGGGTCGTCGGTGGCTGTGGTCATGGTGCAAGTCTCCTCCGCATTTCGATCCATCGTCATTGCCGGACTTGATCCGGCAATCCATCGCTTTTGAAAGGATGGACACGCGGGTCAAGCCCGCGTGTGACGGCTTCTCAACCCTTCGGCTTCTTCGGCTCGAATTTCTCGACCGGTCCACCGGCGTCGCGCCAGGCGGCAAAGCCACCGCCCATATGGGCGACCGGCTTCAACCCCATGTCCTGCGCGGTTTTCGCCGCCAGCGCCGAGCGCATGCCGCCGGCGCAATGAAAGATGAACTTCCTGTCGCTCTGGAAAATCGGCTTGGCATAGGGGCTCGCCGGGTCGATCCAGAATTCCAGCATGCCGCGGGTGCAGGAGAACGCGCCGGGAATCCGGCCCTCGCGCTCGATCTCTCGGGGGTCGCGGATGTCGACGATCACGACGTCGTCGCTCTGCGCGGCCTTGATGGCCTCGGTCGCGCTTAACGTCTCGATCTCGGCATTGGCCTCGTCGATCAGCACCTTGATGCCGCGGTGAATGGCTTGGGGCATTTTATCATACCTCTCACTTCCGTCATTCCGGGTTCGCGCTGCGCGCGCCCCGGAATGACGACGACAATTACCGCACCAGTTCCTTCATCGCGCCCTCAAGACCTTCGATGGTGATCGGGAACATGCGCTCCGAAAACAATCGGCGAATGAGGGTGGTCGATTCCGAATAGTCCCAGTGCCGCTGCGCCACCGGATTGAGCCACACCGCGTGCGGATAGGTCCGCGTGATGCGTTCGAGCCAGACCGATCCCGCCTCTTCATTGACATGCTCGACCGAACCGCCGGGCACCATGATTTCGTAAGGGCTCATCGAGGCGTCGCCGACGAACACCACCTTGTAGTCGTGCGGATATTTGTGCAGCACGTCCCAGGTCGGGGTGCGGTCGGTGAAGCGGCGGCGGTTCTGCTTCCAGACGCCTTCATAGAGACAGTTGTGGAAGTAGAAATATTCCATGTGCTTGAATTCGGTCTTGGCCGCCGAGAACAGTTCCTCGACCTGCTCGATATGCGAATCCATCGAGCCGCCGATATCGAAGAACACCAGCACCTTGACCGCGTTGCGCCGCTCGGGGCGCATATGCACGTCGAGATAGCCGTGGTTGGCGGTCTCCTTGATGGTGGTGTCGAGATCGAGTTCGTCGGGCGCGCCGGTACGGGCGAATTTGCGCAGGCGCCGCAGTGCGATCTTGATGTTGCGGATGCCGAGTTCGACGTTGCCGTCGAGGTCCTTGAATTCGCGGCGGTCCCACACCTTCACCGCGCGATTGTTGCGGTTCTTTTCCTGACCGATGCGGATGCCTTCCGGATTGTAGCCCTCCGCGCCGAACGGCGAGGTGCCGGCCGTGCCGATCCATTTGTTGCCGCCCTGATGCCGGCCCTTCTGCTCCTTCAGGCGCTGGCGCAAGGTCTCCATGAGCTTGTCCCAGCCCATCGCCTCGATCTGCTTTTTCTCTTCCTCGGTGAGGTATTTTTCCGCGAGCTTCTTCAGCCATTCGGCTGGAATGTCCGCCTTCTCCATGGCGTCGAGCAGGCTCTCCAGCCCCTTGAACACGGTGCCGAACACGCGATCGAACTTGTCGAGATTGCGCTCGTCTTTAACCAGCGCGGTGCGCGCGAGGTAGTAGAAATTCTCCACCGTCTGCTCGGCGAGGTCGGCGTTGAGCGCCTCCATCAGCGTCAGATATTCGCGCAAGGTCACCGGGACCTGGGCGTCGCGCAGCGATGTGAAGAATTGCAAAAACATAAGTTACAGATTGCCCGCCGGGCCGTGAACGTCAAGGGCTTCCGCCTGCCAGACAGGCCTAGACCTGCCGGGTTTTTCAACTAGAATTGAGCCAGCAAGGCTTTTTCACAACGACCGCCGATCCGGCGGTCGTTTCCTGTTCGGACGCGCCCGCGCGCAAGAATAACAACAAGGCAAATACTCGATGAAATTTACCGGCACCAAAGACTACGTCGCCACCGACGACCTCAAGATCGCCGTCAACGCCTCGATCGTGCTCGAACGCCCGCTGCTGATCAAGGGCGAGCCCGGCACCGGCAAGACCGTGCTGGCCGAGGAAGTCGCCAAGGCGCTTGGTGCGCCGCTTTTGACCTGGCACATCAAGTCCACCACCAAGGCGCAGCAGGGTCTGTACGAATACGACGCGGTGTCGCGCTTGCGCGACAGCCAGCTCGGCGATGCCC
>WNFB01006615.1_pt1 | contig 10399 bp, 10 predicted proteins | sample 5400501 | NCBI WGS metagenome assembly WNFB01 (sample SAMN13153341, study PRJNA577476) | soil metagenome | isolation source: 200 cm saprolite under Douglas fir tree site 2 hole 1 | place: USA:California | collected 2015-04-18 | reverse complement strand
ATATATTTTGCTCGGCACCGGCTGCGTGTCGGGCAGAAGCGGCGGCTTGCCGCCGCATTCCCAAGCTACGTGCGGTAGGAGGCGTTAATGCGCACGTAGTCGGCGGTGAAGTCGCAGGTCCAGATGCGCGCAAGCCCGGTGCCGCGCTTCAAATCCACAACAATCGGAACGTAAAGCCGCAGCAGCCGGCGATGCGCGGCGCGTTCATTGAACGGATGCTCGCGCCCGCGCTGGCAGACGGTCACCCCGGCCAGGCGAACCTCGACGCGTGTGGGATCAAACGCGTCCTTTTTTGACAGGGGGGCGCGGCCCGCCGCAGCCAGGATGCGGCCCCAGTTCGGGTCCGCACCGGCCAGCGCAGTTTTCACCAGCGGCGAGCCGGCAATCGTGCGCGCCACCTGCTCGGCGGCGCGGCTCGAAGGCGCGCCGCGGACTTCGATTTCGACCACGCGCTTGGCTCCCTCGCCGTCGGCAACAATGGCCAGCGCCAGCGCCCGGCAAATTTTCTCCAGCGCGACGACAAATCGCCGGTAGCCACGCCCCTTTCGAGCGACACGCGGCGCCCCTGACGCTCCGTTCGCCAGCAGCAGCAGCGTATCGTTCGTCGAAGTATCGCCATCAATCGTGATGGAGTTGAACGTCCGGCTGACCACCTCGCGGAGCGCGCGCTGGAGCGTGCGCGGCTGAGCGGAGGCATCGGTCAGCACAAAAGCCAGCATGGTAGCCATTTGCGGGTGGATCATTCCAGCGCCCTTGGCGCAGCCCAGCAGGCGCACACGTTTCCCCCCGATTCGGCAGCTCGCTGCGGCCCACTTCGGGCGCGTGTCGGTGGTCATGATCGCGCGGGTAAGCTGGCGGAACGCGCCGGGCACGGCGGCCACCGCGCGAGCCAGGCCGGGCACCGCACGCAGAATGCGCTCGACGCGCAGCGGCACGCCGATGACGCCGGTCGAGCACACCAGCACCTGTTCGGCCTTGCAGCCCAGTTCGCGCGCGACCCTCGCGGCGGTAGCTCGCGCGGCGACCGTGCCGGCCGGGCCGGTGGCGCAATTGGCGTTGCCGGAGTTGACTACGATGGCGCGCGCCGCGCCGGCAGACCGGCGCACGTGCGCGCGGGAGAGCACCACCGGGGCGGCCTGCACGAGGTTGGTGGTGAACACGCCAGCCGCGGCGGCAGGTAGATCGCTCGAAATCAGCGCGAGGTCGAGGCGGTTGTTTTTCTTCAGCCCACAGGCCGTAGCGGCAAAGCGAAAGCCGCGCGGCAGGACGCCCCGAGCGGGCGTGCGGCTGGATCGCATCGAGAAAGCCTCACCCCGACCCAGTGGGGGCCGGCGCAGGTTTCGCGGCTGCCGTGACCACGGGGAGCGTGACGCGCCCGGGGCAAACCGTGGCGATCACGGCAACCAGCTCGCACGTCGGCGCCTTGGGGCAGGTGCAGCAATCGCGCGCGAGCTTTTCCGGCAAGGCCCAGCGCGTGGACCGGGCGAAACCCTGGCGGCCGAAAAATTCCGGCGTGTGCGTGACTGCAAAGACGCGCGCGATTTTGCGCCGGCGCGCAACGGCCAGGGCGAATCGAACCAGCCGCGTGCCCAGCCCGCGGCTGTGGATGGCCGGGTCCACAGCGAGCGAGCGGATCTCCGCCAGCTCCGCCCCGTAAGGTTCAAGCGCGACGCAGCCCAGCAGGTGCCCATCCTCGGCCAGCACCAGGAAGCGCCCGATGTGCTCGCGGATTTCGTCTTCCGTGCGCGGCAACAGCAATCCTTCAGCGGCGTAGTACGCCACCAGGCGATGGATCCCGCCGACATCCTCCGGACGCGCGCGGCGCGCCCTCATGACACTGCTCCCACGACGCCCAGTCGCGCGCGACACTCGGCGATGGCCGCGCGCACCGTCTCCGGCGCAGTGCCTCCCGGCACCGACCGGCGCGCCAGGGCGGCTTCAACAGTCAGCGCGGCCTGCAGGCTCTCGTCGAACAACGGCGAGAACGTCTTCAGCTTGGCCAGAGGCAGCGCGGCCCAGGGCTGCTCGCGGCGTTCGGCCTCGCGCACAATCTGGCCGACGATTTCGTGCGCCTGGCGGAAGGGCACGCCGCGGCGCACCAGGTAGTCCGCCGCTTCAGTGGCGAGCAGTGCCGGGTCGGAGGCCGCCTCGCGGAGACGCGCTTCGTTGATGCGCGTTGCCGCCACCGCTCCGGCGGCCACCTGCACCATCGCCAGAGCCTGGTCGTGCGCGTCAAAGACGGGTTCTTTATCCTCCTGCAAGTCGCGCTGGTAGCCGGTGGGAAGGCCCTTGAGCGTGGCGAGCAAAGAAACCAGCGCGGCGATAATCCGGCCGGTTTTCCCGCGGATCAATTCCCAGGCGTCCGGGTTTTTCTTCTGCGGCATCAGGCTGCTGCCGGTGGAGTATTCATCCGGCAGGAGGACGAAGCCAAATTCCGGCGCGGCAAAGAGGACGAAATCCATTGCCAGGCGCGACAGCGATACGCTCAGCGCAGCCAGGGCGTAGAGGTAGTCAAGCGCAAAATCGCGCTGGCTCACGGCGTTCAGGCTGTTGAGCGTGATGCGGGAAAAGCCCAGCGCGCGCGCCAGCGCCGCGCGGTCGATGGGAAAGGCGCAGCCCGCCAGCGCCCCGGAGCCCATCGGGCAGGCGTCGGCGCTCGTGGCCGCCGCATTCAGCCGATCCAGGTGGCACAGGAAGGCTTCCACATGCGCGAGGAGGAAATGGGAAAAAAGAATCGGCTGCGCGTGTTGCAGGTGGGTGGTGCCCGGCATGGGCACGCCGAAATACCGTTCGGCCTGTTCGACCAGCGCCAAGGCCAGCGCGGTTACCGCGCGACGCATCGCCCCGGACCCGTCCACGATGAACAGCCGGAATTCGGTGGCCACCAGCTCGTTGCGGCTGCGCCCGGTGTGCAACTTGTGGCCGACCGGGCCCAGCCGCTCGACCAACGCCAATTCGACGAAATGGTGCACGTCCTCAGCGGGCGAGGTGTCGAGCCACGCCGGGTCGGAGCTTGCGCGCTCGGCAATGTGTTCGAGCGCGGCGCCGATCTGGCGCGTTTCTTCGGAGGTCAGCACCCCGGCGCCCTCCAACGCGCGCGCCCAGGCGCGGTCCACGGCCAGTTCATAGGGCAGCAGGCGCCGGTCGAACGCGAAGGACCGCTGGAACTCGTAGAAGGTTGCATCCGGCGGGCGGTCGAACCGCCCTCCCCACATTTTATCTTTCGTGGCGGCGCTCACCGCGTAGCATCTCCTTGGGGCACGGTGACGGGCAGGGCGAACAGGTTGATGAAGCCCTCGGCGTCCTTCGGGTTGTAGCGCGTCATGGTGAAGCTGGCGAGGTCGGTGCGATAGAGCGAGTGCGGCGAGCAGCGCCTGGTGACGCTGACATTGCCCTTGTAAAGCTTCAAGCCAACCGCGCCGGTGACGCGCTGCTGTGTGCTGACGAAGAACGCGTCGAGCGCCTCGCGCAGCGGCGTGAACCATAGGCCGTAATAAACCAGTTCGGAGTACCGCAGCGCCAGCCATTGCTGGAAGTGCGCCGTCTCGCGATCCAGGCAGAGCGCCTCAAGCTCGCGGTGCGCGGTCACCAGCAACGTGCCGCCCGGGGTCTCATACGCGCCGCGGGACTTGATCCCCACCAAGCGGTTCTCGACCAGGTCCATCCGGCCGACGCCGTGTGCCGCGGCGATCGCGTTCAATTGCTCGAGCAGCGCCAGCGGCCCCAGCCGGCTGCCGTTCACCGAGACCGGCGTGCCGGCCTCGAAACCGATTTCGACTTCGGCGGGAGTGTCGGGGGCGCGCTCGGGCGCGACCACCCACTGCCACATCCCCTCCTCGGGCGCGTTGGCGGGGTCTTCCAGGCGGCCGCCCTCGTGGCTCAGGTGCCAGATGTTGCGGTCGCGGCTGTAGATGTTGGCCGTCGTCTGTTCGATGGGAATCTTGTGCGCGCGGGCGTAGGCGATGGCGTCCTCGCGCGAAGCGATCTTCCACTCGCGCCACGGCGCAATAATCTTCAGCGCGGGCGCCAGCGCCTTGTAAGCCAGCTCGAACCGCACCTGGTCGTTGCCCTTGCCGGTGCAGCCGTGCGCAAGGGCGTCTGCGCCGAGCTTCAGCGCCAGCTCCGCCTGGCGTTTGGCCAGCACGGGCCGCGCAAACGAGGTGCCCAGCAGGTACTTGTGCTCGTAGACCGCTCCGGCGCGCAGCGTCGGCCAGATGTAGCCGGTGATGAACTCCTCGCGCAGGTCTTCGACGTAGGCGGCTGACGCGCCGGTGGCCAGCGCCTTGCGCCGCGCCGCCTCCAGATCTTCTTGCTGGCCGACGTCTCCGATCATGGCGACGACTTCGCAGGCGTACGTCTCCTTGAGCCACGGGATGATGATCGAGGTATCGAGCCCGCCCGAATAGGCGAGGACTACTTTTTCTGGCACAGGTTCCCCTCAGCTCAACAGCATCAGCAGGATAGCTTTTTGGACGTGCAGGCGGTTCTCGGCCTGGTCATAGACCATCGAACGCGGCGAGTCGATGACCTCGTCGGTGACCTCTTCGCCGCGACGCGCCGGCAGGCAGTGCAGGAAGACACCATCAGGCGCAGCCAGCTTCATCAGGGCGCCGTTCACCTGGTACGGCGCGAAGACCGCAGCCCGCGCGGCGGCTTCGTGCTCCTGCCCCATGCTGGCCCAGACGTCGGTGTAAACCGCCTGAGCGCCCGCCACTGCTTCTTCGGCCGCGCGGAACAGCTCGATTTTGCCGCCCGTCTCCCGAGCCACGCGCCCGGCCTCAGCTACGATTTCGGCGTCCGGCTCGTAACCGGCCGGCGCGGCCACGCGGACATGCGCGCCTACGCGCGCTCCGGTCACCACCAGCGAGTGGCAGACGTTGTTGCCGTCGCCAAGGTAAGCCAACTTCATCCCGCGCAGGCCGCCAAAGCGTTCTTCGAGCGTAAAGAAATCGGCCAGCGCCTGGCAGGGATGGAAGCGGTCCGACAGCGCATTGATGACGGGGATGGCAGCGTGCCGGGCCAGCTCCTCAAGCACGCGCTGCTCGAACGTGCGCGCGACGATTCCTTGCACCCAGCGCTCCAGGTTCCGCGCGACATCTTTGATCGCTTCCCGCGCGCCGAGCCGCTTGTCCGTATGGTCCAGAAAAACCGTGGCGCCGCCCAGGCTCTGGATGCCGACCTCAAATGTTACCCGCGTGCGCAGCGAGGGCTTCTCAAAGATCAGCGCGAGGAAGCGCCCATCGAGCGCGCCGCGATAGCGTTCGGGCTGCGCCTTGACGTCGGCCGCCAGGCGGTAGAGGTCGCGGACGCGCGCCGCGTTCCACTCCGCGCCGGTCAGAAGGTCGCGGGTCACAATCAGTGCAGTGGCCGGGGCGTTCATATTCACCTCGTGGCGGCCAGCGCAAACGGCCGGGCCTTCTTCTCGGGCGCTACGGAAGCCTGCGCGGGGGCCGGCTTGGGCCGCCGGGTCTTGCTCAGGACGGTTTCGAGCTTGGCCAGGAATTCGTCCACGTGCCGCGCGGTGATGATGAAGGGCGGCAGCAGACGCAACGTAGAGTCGTGCGTGCAGTTGACGATCAGGCCGCGGCGAAGCGCCTCCGCGACGTACGGAGCGCCTTCGACGGCGAGCTCCAGGCCAAGCATCAGGCCTTCGCCGCGCAGCTCGCGGATAAAGTCGAATTTCGCCGCCAGCCGCGTCAGGCCGGCGCGCAGCTCGTCGCCGCGCGCGCGAATGTTGGCCAGCAGGTTTTCTTCCTCCACCGCGGTGAGGAACTCGAGCGCTACGGCGCACACCAGCGGGCCGCCGCCGAAGGTGCTGCCGTGCAGCCCGGGCGAAAACGCCGCCGCAAACTGCTCGCGCGCCAGGACCGCGCCGAGCGGCAGCCCGCCGGCCAGAGGCTTGGCCACCACGACGATGTCGGGCCGCCCGGCGAATCCCAGGTAGGCAAAGGGGCGGCCGGTGCGGCCCAGCCCGCACTGGATTTCGTCGGCAATGAACGCGGCGTCGTGCTGCGTGGCCAGCTCGCGCGCGCGCTGCCAGAACGCTTCGCTCACCGGGAAGATGCCGCCTTCGCCCTGAATCGTCTCGAGCACGACAGCGCAGACCGTCGAGTCGAACTTGGCTTCCAGATCCGCCACATCGTTGAAGCGCACAAACTCGACACCGGGCACCAGCGGCGCAAACGGTTCGCGGTATTTCGCGGGAGCAGTGATCGCCAGCGCTCCGAACGTGCGGCCGTGGAACGAGTTCTCCAGCGCCAAGATGCGCGTCTTCACCCCGCCGGAAGATGTGCCGCCGGCTTTCTGCCGCGCATAGAGCCGCGCCAGCTTCAGCGCGCCTTCCACCGCCTCGGTGCCGCTATTGGTGAAGAAGACGCGGTCCATCTCCGACCACTGGGCCAGCTTGCGCGCCAGCGGCCCCTGGAAAGGGTTGTGAAAAAGGTTGGAGACGTGGACGGCCCGCGCCGCTTCGCGCCGGATCACGCGCACCAGCCTGGGGTGGGCGTGTCCCAGAGCGTTCACCGCGAGCCCGCCCAGAAAATCCAAGTATTTCCGGCCGCGGTGGTCGTAGAGATAGCAGCCCTGGCCGCGCGTGAACACCACAGGGGGCCGCTTGTAGGTGTTCATCAGGTAGCGCGCATCGTCGCGAAGGGCGCCGGCGCCGGCCCGAGTGGTTTTCTTCGCCGTTTTGGCCATCTTTTTCACCGCGAGCGCGCCGCCGCGGCCGTCTGCGCCGTCGGCGTCACGCGCGTGCCGGGGCCTTTGGCACCGTTGGCGGCAGAGAGCAGGGCGCCCGGCCGGGTCCCGCCGACGATGCGCACTTGGGGCACGCCGGCCGCCAGCGCCCGCTTGCAGGCCTCGAGCTTCAGCACCATCCCGCCCGAAACCTTGTGCTGGCGGATCAGCTCTTCGATTTCATCGCAGGAGACGGCTTTCAGCACCTTCGAGCCGTCGAGGACGCCGGGGACGTCGGTGAGGTAAATCAGCCGGTCGGCATGGATCAACTCCGCGCAAGCCGCGGCCATATGGTCGGCGTTGATGTTGTAGACCTCGCCGTCGGGCCCGAGACCCAAACAGGCCGCCACCGGCACAATCCCCGCGCGCCAAAGCGACTCGAGTAATTCCAGGTTGACGCCGGTCAGATAGCCGACGAAGCCCAGGCCGCCGGCCACCTCGTTGTGCACCATCGGCTCAGCGAGGAAGCAGGCGGCGTCTCCGGCGGAAATCCCCAGGGCCGGCTGGCCGGCTTCAGAGATGGCTGCGGCGAGCCGCTTGTTGAGCAAGCCGCCCAGGACCATCACGGCGACATCGCGCGTTTCGCGGTCGGTGACGCGCAGCCCGTTGACAAAGCGGCTCTCGATGCCCATGCGCGCCAGCGTCGCAGTGAAGACTTTCCCGCCGCCGTGCACCACCAGGATCTCGTGGCCCTCGCGGGCGAGCTCAGCCACCTGCCGCGCCAGTTGCCGGACCGCTCGCGGATCTTCAAGCAGCGCCCCGGCGAATTTGACAACCATTCTCATAGGAGCCCCGCTTGCGGATCCATACCCAGCATCTCGTTCATGTTCTGCACCGCCTGCCCGGCTGCGCCTTTGCCCAGGTTGTCGAGGCAGGAGACCACCGCGAGCCGTTCGCCCGACTCGTCCAGGGCGAATCCGATGTCGCAGAAGTTGGTGTGCGCGACGTGCTGTAGCTCCGGCAGACGCCCCGCCGGCCACAACCGCACCATCGGCCGACCCGCATAGAATTCCCGGTAGAGGGCTTCAAGCTGGTCGGCGCGACGCGGCCGGTCCAGCCAGACGTAGAGGGTCGAGAGAATCCCGCGGGCCACGGGCAGCAGGTGCGTGGAGAAGATGAGGTTCGCGGGCGCCACGCCCAGGTGGTCGGTGATCTCCGGGGTGTGCCGGTGATTGAACAGGTTATAAGCGCGCAGGTTCTCGTCCACTTCGACGAAGTGCAACTCGCGCTTGGGTTCTTTGCCAGCGCCGCTGGCGCCCGACTTGCAGTCGCACACGATGCCGCGCTCGCGGGCAATCCACCCCGCGTCCACCAGCGGCCGCAGGCCAAGAATCACCGAGGTCGCATAGCACCCGGGGTTCGCCACCAGCCGCGCCGAAGGCAGCGCCCCGGCATAGAGCTCCGGCAAGCCATACACAGCCTCCTCGAGCAACTCGCGGGCCGGAGCTGGCAGCTTGTACCACGCCGCAAAGGTGTCGGGCTCGCGGAAGCGGAACGCGCCGCTCAGGTCCACCACACGCAGGCCCGCGTGCAGCAGCAGCGGAGCCAGCTCGAGGGAAGCCTCGTGCGGGGTGGCCAGAAACACCACGCTCGCGCCGCTGGCCGCCACGGCCTCGACCGAAAACGGCCGGCAAGGCGCCTCGCCCCATCCACGCAACTGCGGGAAGATTTCCGTCAGGCAGCGGACGTGCGCGGAGCTCTCGCGCAGATAGAACGTCGGCTTCTCGATGTGCGGGTGCCGCAGCAGAAGTTGGGCAAGCTCAAAGCCGGTGTAGCCCGTGGCCCCAACGACGGCTATCCGCGGTTTGTGCGCCCCGGCGGCGCCGGGACGGCGCGGGTCTATCATCGGAGCAATTCCTCCATTTTCTTCTGCACCGTGGCGCGGGCTGCAGGGGACGGCGTGATGACCAAAACAGTGTCGTCGCCCGCAATGGTGCCGGCGATTTCCTTCAGCCGTTCGGCATCCACGGCCGCAGCCAGCGGCTGGGCCCCGCCGGGCGGAGTCTTCAGCACGAGCAAGTTGGAGGCCGGGCGGAGATCCAGAAGGAACTCGCGCAGGGCGCGGACGAGCGGCGGCAGCGCCGCCGCCTCTCCGTTGACCGCGGTGAGCGGCTTATAGCCCGCAGCGGTTTTGACGACCTTTAGCTCGCGGAAGTCGCGCGACAGGGTGGCCTGGGTAACGCGCAGGCGCATGTGCGCCAGCCGCCGCCGCAGCTCACCCTGGCTGGTAATGGCTTCGCTCAAGATCAATTTCAGGATCTGCCCTTGTCGAAATCGTTTCCGCGCACCCACGAAGACGGCCCACCGGCTATGCACGATTATGCATCAGACTGTATATTTATACACGTCGGCGAGCCCCCCTGTCAACCCCCAAATGTAAATTTTGCACAGCCCCTCTGGTGCGCTCAAAACCAGCGGGCGCAGCAAGCAGCGCCCCTACAGATGGCCGAGCAGCGTCAGCAAGGAGCGCCCCTACAAGTTGCCGACAAGCGCAGGGGGAACAAGCGTGGCGCCGAGCCACTGGCGCTTCCCCAGCCCGAGCGCATCTAATAAGCAGGGAGGGGAAATGGCCCGGCTGCTCCAATCCAACGCGCCGATCACCCCCGCGCAGCTCCGCCGGCTGCAGACGCTCTGGCATCTCTGGACGCGAAAGCTGAAGCTGCGGCCGGAAGCCGAGCGCAGGTTGCGCCACTATTACGTGCACGTACTCTCCAGCGGGCGCGCGGCGGAGACCAAGGGGCTCACGCGCGCCGACGCTGCGCGCGTCCTTGCCCAGCTCGAACGGCTCGCGGTTGGCGCGACGCCGGAAGAGCTTCGCGCCGCCGGCACAGCCGGGCGCCACGGCTTCCCGCAGCGCCGGCGGGTGCGCCCGACCGCGGCTTCGTGGCGGGCGCTGTGGGCTGCGGCGCGAGCGCTCGGGATGAACCGACAGCGGCTGGAAGAATTCGTCCGCAGCCATTACGCTGGCGTCGGGCTGCGCAGCCTGGCCGACCTGCGCACCATGGCGGACCTGAACCGCGTGCTGTGGGGGCTGAAAGCTATCCTCCGCCGGGGCCCGCGCGGTTCGCCTGCCGCCCGCCGCGCCGCGTGACACACATCGCGTGCTAAGTCCAATGATTTGTAAATGATCTGGCCTTCGTGATGAGAAATGCGGCTTAAGTCTTGTGTTTGCAACGAGCGCAGAGGCCCCTCCCCCCGGTGTTTTTTGTAACTGTTCATTCCAGGAGACTTTAAGTCCAATGATTTGCAAGTGCGGATTCCAAAGGAGTTGTATAGTCATTTTTTCGTAAGAGCGGATTGTAAAGGACTTATGCGGCGATCCGCGGCGAAAACCTCCGAGACGAAAGATGTGCCCCTCGGCCCGCTCCCTTCGGGTCGCGCGTGGCGGCCTCCCTTCGACTCCGCTCAGGGCAAGCCTCGTCCTGACCGGGTCCAGATTCAGACCACCAGCCTCCCTCTTCCGCACCCCGCCGAAGGGAATAGAAGCGCCACGCCGTTGCCCGGTTCTCTGGGTCCGCCACGGCGGGGGAAGCCTAAACCGCATCCCGCAACTTCTTCCGGGATCCAAAAAACCGGATCCCGCAAACCCGTCCGGGATGCCTAAACCGCATCCCGCAACTTCTTCCGGGATCCAAGAACCGGATCCCGCAACCCCATCCGGGAT
>WNFB01006614.1_pt1 | contig 10399 bp, 12 predicted proteins | sample 5400501 | NCBI WGS metagenome assembly WNFB01 (sample SAMN13153341, study PRJNA577476) | soil metagenome | isolation source: 200 cm saprolite under Douglas fir tree site 2 hole 1 | place: USA:California | collected 2015-04-18 | reverse complement strand
ACGCAGACCCCCATCACTGGACGGCCACACCCTGAGGCTGCTCAAAGCCCAGGATGACCGCTGCCCGGCGTGCCGGGGGCTGCTGATCGACGCCGAGCAGGAACCGCAGTCCCCACAGGCGTGGGAGCAGTGGTTCATCGACGCCCGCCGGACGCTGCGCAAGCAACGTGTGACCCAGCGGGCAGAGAGCCTGGGTGAACGAACCCGTTACCGGCTCGTCCATGCTCACTGCCTCCGGTCCCAAGCCGGACTGGCAGCAAACCAGCGATCAACCTCAGCAGCATCGCCCACGTCGCCCTTGAGGCTTGCTTGAGCCGAGTGCGGTGAGAGTCGCATGCTCGGTTCTTAGGGGGCGGGGGTGCAGCAATGCACCCTCGCTACCCGGCGGACCGGTGAAGGCTGTCCCAAAACGCGAAGAAGGGCAACCACCCTCGGCTGCCCTCCTTGATAATCAGCTTGGTTGTCGTCTCAGTCAGTCCCCATCCTCATTTCGGATGTCGCCTAACACCAGGCGTCCACCCTGGGACCGAGGAGCTTGCGCACGTGCCACCCACAAAGGTTGAGGTCCTCCAGGAGCTTGCTGTCGGTGCTCGTATCGCAGAGGAGGAGTTCGAGCAGCTGGTCAACTACTTCATTGAGACCGATCAGTGGCGAAGCATCGTGGCCGGTGAGAAAGACATTGTTTTTGGACCCAAGGGCTCAGGGAAGAGCGCCATCTATGCCACGCTTCTCGACCGAGCTAACGACATGTTCGATTCAGGGGTCTTGCTGGTGTCCGCGGAGAATCCACGGGGGGCGTTGGCATTTGAAGACGTGGCGTCTGAGCCGCCAACCTCCGAGGTGGAGTTCATCGGAATATGGAAGTTGTACATCCTTACCCTCGCCGGCCGAATTTTGCGAGAGTATGAGGTGAAAGGCGAGGCCGCTGGCCGTGTCCAGGCGGCTCTCGCAAGGGAAGGGCTGGCGCCCCCGCCAAGAGAGCCGCTCAGAGGGGTTGTTCGTCGTGTGCGTGACTATGTGACTCGCCTCATCAACCCCAAGTCCGTCGGGACAGAGGCAAGCTTCGATCCTATATCCGGGGCCGTGGCCGTTAAGGCGACCATCACCCTGGCGGAGCCGTCGGCCGGAGATCGAGAAAAGGGCTTTGTGTCGGTAGATGAACTGCTAGCCGACGCTGACTCGCCATTTGACGAGGCTGGCTGGACCCTTTGGCTTCTGTTTGATCGGTTGGACGTTGCGTTTGCGGACAGCAGAGATCTTGAAGCTAATGCACTCCGTGCTCTCTTCAAGGTCTATCTTGACTTAACGACCAATAGTCACGTCAAGGTCAAGATCTTCCTTCGGTCTGACATTTGGACGGCCATTACGGAGGGCGTTTTAGAGAAGCGAGTCATATAACCAGGCACACATCGATTCGATGGAATCCGGGCTCCCTGCTTCACCTGACGGTGCGGCGTCTCTTGCAGAACGAGCGCTTGTGCGGATACTACGGCGTCACGGCCGCCCAAGTCCCAGCAAGCGATGCTGAGCAGCGGACGTTTGTCGATGGATTAGTTCCCGATCAAATCGACTCCGGCCGTAACCCCAAGACGTTTGAATGGCTGCTAGGCCGTGCTCAGGATGGAACCCGAGGCGTAGCCCCCAGGGAACTCATCCACCTTCTCACCGAAGCAAAGAATGCGCAGCTCGCCCTGTTGGAGCGAGGGTCCGAAGAGCCGGAGGGCAACAAGATATTTGCTCGCCAGGCCTTCAGAGATGCTCTCCCAGAGGTATCGCGGGTCAGACTGGATCAGACCTTGTATGCCGAGTACCCGGAGATGAAGCAATGGGTTGGAAAACTGGAGCGGGAGAAAACGAATCAAACGCCTTCAACTCTCGCCGCCATCTGGGGGGTATCGGAAGACGAAGCTACACGGCTGGCGGACTCGCTGGTCGACATTGGCTTCTTCGAGCGAAGAGGCACAAAAGAGGACCCGAATTACTGGGTGCCGTTCTTGTATCGGCCAGCACTCAACATGATTCAGGGCACGGCAGAGTCGGAGGCCGAGGAACCGGACCTCAGTTAGCCAGTTCCACTGTTCCTACTCGACGAGCTGGGAACTACATGAAGGACCCACCCTTCGGCGGCGGATGAGTCGTGCCGTGCTTCTGTTAACCAGCCCGGAGAGAGTGAACCTCTTGAACCCCCAGGACTAGCTGCCGCGGTCGAACGGGGACAGTCATGCTGGACGGCCAGGCTCACGGATAGGATGAGGAAACAGACCCCCACTGTGGAGGCCTTGCGTCGAGCGGCCCCGAGAGACCCGACCCCTGAGGTGAGCCAGTGCCAGAGTCGGAGGAGTTGGAGAGGAAGCTTGTATCCGTCACCCTTAGTGGGTTTCAAAGCTATTGGCGCCCGGAAACGGTGGAGTTCGACTCTGGCCTGACTCTGTTGGCAGGAAAGAACGACGTCGGCAAGTCAGCTCTTCTCCGAGCTCTCAGCGTTTTCGCTGGTGCGCCAATCGAGGGAGGCCGCCAAGACTTCCAGATAACGCTTAGCTGGCGCCTGCCATTGCGGGCGCTCCTAGAGGCCAATCCCGGATTTGGTGCCGCCGGGCACCCTGAGTGGCTGTTGGACCACGGCGACCAACTCACCCTCTCGGCCTCCTTTCATCTGGTTGGTGCGCCCCAAGCTCCGAGAGACACAATCCAGTCCAGCAGCTTAGCTTGCACTCGCTTTGAACTCGTGGAGGTTGGGGCTGTAGCGGAGGTAGGCCAGGGGGACAGCGCGGGAAAACTAATATGGCGGGAGGGTCCATTTGCTGGTACCGGTCACTTCCTGACTGGTTTCGTCCAGCTCGTGATAACTGCTAGCGCTGCGGTCACATACGTTGGCCCCCGGCGCACTCAGCTCGGCCAGCGCGGGACGGTGGGTGCCCGAGTCCTTATGTCGCACAGCGAGAACTTGACCGAGGCCGTCTTTTACATGCAACTCAATGAACCGGCGACCCGCTTCCGTACCCTCCGAGAGTTTATGGTTCGGGCATTTCCTCAGCTGGAGGAGATAACGGCGCGGACTTCCGATGGTCAGCAGTTGATTGAACTCCACGTAATCTACAAGGGCGCAGTGCATCGCCTAATTCCGCTGACCTCCTGTGGTACTGGGGTTGAGCAGATGTTGGCCCTTGGCACGGCGATACTAACGAAGAGTGCTTCAAGTGTGTTTTTGATCGATGAGCCCCACGCATACTTGCACCCTGAGGCAGAGCGAACGCTCGATGCCTTCCTGCAGGCGCACCCGGAGCACCAGTACGTGATTGCTACACATTCCGGTGTGCTTCTAGGGACGAAGCGGCTAAGTCAGACTCGCCTAGTGAGAATGCAAGACGGTGCCTCAAGGTTGGTGCAACCAGATCAGGCGTTCACCGTGCTGGAGGAACTGGGACTGACAGCGGCGGATCTGTGGCTTTCGGGCAGGGTCCTGTGGGTAGAGGGAGCATCAGAAGTTCGGATTATCAGTCTGGTCGGCGCAGCTACGCATGACCCAGATGTGATGAGCATCAAGCTTCAAGAGATGCCCTCCCTTTCAAGGTTCGCAGCCTCAGGTGTCAAGACCGCTCAACGCACATTCTCTTTCCTTGAAACTGTTGTGGCTGCCGTTGCACCAGTACCGGTCCAAATGCTATTCCTGTTCGATTCAAATGAGAAGACGGACCAAGTCAAAGCGGGCATTGAGAAGGCCAGCGGCGGCCGCGCCCGATTCCTCCCGGTACGAGAGTTGGAAAACCTCCTTTTGCGTGCTGGGTCGATCTACGAGGTGATTCAGCGGCGATGCAGAGACTTGGAGCAGGAACCCCCCACCGTCGACGATGTGCAGGCCAGTCTTGACGAGTTGCTCAGGCAGACTGATGACAGAAAGTTGTATCCGGGTGGTCTTCATGACGGAGAATCCCCGGATGAAGAAGTCGTGGGATCAGAGGTATTGGAGCGGCTTTACAGGGAGTTCCTCAAAGCGGAATACCGAAAGACAGAAGACGGCCCGGAACTTGCTGCAAGGATCCTCCAGGATGAACCGAGCAGGCTCGATGCCCTGCAGGCCGTTCTGTTGGACTTGGCTGCGGGCTCTGGGCCGTAAAGGGACGGGCGCCCTCCACGCGGCCAGGGGCCGAGGACGGCGACCGCAGGGAGCCGCCCGCAGGACCCGACGGCCGAAGGCCGTCGCTTGATCCACGTACGTGAAATCAGCACGACGGGAGGGGGGAGGCCGCCGTCGATGACGTTGGGGGGCGGGATTTGGGTGGGGCCCGGTAGAGCGGGCATTATTCGCCGCGGGTGTCGCCAGCGGAGCAGCCCAGCCTCAAGGACACAGACGACTGGCCGAGGGGGCCACGAGACAGTAGCCGTCTCCCTATTGCGGAAAACCTGACCAACCTGACCAGCGGGCGAGAAATCGCAGGTAGATGGCCGGTTTCCCCTGGTCAGGTAGCCGTCGCAGACCTGACCAGGACCTGACCAGCGAGCGCAGAAACCCGACCAAGGGCATGAGAGTCATGCCCGGGCATGGGACTGCGTGACCTATGCCGGGCGGTGGATGTGTCCTCTCCGGGGAGGTGCCCGAGCACCATGCGTATGCTGCTGGGGCGATCAGAGCCGACGGCGCCATCCCCGGTGTTGAGGTGACCCGGGTCATCGCCAACGTGGAGCGCACCGGGAACCTGTTCGTCACCAAGACCGTCTACGTGTTCGGTCTGGCTCTTGCCGTCGGGGTCGTCGGGGTGGCCTTCCCGTTTCTTCCCCGGCACCTGACGCTGGCGGGCTCCCTCACCATCGGGATCCCCGGGTTCTTCCTCGCCCTGGAGCCCAACACGACCCGCTCGCGCCCGGGCTTCCTGTCCAGGATCCTGCGCTTCGCCATCCCGGCCGGGGCGATTGCGGCCGCGGCCACCCTGACCGCCTATGCGCTCGCCCGCCAGCTCGACCCGACCCATCTCGACGTGGCCCGCACCGTCGCGACCATCACCCTCACCGCCTGCGGGTTGTCGATCCTGGCGCTGCTCGCGCCGCCCGGTTCCCACGGACACTCGCTGCTCATCGCCGGCCTCGCCGGGAGCCTTGTGGCGTGCCTGGTCCTCCCCGGGCTCAGGACGTTCTTTGCCCTTCGGCTCCCCTCCCCCACGGTCTGGGTCGCGGTGGCGGTGGTGATCGCGGCGGCTCACGTCTTTCTGCAGATCAGCTCGCGGAGTGGACTCCGGAGCGGCCACGAGGCCGTATAGGAACGACGCGCTTCGACGTCTCCTTTCGGCTTCGACGAGCTCGTCGAGACGGCCTCCCGCGATGGCCTACCGCAAGGATGCGATTCAGCGCAGTCCGAGCGCGGCGCTCACGGCGGCACGCGGGCCCGCACCCGCCAAGGCGTCGACGTGGACGACGAGACCGTCGTCGATCGTCAAGAGGACGAGTGCCAGCACTCGACGGCCGCGCATGGCGACGATGCCGATCCGATCGCCGACGGGCAGGTGCAACAGCGAAGGGGAGGCGGGCGGGCCGAGATACCGCAGTATTCCCGCAGCGACCTCGGCGGCCCCGACTGCCAGGCGGGGAGCAATATCGCCGGCCCCCTCGACGGCCGGATCAAGCAATGCCAGCAGATCTTCCAGATCGCCGCCCGAGCAGGCCTCGATGAATCGCTCGCTCACCTGTCGATGCAGCGCAGAGTCCACGGGGAAGCGTCCACTCGCCGACTCGGCCTGCAGGGTCCGGCGGGCCCGACTGGCCAGTTGCCGGCACGACGCCGGGCTCCGTCCGACGACCGTCGCGACTTCGTCAAACGAGTACTGAAACACATCGTGCAGCACGAACGAGGTCCGCTCCGCCGGACTCAGGCGTTCGAGGAGGGCGTGCATCGCCATGCTGACGTTGTCGACGAGTGCGACCTGATCCGAGGGATCGAGTGCGCGCGGGTCGAAGGGATCGTCGCCGAGTTCCAGCCCATCGGCCGGGCGCCGCCGTCGGGCGCGGAGCCTGTCGAGGCACAGCCTGCTGGTGACGACCACCAGCCACCCCTCGGGATCCTCGATGCCAGCGATGTCCGTGCGGGCCAGACGGGCGAACGCCTCCTGCACCACGTCCTCGGCGTCGGGGACGTGCAGCAGCATCCGAAAGGCGAGATCGAGCATCCGCCGTCGGTGCGCCCCCCAGAGCGCGGTGAACATCGGGTCCTCGGCCCGGGATGTGGGCTGGTCAGGTCGATCCATCGCTCTCTCTCATAGTGTGCGCTGGCGGACGAGGGGCCCTGGCGGGAACTCAGGGCTTCTTGCGGATCCCTTCCCGCCAGATCAACTTCAGGATCGACGGGTTGGCGCTCAGCGTCGCCACGGCGATCGTCGAGCGAACGTACGTGTCATCGAGCGCTTGGCGCAACAGGCAATCGGCCAAGTCGATCCGGGCGGTGAACCGATGGCCGATATAGTCGATTGCAACACCGTACGCCGAAACGGCCGGGGCGTCGAACAACCCCGACGGGCGCACGATCGTCCATGCGAGGTCGCTGCCAGACACCATCGCCTCCATCCGCCGCAGGTCGTCGTAGAGGGTCCTGCCGAGCTTGTTGACGACGTAGGGCTGCACGATCTTCTCGAAGAAGAAGCCGCCGAGCGGCTCGGGATGTGGACCCACGGCACTGGAGCTGACGCACGCGAACCGCTTGATGCCGGCGGCGTGCATGCCGGCGATGATGTTGGCGACGCCCTGGGAGTAGACGGTGATCGGGGTCTTGGCATAGGGCACGCCGAGGGTGGAGAGGACGGCGTCGGTCCCGTCAATCGCCGCGGCAACCGCGGCCGCGTCGTAGACATCGCCAGCGGCAACCTCGATGCGTCGATGCTCGATCGGGAATGCGTCGGGATGGCGGGTGAAGGCGACGACTTCGTGGTTCTCGTCGAGCGTCAGTTGGGTGAGGAGTCGCCCGGTCGGGCCGTTGGAGCCGAACACTGCGATCTTCATCGGTTTGTCCTTTCGACTTCGCCCCCCGACATGCGTCCGGGGCGGCTACGTCAACAAGGACGCCACCAGGGCCAGGTTTGTGACATCGCCGCGCAGCTCACGTCAACAGACTGCTCGGCGATGCGGTCGATGCGAGCCCTGTCAGGGCCGTACTCGGCGGGCCGAGACGCAGTCTGGGCAAACGCGTCGCCGATCAGGCCCATAAGTGGTTGACCTATCATAAGCACAGTGCTTATTATTGCTTCAATGCTTATGGATGCGCTTCGGTGGATTCGTCAGGCTGGCATCGACATCCACGAGGTCGGCGTCCAGTACGCGACCACGGAGGGAGCGCGCGTCGACTCAGTTCTTGAGGTACTCGGAGGCCGAGGCCCTACGAGGTTCGCCGTCGAGGAGAGGATCCGAGCGCCGTACCCGAATGAGCTCCGCAATCTACAGGCGCATCGCGCCGCGTTAGAACCGCTCGGCCATGCTCTCCTGATCGTACCCTTCGTATCAGAGCCGCTTGGAGTTGCTCTCGTGCATGCTGGCTGGTCGTGGGCTGACGCCTACGGAAACTTCGACTTGCGGGGTCCGGATCTCCTGCTACGACAGCGACACACCGCAAAAGCTCCTGCAGTGAGGAAAAAGACCTTACCCCAGGGCTCCGGAAGCCTCGCAATCATCCGGGCCTTGGTTACGTTCGGAGAACGTGAGGAAGAAGAGGGAGCAGCCACGAGCCTAGCTGCCCAGGCACGAGTGAGCCAACCACGAGCGTCGCAAGTGCTTCGTCAGTTGCAGGATCTCGGGCTGGTCGAGAGGACAGGCCGCGGGCGCTGGCGTCCAGACTGCGAAGCTTTGCTCGATCGGTTCCTGGCGGAGTATTCGGGGCCACGCGGTTCAGAGCAGTTCTTGTACAGCCTGGACTCACCGACCAATGTAGCCATTGCCGCCGCCAAAGCGCGAGATGCGCGGACGGCCCTCGTCGTATCGGCCGACGTCGGCCCCGATCTTGTGGAGGCATGGAGGCGGCCAAGCGTGGTGGTCATGTACACGAAACGCGGTCTCGACGGACGCACACTCGGCCTTGTTGAAGCACATGGGTACGAGGACGCGAACGTCATCGTGCGGAGCCCGGAGGACCAGTCGGTCTTCCCCGTGCCAGAATTCGTCGCCGAGGTGGGTGGCGTTGACATACCACTCGCCGACCCTACACAGATGATCTGGGACTTGAGGCAACTGGGCGGCGCAGATCGTATGGAGGCAGCAGGAGTACTCCGGGAATGGCTCCTGCGACGCCCTTAGACCGGTTGCTCCTTGTGGCGACATCGGTCGCGGATGACGTCGGCTACGTCGCGCTCAGCGACCTATCTCAAGCGGTTGGGTCTGAGCCACCCGGCAACTACTGCGTGATCGGCGGCCACATGGTCACGGCTTTGGTCGCTCGCTGGCAGCTCGGCAGCGACCTGTACCGGGAAACCGGCGACACGGACGTGGGCGTGGCCCCCCGTAGTCGTACAGAAGGCGGACCTCATCCAACGGCTCACGGACCTCGGCTACACGCGCCAAGCAGGCAACCGCTTCGCGAGGACCATGCGTGATGTCCCTGTGCGGCTCGAAGGACGGCAGGTTCCACGGGAGGCCGTTATCGACATTCTCGTGCCGGCGTTCACGAGCAGAGCCCGCCGGAATCGAAGGTTCGGGGACCATCTCGTGACAACGGAGGTTCCCGGACTGGCGACCGCTCTCACCCGACCGCTCGTCAAGATGTCACTGGAGCTGCAGCGCTTGAAGGGCGAGGTACTGGATATCGAACTCGTCTTCCCCGACGAGGTCAGTGCCCTCGTGCTCAAGAGCCTGGCGACTGCAGTACGTTCGAAAAGCCACGGATATCGTCGACACTTGGCGCTGCCTCGAAGTGGCGTATGCGGCCGGCAGAACGCCCGATGACTTCGGGGAGCAAATACCCGCCCAGAGTGCCACGATCGTTCGTTCACTATTCGCCAAGCGAGAGGGTGGCGGAATGAGGGCGATGATCGACCAGCAGCTCCTCTCCGCCCGCGCCGCTAGCGAACGCTATACGAGGCTCCAGGCGCTCATCGCCCGCGTCTTGGGCTTGCCTTGATCGCGCCATTCATGTGGTCGGGTAGGTGCGTCAGTGTCTTGTGGCGAGAGCTGCCGCCGCGGCCCGGCACCGTTGCTCGGCCACCCGCCGCTGCGACCGGGCGAACCCGGAGGCAGCCTCGCAGAAGAAGGCGGCGGCCTGTGACGTCTCTCCCTCTGCCAGCCGGAGCGTTGCACGCGTCTCCCATACCGCCGCGGACCACGGATCGCCCGGCCACAACCCCGCGACCCGCTCGGCGGCCGCGAGGTGGTGGCGCGCACCGGGCAGATCGGCGGCGCGTGCGCACACGGCCCCAGCCTGGAGGTGGTAGTTGATCGAACAGGGATCGCAGACTGGGGACGTCTGGGCGAGTTGATGTTCCGCGTTCGCTATGGCCACCAGGGCCACCGGCGGCTCTGCTGGAACCTGGAGCCCGACCCCCAACAACCGGACGAGGAGATGCGAACGCAGAGCTGAGTCTTCAGCGGCGGGTCGGGCCTGCTCTAGAAGGTCGCGGGCATGGTCCGTCTCGCCGAGAGCCAGAGCGAGTTCGGCGAGATGTTCGAGCGCCAGGCACCGGAGGCACAGTGCCCCCGCACGTGTGCCGAGGTCGAGGGCTTCCTGCAGCTCTTGGAGAGCCGCCTCGAGGTCCCCCGACGACAGCAGCGCCTCCCCGAGCATCAGTTGGGCCGCACTTCGGCCGGGTACGGACCCGGCTTTGGCCGCGAGGTCCAGGAGGTCACGGGCAAAGCCCGCCCAACGCGCCGGGTCTTCGGTACTGGAGACGTAGTACTCGGCGAAGCATGAATTGGCGTCCCACATGGCGAGGCCAACATCTGCCTGCTCGGTGAGCGAGGCGGTGAACTCCTCGCGGAAGGTCTCCTCCCAGCGGCCGGTCTGGTACGAGACAAGCGCAAGAAGGGTGGCTGCGTCACCGAGCTCGTGGCCGAGTCGGGCGTCGATTGCCATCGCCTTCGTTTGCCGCGCAAGGCGCTCGGCCTCGACGAACTCCCCACGGTTCAGATGCACAAGGCCCGTCGCCAGGAGAACGGCGGCATGTTCGGCCGGCGTGATCGGCTCGTGGCCCTCCATGCCGAGGATCCGTTCGTAGAGCTCGATCGTCTCGGGGTCCGGGCCCACCCCGAGCTCACGCAGGGCCGCGCGGAGTCGCTCGAACTGCCGAATGGCTTCCCGCCTGCGTCCCGTCTCGTAGTAGCTCCGCATCAGCGCGCGGTGGGATTCCTCGTCGCTGTCGTCCAGGTCCAGCACCCGCTCCCACCGCCGGGCGCCCTTGAGGACCGCGACGTAGCGTTCCCGAAGCCGATCCCGCGGGTC
>WNFB01006611.1_pt1 | contig 10402 bp, 12 predicted proteins | sample 5400501 | NCBI WGS metagenome assembly WNFB01 (sample SAMN13153341, study PRJNA577476) | soil metagenome | isolation source: 200 cm saprolite under Douglas fir tree site 2 hole 1 | place: USA:California | collected 2015-04-18 | reverse complement strand
TGCCGTCGGCTGTGCCGCGGTGCTCGGTTGAGAACAGAATTGGACCTGCCTTTTTGTAGCCTGCCCACGATGCGAGGACGCGGCTCGGCGGCTTGGGCCCGCCGCGGTGGTAGACAAAGTACACCACGCGGTTGTCTTTGCCGACGTAGAGATCCCAGGTGTCGCCGGGCGTGTAACCGCCATCTGCGGGATACTTCACCGGAACCAGCTCGGCCATGCCGGGGCCCATTGGCAGGTTAAACTTGCCCTGATCGATCGCGCTGGCGCTCTTGTCCCAATAAGCATGAAAAGGGAACAGCACCCAATAGTTATCGTTGATGAAACTCGGGTCGACCTGATTTTTCACGGCCTCGGATTGGCTGCTAAGGTCGGTGCGTATGTAGCTAACCTTGACGGTCTTGCCGTCTTTATCCGGCCCTTCAAAGGAGACCTTATTGGTCTTGGGCTCCCACTCCCACTTGTGAGCAGCTTTGAAGAGTCCGGTAATTTCCCCATTCCAGGTGTAGCGGACGGCCTCGACTTGATCCCACGAGTCGACACCGAAGGTTTTGGCGACTTGATCGAGAATTGGCGCGCGCTGCTGCGCCCAGGAGTTTGGAGCAAGGACCAGCACTCCGCAAAGCAGAAGACCCATCATGATTAAACGGCAGGCATTTCTCATGGAGTTCACTCCTCGGTGAATTGAACGGATGTAGTGTTGGATGAGCCCTCCGGATTTCCGGATACAGAAGTTGCGTGTTGGCCCAACAGTCTTACTGACCTAGTCCACTTGAGTAGCGGGTGCCGCCGGGCGCATTAGCCGGCGCAATGCAATCACTACACCAGCCGCTGCCACGCATCCATATTCCAGCAGCATGACCCATCCAGGAAGCGCCCCCCACGGACGCCCAAGTGCGCGCAAGTGCCATTGGACGTATGTGGGGATGATACTCACAGTCCAGATAATGATCAGCAGCGTCGAGGCCGACGTCAGAAATGGCAGCAGCCAGAGAAGATACCATGGGAATACGACGGGGGCACACAAAAGAGATGCTGCCATTGGCCAGACAAATAGGTCCGGAGACCACTCAGGCGCTGCGCTTCTTAGCCAGGTTGCAGTCACTAATCCGGCGAGCACTGCCAGCCCAGCCAACAACGGTGAAGGCGCCACTTGATGGAGTGCGGCAAACACGGGACCATTAAAACGGAAATTCTGCACATACGTACCCAGCGAGCCGATCGGAATGCGGCCCTGATTAAGAAATGGCACGTACAGGAGTCCGACCACGGCTGCCGCCAGCGCCGCGTCGCGGATGCGAACCCGCTTCCAGTAGAGGGGCAAGAGTACGACCGGCAGGAATTTCACTGCTATCGCGAGCCCAAGTGCGACGGCCGCAGTCGCCCGCCATCGGCGCACCAGCGCAGCGGCGGACACCACCAACAGTAGCGCACCAACAATGTCAACGTGACCGCTTCCCGCCACCTCAACGGCCAACAACGGGTTCCAGGCGAACGCCAGAACCAGGTGCGCTCTTTGTTCCTGCCGGGTACAACGCAAGACATCGAGCAACACGAAAACAATTGCAAACTCGCAAATCACAAATGCTACTTTCAGCGCAGAAGTGGACTCCTGAATCGCGGTGACTGCGCGGAAAAAAATCTGCGCTCCTCCTGGATATGGGCTCGGTAGATCCGGGTTGTTCAAGTTGCGAGTTTCCGGGGTATGCAGCCCGTTAGCGGCAGGATCGCTCGGAACGACAAGATAGGGGTTGTAGCCGAGCCTCTGCAGGCGGCCATCCCAAACATATCGATGGATATCATCATCCGCGCCCGGGGGCACCCGAAGAAATTCAATGTGCCACACAGCAGCCAGGACGAGCCCAATGACGACAACTCGTCGGGGAAATATCGGTGTGGCGCGGGCGCCCCGCCCGCGAAAAAACTCACGGATCGCCAAGAGGTACGCAATTCCCGCAACGGACAGAGACACCATGAAGTACGGTCCACCTCTGTCACCGAAGTTGCGTGAGCAGATAGTTAGCGCCACGCACAATGTGGCGCCGAGTATGGACACTCTCCACGCGGGGGTGATCTTCACTATTACAATTCTCCCGTGCCCGTCCGATATCCCGTCCGAGAGCTTGTCCGAGAATGTGCCGTCGCAAGCTCCCACTCTTTAAGCCACGCCGCCGTGCGTGGCGCCCTCGCCGGAGCCAGTCGCAACTCCGCTACCAAGCGAGTCAGATCGTCAACTACATCAACATCGTAAAAAGGATCTGCGAAACCTACGGAAAGCTCAAGAGCTCGTGCGCGCGACAGGAGTCTATCGAGCGCGCTGCTGGTGCCCATTCCGTCGCCTGCGAAAAGCGTAGGATGAAAAGCCTGTGCCCCGACGAGATAGTAGCCTCCGTCGTGTGTCGGTCCCACGACCACGTCATGTGCGGCCAGCGTTTCGAACGCATCTTCGAGAACAGAACGTGGCAGGTGTGGACTGTCGCTGTTGAAGGCAATCACGCGTCGTCGATGACCTTCTGCGAAGTGTGCAAACACCGAAGTGAGGCCTGCGGCAAGACCGTCACCTTTCTGCGCAACTACGTTCGCTTGGTCGCCTGCCAACCGCGCCAGCTCGTTTACGTCCGAGTCCGGGCACATGATGGCAACTTCCACATCGTTCAATGACCGCACCAGCGCCAGCGTGTCGTCCAGAAGACAGCAATAGAAACCAGCGACAGCCTCAGGAGAAAAGGTGGGCGTCAGGCGGGTTTTGACCTCGCCTGGCCTCGGTGCTTTCGCCATGATTACCAGCACGCGGTCACTGCCTGACGAGCGCACCACCGTCTCGCTTGAAGATTTCATAGATTGTTGGGGCAATAATATACGACGGGTGACAGGTGGCCCACTCAAGCCCGGTTTTGGCTTGAGTGGGGATGTTAGAGGCTGATCCAAAACCAGTAACCCGCTTTGAGGGAGGGACGAGATTGAGTCGAAATGGACGACACGAAAACGCGAAAGAGCCACGGGAAGACTTTGTCCGGCTATAGAACTGCCCCACTCAAGCCAAAACCGGGCTTGAATGGGCCACCCCTCCCGTCCTCGATGCAAACAGTCAGCTAAACAGGATGCGCCTAGTATCTTCTAGGGACACGTGCTCTCTGCCAGTCTCGGCTCTCATTGACCTGCACAAGGCGGCGAACGCTTGCATTCCCTCCGGGTTACATGTCTGTGCCCCAAGAGCGATGAACTCGGAGAGAGAATGTACAACGTCTTTCCCGCCATAGATCGCCAATTCTAGCCCGACTGTCTGCGACGAGCACTCTGCCCCTTGGCTGCTCAGGAGTAGTGATGATACTAGGTGGCGGCGGCGCTACGTTGCAGATTGCTGAAGCTTGTTGTTTCGTTTTGTTCGACAGACGGGTGGCCCATTCAAGCCCGGTTTTGGCTTGAGTGGGGCAGTTCTATAGCTGGACAAAGTCTTCCCGTAGTTCGTTCGCGTTTTCGCGCCGTCGGCTTGCCTCGGCCGTAAGCAACCGGCGGCGATGGTAACAGCAGAATGTGACGAAATGACTTTGGCCGCTCTCGTGAAAACGTATTAGTCCCCATGGCATAAGGACAATCTAGTTTGTTCGTTGGGTCCAAGTCTGTGACGTGTGAACATCCCCACTCAAGCCAAAAGCGGGCTTGAATGGGCCACCCGTCCGTCGTCTCCATTTGTGACTCGCCCTAATGCGCCCTATTGACATCAGGCTGGCCGTGGTCTCCCGGCTCTTCGCCGCCGGAAATAATAGCGCACGATCAGGCTGAGAATGAACCAAGCGGCGCCAACGGTGCCCTTCAGCGTACCGCTGATCTTCGATTTTCCGATGCGCGGGTAGTAGCTCACCGGGACTTCAACCACCCGGTATCCAGCCAGAGCGCCTTTGAGGATCATCTCAACCGCCCAGCCATAGGTGGTCTCTTCGAGGGCGAGCGCGCGTAGTACATCGGCACGGCCGGCGCGAAACGGGCCGAGATCACTGATTTCTAGTCCATACAGAAGCCTGATCAGGCTGGCAGCGAGGCGATTGCCAAACACCTGATGCCAAGGCAACGCCCCAGCAGAACGCCGCCCCTGCAGGCGGGAACCGAGCGTGATGTCCGCACGCCCCTCCGCAGGTCCGTCAATGATTGGCGCTAAAAGAATCGGCAGTTCGGAGGGCCGATCGCTGTAGTCGCCATCAAGGAACACAACCACGTCAGGGGAATTTGCCGCAGCCAGACCCGTGAGGCACGCTCGCCCGTAGCCGCGGCGCGGTTCCTGAACCACGCGGGCTCCCATTCTTGCGGCGATCTCGGGCGTCCCGTCATTCGAGTTGCTGTCGACAACGATGACCTCCGTCGTGAGATCGGACGGGAGATCCGCTAAAACGCGCTCAATCGCCTGCGCTTCATTATGGGTGGGGATGATGACGGACACTCGCACGTGAACTTGGCCCCGATCACCACCACGGAGAAGATGGCCACCGTTGCGACAGCCATGCGTCAACGCCCCATCTCCGGCCGGCGCGTCCGATAGCGAGCCCAAGCGATGCGAGCACCGGAACCAGCAGTTCCCAGATCCACGAGGTGCCCCACTCCGAAATCCAAAGGCTACCGAGAAACAGAAAAGCCACAAATGCTGCCGGTCGGGTAAGCAGACCGATGACAAGCAGGATACCGAGAGAGAGCTCAGTCATGCCCTGCATGGGAGCAGCCATCGCGGCGTGGTTTGCCGCCAGGCCCATCACCGCCTTCCAGGCAGCCGGGGAGTGGCTCGCCTTGATGTAGTAATTGATCAGACCCGCGTAACCCGCCGGTGTGTAGAGGCCTTTCCCCAGATTCTCAAAAAAGACCCACACGAACATTGCCCCAATTGTCACGCGGACCAGCGCCAGCCCATTTGCGGCGGGCAGTTGCTCGGCGGCACTTGATGTCGGGCTTGCGTTCGGTCCCATAAATGAACCTCGTGACCTGTTAATGCTGTACTTTTTTTGCAACGACCAGCCTGGTTCGGAAGAAACGATCAAACATCCTATGCCGTTCTTCGCAGTATTGCTAGTGGATCTGCAAGTTGATCGGTGTTTCTTGTATCAGTGCTTCGGTTTGACCTTCGCCGTGAAAGCTTGCAATCGAATGCTTCCGTTCTGAATAACAAAGGTATCGCTGGCGAGCTCGTACGAATTGTCTGCTGTTTCCGATGTCCAAACGATGTATGCGTATTCCCCTTCAATTAATCGCTGCTTTCCGGCAATGGACGCCCCTGGTTTAGCGAACTCGGCGAACATTCTCTCAAATACAGGTTTAATTGCATTCGGTCAGCGCACTGCTCCTTCGGGGCCAAAAAAAAACGTCCGCTGAGTAGTCTGCCAATACGCCATCAAGATCCCGATCAGCGAAGCACTTCAGGTGGTGATCGAGGACCTCCGCTGTTGATCTCATGGTGATCTCCTAATCAGCAGATAAGAAACATCTGCGGGAAGTATTCTGCTTCGGGGACTATTTTGGGTTCTGGTATAAGGGCAAGCATTTCGTTCTCGGTGTTAAGGTCGTAATGGGTGAAGACAAAGTCGCCAGCTTTGACACGTTTGTGGCAGGGCAAGCAGGTTTTGTGCGCCGCCTCGTCAGCAGGTTTGCCGTCGTTGAATTGAGCAAGCCCCCAGCCGCCCATCGCGGCTTATTTTCTTGAGTCCTTGACCATAAATTGAACCCCGTTCGTGGGGGGCCCGGCCACGAAAGATTGGGGACGGCCAAAGACTTTGTTGTTTTCCTCCGACGGGACGTAACTCCAGGCTAGCCGGACAATGATTGTGCCGTTCGGGAACGGAAGCTTCCGTTCCCGGTAGGCCTTGATCGCCACGTCGTTGTCCAGAATGGCACGCAAATCGTTGGTCCAGATGCGGGAGCCGTGGAGGCGACAACGCCAGCCATCCCTGCAACTGCAACCAGCAAGATAGCGATTCGTTTCATGGTACCTCCTTCCAAATTCTTGAGCACCTCTTCGCCCTCCACAGTCACGCCTTCGAAGTGCTATGTGTCAGCCGAACGTGAAATGAAAGGGCCTCGACGACTTCATTTGTGATCACGATGGCACTGGCGTAGTTTAGGATATTGACGTCGAGAGCAGCGTGCATTTCCTCATCCGAGTAATCCGCGGTCGCGTCTTTTACCATCGTGACCTCGTAGCCAAGCTCAGCGGCAAAGCGAACAGTTGCCTCCACGCACGTGTGTGCTATGAGCCCGATGACGATGAGCTTGTGGATGCCGTGCTTTTTGAGCTGCAAGTCCAGATCCGTGTTGGCAAAGCCGCTGGAACACCAATGCTCGAGCGCCAGAATGTCACCCGGTTGAGGTTCGAAGTCACTGCGGATCTCGCCACCTCAGGTGCCGTTTTCGAAGGTCTTATACAACCAGCCCGCCTTCTGGACAGGCGCGATGTACTTCCACGTCTCGTAGTCGCCTGGACGGTATCGACGATGCAACGCATAGAAAACTCGAAGCTCCGCCCTCCGCGCAGCATTCAGGACTTGCAACATATGAGGCACACAACCATTTTGCTTCTGAAACAGTCTTCAAGCGATCCCATACTTTGCCTCCCTCGGAAATGAAATCGTTGTACGGATCGATGACGAGAAGTGGAGTGATGTCTTTGTCAAACTTCAGATTTGCCATGTTCTTTCCTCCTATGCGTTCACCTAAATCGAAAGTCAGATTTGTTGAAGGCGAGCGTCAGCGAGCAGAACCACTTGTCCTTTAAGGCGTGACGTTCGATACTCTTTGCGAACAGGGGCGTCTCTTGCCTGTTATGAGCCTCTGAAATCGGTTTACGGGCGGTTTTGAAGACCTCCCATGGAACGCCTTGTTTGCCGAGGAAGTCCAAGAGTTCCGGCGTGGCAGAGCTGCAAACCGTATTTGTGTACTCACACTTTTCGTCGTCGATCTTCTTGACGCTTAAGTCCCAGGTCACGCCTATCTTTGTTCGTCCCGTATGCGTAAATAGGTCTGAGTTAGAAACCAGCCTCAGGTGATCGGGCTCGCCGATCTCCTCCATGTAGTGCTGCACCATCAGGCTCCCGCCGATTATTTCGACATTAATCGACATGCGCCGACCGTCAGGCGTCGTGGTCGCACCGGCGGAGCAGTGAGCTGGAGAGCAAGATTGGTATTCCGACTCGGGTAGCGTGAAGCACCAGGAAGGAATATCCACCTTCTCAATGGGCGCATTGATGGTTGCCGAAAAGCTCGACTTGACTAAGGTGTTGTCTTCCATTCTTCCCCTGCTTTGAATAGGTGCGGCTAGCGTGAGCAGTTGGTGGATCGCTGAGGACAAGGCCAATTCACGCGATGGGCATTCGCACTTGAATGATCCTGCTCAATCGCGATCCCTCGCATTTGTGATTAAGCCAGAAGGATGGAGACGAATCTATTGGACGATGGTATTGGCGATACTTTGGTATCAGTCGCCGGGCGGAGCAGCGTTTGGGTAGAGTGGGGGGCTATTCAAGTTCGTTTGACGATAAACACGGTTTTGTCGTCGATCAAGGCCTCGTCGCCGCTCTCTCGGAGATGGTCATCTTGCTTTACTGCGTGATCCAGCAATGCATTGCAGATGTCCCTAGCCGGCTGTCGGTAGTGTTCGCGCAAAACCGCTTCAAGTAGCTCGCGCGCTTGTTTGTCGCTGCCGTCGTAAACTCCGTCGGTATAGAGAACAAGAATATCTCCCGGACTCATCAGCGTGATCTCCGCGACATCGGAAGAGTCGAACTCTTTTTGCCGGAAGTTCACGGAGTAGTATTTCTTGCGATCCGGATGATCTGCGGGGATCTGCAAGCCGAGCGCAAGGAATTGCACCATGCGGCTTTCATCTATGTTCATGAACTTGCGATACTCCGCCGAGAACACCAGCGGTGGAGGATGCCCGAAATTCGCGAAGCGAAAATGACCGCCAGGGCGGACTTCGCCATATAACATGGTCGCGATTTCGCGTGCATTTTCTTTCTCAATTATTCCCAGTGCGTTGCGGGCGGTCACCGATTGCGCCAGTCGCAGGTTGATGTTTTCGAGGAGCTCCGGTGTTGCTTTTCCGTATCGGTCCAATTCGGTGAGCATCAAAGCATGGAATGTGTCATGAACCGTAGATGCAATCTTTGCCGAGATTAACCCGTGTCCCTGCGCGTCTACAACCAGAACACCCGCCGTCGAACCAAGGTCGCGAAGGTCTTCCGCAACTCGCACCTGCTCGGAGCTCCTCGCGAATCTATACTCGGTTTCCATCTCGGACCTGTAGTCGGGGGTTCCTTTCAGCCATTGCACGTGATCATCGACCGAATTGCGTACCGGGACGCCTGGAGGAAGCGGTTCGAGGAATTCCTTTGATAGGCGTTGAACCCGCTGAATGCGTGCGTCAATGTCGTAACGCTGTTGAAAATTGATGTACTCAAAAAGGTCACCACCGACAGTTCCAGCAGAAATCGAATTCCCAAACATCTCGATGCCGGCAATGTGCGGAATCGCACCTTCCACCGGCATCAACCGCTCACGCAAGTATTCATCGATACTCGGAACTGTGTACGCCTTCGTCATAGGAGAATTTAGCGCCGGCGGGCTCTGAGCTTTCAACATTCCTCCGAGCGTTGCTTCCTACCCTTTGATCTGATCGTCAATCCTAATACTGCTCGCCGAGAGTTTGGAGGTATTTTTTGCCGTAAGGATAGAAGAGTTCCTTGCGGCCTTGCTGCCACGCCACTTTCATCTCCGGCGCTGTGATGTCCCAGTCGGGCCGACATTTCATGAGCACCGTACGCAAGTCCTGGCGGAGCTCTTCCAGAGTGGGCCGGCCGAAAAACCAGTAACCATCGTAGATCTTGTAAACGACCAGACCAGGCTCCAGGACAATCGTCTGGGGGATCATGGGATTGTGACCAGGATCGGTGTATTCGGCAATAAGGGCGCACAGGTCGCACGCGCCGAAGAATAGCAGATCAAACATTGCTGAGTTCGAGCCGCTTCAACCTTGCCGGGGCGCTTAGTGGTCGGCCAGTTTGCGTGCCGCTCGCGCACTCCAGGCGGAACCTTGCCACAACCGGAATGTCGTTTTCTGAGCCGAACACATGAGCAACCGATCGTGAAAGGCGGCTATCAGGAGCAACGATCATTGCCAACGCGCTGACCTGATTGGGATACCCAACGACGTCTTGTGCCGGGGTGGATTCGGAATCTAAACCCAATTCGTTAAATGATAGAAACTGCGAAACCCTCGAGCCCAAAATGAAACTGTGAAGTCTACCCTGGGCCCGGAGGGCAGTGCAGGTACAATGTTTGCCGGTATGGCGGACCCCCACGATGTGACGCAGTTGCTTTCCGCAGGATGACCTGATAGCCAGAGGTCATGACTCAGGGAGTATAACTTTATCGTGCAGCCCCGCTTGCTCTGCCTCATCCCCCATCTGTTCGATGGCTGCGTGACGATCCTGATCCCTCTTCTGCTTGTAGCTGAGCAGATCCTTGAGGTACACGCGGCGGTGCGTGCCCACCAAGTGAAACGGCAGCTTTCCTGTTTCCAGGAGTTTGACGAAAAAAGGCCGCGAAACGCCAAGCTGCTCGGCGGCCTGTTGGGTTGTGAGCTCCTGCATGACTGGGACGATCGAGATGGCCTTTCCTTGCTCCATGACAGTCAGAATGCGAATTAAAAGATCGTAAACAGCGTCGGGTAATTCAACTGTCTGCTTACTGCCCTTGCTAATGAGGAGCGCCTTTCCTTGTTGCTGCATGAGCTGATGCAGCTCGCGAACTTGCTTCTTTTGGGAAGCCGGAAGCGAGACCGGGTCGAGCGTAGTGGCGGCCATAAGGAGACTCCGTTCCTGAGCAGATTGCTTAGGCAGGAACTATTATACGAAACAAACGAAACAACCGCAATAAACAAAATAACCGCGCCTATTGTTGGAGCCCCGTTCTTCTATCATCTCCTTAGTTATCAATAGCTTAATGGTGGCGCCAAAGAACTGGTCAGGGTCGCTCCGTACAGGCGCCCAGCTATCTGCATTGCAATCTGTGAATGCAAACAATCAGCAGTGCCAAGCCAGCGAAGGAATCATCAGTCTGTGGTACTACTTCGGGTTCCTTTACTTCGACCTGATGGAGTTCAAACCAGCCTCTAAATTTCGACGTAGATTTGCGGCTCCCGGAAAGGATCGGGGATTTTGAACACCCTAACTCTAGCATGTTCAAAGCGATGGAGGAAAATACCGGCAAGAATTGGCGGTTGGCGTCCCCGACAGGATTTGCTCAGCATTACAACAATTTTGCCATATCGCTGACCGGGTTGGTATTGAATCCCCGAGGAAGCGGTGGATGCAATTTCCGACCTCTGAACACCTTCGATTTCGGAGTCGAGACTTGTAGTTTGTTAACA
>WNFB01028274.1_pt1 | contig 10403 bp, 9 predicted proteins | sample 5400501 | NCBI WGS metagenome assembly WNFB01 (sample SAMN13153341, study PRJNA577476) | soil metagenome | isolation source: 200 cm saprolite under Douglas fir tree site 2 hole 1 | place: USA:California | collected 2015-04-18 | reverse complement strand
ATCCGGGGTTCGACCGGGAACAGCATGAGCAGCGTGAACTCGTCCAGCCAGTTGAGGTGGTTGGCGATGACGATGTAGTTGCCCGACCGGGGGATGTTCGCCTTCCCCACCACGTCGAACCGGAAGATGAGCCGCATGACCGGCACGGCGACCAGTCGGATGGCGCGGTAGGCGACCGTCGCCTCGCGGCGCACAGGAAGGAGGTCGGCCGGGGGAAGGACGGTCGAGGCCATTGCAGATGGCCCCGAGTCTAAGTACTAGAGGCCGCTCAGGAACTCGACGAGGGTCCGGAAGCAGCCCATCGACCTCTGCGTCAGGCGGGCGGCATCGGTCATTGTGGCGGCGTCACCGCTCGAGATGCGGCCGGTCTTCTGGTCGGCATCGACCTCGTTGACGAAGGCGTTGAGCTGGTTGCAGGCGGCGCCAGTGTCCCCGCGCTGGGCGGAATCGGTGGCTGCATTCAGCTTGGCGAGCAGGCTGTTCTTTTGGCCGTTGTTGAGTCCCGACTGGGCTGAGACAAAGGCCGTGAGCTTGGCGAGCGCCGCGGCCGGAGTCAGCACGGTCACGGTGGTAGTGGCCGATCCGGCCGTCCCGTCGTCATCGGCAGCCGTCAGGGTGACCGTGAAGGTTCCGCTACTTGTGAAAGCATGCGAAGCAGAGTTGCCTGCCGAGTTCGGGCTGCCGTCTCCCCACGACCAGGTCGTTGTGTAGGAAGTGTCCACCACCGAGCCGGCGTCCGTGAAGGTTCCCGTGAACGAGAGCGACTGCTGAGGCACGATCACGAACGCCTGGGTGACGCTGGTGATGGAAGCAGCCGGCGTGGAGTCGACCCCGTTGATCGTCACCGAGACTGCGGGGCTTGTGTGGCCACTTTCGTCGGTGGCAGTCAGTGTGATCACGTACACGCCCTCGTCGTCTGTCTTCAGGCTGAAGGAAGAGGCGCTGCCGCCAGGGAGCGCGTTGCCGTACTCGGTGGCCGTCCAGTTGAACGTGGGCGCCGCTGATCTTGGCCGTTGGCAGCACGCTCACGACCACCGTCGTGAATTGGGCTGTAGCCGAGTTGCCGTGGCCGTCGTCGGCGGTGATGGTGATCGTCTGACCCTGCCCTTCGTCCGCGGCGGCGCCCTTCCACGACCAGGTGCCGCCGGCGCCGGGTGTGACTGTGCCGGCTGAGGCGGAGAGCGTGACCGTGTCGCCGTCGGGATCCGAGTAGGTACCGCCGGCCGTGGGCACCGCGCCTTCAGTCGCCTGGACGGTGTCGAGGTTGGCCTTGACCGTCGGCGGGGAGTTGGCGGGCGGCGCCGGTGCGCTGGTTACCCCGGTTTCGAACGCGAAGTCTGAGGGGTAGTAGCCGGCGGAGGACCACGTGCACGTCCAGACGCATCCGGGCGCCGTCCATGCCTGGCCACCGGTGTACACAGGGGATCCGACTCCTGCCCAGGATCTGACGCCGTAATTGATCGTCACCACGATGGCGTACTTGGTTCCGCTGGTAACCGAAATCGGCGAGGGGAACGGAAACGAGAAGAAGGGATACGCGTAGGTCGCCGTCGGGCCGTGCAAGTCAACGACCGATCCGGGCAGCGCCGACCCGGTTGGCTGCAGAGTGGTGGTGTCGACGTTGCGGATGTCAACCGTGCCGCCCGACCCGTAACCGTAGTCGTAGTTCAGCATCAGCGAAACGTGATCGAGCCCGCCCGTTGTCTTGGCGGTGAAGGTCTGGGCCCTCTCCCCGAACGAGATGGGATACCACTTGCTCCAGGTCGTCTGGCTCACGTCCGTCGCGGCCTGGGCTGGGATCACCACCGCCAGCCACAGGCCGGCGGCCAGACCGAGCGTCAAGCAGCGCCGGATCACGCCTCTCTTAAGGAAGCGCCGCTGTGCTGCCTGACGCCGGCCGTTCATGATCATGTGGACGCAAGGAGCCTTCATAACCTGCGCTCAATCAACGGACCTGGGGCCTACATTGATCGGCACTTTGGCAAGTACTGTGCTGGGAATCTAGATGGGTAGGGTCCTACTGATCATCGGCGCGGTCGTCGGCGGGCTCGTTTTAGCCTTCGGCACGCTGGGGCTGATCCTGGCCTATGCGCAGCCCGACGCCAACCAGTCCGACGAGATCGTGGGCTCGATCTTCATCATGGTCGTAGGGGCCGCCGTCGCGGCGCCGTGCACCTTCTTCGCCTATCGGCTGGGGCGCCGCAGCGCGCAGCCCTGGAGCCCGAGTGGCTCCCCGGCCCTGGCGACGCCTGGCGCGGATGTCCAGCAGAGCTACCTGGCCTGGTTCGCCTGGTGCCAGCAGGCGCTGGGAGGGGACGCGGTTTCCCTGCATGCCGCCACGATGGCCGCCATGGCTGCGGGGGCGGCTGGGAATCCGACCGCGGCGGCTTCCGCCGAGGCGGCGCGCCAGGCGAACCGCCTCGCCGCCTTGGGTGCGATGCCGGCTGCGCCGAGCGCCGGCAAGGTCAAGAGGCTGTCCCGGATCGGCGCCTCGACGGTGGGACTGTTGCAGCCACCCGAAAGGGTCCTAGTCTCCCTATTGGGCATGAGCCAGCCAAGATCGGCCCAACTCTGGACCTTCGCTCTTGGCGTCATCGGCAGCGTCATCGGTGCGCTCCAAATGACAGAGGTATTCGTGACTATCACAGACCGAAGGATCATCGCCGTGAGCCGAGGTGTGTTTGGTGGGCCTCATCAGATCGTTCTGGTCGAACCCCGCTCGACGGTGTCGGCGACGTCCAAGAAGCGTCTGTTTGGCAACCTCAAGTTCTCATTCAAAGGTGTGACTGGTGAATCGGTATCGATAACCGTGCCAAGGCCCTGGCGGCTGGAAGCGATGATGGCGCTCGACCTGCTGGCGCCACCGGTCGGTCAGGCCGGCAGCATCGGCATAATCCGCTGATTCGCGCGGACTAGGGGAGCCGCCGGCGAGTACGACCTCGACCATCGACGTGCGGCGCATAGGTGCGGTCGCCAATCCACTCCGCTGGGACGATCGCCAGGCGGTGCGCCATCTGGATCAGCTGCGAGGCGTACTTGCCGCGAAGGTGCTGAAACTTTGTCCAGGATTCGTCGAGAGGCTTCGTACGGTAACCGGCCTTCTTCATCCGCGCGACGGCCTGGTGGAATTCCTCGTGGTCCACGAGCGGCTCTTTGGAGTTCGTATAGCGGAAGTACCACGCGAGGTCCTCGACCAGGTGGTTGCCGACGGTGAACATCAGCCGCGCCGGCCCTTCCTCGTCCTCGTCGACTGTACTCATGACCAGGGTGGCCGCGTCCATGACCGCGCCGAACGAGTTGAGCCAGGCCTCGTTGTCGTGACTGGATCGAAAGTAGAGGAGGATGGGGTACGCGAGGTGGCTTTCGAGCACGGCCGCCGACCATTTGCGCCAGTCGTCGAATGTCTTCACGAGCTCGTCTCGAAGCCCACGCTCGAAGACGGTCTCCAGGAGCTGAACGCCTGACGGCGGAGCGCCGGCGATGGCGTCGAGCTGGACCACGAGCTCCTCGCGCTCCTGGAACGCTGCGTAGAGCGAGAAGAGGAGCGTGATCACCAGCGCCGCGATGCCGACACCGGTCGCGCTTTCGAAGAGCACCGTGATTCGAGCGCCCACCCCCTCGGGTACGAAGTCGCCGTAGCTGAGCGGCACGATGGTGCTCGCAGAGAAATACAGAGACTCGCCGAAGCCATCGAGCACCGGATGGATCTGGTTCCGCAGCCCGTCGAGGATGAGGGCGTAGCCGAGCAAGAAGGCCAATGCCCAGGTGAAGAACATCGCGATCACCGCCGACGGCCCAAAGGTCGCCAGCCAGGTCTCTCTTCGGGCCGGGCTCGTCATGCGCCGGCTGACCCAGCGCCACAGCGCCCAGAACGTGAGGAAGAGGAGCCGGACCATGATGAAGCGGTTGACGGACGGCCGCGGGAGGACGACGGACTTGAATAGGTCGTAGAACGTCGCGACGACGACGATCAGGCCGGCGGCGACTTCGACCCAGCCCAACGCCGTCATGCCGCCGCCTCGCGGTCTACCGGGCCCGACCCCATGACAACGATCGTAAAGCCCGGCCGTGACTTAGAGTGGCTCGCGATTTGGACGCCTCCCTTCCCACCGTCGTCGATCTCCCAGACGGCAGCTTCGAGCTCCCGCCCGACCCGCGGTCGATGCGCCCGCTGAAGTTGATCTTGGGAGCGAGCGCCGTCTTCAACGTCACATTGGCAGCGGCTTGGTTGGCCTGGGCCACGCTCTGGATGCCCCGGATTCCTTGGCTCCTACGTCTTATTCCTCTGGCGTTCATCCTGCCGTTTGAATTGTTCGTCTGGTTCGTCCTCAGGCCTCCGGTTTTGAAGGCTGACGTGATGGAGGTCAGCTGCACCGAACTACTATCCCGCAGGCGGATGCCGCGCTCGGACCTGGCCCTGATCAATCGCGGCCAATTCAAGGAGCGGGGCCGAAAAGCGGTCTGGGTGAAGTACTACCTGTTCGTGGCCCGCGACGGCAAGATCGGCCTTCAAGCGCCCGCGGTCGCGTTTTTTCCCGAGGGTATGGCGGAGTTTGCGCGCCGGCTCGGGGTGCACTTGCATGGGGACTTCACCGAGCAGGTGGGAGACACCGTCGACCTGTCGAAATCGAACTAGACAGTGACGATCCCGGTGGCAAGCCCGCGCGACTGGTCGGTGGCTTCCCGCGTCCCCCAGAAAACCCACCCGAGACCGATCGCCCACAGACAGTAGGCGACCGTCGCAAACAAACCCACCGCCCTGACCACTTCGCTGGACGCACCGATCCAGGTCGAGACGCTGATCGCGAGCAGACCGCCGCCCGCGAGCAGACCGAGCAAGTCGACCCAGCGCGGGAATCGCTCAGCGCCGAAACCAAGACCAGAGGCGACAAGAAACCAGAACCCGATCACCGCGAGAGGCCAGGCCGCCCACTCCCGGTAGGACTCTCCGCTCAGCGAGCCCGCGACCGCGAAGATCTGGATCACGATCAACCAGATGACGCCAACCACTCCCCAGAAGCCGACAAACAGGCCCGATGCCGGTACGCGCATCGGGTGACGGAAAAGGCCGATCGCCGCTGGCAGCATCAGCACCGCCCACGCGAGGAGGAACCAGCCGCGAACAGACGGCCAGCCGGCGAGCTGGCTGACGGCCGCGCCTAGGAGCGCGAGGGCCGAGAGATACGTGAGGATGCTTGCCCAACGCACGGCGGTCATTGTCCCGGATCAGCCCGACGGGTTCGCGCCTCGTTGACCAGACGGTCGACCTTCGCGACGTCAGCTATGTCGTAAAACGAAGGCACTCCGCTACCGGGCGCGAAGAGATCCATGCCGGTGTTGGCCCAGTACCCGCGTCCGGACCAGCCCACAGAGCTGCCGAACTCGAGGCTGCCAGACCCGTCTGCGCGCACCGACTGGTGAACGGCGGGCAGCTGATTCAAGAACACAGACTGGAGCGATCCGCCACGAAGGATCAGCGCGCGCTGGTTGGTGAGGGCATAGACGGTGCGACGCGCCAGCGCTTGTAGACAAACCGTCCCCATATGAAGTACTGGCCCACGACGACGAACGGGATACCCCACAGCCAGAACAGGAGAGGTGCGCCGGTCAACACGACGCCGCCCTCCCAGACGATCGCAAACCCACCCCACATCAAGGAGAAGGGGATGAGAAAGGCGTCACTGCGGCCGATCAATCGCGACGGATCCGGCCGGCCGGTCCACAGAATCTTCTCGTCGGGCTGCAGGTAACGCCGGAGCTGAAGCTGCTGCCCTGCCTCGTCCATCTTGTCGGGATTGTATAGTCCCGAAAAAAATTCCAAAGGTGCCGGTGCAGGGATTCGAACCCTGGACCCTCGGTTTAAAAGACCGCTGCTCTAACCAAGCTGAGCTACACCGGCGCAAATGAGATTGTGGCTTTTCAGCGCGGCTGACGCCAAACGCGCCTAAACCGAAGCGCGCAGGCGAGCGGGTGGCGCCAACCGAATGGAATGGTCCGCATCTCCGTTCGCGCCTCTGCGATCAACTACTTCGACGCCCTCATGGTCGCGGGCCAGTACCAGGTCAAGCCGGACCTGCCTTTCGTGCCCGGCGCCGAGGTCAGCGGCGTGGTGGAGAGTGCACCGAGGTCGGCGGGCTTCAAGGCTGGCGACCGCGTCACCGCGCTGCTGGACAGCGGTGGCCTCACCCGAGGCGGGTACGCCGAGCTTTCCGACGCTGTCCCGGCCAGCGTCGAGAGAATGCCCGATGCGATGTCATTCGAGGACGGCGCCGGCTTCACGCTGATCTTCCAAACCGCCTGGTTCGGTCTCCATCGGCGTGCCCAGCTGCTGTCCGGCGAGACCCTGCTCGTGCATGCAGGCGCGGGAGGGGTCGGCAGCGCTGCGATTCAAGTTGGCAAGGCAGCCGGCGCGATGGTGATCGCGACGGCCGGCTCGGATGAGAAGACAGAAGTTTGCCGGCACCTGGGCGCCGACTACACCATCAACTACAAGACGCAGGATTTCTCGGAAACGGTCAAGGGAATCACCGGCGGTCGCGGCGCGGACGTCATCTTCGACCCGGTCGGCGGCGATGTCTACGACCGCTCCACCAAATGCGTCGCCTTCGAGGGCCGGATCGTGATCGTTGGTTTCACCTCAGGCCGCATCCCACAGGCGGCCGCGAACCACGTCCTGGTCAAGAACTACTCAGTGGTCGGGCTGCACTGGGGCCTCTACTCGAGACGCGCTCCCGAACTTCTTCCGGCGGCGACCAGCGCGTTGATGGACCTGTACGCCTCCGGCAAGATCAAGCCCCTGATCTCCGCGCGCGTTCCGCTGGCAGATGCGCCCAGTGCGCTCGCCATGGTCGCGGGCGGCAAGAGCACCGGCAAGGTGATCCTCACTGTCTGACCCGGGGGCGCCATCCCCACCTGAGCCTCTGGAGCCGTCTCTACCTGAGACTGCGGAGCCGGCTCCAGCTGAGCCAGTAGAGCCCGCTCCACCTGTGCCGGTGGCACCGCCGGCGACACGTCTCCGACTAAGCCGGCGTCACTACCTTCCCGTGAGCACCGGGGTAGCGGTTGCGTTGATTCTCCTGTTGCTCGTGGTCGTCATAGGCCCGCCCGAAAAAACGGCGCCGCCCGCGGCGGAGTTGCTGTCCACCGACCAGACGCTCAGCTTTCCGATCGCGCGGGACGTGGCGGACCTCGACCCAGCCATGATGTCGTCCGCCACCGACGTCGACATCTTCCGCAACGTTTTCTCCGGTCTCTACAAGTTCGACCAGTCCCTGCACGAGGTCCCCGACCTCGCGGTCGGCCCTGCGGATCTTTCGCCCGACGGGCTCACCTATACCTTTCACATCCGTCACGACGCGGTCTTTTCCAATGGCGACTCGCTCACGGCCGACGATTTCATCTACAGCTGGAGCCGCGCTGCTGCCAAGCAGGGCGATTTCGGCGGGCTGTTCTCGCTGGTTGCCGGCTACAACGCGGTCGCGAATGGCCGTGCGACCACGCTCAGCGGGCTGGCGAAGGTTGACGCCTACACGTTCACGTCGACGCTCAGCAAGCGCGCCGCGTACTGGACGACCCTCGTTGGGCTATGGCCGTTCTGGGTGGTGGATCGCAAAGTGATCACGTCGGCGGGCGAGGACGTGTGGTTCACGAAGCCCGAAACGCTGATCGGGAGCGGACCCTTTCGCATGACCGCTCGCGCGGTCGGCCAGTGGCTGAATTTCGAACCCGTGCCCGCCTGGTTTGGCGGCAAGACCGGAGCTTTGCAGCGCATCCACGTCGATGTCCTGCCCGATCAGCAGGCTCAGATCACGCGCTATGAATCCAATGCATACAGCCTCATCGGTTACGGCCGCCAGGGCCTGGCGCCTACGGATGCGGTTCGCTACACGTCGGACCCGAAGCTGAGCACCCAGCTCCAGCTGGTTCCCGCCGGACTCACCTACTGGATCGGGTTCAATCTCAAGACCGGACCATTTGCCGGGATCGATGCGGGGCGCGCCGGCCGCCACGCCTTCAGCACCGCCATCGACCGCAAAGCGCTGGCGGACGCTCTCTGCTCGTCCGGTACCAGTTGCACCCCGGCTACGGGCGGATTGATCAGCAAGGGGCTCGACGGCTACCTTGGTGACGGGACCGATCCGGGTGCGAAGTTCGACGCCGTCGCGGCCAAAGCCGAGTACCAGGCTTGGGATCCGAGCGGCGCCAAGGTCAAGAGTCTCGTCTACACGCACGACACGAACCCGTTCAACAAGGCCGTCTGTGCCAACCTCGTCGCCCAGTGGCAGCAGAACCTCGGCGTGACAGTGCCGTGCGTGGAGGTCGACCGCGGGAACTTCTTCGACCAGCGGAGTCGCTGCGCATACAGCGCGTTCAGGCAGAGCTGGAGCGCGGACTACAACCACCCGCAGGACTGGTACGACTACCTCTACGCAAAGAACGCTCAAACAGTTCGTGCTACTCGAACCCGGCGTTCGACACGCTGGTGGCTGGAGCCGACTCCAAGCCGCTGCCGATTGCGCTGCTCGATTACCAAAGCGCCGGCAACATGCTCGTCAACGATTCAATCCTCGGCGCGCTGATGTATGGCGAGCAGCAGTACCTCGCGCATCCCTATGTGAAGGGCGTCGGCGGCAACGCGCTCTATGACTTCGACTGGAAGCTGGCGAGGATTCTGAAGCACTAGGGGCGTTTCGCCTCCCCACTTCGGGGGGACGCGATGCTGCGCACGGCTTCTGGAAGACCGCACCTCCCATTTCGTGGGGAGGCGAATTCCTAGAGCTTCCCTGGGAAGTGGCACGCCGCGACGTGCCCGTCCGCTTTCTTCTCCAGCGGCGGCTCGACCTCGCTGCAGATCGGAAACTGCGCGATCGGGCAGCGCGTGTGGAAGCGGCAGCCCTTGGGCGGGTTGATCGGTGAGGGGATCTCGCCTTTGAGCAGGATGGGCTTGCGGCGCGCCTCGAGCTCGGGGTCCGTATAAGGGATCGAGCTCAGCAGGACCTTGGTGTACGGGTGGAGCGGGTTGTCGTAAACCTCTCTGCTGTTCGCGACCTCGACGATCTTGCCAAGGTACATGACCGCCACCCGGTCGCTGACGTGGCGCACAACGGAGAGGTCGTGGGCGATGAACAGATACGTGAGCTTGAACTCGTTTTGCAGGTCCTCGAGCAGGTTCACGATCTGGGCCTGGATCGACACATCCAGGGCCGAGATGGGCTCGTCGGCGACGATCAGGCTCGGAGTCAGGACGAGCGCGCGGGCGATCCCGATCCGCTGTCGCTGGCCGCCCGAGAACTCGTGCGGATATCGGTTCGTGAAGTTGGGGTTGAGCCCGCAGACCTTCATGACCTCCTGCACCCGCTTCTCGCGCTCGCGCTTGTTGCCCAGGCCGAAGTTCTTCAGCGGCTCGGCGACGATGTCGCCGATGGCCATCCTGGGGTTGAGCGAGGCATACGGGTCCTGAAAGATGATCTGCATGCGCTGACGGACCTGGCGCAGCTCGTTGCCGCGCATCTTGGTCAGCTCGCGATCCTCGAACTTGATGGAGCCCGAGGTGGCCGGTTGGAGCTGCATGATCACGCGGCCCAGGGTGGACTTCCCGCATCCCGACTCGCCCACCAGGCCAAGCGTCTCGCCAGCCGCGATGTCGAAGGTGACGCCGTCCACGGCCCTGACCACGTTTCCACGTTTCACGTCCTTACTGCTTGGGACTCTTTGGAGACGTTTCTCATCAGCACCCAGCAGCGCGCCTCCTGGTCGGCGGCGACCTCCACCAGCGGCGGCTCTTCCCGCAAGCAGCGCTCGACCTTGAACTGACAGCGAGGGTGGAACGTACAGCCCGTCGGCAGCCTCGAGAGGTCGGGCGGCATGCCCTGGATGCTTATGAGCCGTTCGTGCCGGCGCTCATCGACGCGCGGGACCGAACGCAGCAGCGACCAGGTGTAGGGGTGCTCCGGGTGGTCGAACACCTGCCGGGTCGGCCCCGACTCGACGACCCGGCCTGCGTACATCACCATGACTCGCGTGCATAGACTCGAGATCACCGCGACGTTGTGGCTGATCAGGATGATCGCGGTACCCAGCTCGCGATTGAGCTCCTTCAGCAGCTCCAGGATCTGAGCCTGCACCGTCACGTCGAGCGCCGTGGTCGGCTCGTCGGCGATGAGCATTGAAGGCTCGTTCGCAAGCCCCATCGCGATCATCGCGCGCTGGCGCATGCCCCCACTGAACTGGTGCGGAAAGTCGCGCGCGCGCTGCTTGGGGGAGGGTATGCGCACACGCTCCAGGAGCGGGACCACGCGTGCCTTGGCCTGCCGCTTGTCGAATCTCGAGTGGGCACGCATCGCCTCCTCGATCTGGAAGCCGACCCGAAGGACCGGGTTGAGGGAGGTCATCGGGTCCTGAAA
>WNFB01007083.1_pt1 | contig 10403 bp, 12 predicted proteins | sample 5400501 | NCBI WGS metagenome assembly WNFB01 (sample SAMN13153341, study PRJNA577476) | soil metagenome | isolation source: 200 cm saprolite under Douglas fir tree site 2 hole 1 | place: USA:California | collected 2015-04-18 | reverse complement strand
CGGTTGAAGCCGAGCAAGAACGGCGAGGAGACGCTGAGGCGATCGCCGAGCCAGTACGCTCCTCCCCAGAGGGCGGGCGCTTCCTTGAGAATCACGTAGTAGAGTTCGCGGCTCCACTCGTCGAAGCGCGGATGGACCAGCTCGCGAAAGTGATCCACCACGGTAGGCACGGCTCCCGCGGCCCTCAATTCCTCGGCGAGGGTCTCGGCCACCCCAGTATGGCCTGAGCCATAGGAGGCGGTGAGGAGGAGGACGCGAGGCGCCGCCTCCGTCATGGCGCGGGACGCTTCGCGACGAGCAGCGTCACCTTGCCGGTCTGCGCGATCTCGCCGCGCTGGTTCAGGATTCGCCGCTCTTCGATCACCACACCGCCTTCACGCAAGGAGCGCTTCGTCTGCATCACCGACACTGCGCGGATCGTGTCCCCCACACGGACGGGCAAGAGGAAACGCCACTCGAAGCCCATAAAGGCCAGGACGCTGAGGGGCGGTTGCGGCACGCGCCACCCGAGTCCCGACGAGAGGCACAGCGGGAGCAGGTCCGGCACCAGCCCCGGCTCACGGGCAGGTGTGGTCTGGGCCAGCCCTGAGAAGAGGGCCACGTGGGCCTCGGTGAGCGTCATCCCGGGCGTCTCCAGCGGCACATGCAACTCGATGTCCTCGAAGTAAGACTGGCTCGGCACGGCAGAAGTCATTCGCGGGCCGGCGTTCATGTCTTGCGGCGCTCGAGGAGGTGCGCGGTCTCGCCCTCCTGTACCACCTCGCCGCGCTGGTTGATCACCTGACGCTCCACGGTGACGAGGCCGTGCCCAGGGACGGATCCCTCCTTGAGACCGGCAATGCGCGAACGGACGTGGATGGTGTCGCCGAGCCGGATGGGCCCCTTGAACTTCCACTTGATCCCGGCGAAGCAACCGTGAGCGGCCGTCGGCTCTCCGCGAGAAGCCAGCCCTTGCTGTATGGCGAGCCCGAGGAGGCCGTGGGCGATGCGCTCGCCGAAGAGGGACCCCTTCATGTGCTCGGCGTCGGTGTGGAGCACATTGTAGTCTCCGGAGAGCCCGGCGAAGAGCACGACGTCGGTCTCGGTGACGGTGCGTCCGGGTGAAAGATATTCCCGGCCGAGCTCGAGATCCTCAAAGAAGACGGCTGGTTGGATGTCCACGAAGCGAAAGAATAGCATGCCGGCGCGGGGAACCGTACGGGTGCCGCCCGCCCGGGAAGAGGTGGACTCGCGGCTCTAGCGGAAAAGTGCCTCCGCCGCCTGGCGGAGCATCGGCACCCCACGTACCTCCTGGTCGAACAGCGGCACGATGGCGCGCACATTGCCGTCGAATTTCTCCCAGATCGTCGCCATGTGATCGTCCTGCATCTGCACGCGATTCGCCACGAACTCGGGCACGTCCGTGCCCAGCGCCTCACGGTCCAGCACCATGTTGACGACCACGCCCCCGACGGGAATGCCAAAATCGTGGAACCAGCCGATGAACCGCGTGATCACCGCGATGGGAAGAGCCTCGGGGAGCGTGATGAAGAAGAAGGCGGTCTTCTCCGCATCCGTCAGGCGCTGGCGCGCCTGCCCCATCCGGCTCCGGAACTGGAGCAGGTAGTCGAGGAGCGGGTCTTCCTGCTTCTTTTTGGTGAAGGAGAGCATCTCGCGGAGGGAGCGCGCCTCCTCGCGCGACCTCAGCATCTTGTCCACCCAGAGCGAGTAGACCTTCGACATGCCGAGCAGCCGGCGGGCGTTGGCCGTGGGGGCGGTGTCGAACACGTAGACGTCGTACTCGCTCTTGAGCATGAGCTCGACCATGTTCTCGAACATGGCCGACTCCTCGAACGCCGGATTCATGGTCGCCGATTCGACGAAATCGTCGGCCTTTGTCGAGATGTCGGCGAACTTGAGGAACCACTGGATCTTCTCCCGGATCTCCTTCTTCGACCGCTCGATCGTCTCCCGGGTGTCGATCTCGTAGGCCCGCAAGTCCGGGACCCCGGACACGGCGGTGTGGCCCCCCGAGACGTCCTGCCCAAGGAGGCCGGAGAGACTGTGCACGGGGTTCGTCGAGGCGAGGAGCGTGCGGCGCCCTTGCTCGGCCAGCCAGAGCGCCGTCGCGCCCGCGAGCGCGGTCTTGCCTACGCCGCCCTTGCCGCCGAAGAAGAGGTACTTGAGCCCGGGATGGCCCTCCAGGTAACCTCGCATCGACGTCGTGATGGCCGCGGGGGCGCTCATGTCGACGCCTCCTCGAAGAGTCGCTTGGCGAGGCGCTCGATCATGGCAAGCCCCGTGATGTCCCGCTCCATCTCTGGTACGTGAGCGAGGATCTCCCGGCCGAAGATGCCCTGGATGTCCTTCATGTACTTCTGCTGCATGGTGATCCGGTTCCTGAGGTAGTCCGGCACCTTCCCGGCGCCCAGGTTGGGCGGCAGAACGCGGTTGACCACGTAGCCCGAGATGGGCACGTCGAACTTCGCGAACAGCTCCGCCGCCTTGCGCGTGTCGAGGATGATCATCTCCTCAGGCACGAGCACGAAGAAGAAGGCCGTGCGCTCCTTGTCGGTCAGGATCCGGGAGGAGGCGTTGATCCGGTCCTTGATGTACAGTAGCTCGGTCAGGATCTTGTCCTCCTCGAGAGTCTCCTCGCGCCGCATGGTCGCGGCGACCTGATCGTACTGCCGCATGTCCTCCCGGAGCTTGGTGATCTTGTTGATCCACTCGTCGTAGACTTTGGCCATCGAGAGGTAGTACAGGGCGTGGCCAAGGGGCACGAGATCGTAGATGTAGTAGTCGTAGTCTCCCTGGACGATGATATCCACGACGGCATCGAAGATCGCGCTCTCCTCCATCGCGGGCTCGGCGGAGGCGGCAGAGATGTAGTTGTCGATCTCTTCGGGGACACGCTCGAAGCCATACATGTCGAGGATCTTCTTGCGGATCTCCTCCTGGTAGTCCTTGATCCGCCGGTCGGCGTCCACTTCCTGGGCCCAGAGGTTCGGCATGATCGGCACGGGGCCCTTGCCGAAGATGTCCTGCTGGAAGATGTCCGACAGGCTCGCCTGGGGATCGACGGAGAAGAGCAGGACACGCTTGCCCTGGCTCGCCAGCCAGAAAGCGCAGGTCGCGGAGAGCGTCGTCTTGCCCAGGCCGCCCTTGCCGCCGAACATGATGTACCGCCGCTCCGGCCGGCTCTCGAAGACCGTCCTCAGTGACATGCATCCTCCTCGGGGCCGACCAGTTAACCGGGGGCGGAGCTCGGGCTCCCGACGACTCTAGCCCAGGATGTCGGTGACGTCGCGCTCCCTCAACATCCGCCGCTTCCACGAGCTGATCTGGGGCGTCACGTACGGGAGCAGGCGGAGCGAGTAATAGGGCGGCAAGATCGGGACCCCGAGCAGATCGCCCATGGTGATCAGGATGAAGAGATGCTCCATGCTGGCCCGCGAGCGGACGGCGTGGCGAGTCATTTCGTGCGACGACATCCCGTAGACGATGTCCCTGAACACGCCCAGGATGCCGCCTTTCTTCGCCTTCTTCTCCTCTGCCATCGGGCTCCCCCTTATATCGGATCAGACCCCGTGCAAATCGTACTCTTCCTTCTCCCAGAACTCCTTGTGGCGCGCCAGGTGCCGCTTCCAGGCCGCGATCTCCGGCACCGCGTACGGCAGCAGGCGCAGCGAGTAGATCGGCGGCAGCACCGGTACTCCGATCAGGTCGCCCAGAGTCACCACCATGAAGATCGCCTCCATCTCATGGCGCATCTCCAGCGCGTGGCGGGCGAACTCGTGGCCCGTCAGGCCGTAGAGAAACCTTTTCGCCGCGGCCCAGGCGCCCTCGAGCTGCTGGCGCAATCCGTGTCGGCCCATGCGGCTGGACTCCGTGGAAAGCTCCGGGAGAGGCTGTCCTCCCCCGGAGCGTGGCACGGGCGCCTAGCCCCGGGCCGGCGCTGTCGTCGGCGCCGACGCGGGCCGCCGCAGGTACTTCACGAAGGCGCGGAGACCGTCGACGGCAATGAACAGCGCCGCCACCACCAGCAGGATCGCCACCAGCACCATCAGCCCGGAGCCGACCATGGGCAGCATCCGGCCAGCGTCGCGGTTCGGCTGGTACACGTTGACGTAGAGGTTGTAGCCCGTCACCAGGAGGGAGGCCACCGTGGTGATGTACATGAAGAACATCGGCAGCCCCGCGTACAGCCAGTTCTTCCCTACCGAGGCGAGCCACACGGTCACGAGCAGGAGCGACAACGCGGCCATGAGCTGGTTGGCGCCGCCGAAGAGCTGCCAGAGGTAGATCCACGTCCCGGTGAGCACGAGCAGGATGGCCAGGACGATCGAGACCAGCGAGGCTACGTGCTGGTTGCGCAGCGGCGGAATGACCTCGCCCAGCCACTCGGACAGCGTCACCCGCATCACGCGGAAGATGAGCTGGGTCACCACGAGCACGATGACGATGAACGCCGCGAAAGCCAGCGACACGGCGTACTGGAGCGGCACCCCCCAGACGCTGATGAAGCCGCCGAGGCCGTTGGCGAAGGCCCCGACGGGCGCGCCTTTGGCCCCGACCGAGACGGCGAGTAGCGCGAGCAGACCCAGGAGGAACTCGGTGAACATCGAGCCCCCGCCGACCGGTAGCATGTCGGCCTCGCTCTCGATCTGGCGGGCGGTGCCGACGGCGCCGAAGAGGGCGTGCCAGCCGGAGATGGCACCGCAAGCAATGGTCACGAAGAGCATGGGCCAGAGAGGCATGATTCCGGACGGCCCCAGCTGGGGGTTGAACCCCTTGAAGGCCGGGAGCTGGAACTGGGCCACTTCGGGCTTGAGGAAGCCCGCCACGGCCGCCCCGCCGAGACCCAGCACCATCGCCAGCGCGGTGATCCAGAAGCCCACGTAGACGACCGGCTGGGCCATGCGCCAGATAGGGAGCACAGAGCCCGCGTAGCAGAAGACGCAGATGGCGAGGGCCCAGAAGAGCAGGCTCGGCATGATCTTCGCCTCGGCCCCCTTGAACCCCGCCAGGGTGGGATCGAAGTAGGTCACGAGCGGGGCGCCGCCCGTGAGACCGTCGAGGGCGGCGTTGAACCCCGTGAACACCGCTTCCGTCCAGGGCCCGAACAGGATGGCGGCCAGCGTGACGCCCACGGTCAGGATCGTTGCGCCGACGAGACCCACGCGCCAACGATAGAGCATCTGGCCCAGCAGCAGGCCCATGGCCACGAGCAGGATGATGCCGAGGTGTGTCCTCGGCTGGCTCTGCAGCACACCGGCCATGATGCCGACGAAGGCGCCGGCCACCAGCAGGAGATAGAAGAAGATGAAGAGGAACAGCACGGTGCGCGTCCGCGGAGAAATGAGCCGGTGCGCGATGGCCGAGAGGCTGTTGCCTTCATTGCGCACCGAGATCACGATGGCGCTGTAGTCGCTGGCCCATCCGATGAACGACACTCCCAAGACCAGCCAGATGATGGCCGGCAACCACCCCCAGAGACTCCCCGCCACGATGGCGCCGATGATGGGACCGGCCGCGGCGATGGACTTGAAGTGGTAACCGAAGAGGATGTTCCGGTTGGTCGGCATGAAGTCCACGCCGTCCATGTACAGCTTCGCCGGCGTCGCCCGCTTGGGATCCGACTGGATCACGTATCGGTCGATCCGTCTGGCGTAGAAGGTGTACGCGAGGTACACCGTCAACGCCCCGATGATCACCGCTAGCAGCGTGCTCATTCAGCCCTCCTTCCAGCTCAGGCTGGGTTTGACCGCTCGACCTGCGTCACCCGACGTCCCCTCCTCGCCGACCTTCGGCCCGGGAGGCTCCCAGTCCGTCCACGATCAAGGTATCCACCCGCGAGAAGTCGTGGCCGACGTACTTCCGGCCGTTGACGATGAAGGCCGGATATCGGTTAAGGCGGTGGAAGAGTGACTTGAAGAAGCCTTCGATGGACGCCGCGTCCACGAGCCGGACGGCCACCCGCGGGCCGTAGCGCTCGGGCAGCCCCCTCGCCCAGCCGGAGAGGGAATGGAAATCGGCGGCGAGGTCGTCGGGAAGGCCGGTCTCAAGCTGCTCCCGGTGCACCTTCTGGCCCAGCCCGGCGACCTGCCAGGTCACCTCGCAGTGCTGTCAATGCTGAAAGTGGGTCGGCACGTACGTGATGACTTCCACTCGGAGCGGTCGAGCGACGGGAGCAACCGTCATTGGCAACCCTCCCCGATTCCCGTTGACTCGGTTGGGCGCCATCGTATACCCTTCGAATCGCAACCGCAAGACTCTTCGGGGATTTTTGTCGCGCGGCCGGCGGTCCCACACGGCGATGAAGAACGCAGATTGGCTCCAGAAGGCCGACGACGACCTGGAGCGGCTCCTCGTGGAAAGGTGGCTCTCCCGCGGCGGACTGCTGCTCCTGATGCTGGCATCGGCCATCGTTCTCAGCGTGGTCGGCATGCGCGGGATCACCGGCTGGAGGGATACGGTAGCCGTGGGGGCCGCCCTCGTTCTCGGCTTGGCGGCTGGAGTCATCGCGTTCGTGATGCGACTCATGGACAGGCGCATCCATGCGGAGATGAGGCGCCGCAAGCGGTGCCGGAGCTCTTGACCGTCGTGATCCTCGCGCCCACGCTCAGCATCCTCCGTGATCCCTTCATCGGCGGGTTCACGGTCGGCGCCATCGACTAGGCGCGGGGGGAGGGCCTATGGAAGGACGCCGCCGCTTCATTCTCAAAGGCGCCGCACTCGTGGCCGCGGGCGCCGCCACCGTGGTCAACGCGCCCAGCGTCCATGCCCAGTCGCGCTTTCAATGGCGTCTGTCCACGGCGTGGCAGCCCAACCTCGACCTGCTGCATGCCTCGGCCCAGCGCTTCGGGCGCCTCGTCGACGAGATGAGCGGCGGCCGGCTCAAGATCCAGGTTCACGCGGGTGGCGAGATCATGCCGACGGGCGCGTGTTTCGACGCGTGCTCGCAGGGCACCATCGAGGTCTTCTTCGGCTCGTCGCACTACTGGACGAGCAAGGACCCGGGCTTCTTCTGGTTCTCGAAGGTCCCGTTCGGCCCGAATGCTCAGGGCATGATGGCGTGGCTTCTCTATGGTGACGGACTCAAGCTCTGGGAAGACGCCTATGCGCCGTTCAATCTGGTGCCGAGACCCGGACCCTCGACAGGGATGCAGATGGCTGGGTGGTTCAGGAAAAAGGTCGGCAGCCCCGGGGCATTCAAAGACCTCAAGATGCGCATCCAGGGCATAGGCGGCAAGATCCTCGGTGTCCTCGGCACGACGGTTGTGCTGACCTCTGGTACCGAGGTGACCGCGGCCCTCGAGAAGGGCGTGATCGATGCGGCCGAGTGGGTCGGCCCGTATGACGACGTACGCCTCGGGCTTCCGGCTGTCGCGCGCTACTACTACTACCCGAGCTGGCACGAGCCGGGCTCGACCACCGAGTTCACTTTCAATCGGAAGGCGTTCGACGGGTTGCCCGCCGACCTCCGGCACATCGTCGAATGGGCCTGCCAGAGCGTTCAGGTCACGGGCCTGGCCGAGTACGAGCACAAGAATGCTCTCGCCCTCGGCCGTCTTCGAGCGGACTTTCGTGGCAAGGTCGACATCCTGCCGCTCTCGAGTAGTACCTTGAGGGAGTTAAAGAGGATATCCGAGCAGGTCCTCAGGGAAGAGGCGGAGCGCAGTCCGGTGGGTCGCAGGGCGCACACCTCCATGAACGCTTTCCAGGCCCTGAGCAATGACTGGCGGCTGATCTCAGAGGCCGCCTATCACGCTACCATCGCCCCGCAGATAACCTCCTAGGCTGACAACTTGACAGTCTGAAAGGCAGGCACTTAGACTCAGACCGACCGGTCGGTCTGATCTCTATCAGGGAGGTGCCATGCTTGCCGCCGAACCTCTTGCCGCGCGCTTCCGAGACTCCCGTCTGCAGCCGATCTGGGACAAGGTGCGCGCCCGCCAGAGGCTCAGCCGGGAAGACGGTCTTCTCCTCTTCGAGACGGAGGACCTCCACGGGCTCGGCCGCATGGCCGACTTCGCCAAGTCGCGTCTGCACGGCGAGCAGGTCTTCTTCGTCCTCAACCGTTACATCAACCCGACCAATGTCTGCGTGCTCTCCTGCTCCTTCTGCGACTTTGCCCGGAAGAAGGGTGAGGAAGGCGCCTTCGAGAACTCCATCGAGGACGTGCTGGAGATGATCAAGCCCGGCACGCGCGAGGCGCATATCGTGGGCGGCCACCATCCCGACTGGCCTTTCGAGTACTACGAGCGCCTCATCGGCGCCATTCACGCAGCCAGACCGGAGACCCAGATCAAGGCCTTCACGGCGGCGGAGATCGACTACCTCTGGCGGCGCTGGAAGATCGAGCCGCGCGAGGCGCTGACACGGCTCAAGAAGGCGGGCCTGCACTCCATGCCGGGCGGCGGCGCGGAGATTTTTTCTCCGCGGCTGCAGAAGGCCCTGCACTACACGGGCAAGGCCAACGCCGATCGCTGGCTGGAGATCCACGGGATCGCGCATTCCCTCGGGATCAAGACCAACGCGACCATGCTCTACGGTCACATCGAGACCATGGCCGAGCGGGTGGAGCATCTGCTCCGCCTCCGCGCGCAGCAGGACGCATCGGGCGGCTTCCTCACCTTCATCCCGCTCGCCTACCAGATCGGCAACACCAAGCTGGTGCCGCGCCAGACGCCGCCCACGGATGACCTCCGCACCATCGCGGCCTCGCGGCTCCTTCTCGACAACTTCCCGCACATCGAGGCCTACTGGGTGATGATCGGCGAGGAGACCGCCTCCATGGCGCTCCACTTCGGCGCCTCTGATGTCAACGGCACCCTGGAAGACGAGAAGATCGCCCACATGGCCCAGGCCGCCAGCCCGCCCGGACTGGCCCGCGAGCAGGTCCTGAGGATGATCCACGACGCGGGCAAGGTGGCCGTCGAGCGTGACGCCCTCTACAACGTCGTCAAGGTCTGGAGCTAGCGCGTGCTCGCGGAGATCCGCGCCAAGGTCGAGGCGGGCAAGCGGCTCGACCGCGCCGACGGGCGGTGGCTGCTCACGGACGCGCCGCTCGTGGAGCTGGGGGCCCTCGCCCAGGAGATGCGCTTCCGCCTCCATCCGGAGCGCCAGGTCAGCTTCGTCATCGACTCGAACCCGAACTACACCAATGTCTGTGTCACCGACTGCCAGTTCTGCGCCTTCTACCGCAAGCCCGGAGACGCTGAAGCCTGGACGCTCACCGTCGAGCAGGTGCTGGAGAAGATCGACTCCGCGGCCCGGATGGGCGCGACCACCGTGCTGCTCCAAGGCGGGCACAACCCCGCCCTCCCCCTCGACTACTACCTGTCCCTGGTGACGGAGACGCGGCGCCGCTTCCCCGAGGTGACGCCGCACTTCTTCACGGCCTCCGAGATCATGACCATGGCAGACGTCTCGAAGCTCTCCATGCCCGAAGTCCTCGCGCGGCTCAAGGTGGCCGGCCAGACGACGCTGCCCGGCGGGGGGGCCGAGGTGCTCTCGGAGCGCGTGCGCAAGCGCATCGAGCCCAAGAAGGGCGGGCCGCGGGCCTGGCTCGACGTCCACCGCGAGGCCCATCGCCAGGGATTCCGGTCCACCGCGACCATGATGTACGGACACCTCGAGACGCCCGACGATGTCGTGGACCACTGGGAGTACATCCGTGATCTCCAGGACGAGCATGGAGGCTTCACGGCTTTCGTGCCCTGGTCCTTCAAGCCGGGCAATACGCTCCTCGAGAAGTGGATCAAGACGTACAAGGGCCCGAACGCCTACCTCCGCATGCTCGCCGCCTCGCGGCTCTACCTGGACAACTTCTCTTCGAGGAGAACGTCCACGCCGCCGCCGACTACGTCAACAAGGTCACCGTGGACGAGATCGTCACCCTGATTCGCGAGGCGGGCTTCACCCCCGTCCAGCGCACCACCGAATACGAGATCCTGAAGGTCTACTAATGACCACCATCCTTCCGAAGGTCAACAGGGATAGCCTGGTGAGGGTCCAAGTAGTCTTCATGCCCTCGCGAGCAGGAGTGTTCCGCTTCGAGCGCCGGCTTCGCCGGCGCAGTTCTCAGATTGCTCGCCTCGGACGGCGGGGCCCCAGCCCCGCGACGTCCTGCGGCTCGCACTGCATCGGGGGGAGGCTTCGGAAGAGGGGCGGAGCCCCCCTCCGAGTTCCCTAGACGCGGAAGGACGCGTGCTCTGCTGTCCACTGCTTGAGCAGATCCGCATCGGGCTCCTGGGCGATGCCCGGCACGCGCGAGGTGGCGACCTCGCCGCGGCCGCTCAAGACGATCTCGGGCTTGCCGATATCGTTCTTGTAGAAATACGACGAGGGGAAGATGTCGCCCGGATAGGTGAAGTTGGGGAGGGTGGCGAGCTCGGCGCAGATGGCGCCGCCGATGG
>WNFB01006610.1_pt1 | contig 10403 bp, 6 predicted proteins | sample 5400501 | NCBI WGS metagenome assembly WNFB01 (sample SAMN13153341, study PRJNA577476) | soil metagenome | isolation source: 200 cm saprolite under Douglas fir tree site 2 hole 1 | place: USA:California | collected 2015-04-18 | reverse complement strand
GAGGCATCAGCGCTCAAAGACGGATGCGTCACTGCGTTCGGCATGACAAAGGCAAGGCAAAACAGCCAGCCACAGATCGTCTTGACTTGGCGGCGTCGCGAACCTGTTACCGTGCCCGCGGCACCGCGGCCGGCCATCACGCGACGCACGGCGTTGCAGCTGGGGTTAGCTGCCGCTTCGGCGGGGACACTTGGGCTGGGGGCGCTCGCCTGGAGCGTCACCAGACCGCGGCCGCAGGGCGCCTCGGCCGCCTACGCCTACGCTCCGCTGAGGGACGGCCTGGCACCCGAGCGGACCAATGTGCTGCTGGTCACGCTCGACACGCTTCGCGCCGACCAGCTCGGCGTGTACGGACATCCCTACGTCAAGACGCCGGCGCTGGATCGCTTGGCCGGCCAAGGCGCTCGCTTCGACATGCACCTCGTGCAGGAGCCAGCCACCAATCCCTCGCACGGCAGCATTTTCACCGGCATGTATCCACCCAGCAATGGGCTGCGAGTGCACATGGTGGACAAACTCCAGAGCTCGCTGGAGACGCTGGCCGGCGTGTTCAGAGGCGCGGGCTATTACACGGCTGGCATCTACAGCTGGCTTAGCCTGGACGACGCGTACAGTGGCTTCCAACGCGGCTTCGCGACCTACCAGAACGTGGCGGGCGGCCTGCCGCGCGCGCTCGAGAATCCCGTGGGCCGGCGCGTCGCGGCCGAGTATCGCGTGGCCGAGCAGTACCTGCTCGCCGCCAAAGCCGTTAGCGAGAGCACGGGGGTCCAACAGCAGATGGAATGGAAGAACAAGGGCCGGGCCGATGTCACGACCGAGGCGGCCATCGCCGAGCTGCAGGCCCTTGGCAAGCAACCGTTCTTCCTGTGGGTGCACTATTTCGACCCGCATTACCCATACACACCACCGCCGCCTTACGACAACCAGTACAACCCGAATTACAGCGGCAAGCTCACCTTTGACATGGACACCATCGAGGCCATCGAGAAAGGCAGGCTCCAGCCAACCCCGGAGGACGTGAAGCGGCTGATGGGCTTGTACCAGGGCGAGATCACGTTCATGGATGCACAGCTGGGGCGATTGTTCACGGCCCTGGAGCAGATGCAGCTATCCGAGAAGACGGTGCTGGCGATCACGGCCGATCACGGCGAGTCATTCGGCGAGCACAGCACGTTCCAAGAGGAAACCGACTGGTTCCATCCCCATGACCTGTACAACACGGAGCAGCGGTCGCCGCTGATCATCCGCTATCCCAGCCAGATCAAGGCCGGCTCAGTCATCGAAGCGCCCACGCAGGCCCTCGATTTGTTCCCGACGCTGCTCGAGCTGGCCGGCCTCAAAGTGCCCGCCCAGAACCAGGGCAAAAGCCTGCTGCCTCTGCTGGCGGGCGGGACGGGCGCCGATCGGGCCTCCTTCGCCTCCATGCCGGACTACGTGTTCACGTCCGTAGCGGTGCCCGGTTGGAAGTACATCCGCAACAACCCCAGCGGCAGCCACGAGCTGTATGACCTGCGAGCCGATGCCGGCGAGACGCGGAACGTCTCGATGGAGCACCCCAACCTCGTGCGCGAGCTCGAGGCCAAGCTCCAGGCCTGGATGAAAGCGGTCAAGATCTCGTGAGCGCGCTCGCGGAAGCCAAGCGGGCGTTTTATGCACAGCCGCGCGTGGCTCAGCGCTACGACGACCAGCGCTTCGGCGGAGCCAGCGGCGCTTATGTCAATAGCCGGGAGCTGAGCATCGTGGCCGAGCTGCTGCCCTCAGGCGACGTGCTGGCCGACGTCGGCTGCGGCACCGGGCGGCTGCTGCGGCTACTCAACCAGCGTGCGCACCACGCGTTAGCGCTGGACGCCTCGATGGCGATGCTGGAACGGGCTACACGCGCATGTCATCCTGAGCGAAGCGAAGGACCTTCCGCTGAGGCGACGGGCGTGAAGATCCTTCCGAGCTGCGCTCCTCAGGATGACATGCGCTTCGTGCAGGGCAACATTTTCGGTTTGCCGGTGCGGGGCGGCGCGCTCGACGGCGCGACCTGCCTGCGGATGCTGTTCCATTTCGACGACGTGCGGCCGCTGCTGAGAGAACTGCGGCGAGCGGTCAGGCCGGGCGGGGTGCTGGTCTGCGACACCTCGACGTGGTCGCCACGGGGGCTGCTCCCGGTCGGGCGCAGGGCTTGGGGCGAGCGGGTGGTAGCGCTGAGTCGAGCGGAGTTTCGGCGGTTAGCTCAGGAAAGCGGCTGGCGGGTGCAAGCGGAGCGGGCGTGCTTCCTCATTTCGCCGCACATGTACCGACTGCTGCCGCTGCCGCTGGCGCGGGCGCTGGAACGGCTGGAGCGGCGTCTGCCGGCCCAATGGCTTTGCCGGGTGTTCTGGCAGCTGGAAGCGGCAGCATAATCGAGCAGCCGCTGCCCAGCTTGGGATTGGGCTCGAGCAGCAGCGGCTGGCGCGGCGCCTGATCGAAGTTAAAATCGGCCAGCAGATTGCCGAGGTCGGGCACGTCCTCACGGACGGTGGGTCGCGGGTCGGGCCGGCCATCGTTGTTGGGATCGAGCCGCTGGCCGCCAAGGAAGCGGTCCTCGATGAACTTGAGGTAGGCGTCGAAGCTCAGCGTCTGGTGGTCGATGTAGCCACGCCGGGCGTAGGGACTGATGACCATCGCCGGTACCCGCAGGCCATAGCCGTTCTGGTCGATCTTTGGGGGCGTCACGTGGTCGTAGAAACCGCCCCAGTCGTCCCAGGCCAGGAAGATCGCCGTGCTGTCCCAGTTCGGCCCCTGCATGATGGTGTTGATCAGGTTGGTCACATACGCTTGGCCGGCACGGATCGAGGACGGTGGGTGCTCGCTGTGCTCCTCGTCGGGAATGACCCATGAGACGGCCGGCAGCGCGCCATCCTTGGCCGCCTTCAGGAATGTGGTCACCGGCTGGATATTGTCCAGCTGGTGGTCATCGCGGACCGTCTGGAAGCGCGGCAGCGGGTTAACCATGGAGTCGAAGCCGGGCGTCTGCGGCTTGTGCTTGCAGAACATGGCGCCGTTATCGTCGTCGCAATCGGGCTGGTAGCCCTCGCCCACGTAGTAGCCCCAGCTCACGCCCGCCTCGTGCAGCAGGTAGGTGATGTCGGTCCAGGCGTAGGGCTGAGGCTGCGGCTTCCCGGAGGCATCCGGCGGGCGGAGGAGCTCGGCGTCCTGCACCTCGTTGCGGCAGCTGCCGGGGTCGGCCGTCTGGCAGCGGGCGGACCAGGCCGAGACCATGAACAGATGGGCCGGCAGGCTCCATGACGCGTTCGACTCGAACATGCGGTCTTGAAGCACGAACTCCTTGGCGTAGGTCCAGTAGTTCGGGATCTCGCGCGCATCGTGGTAGCCCATCACGTCGGGCTGGCTATCGGGCCGCTTGCAGATGTCTTTGGGGCAGCCTAGCTTGCGGCCGGCATCCTGCTGCTGAATGAAGCCGTCCATTTTGCCGCCGTCGATGTCGCCCCAGGCGTCTGCATTCGAGTGGGGCCCGCCCTCGTTAACGTCGGCGCTGTTGTGGAAGGGCTTCACGCAGGTCTTTGTCTGCGGGTCGGGAGCGCACACCGTGGGCGTGCCGTCGGGTCCCACCGGGATGCCATCCGCGCCCGGGAAGGTGCCGAAATAGTTGTCGAAGGAACGGTTCTCCTGCATGATGACGACCACGTGCTGGATCTTCTCGATACCGGTGGCGGTGGCTTTCAGGACTTGGGGAGGAGCCGCTTCGGCTGAGGTGCGATCGAGGGCAGCCGCGGCCGCGGTCTTTGCCGGGAGCTGGACGGACTGAACAGAGCAGCCCGCGGCCAGCATGGCGGCCGCAGCAAGGAAAGGGACTCGGACGCGCACTTACCTTTTGGATACCTTAGGGTGCGCAGATATTAACAATTTCTTGACAAAAAGTACTAACGAAGTCCCTCTCCTAGCCGCAGGAGTGGGTTAGAGGCCTTCTACTCCGTACTCCGCCCGCGCAGCTTCGCGGCTGACCTTGCCTTGCCGCACGTCACGCGCAACCAGCTCGGGATCGCGCTGGGCGGGATCGCCATAGCCGCCGGCGCCGGGCAGGCGCAGGCTGATGACGTCGCCGGCCGCCAGTTGGGACAGACCTTTTGAGGGGAGCTTCTGCTCGTCTGGCGTGCCGGGGTTCAGTACGAACTCACCCAGGGCACCGTCCTTTCCGCCGGCGATGCCCCAGGGGCGGAACTTGTGGCGATCGGCGTAGCGGGCGAAGGAGCAGTCGGCCAGAAGTTTGATGTCGCGCTGCAGCGCCAGCCCGCCGCGGTACCTGCCGGGGCCGGCCGAGTCAGGCCGGAACTCGAAACGCTCCGTCAGAATGGGGAACTCCATCTCTGCCGCCTCAATGGGTGTGTTCATGAAACGCGCCAAGTGCGAATCCTGGCCATCGCGGCCATCGCGGTACGGCCTGGCCGGGGCGCCGCCGACTTCGATGTCGGTATACGAAAAGCGCTTGCCGGTTCGCGGGTGGTAGCCGACGAAGCCGCAGGTGGTGCTTTGCGCGTGCGAGCCGGACACCACCCGATCGGGCATGGCCTCGGCAAAGGCGCGGAACATGGCCTCGACGATCTTGGCCGTGGTGTTGGTCCTGGCCGTGACGCCGGCCGGTGGCCGCGGGTTCACGACGCTGCCTTCGGGGATCCGGAATTGCACCGGCCGGAAGGCGCCGCCATTGGCCGGCACGTGCGGATCCGCCAAGGCCAGCACGACGTAGTACACCGCGGCGTAGGTCGAGGCGATGGGGCAGTTGACGTTGCCGCGCGCTTGCGCGCTAGTGCCCTCGAAATCCACCAGGATCGAGTCGCCCTGCTTGTGAACCGTGACGCAAACATGCAGCGGGTCGCTGCCCACGCCGTCGTCGTCTACCCAGTCGTCGCCCGAGTACACGCCGTCAGGCATCTGCCGCAGGCCCCCTCGGATGCGCTGTTCGCTGTAATCCAGCAGCGCCTGCACGGCGCCATCGAACACGGCCGGTCCATGTTTGCGGTAGATCTCGCGGAACCGCTGGACGCCCACATTGGCGGCCGACGCCTGGCTGCGCATGTCGCCCAGCGTGACTTCGGGAATGCGCACGTTGCCAGCGATCATGCGTACCACCTCGGGGTCCTCGACGCCGCGCTTGTGCAGCTTGATCATCGGAAAGCGGATGCCCTCCTGGAAGACCTCGGTCATCCCGCCCGCGACGCCGCCCGGCGCCATGCCACCCATATCCACTTGGTGGGCGATGTTGCCGACGAGGCCGATAAGCTTGCCGTCCTCGAAAACTGGCGCGAAAACCTGCATGTCCATCACGTGCTGGCCGCCAAGGTAGGGGTCATTCGAGATGACCACGTCGCCCTCCTGGAGGCGCTCCGCCCCGGAGCTGTAGTGCTCCAGCACGCGCTTCATGGTGATGTCCAGGCTACCGAGCAGCATCGGCACATGGTGGGCCTGGGCGATGGTCCGAGCCTGCGCGTCGGCCAACGTGCAAGAGAAGTCGAGCACTTCCTTGATCACGGTCGAGCGCGCGGTGCGCATCATGGTGTAGCCCATCTCATCCGCCACCTGCTCCAGGGCATAGCGGACGACCTGCATGGTGATCGGATCGACAGCGCTCACCCGGCGCGCTCCAGGATCAGGTTGCCGTAGTCGTCAGCCTGCGCTTGCCAGCCGGGCGGCAGCACCGTCGTTGCCAGTGGCTCCTCTATCACGGCTGGGCCCTCCAGCTTGTGGACGGCACCGCGGTGAAGCACCGCGGTCTCCACGAGGCCATGTCCAAAGAAATAGACCTGCCGGCTCGAGCTGGCAGCCGACTGCTCAGGGCTGACACGTTTGAGTGTCACCGGCTCCACTTTCCCAACCCCGGTCAGCCGCAGGTTCACCAGCTGGACGACCTCATCCGGCGAGCTGTACGCGTACAGACGCTGATGGGCAGCGTGGAAGTCGGCGACGAGACGCGAGAGGTCGCCGGCGCTGCTGACGGGCACATTTATCTCGTAGGACTGGCCCTCGTAGCGGGCGTCGGCGGTCCATAGGACATCGATGTCCCGCGGCCCAAAGCCATCTGCGAGAAGGCGCTCGACGGCTTCGGTCTGCAGGGCCTCGAAGCGCTGGCGCAGGTCCTCGGGCGAGACCTCAGAAGCTAGACGCGCATAGGTCTGGACGTAGTCATGCCGGGCATCGGCTACGAGCAGGCCGAGCGCCGAGAGGTTGCCGCACAGCGCCGGGACTACCACTGTGCGGACGCCCAGCTCCTCGGCGAGATCGCAAGCGTGCAGCGCGCCGGCGCCGCCAAAGGCGAGGAGCGCGAACTCCCGGACGTCATGTCCGCGCTCGATCGAGTTGACGGCAATGCCCTTGGCCATGGTGGCGTTGACGATACGGATGATGCCCGCTGCCGCGTCCGCGATGGATAGGCCCATCGGCCGGCCAACGTGCTGCTCGATCGCATTGCGTGCCGCCTCAACGTCCAGGCTCATCTCGCCGCCCAGGAAGTAGCCGGGATTCAGCCGGCGCAGCACGAGGTTGGCGTCGGTGACAGTTGGCAGTTCGCCGCCACGGCCGTAGCAAGCGGGGCCGGGACGCGCGCCGGCACTGTGCGGGCCGACGTTGAGAGCGCCGCCGGGATCCAGCCAGGCGATGCTGCCGCCACCGGCGCCGATGGTGTCGATGTCGATGACGGCAATGCGCACCGGATAGCCAGCGAAGGATCGCTCGGCGCTGATGCTTCGCTGCCCGCGCGCGACGAGCGAGATGTCGAAGCTGGTGCCGCCCATATCGATGCCGATCAGCTGCTCGATGCCCGTGAGCTGGCCCATGAAGCTGGCGGCGACTACACCGCCGGCCGGCCCCGAATTGACCATGTTCACCGCTCGCTGGCGCGCCTCCGCCACAGTCATCAGCCCGCCCGACGCCTGCATGATGCGCACGTCGATTGTTCCCTCTCCCTCTGGGAGAGGGCTAGGGAGAGGGTCGGCAGGCTGGGGCCCGTATTTCTCTTCCAGCCGCGCCGCCAGTGCATCCAGGTAGGCAGCGGTCACAGGCTGCAGGTAGGCGTTTAGGACCGTCGTGGACGTGCGCTCGAACTCCCGAAACTCGGGCGCGACGTCCACAGACAGCGACATGGGAACGCCGGGCAGCCGCTCGGCCAGGATCTGGCCGATGCGCCGCTCGTGGGCCGGGTTCATGAACGACCACAGCAGGCTAACGGCAACCGCTTCTACCTGCTGTTCGCGCAGATACTCCGCGGCGGCGCAGGCGCTGCCCTCGTCCAGCGGCACGACCACGCTGCCTTCACGGTCAATACGCTCTCGCACGGGCCGGCGCAGATCGCGCGGCACCAGCGGTGGTGGATTGTCGACGGACAGGTCGTACATGCCTTCCTTAGGACGCTGGCAGCGACCGATCTCCAGCACGTCGATGAAGCCTTCGGTCGTGATCAGGCCCGTGCGCGCGCCGGTCTTCTCGAGCAGGGCATTGGTCCCGATCGTCGTGCCGTGGACCAGATAGCCGACCTGCGCCATGTCCACGCCCGCCAGCGCCAGGATCTTGTCCAGCCCGGCCAGGACGCCCTCCGCCAGATCGCCTGGCGTGGTCGACGTCTTGGCGTAGTGGATCGCGCCGCTGGCATCGTCCACCAGCACTACGTCCGTGAACGTTCCGCCGACGTCGATGCCGATTCGGACGCTCACAGCCGCAGTTTCGGCAGCACGCCAGCCATGCAGCGCTCCAGCTGTCCGCGTTGATCCCAACTGGCGAAGCGCAGGATCATGGTGCCGACGCCGGCGTCGAAGTAGCTCTGGATGCGCTCCGCGCAAGCCTCAGGCGGGCCAGCGGTGACCCATTTGGTCATCCACTGGTCGATGAAGTTGAAGTGGTAGTAGGTCTTGAGGAACTTGCCCGCCTCGTCGCGCGCCGCCTTTACGTCCTCCTGGATGTTGACCATGTGGTGGACGCCGGCCGGTATGGTCCGCTCCGCGTACTGCTCGACGATCGCCAACTGGTCGCGGAACACTGTCGGATCGACCACGTCCATGAGCCACCCATCGCCAAGCAGCGCCACGCGGCGCAGGGCCTGCTCGGCCACCTCAGGCGAGGAGTTGAAGGAGAACGGGTTGCTGGCGATCCAGATTGGCGGGCAGGGCTCCTGCACCGGCTTGGGGCGGAGATTGACGTCTTGGAAGCTGACGTACTTACCTTTGAGCGAAGCGTGCTCGGAGGTCCACAATGCACGCAGCGCCTGGATGCTCTCCTCCATACGCCGCGGCCGGCTCCTGCCGTCATAGCCAAAGGCCTCGTACTCCAGCCGGTGCGGCTCGCTGACGCGGGGGCTGCTGCCCATGCAGGCGCCCAGCAGCATGCGGCCGCCAGAGATGACGTCGAGACTGGCCCACTGGTGCGCCAGCTGGATAGGGTGGCGCAATGGCATGCTGGCCAGGCAGGCGGTGCCCAGCGTGATCGTCCGGGTGCGGGCGGCGATAGCGGCCAGCGTGGTCAGCGCCTCCAGCCGAGGCAACGCCAGGATGCTGTCGCCGACCCACACCGAGCCGAACAGGCCGCTGGCCTCGGCCGCCTCGCTCATCCACAGGATGTCATCGACCGTGATGGCGCCGAACAGCACGCCCCGATTGGGCAGCGACAGGCCAATCCGGCCGGGCTGAGCGAGCATCGCCCCCATAATGTCATGCCCCCACATGTCATCCTGAGGAGCGCAGCGACGAAGGACCTTGCCGGGAGGCCGGCCGGGAAGTTTCTTCGCTTCGCTCAGAATGACATGAAAGCTATGCGCATTGGCCTGAACCTCCAAGCCGACAGCCCGCCGGGGGAGTTCATTGAGCTGGTGCGGCTGATCGATGACGCGGGGTTCGAGTCGCTGTGGCTGGCCGACTCGACGCTGACCTACCGCCACGTATTCGTGTACCTGACGCTCGCGGCCGAGCACTCGCGCCGGCTGCGCATCGGCAGCGCCGTCAACCACCCTCACGTGCGCCATCCGGCCGACACGCTGGCTGCGCTGGCGGCCGTCGACGAGCTGAGCGGCGGCCGGGCCGCGCTGGGCTTTGGCACCGGCGACCATTGGGTGGAGCACGCCGGGGTGCGCATCGCCACCGTGGACGAAGTGCGCGAGGCGGTGGAGCTTCTTCGATCCCTGCTTACCGCGAACCGGCCGCTGTCGTTTCATGGCCAGCGCTGGCAGCTGAAGGACGCCGAGCTGCCGTACCGCCTGCGCCACGACCTGCCCGTCTACGTCGCGGCCAGTAACCCCCGCATGCTGGCCCTTGCCGGAGAGCTGGGCGACGGCGCTCTCGCCTTTGTGGGGGCGGACCCGAGCGTGGCGGCACGGGCTCGCGCCCAGGTGGGCCAGCCACGGCCAGGTTTCGACTTCGTTCTTGCCTGCGGCTGCTCGCTGGATCGGAACGAGCAGCGCGCCCGCGAGGACGCCGCCGCCCGCCTGGATTTCCTCGAGCGCTCCGCCAGCAAACTGGTGCCGCGCCTGCGTGAGGCGCCCGACCCGATCCGCGCTTACGCCATCGCCGGCACTCCGCCTCAGGCGCTGGAGCAGCTCCGCCGCCTGTCGGACGCCGGCTTTGAGCACGTCCTGCTGCTGCCTCGCGGGCAGCTCCGCCGCCAGACGATCGAGCTGCTGGCTGCAGAGGTCCTGCCGCGCCTGTAAAGACGAGCGCTCATTGGCGTGGTGCTCGGCAAGCTATTGAGCGCCAACGTCGGGCTCGGCTTCCGGATGACCTTCTAGGGCCTAGATCTCGAGCAGCGGACGCACGTCGTCGAGCTTGTCCAGGCGCCGGACGAGCTCCAGGACCTCCTCGGGCAAGCCAGCTTTGGCCTGCAGCTCGTCCCAGGTAAGTGGCCGCTCGGGGGCGCCTTTGGCCGACACCACCTTCGCGCCAAGGGCGCGGCCGTCGCGCAGGTGCAGGCGGACTTCGGCCGGCCAGCGCTCGGGATAGAGCGCGCTCAGGTTCTTGCGGCCCGCTACCCTGACACGCTGCCACAGCTCCTTCACGTCCAGCGAGCGCTGCACGTCCGGCGTGAACTCCGCGAGCGTGACGCGGCCGAAGCGCAGCGCGATGGCAACCAGGTAGCGTAAGTCGGATTGTGCCGCCAGACGCGTCTGCGGATAGGACTCGAAATCGCGAACCGAGTACGCCTGCTCGGGGATGAACAGATCGGCCCGTTCCACGTCCTGCCAGCGCGTGTGGCCCAGCGCCTCCAGCGTGGCCTCGACCGCGGCTTGGCCGAAGAACAGGCAGGCGTGGAGCTTGAAGCTGAGCTCGGGCAGGCCCACGGGCCTAGGGGCGAGCAGCTCGTCCGCCGCCGCCTCCCGACCAAACACCTCGAGCAGCCCTCGGCTGCCGCCGAGGACGTCGCTCGGTCCCGACACGCCGGCG
>WNFB01006609.1_pt1 | contig 10403 bp, 8 predicted proteins | sample 5400501 | NCBI WGS metagenome assembly WNFB01 (sample SAMN13153341, study PRJNA577476) | soil metagenome | isolation source: 200 cm saprolite under Douglas fir tree site 2 hole 1 | place: USA:California | collected 2015-04-18 | reverse complement strand
AGCGACCCGGCGGCCCTCACCTCGTACTTCGAGGAGAAGGAGGGGAAGTTCCTCCTCACCGGCCAGAAGATGTGGATCTCCCTCGGTTCCACTGCGAAGTACGTCCTCGTTTTCGCTTATCCAAAGGGGAAGCGCGAGGGCATGTGCAGCTTTCTCGTTGATACGGACAGCTCAGGGTTCAAGGCCGAATTGATCCAGCACAAGCTTGGACTTCCCACGGCGGACACGTCGACTCTCTACCTGGAGAACGTCGAGGTCCCCAAGGAGGACATGCTCGGACCAAGGGGGAAAGGCATGGCTGTCGCTCTTTCAGGGCTCATGAACGGAAGGCTTAGCGTGGCGGCCGGGTGCGTCGGAGTCATGCAAGACTGTCTCGACGAGGCTGTCAGGTACTCGGGGGTCAGGTTCCAGCACGGCAAACTAATCGGCAAACATCAGCTGGTGCAGAGGCACATTGGTCTCATCTCCACCAACTTGGAGGCGGCGAGGCTCCTCGTGCTGAACGCCGCGGTCATCAAACAGAAGTACGAACAGGACCCCACAAACAGCGAATTAAGGGAGGCCACCGATATCGCAATCACAAAAGCGAAGTACTTCGCCGCGAACGCGTCATTCGACGCGGCCAACAGAGCCGTGCAGGTCTTCGGAGCCAACGGCTATTCCCTCGAGAACAGGCCGGCAAGACATCTGGTAGATACCAGAGTGACGATGATCTACGAGGGAGCGAACGAGATCATGGAGCAGAAGATCGCGCTCGGCTCCCTAGGGAAGGGCTTCGAAGCCTATTCGTGACGGGACGTCTGGTGGTCCGGTTGAAACAAAGGTCGGTTCTGGCGGTTGTATTGTTGGGTGTAATCGTTTTAGCATCCTTCTCTTTCTACGGGGTATACTACTCAAGGCCCTCATGCCAGGTCCTTCCGGGTGGGAGTATAGCAATGAGTCAGACCACGAAGGTCCAATTTGGGGCAGTTACAGAATACAAGCTCCCGGGCCCCGACCGATGGCCTGATGCAGTTACAACAGCTCCGGACGGCTCGGTCTGGTTCACGGAACGAGAAGTTCCAGGGGTTGCCCACTTCTTCCCCAACAACGGAACTATGGTCGAATATGCGTGGTCAGGCTACGCTCCCCCGAAACCTCCGGGCTGCGATCCTATTGTTGTCGCCTCAGGGATTGCCTTGTGGAACGGGCGTGTCTGGGCATCGGACGAGTACGGCAATTTGGTTGTCGGAATCAGTCCTAGCGGGGCTCAAACTGTGATTGTCAACACGACAGGCAGAATTGCAAATCCTTTCCTGCTCGCGGTTGGTCCTGATGGCTCACTCTGGTTCACTTCCTCCAACACGCCTCCAAGACTCGGGAGAATCGCCCCTGATATGACACTGACGATTATCAATCTGGCCGGGCTGGCCCACGACGAACCGTTTCAGCTCAATTTCGTTAATTCATCGCTCGCCTATCTATCGACCCTAAACGAGTTCCCCAACTCCACAACTCATGTCTGTATCTGCAACGGTCACATCTATGCGTTCGATCCTTCATCGCCTTCGACGACGATCTCACCCGCTCGTGTGGGCGGAGATTACGAACTCGTGCTACCAACAAGCGTTCATTACTCAGACGGGAGCCTTTGGGTGGCGCAACATGGTGCTTCGAACATCGTTCGGTACGACTTGGCCACAAAATCTTGGACAAAATACCCCACATCCACGGTGCCATGGTCTGGGACGACTCTTCCGCTCGTCATCGATGGGAACCAGGGGAGCATCTGGTTCAACGAACACTACGCCAATAAGATTTCACTGCTGAATCCGGCGTCAAGCACGCTAACGGAGTACAGCGAGTCGAACCCGCCTGCGTCGAACTACACCGACATACAAAATGACCTCTCCATCGCAGCCAAAGGCGGGGGTCTCTGGTTCACATCGCTGTCGGGCAATTATCTGGGGTTCGTAAACTCTAGCTACGACCCGGGTATTCGTATCAACGTTTTTGGAACGAATGCAGCTACTATCGCTCCTGGTGGGAGCGCTTCATTTACTGTGAGTGTTACAGGGAACTGGTCCGGACCCATGGCGGTTACTGCCTCAGATTCGGAGGTCTCTTCATCAAAACCGAATTTGATTCAAATCATCCCGAGTGTTTCCGTCATTCCAGTTGGGCGAACCCCCTACAGCCTAGGATTGAGGATTGTCGTCGACCAGAAGATCCAAGCGGGAAGCTACACAGCCGCTGTTACTTTGACGAATGGCGGGATCCAGCAGACCGCATACTTTTTCGTTGTCGTGAAGTAGGAGGCTACTCTTCCTCGTGTTGGTGCGATAACATGTGGTGGTATTCTTCAACTTCGTACACGCTGGTCAGGGCCCTCTGAACCACTTCGTTGAGGGCCGGGTGAATGTACATCGAGCGCCTTAGGTCCCGGGGCCCCTGGTCCCCTGTGTACATGGCGTTGACGAGTTCCTGGATCAGCATTGAGGCGTAAGGGCCTGCGATGTGGGCGCCCAATATTCGCTCGGTCTGTTTTTCCAGAATCACCTTGACGAAATAATCCTTGGCGGCCATCGCCTCCCCCTTGGCCGTGTCTTCGTATTTGTAGAAACCAATCAGGACGCCTTGCCTTCCGAACTTCTCCACAGCTTCATTTTCCTTCATCCCTACCCCTGCCGCTTCCGGATAAGTGAAGACAGCGTGGGGGACAGCGTGGTAGTCCACTTTGACTTTCTGCTTAAGGACGGCATTGTAGTAAACGACCTCCGATTCGTAGTTGGCGACGTGTTTGAACATGAACCGCCCGTCCGCGTCTCCTATCGCCCATATCCCGGGCTGGGACGTCTGGAGATACTCGTCCACCTTGATCCAACCGTGTTCGTCTGTCTCGACTCCTCCTCTTTCGGGGTGAAGGATCCCGCTGGTGGGACCTCGGCCCGTCGCGACCAAGATTTCCTCTGCCGCAATCTCTTCAGTCTTTCCAGACTTCCTGTCTGAAGCGACCAACCTCTTCAGACCCCCCGAAGTCCTTGCCTCGCGGACCTCCTTGTTAGTAAGAATCGTCATGTGGCGACCCAGCTCCCGCCTGAGCACTTCGGACACTTCTGGCTCTTCCTCGGGGATGAACTGAGGGTTGCGGCCGACGATTGTCACCCGTGAACCCATCGCGGCAAGGAAGTGGCCCAGCTCTGCCGCAATGTATCCCCCGCCTACGATGGCTACGCTCTTGGGAAGTTTCTTGAGCTTCAGAGCTTCGTCGCTGGTAAGGAAACCAGCCTCTGCCAAGCCTTTGACCGGTGGTATGATTGTTTGAGACCCGATGCAGAGAAAAATCAGCTTCGATGTTATTGTCCCGCCACCCACCTTCAATGTGTAGGGCGAGACGAACTCAGCGGGCTCATGAAAATAGTCGATGTTCTCAGAAGACGAAAGCCCACGCCTTATGGAGTCGATGTCTTTGTCGATGAGTGACCTCATCCTCGTCATTATTTGGGCGAAGTCGATGGATGCGATCTCTGTTGCGATGCCGAACTCGCGCGCCTTCTCAGTGAGCCTCACAAGCTCAGCGGGATAGAGGAGGATTTTGGAGGGGATGCATCCCCGTGTTAGACAGATGCCTCCGGGTTCGTCCTTGTCGATTACAGCTATCTTCATGTTCGGATTATCCCTGAACATTGGGTCGACGATGTTCATCGCAGAGCCCGTCCCTATGACGATCAGGTCGTAACTCTTCATGTTCCCTCCTTGGCCCGACCCTTCTATAAACAACTGTGGCTCAGCCCAAGATGGCAAGGCCGAGGAGGAAGGCTGCCACTGCGAGGACGGTGGCGACCACCCCCTTCAGAACTGACTCGAGCCTTGATACTACTAGAGAGTGAGCATTGCCAGGCTCTTTCTTCATGACCTTGTAGGGTCTGGAGGCGTTTATCTCGATGAAAGCGGTGAAGAATCCGAACAATCCCCCGGCCAAAGATGTCAGGTTAATCATGTCGGTTTGGACGACGAAGCCCGCTATCACCGGGAGGAACCCCCAGGAGAAGGCGAACCAAGCGTCTGTGTGAAACCTCCCGCCGAAGAGCTCAAGGTTGTACGCGAGGAGGAAGAAGAGCTCGGCGATCCCCACAGTCAGGAGGAGAGGGGCGAAGGTCAGGGCATAGTAAAGGCCGAGGGCCAGCGCGGGGACGAGACCAGCCAGAGCGAGGGTGATAAGCTGCCGTTTCGAAAGGAAGTTCCCCCAGGGCTTGTTTGGAGCTAATGCGTCTAGAGAATGGGCGGAAATGCCGACAGCGAGCAAGTAGACTGCTGCCATCCCCGCCATCCTGTCAAAATGCACCGGGTGCGCAAGAAGCGAACCGATTAGAACGTAGCTCGCATTCATGAGAGAGTATGGGAAAAAGCTAAGCCCTACGATGAGTCTGAATCGCCGGGGACCGAATCTTGGGACCCACCATTCGTTCTTCCGAGTCTCCTCATGGCCAGCCAAACATCGGAGAGCAGGCACCGTCTATTTTTGACCATTTCTAGTTCGGGGACATGAATAAGGGGTTGCTCTGTACGCGAGTGAATGTGAAGCGCATAGACGACGATAAGAAGTTGATTGCGCTTGAGCTTTTCAGAGGACTGGCAAAATCATACGACCGGACCGTGGACTTCGCGACACTTTTCCAAGATCGGTTCTGGAAAAATTGGGTGGGGCAATGGACTCAGGCCCGGGAGGGGGAGGTGGTTCTGGACATTGGTTGCGGGACTTTGCTCTTTGAGGAGCGCATGGCGAGTCGGGGGTACAGTTTCGTTGGCCTCGACTTGACGGAGAAGATGGTCAGAATAGGCAATTCTAAGGGGCTTCCTGGGGTTCGTCTGCTCGTAAATGGGGATGCGGAGAACCTTCCCTTTTCGGACGAGTCCTTCAGCTCGGTTATCAGTTGTTATGTCGCGAAATACGTCGACCTCGAGAAGTTCGCCGAAGAAATTGCACGAGTCACGAAACCGGGGGCAATGGCAATCCTGTATGACTTCGTTCGGCCGAGAGGCCCGTTAGCTCCCTTTCTAGAGCTGTATGTCCGAGGAGGAATGGGAGCCGTCGGTGCGCTCCTTGGACTCGCCAGAAAAGATGCCGCATTCACTTTCAGCAACATTCCAGGAATCGTGGACGATTCCACATGGGATTCAAGGATTGCACCCATAATGGATTCGAAGGGTTTCCGGACGCTCGACCTGCGACGCCTTACCGGCGGCATCGTATGCGCCTATGCAGGTGCGAAACGGGCATGATGGAAATTGAGCAGTTACCTGTTTGGAGCGGCGAAGGCCCTTAAACGGCCTTCAAACGGCTTACACGAGGACGAACCAATCTTCAGGCCCAACCCTGATCTACTTCGCCAAGAGCGTCCGGGTATACGTATCTGGTCTGCTTAGCATCATCATACCCTTCTATCTTGGGACCCTCGGCTACGGGCTCTACTTCCAAGGATTGGTGCTGGTTGCCATCCTTGCGGGGAACGCCATTTCAAACGTGAGTGTTACGTACCTTCAAGCGTCCCTTGGAAACAGCCAACTTCTCCAGATCTTCAGTATCCTGATGATCGTCTCAGGCGTGATTCTGACCTTTAGCACTTCCTTGACCATCATCATTTTGGCATGCGTTATTGGTAACATAAGCAGCACCGGAACCGAAGCCGGCCCATTTCAATCCATCGAGGCTGGAGTGCTGCCGGACCTGGCACCTGCAGGCTCCGCTGTGAAGGTCTTTGGCCGGTACAACCTGATAGGGTACTCTGCTGCGGCCGTGGGTCAGCTAACTTCCTCTGTGCCCGGTCTCGTCGGCAATACGCACATTTCGTTTCAGGTGATTTTCGTCGCCTTCGCGATTGTCGGCTCACTCCTCCTGATTGTCTACACCAGGCTCGGAGCGCTCGAGGGTGGATTCGCGACTAGGCCTGGCTTGGGGAATCTCGACGCACAAGCTCGCAATGATGTCCTGAGCCTTTCAGGGCTGTTTGCCGCCGATGCTTTCGGCGGAGTCTTTGTCTCGACCTACCTCCTCTCGATCTGGTTCCATGTGACCTACGGTCTGGAGCTGACAACCCTTGGACCCCTTTTCTTCATCGCAAGCGTTGTAGCCGCAGCTTCGACGTACGCTGCAGCGGCGATCGCAGAAAGAATCGGTAATCTGAGGACCATGGTCTACACGCACCTGATTTCGAGTACTCTTCTGATTTTGATGGCGGTAGCAGGGTCACTCATTTTGGCCACGGCGTTTCTCTTCCTCAGGCAGAGCCTGTCCCAGATGGACGTCCCCACAAGGCAGGCCTTGATGACAGAGATGTTTCAGAGAGAAGCGCGGGTACAGGCATACGCCGTGACGAACACGTTCAGGGGCGTGGGGTCGTTCCTGGGAGGCCCGGTAGCTGCGGGAATTCTCGGTGTCGGTTTCGTCTCTGGTCTTCTTTATACCGGCGGGGGGTCGAAGATCCTCTACGACTTGGCGACCTTCGCAAAGTATCGTCGAAGGCACCGCTAGCCTTTCGTTTAATTGTAGAGATTCGAAACGCCGGCTAGACGCCCTTTAGATACCCGTTGGTTTGGAGCCATTCGGCATGGGCCCTGATGTATCTCCAGAGGATGTCGGCCTTGTTGTTGTCGAAGTCCCAGGGCGCAATTAGGACGATGTCTCCTTCACGAATCCACATCCTACGCTTCAGTTTGCCTCTGATCCTACTTTGGCGGGTGACGCCGTCGGCGCACTTCACTATCACCAGGTCGCCGCCAGTCATCTTGATCGCCTTGCCAAGTATCTCTCCCTGCTGAGGCATGACAAGCTCTTTCAGGTTCGCCTCGCTCAGAACCTTTCTCTTACCCAATCAGATCCATCGGACGCTTAGATTAGGGCAATATTAAGGGCTCGGCCGCAGATTGAAGATTACTTTCAGAACAGTCTGTCGTCTGCCATTGGAAAACATGTGAGTCTTCATAAGTCCGCACGGAAGTTTAGTCAATCGTGCTTCGAGCCTTCAAGTTTCGAATCTATCCCAAGCCCGAACAGGAGATGCGGCTCAATCGCTCCTTGTTCCTACTTTGCAAGTTGTACAACGACTTGAAAGCCGAAGAGATGAGAAGATATACGGTAGAACACAAATCTACGTCACTTACCATGTTCAGAACGTTCGCCCTTTCAATACGCAAACGAGAAACATCCCAAACCGTCCACAGCCAAGTAGTCCAGAACGTAGGGGACAGGATTTACATGTCCTTTCGAAACTTCTTCGAAGGCCGCGCGAAATTCCCCAGGTGGAAGAAGCATTTTCGTTACACATCATTGACCAGGACTCAATCCGGGTTCAACCTCGACCCTCATAGAGGGCTCCGACTTTCTAGGATTGGCTACGTCCGAATTTTCGTTCACCGACCTCTAAAGGGAGAAGTGAAGCGTCTCAGCGTTAAGCGCGAAGCTGACGGCTGGTATGCCACCTTCGTTTGTGAATTGAATCCACCGGCAATGATTCCTCCGGCAGACATCGACTCGAACAGGATCCGTGGAGCGGACTTGGGACTCAATAAGTTCGCAGTTCTTGATGATGCCACAGATTTCGAACACCCAAGGTTCATGAAAGAATCAGAGGAGAGGATGAAGGACCTTCAGAGACACTCTGCTCGGAAGCGTAAAGGATCTAAGCGTCGACGTGACCTCGGGAGGCGGCTCGCCAGGCTTCACCTGCATGTTAGACGACAGCGACAAGACTTCCAAAACAAATTGATTCATGAGATATTCAAGGAGGTCGAAGTACTTGTGCTCGAGAGATTGGACATAAGGCGCATGAAAAGGAACCACAACCTAGCCAAGGCAATCTCCGACGCCGCTTGGGGTATGTTCGCCCGAAAGGCAGTGTCCAAAGCAGAATCTCTGGGGAAGTATTGCATTTTCGTCGACCCTTGGGGCACGAGCCAGTTTTGCCACAATTGTCTGAACTGGGTTCCCAAGAGCCTCGGCAAAAGGGAACACAGCTGCGATAATTGCGGCGTAATTGTTTCCAGGGACCTCAATTCAGCACTTCTCATAAGAAGGCTTGGCATCCTCAGCAGCCCGACCCCGGACGGGGGCTTGTCACTCGCGGAGCAAAGGCCTCTACCCTCCCTTAGGGAGATGGCAAGCCTGAGCTATGAGGCGGGAAGCCGTCTGCCATAGCAGGCGGAGGACGTCACCTGTATCGCCGGAACCGTCGAGGATTACCTCTTTGTCGCTCCCGATTGCCGTGGCGCCACGGCCTGGGGCCTTGATCTGAGAGTAGAGGCTTGGCGAATTCTCGCTTGGCGTCCTCCTGCCTGAGGGGCTTGATGGGGGCATGGGCCATGGAAGCGATTCTGGCGAAGTCATGCGCCTCGTCGCTGCTGACAAAAGTGTATGACTTTCCAATGTCTCCCGCCCTAGCCGTCCTCCCGACCCTGTGGAAGTAGACCGTGGGGTCTTCCGGAACATCATAGTTGACGACGCAGTCAATCTGCCTAATGTCAAGGCCTCGGCTGGCCACGTCGGTGGCGACGAGCACGTCAGCCTTCCCGCTCCGGAAGAGACCCATAGAATGGTCACGCTGGTTCTGTGAAAGGTCTCCGCGGAGGGAGACCACGCTCATGAAGCGCCTTTCGAGCTCGCGCGCAAGCCTCCTAGTTCCATACCTGGTCCGGCAGAAGACAACTGCGCTCCGTCTATTCTCCTTACCAAGGATGTCCAGCAGCAGCGGCAGTTTCTTGTCCCTCTCGACCCTCGCATAGAATTGCTCGAGCGTCTCCGCCGAGGGCTCGTCCTCATCTACCATGACCTTGGCGGGGTCTTTCATGTACCTCTGGGAAAGTTGAACGATGGACCTAGGCATGGTTGCGGAAAACAGGCTCATCTGCCTACCCCGTGGAATCTTTTCCAAGATGTAATCCACGTCTTCGATGAACCCCATATCCAGCATAACGTCCGCTTCGTCAATGACGATGAACTTGACCGTATCAAGATGCAGCGTGCCTCTCTTCAGATGGTCTATGGTCCTCCCGGGGGTCCCAACCACGACATGGGCTCCGCGCCTGAGGGCGTCGAGCTGAACGTTCATCGACTGCCCGCCATAGATCGTGACGGTTCTGACCTGGGTGTAGGCGGCTATCTTTTGCAGCTCCAGGGTGATCTGGACGGCGAGCTCCCGGGTCGGGGCCAGGACTATGGCCTGCACCTTTGGGAGCGTTTGGTCAATGGACTGGATGAGGGGGATCCCAAAGGCTAACGTCTTCCCCGAGCCTGCCTTAGCCTGTCCGATGAGGTTCCTTCCTTCGAGAAGTGGTCCGATGGCCTGTTCTTGGATGGGAAATGGCCTACGATAGCCGGCGGAGTCCACCCCCTTCTGGATTGAAGGACTCAGTCTCAATTCGTTGAAGCTATCCATTTTTGTTTTTCCCTACGACAATTTCAGAGCCACCGCATCTGGCAACCAACGGGCGCCGACCGTAATGACACAGAGATTGAAGTGAATTAGGAACCCACTACTCCTCTATTTAAGACTGAGATAAGATGTCGCCTTGTTTATCCCAATTTCGGGCGGCCCCGGAGAAGCGGATAAGAACCAGCCTCAGGGGACCAAGGAGCCGTGGGCGAAGCTCAACTCCAGCCACAGAACCTGCGAAGGGCGTGTCCGGGGTGCGGCGCGAACGAAAGACTCTACCGGACTCCGAGGGGTCTCCGGTGTGCCGACTGCGTGAAGCAGATGGACTCAGCCGGACTGGGTTTTGGTTAGGCAGGCCGCAGGTACCTTTGTCCGTACTCACTCTCAACCTTGCCCTGAACAAATACGCGTTCCATTGGTCCTACCCTGAAATCCTGGCCGACGAACAGGGGCTCTACGCCAAGAACGAAGTCGAAGTCAGATGGCGGGATGCTACCCCAAGGGAGGTAGTCAACAAGACCGTCATGTACACTGACTTGCTCAAAGAACGGGAGACCGACGTTTATCATGCTGGCGAGTGGGCTTGTATCAATCGGGTCGCAAAATCCCCGGGGACATGGATTATTGCAAAATCTCCCCCCGGAGAAGGAACTCTCAACAGCAACTCCGCGTTGTACGTCAGAAGCGATTCCACCGTGCGATCCCCAGCGGACCTCGAGGGGAAGCCGGTGGCCATTGAGGATGGGTCCGGGCCGCAGTATGCCATCATCAACGACCTCGAAGGCTTGATTCCCCGTGATGAAATCAAGCTCAAGCAAGTCGGGGAACCCCACAAGAGGATGCTGGCTCTCCTCGAGGGCCAGGTGGAAGCTGCGTCTCTCGTCGGGCCCTGGTCTGACATTGGGAAGGCGATGGGGCTGAGGATGGTGCTCCAGTCAGCAAGACAGAACCCGACGACGAGCGTCGTCAGGCGAGACGCCGACCCCGAACTCCTTC
>WNFB01011466.1_pt1 | contig 10404 bp, 14 predicted proteins | sample 5400501 | NCBI WGS metagenome assembly WNFB01 (sample SAMN13153341, study PRJNA577476) | soil metagenome | isolation source: 200 cm saprolite under Douglas fir tree site 2 hole 1 | place: USA:California | collected 2015-04-18 | reverse complement strand
TTCGTCGGACCTGTCTTTTCCCTTGCTCACTTGCCTGCGCCGGTCTTCCTGATATTCTCAACTATTTTCAAGATGTCTTTGAGAGATTGGGCGCCATCGCCTGGCTCTACGACTGAGATTGCAGCGGATCCAACGTCTAGTCCAGCGGATTTGCCTAGCTCCAGCTTGCTGGGAACGTAGAGGTATGCGATCTTTCTCTCTTCGCACAGGATTGGTAGGTGGGCGACTACTTGCGGGGGCTCAACATCCTCTGCGATAACAACTAGTTTGGCGATTCCTCGCTCTATTGCCTTGGTTGATTCGTTTGTGCCTTTCCGGAGTTTTCCGGTGTCCTTCGCTACCTGTAGAAGTTGATAGGCCTTGTCAACGGCTTCTTTGGGAACTTGGAATCGTACGTAAACGGATTTTTGTGCCATCTAGACTCACTCTCATCGGCCAGCCAGTCGGGCGGTGCCCGGCTTTTATGAACGTTTCGACAGCGATGGAAACAACACTAAATATGGCGCGCGGCTGATGCGTCGAAGATATGTCCCAAGCACCGCCAAAGCCACCGGCACAGCCAAAGGCGCCAGCACCAGCCGCAGCAAAGCCGAAACAGAAGAAGTTGCGGATGAGGAGTGAGCTTTACGAGATTTCGGGCTCGACGACGAAGCTGAAGAATCGGAAGTGTCCACGGTGCGGCTCGGTTATGGCGTCTCACAAACAACCTACCCAGCGATGGGTTTGCGGGGCCTGCAGCTTCACAGATTACGGGCCGAAATGAGTTAGGCTAGTTTCTGCAACAGTCGATGTAGTAGGACAACTAGTTCTATCTGATTCTATCGAACTCTGATAGCGAACTTCCCGGGAACCTTGATCTGCATGAGATGGGCTACTTCGGAGTTTGCCGGTTCTAGGACAACGACGAAGCCGGTCCAGTCATCGCTCAGGTTGGTGGACTTGCAATTAGGGCATACGGGTCCCGCGCTTATCATACGGCAGTTCTTGCAAGCTTTGTCTGTCAAGCTGCTGCTTTACGCTCCATCTTCGGAGGTTTCCCCTTGAGATCCTCTTCGATCCATTCTATTCTGCCCAGGAAGGGTTGTCGCAATGTGATACCGATTTTTCCTCCTGAGCCGCCTCGGGGGAAGCTGACGGCGATTATTCGTCCTCTGACCATGTTTCCCTTTCCTAGGTTTCGGTGACTCTCTCGTCCGGCGAGTACGCCGTGCTTCTCATCGTAGGTTATGAAATCGTCCATTATCTGGGACACATGGAGGAGGGCATCTTCAGGACCTATCCTAACGAATGCTCCGAAGTCAGTGACTTCGACGATCTCTCCCTCCACAACCTCATGGAGTTCTGGGAAGAAGGTGAGCAGTTTGAAGATGGCCTTGTGATGGGTTGAGCCGTCGCCGGGGAGAATTTTCCCGGTTGTTTCGACGTCAACGTCCGTGACTAGGATGACGTAGCCGAGTTCCTCGTCCACATAGTTCTCGTACTTGAGCTTGAGCTGCTCGCGGGCAACTTCATCGATAGGTTGCCCGAACTTCTGCGGAGGAATCCGTACAACGTCCTCGACTGTCACTATTCGGAACATATTCACGGAAGGCGGCTGAACGCGTTATTTTAGGGCTCCGCTTGGACCTTGCGATGATTCTAGGTTTAGATCTTGGTTCGGATGTACCAGAGAGCTAGCTTCCTGAAGGCGATAGCTCGGTGCGAATACCTGGCCTTGAATTCGGTTCCGCCTTGGGCAAACGTCTTCCTAGCGCCGCTTGGAATGAATATTGGGTCGAACCCGAAGCCCTGCTTTCCAGCAGGCTTGTGGGATATCGTGCCATGTACTTTTCCCGAGAACTCTTGAGACGAATCCCGGGGAGATGCGAGAGCCAAGGAAGCCTGAAAGTATGCTTCTCTTCGTGTTTGTCGACTCATCAAGCGCAAGAGTCCTCCAACGCCGATGGTAGCGTGGACATATGATGAGAATGGGCCGGGAAAGCCATTCAGGGCTTTGACAAAGAGGCCTGAGTCTTCGACTGCCACTGTACGGTTGTGTTTTCTTGCGGCTTCTTCTGCAGCGAACTTGGCTATTTCACCGAGGTTGGTGCTCTGGATCTCGGTTTTCGGAGAGGCAAGCATGCGGATCCTTATTCCGAATGGATCGAGAGTTCTGCGGGCTTCCTGGTACTTGTGACGGTTCTGGGTGACGAACCAGAGTCTTCGCTTATCGGATGGCGAAGTATCTGCCTCTCCGTGCAATTTCCGCCGCCTTCCGAAGACTCGATTTTGCCATTTCCTCGCCGACAACCTCACGATAGCCCTTCGCGACCCTTTTGAGCGAAGTTGTGGCGTCGAGTGCATGAGTAGCGATCAGGGTCAATTGGTACAATGATGTTTGATGTGGTCAGGTCGCCGTGCATTATTCCTCCTGAGTGAAGATAGCCAACCTGTCTACCTAATTCTTCGAGAAGAGAGACGCGGCGAGCGTTACTCATCGTATCAATAGTGTCTCTAGCTAGCAATCCTTCTATGAACGTCATGATGATAGTAGATCGTTCGATGTCGAGGCCGAGAATACTGGGAAGCCTTGCTCCCGCGATCTTGGCATCTCGGATCGCCGTCGCTTCCTTGATCGTCCTCTCCTTTCTGATTGTAGCATCTAGCAGTTCGTGGCGGTAGGGTTTCCGAACTCTTCGCTTTACAACAACTTTCCATGGAGGCAGCTGCGAGAGAAAGAGATCGGCTTCAGCGCCGCGGTGAAGTGGTTGTAGGTCTAAGGTCGAGGAATCCATGGAACATCAATCTCGTCTAGACGCCATCGTGGATTGACAAAGCTTTCTGGAACAGGAACGGTAATGCCGGATTCGAAGGCTAGCCGTCCCGAGCAAGCGATCTGAGCGCCGCAATCTCCAGAATACTGGAGCGGAACGGGGTGAAACGTCGCCCCGTGATCTTCTGCGACTAAACGGATCATTTCTCGGAGACGCTGGTTCGCGGCGACGCCCCCGGCAAGGAGGACCTCTTTCTTCCTCGTCTGAACCAGACTGCGCTCAACAGCCTCCGCAAGCATCGCGAAGGAAACCTCCTGGATCGAGAAACAGATGTCTGCTAGAGATTTTCCTTCGTTTAGAAGTCGAATTGCAGCGGTTAGCAGTCCTGAATATGCGACGTCATTTCCCTTTACGGTGTATGGTAGAGGGAGAAGGGTCTGACCATCCTTTGCCGTTGACTCAACAGCAACCCCTCCAGGGGATGGGAGTTTCGACTCCCTTGCGAACATATCGAGGAGGTTTCCCAGCGTAATGTCCTCGGTTTCACCGTATATCCGCCATCGCTTGTTCAGATGTACGGCGATTGCCGTGTGTCCGCCTGAGACTAGGACTGCAAGGGGATCATGTGATTTTCCAGCCGCCATGGCCAGGTCGAGATGAGCGACCCCGTGGTGGACGGGGACGAGAGGCTTGTCAAGGTACAGAGCTAGGGCTCTGGAGACTGTTGCTCCTATTCGGAGGCAGGGTCCAAGACCGGGTCCGGCTGAATAACAGACGGCGTCGGGAGAGACTCCGTCTCCAACTCCTTGGAGGGCTTTCTCTATTACACCGCTTGAGACCTCGTTGTGATGCTCAGCCGCTTTTCGAGGATGGATTCCTATTCCGGTTGGAGGCCGGTAGGTAGAGTTCACGTTTGTGAGTATCCTCTCCTGATCGTCGATCATGCTCGCCCCGAAGGTGTGAGCTGTCGACTCTATTCCTAGGAAATACAATGATCTTGCGATGGAGTGCAGTTTACTTGGTTAAGATATTTCTCACGGTTTAGACCATGTCATACCTGAAGCATTTTGTGGTGTGGTCGTTCACCATTCCAACAGCCTGCATGAACGCGTAACAGATTGTAGGGCCGACGAACCGTAGGCCCCTTTTGCGCAGGTCTTTGCTCATGGCGTCGGATTCGCTGGTGGTCGCAGGAATCTCGCTGAGCGACGCGAATCTGTGCTTGATGGGTTTGCCGCCCACAAACTGCCAGATGTATTTGTCAAAAGAACCGTATTCCTTCTGTAATTGGAGGATTTGTTTTGCGTTTCTAATCATGGCTTGGATTTTGAGACGGTTACGTATGATTCCAGGATCGCGGAGAAGACGCTGGACGTCCTTGCTGTTGTAACGGGCAATTTTCGAAGGCTCAAAACCCTGGAATGCTTTCCGGTAGTTTTCGAGTTTGTTCAGAACTGTCTGCCAGCTAAGTCCCGCTTGTGCCCCCTCCAACACTAGAAATTCGAACAGGGCCCTGTCATCGTGCACAGGGACACCCCATTCTTTATCGTGGTACTCGACCATGAGTGGGCTGTTGCCCATAGTTGCCCACTGACACCTCCTAAGCGTAGCTTCTTTCAATTCGCCTCTAACACTCTGACTGGTGACGCCTAACAACTTTCCGCTCTGGATAACAATGGGACCTTCCCGCTCTTGTCTCACACTCGGCGAAGGGAATCGGCCAAACCGGTAACCTTCGCGTTTTCTGGAAATTGCACGTCACGGTCCACGCTACCAACTGTCTTTCTCAATCGAAAGATAGGCTTATTTTTGTTACCAAAAGGAAAAGACGCCAATCTTGGTGTCTAGCGGCGTCGCCTCACTCGACCAATTACTGGGCGGCGGATACCCTGACAGATCGACCATTCTTGTCGTCGGGCCTCCGGGCATTGGCAAGCAAGCTCTCGGTTACTGGTTCACTCATTCTGGCCTCGTTCAGGGGGACATTAGTCTCTATGTAACTCGATTTGCTGTTCACGAAGTGCTTCAGGATGTCAGGGGCTTTGGCATTGACTCTCGGCAAATGGGACCTCTATGGCTCGCAAGCGACAGTCGTGAAGCCAGGTACGACGCCAATGATCTTGCAAGCATAGGATCCAACATCCTCGAAATTCTGAGAAAAAATGCCGGGCGAAGAGTAAGGATAACGATCGACACCCTCTCTTCTCTCCTAGTTCTAAATTCGCCCGAGACCGTGTACAAATTCCTAGCACAGCTATTCTCTGAGATGAAGCAGTACAATGCCGTCTTGCTCGCAACGCTGGAGGATGGCATGCACAAACCTGAGGTTCTTGTAACAATGCTGCAGCTGTTTGACGGTGTTGTTGAGCTGAGGATGTACGAGGACAGACTGAGGCTTCTTCCTCTGCTCCGAATTGCGAAGATGAGAGGGATGACGCCATCTCAGGGTTACTTCCACATTTCTTTCTCAAAGACAGGAATCGAGGTCAGCGTATACGTGAAAGAGCTGGGCATCAGAGGCTGGCTCAGAGGACCAAAGTAGGAGAGTGAATATATGCGAAGCACCTCGGATGCAGCATTCTATCTGCTTGTCGTCGCAGGTTTCTTGCTGCCGTTTCTGTTATTGCTTGCCTTCAAGTATTCTCTGGCAGTCTCATCGATCACCGGGGCACTTGTACTATGCGCCATCTTCTCGTATGCGGCCTTCTGGGGATTCTCAATGAGAAATGGGCTGGCGGCGCCGTTATACCGTAGACATGCTTTGTGGGTGGGCGCGGCCGGCGCTTACTTTGCTGTACAATGGCTGCTGCTGGCACTGTTTGCCCCGTTCTATCCCTACGGGGGCACTCCACAGACTCGCTTTCTCATCGACTCGTACAACGATTTCGGTTACACCATGATTTTCGCCTGGATAGACGCGACTATGCCCTTGGTCCGTCAATCAGACCCGCTCTTAAGAGACCCGCTTAGGTGGGAAAGGCTCAGACTCATTCTTTGGCCGCTAGTTCTTCTAGGAGCTGTTGGAACTGACATCGGACTTCAATCGGTGACGGTTATTACCCACAGCGAATACCCGGCTCTCCGGGATTTGTTGACGACAATACCTTATCCGGTGTTACTGCTGGGAGCACTCGGATTAGGACTGTGTATCAAAAGGTCCGAGGATGCGATTCTTCGGGGACACTCGAGATGGTTCGGATTGGCTGCAACGCTGATTATTCTGACATTCCTACTGGGCCACTTTGCACATGCCCTAGGATTCCTTCCGGCATCAGCAGCTTTGTTTGTCCAGACCATTGATTATGTCATGCTAACAGCGGCGGGTGTCTTCCTGGTTAGGAGTGCAAAGGACCTTGTACCGCTCTCCCAAGTGCCGCTCGTTGCTGTCGTGGAGCCTGGAAAACTATAGGCGAGTAATCCCGCGTTACGGTGCCGCTTAAGTGACTGGGAGACGAATCGCCGAGACATGTGTCCCACAGCGTATGCGTAACCGAGACTAATCGAGTGCATCATTGGTTGAAAGCGCCTTCCGAGTACTAGGGTAGGTCGAATCGGTTCTGGTTTCTAGAACACTAGTTTGACCTAAGTCATTTGGGTCCAGACCGCATCATGGTCACCTAGGCATGCGCTTGGCACCGAACCCAAAGCGTATTATACATTCAATCGGACTCTGCGTCGTGAAAAATACGAGAATTATCTCTGCAACGATTGTCGTATCCTTCATCCTTCTAATACCCTTGGCAACGCACAACGCTGCCGCCGTTCAAAGCCAGACCCTTCAACCTCGACTCCCGAGGGTTATGACCTACAACATCTACCAAGGAACAGAGCTCTTGGATGTGATTGCCGCGACCACCCCAACACAGTTTGTCCTGGCAGTCTCCACCGACTACGGCCACCAGGTAGCCAACAATTTCCCCGAACGCGCACAAGCGATAGCATCGGAGATTGTCGCAACAGGACCGGACCTAGTCGGGTTGCAGGAAGTAGCCCTCTGGAGAACTGGGCCCCACACATCCCCGCCAACACCAGCAACTACAGTTGCGTTTGACTATCTGCAAATCCTGCTCAACGCCCTCACCAGTCAGGGAGCGTCGTACAGCGTTCTCGTGCTGCGGAACAACTTCGATGTCCAAGGACCGGGGCTCTTCTCGACAGGACTGTTAGACGTTCGTCTGACCGACCGCAGCGCGATCCTCGTCCGGACAGCTGACCTCAACATTCAAGGCCTGACCTTCACCAATAAACAAACACAAGACTACACCACCAACACAGTCATCTCAACACTAGCTGGCCCAGTCACTCTGCTAGGAGGTTTCGAATCCGTGGACGTGACCGTTTTCGGCTTCACAATAGCGCGCTTCATATCCACACACCTAGACGGGTTCTCGCAAACCGTCCGAGACGCCCAGGCCCAACAACTCATCAACGGGCCCATCAACACCAAAATACCCGTCATAATGTCGGGCGACCTTAACGCTGCCCCTGGAAGTTCGACGTACAGCCTATTCACTACCGCACAGCTCACTGACTCCTGGGCCCTCGTAAACCCAAACGACCCAGGCCTTACCTGCTGTCAGGTCCTCCAGAATGGTGTCACAGTTGACGTCATCAACAATCCGACCTCATTTCTAGCTACAAGAGTCGACATGGTCTTCACAAGAAGTATCTTCCAAGCCACTGCTGCAATCCTCGTAGGAGCAGACCCGTCAACACGCACACCCTCAGGACTATGGCCGTCAGACCACGCAGGTCTAGTGGTCACCCTAGGATTTGCGCAACAAGACTCCTAAAGTATGCAGCCGCTCTCCCACTTTTTTTCTCTTTAACATCACTTCGTAGTCTTCTCCGCATTTGAGGATTCCTCTGAACCGCTTGATACTGTGGATAGTTTCCTTTTGGTTCCAAAGATATGCGACGGGGTATGGTCATTCTTGCAAAGGTTAAATTTTGCCTGTGGAACAATTACGTCTCCAGATATTTGGGGAATGAACCTTTAGAAAACTAGTCGTGTTATCATTTGTAACGCTTGATGGAGTTATGCAAGCCCCAGGCGGACCCGAGGAGGATACGAGTGGCAATTTCAAGCATGGAGGATGGTCTGTTGGCTACTGGGACAGGGTTATGGAAAAGGTAATGGGTGGACAGATGGGAAACCCATACGACCTCCTGCTTGGACGAAAGACCTACGAGATATTCGCGGCCCATTGGCCAAAAGCAAAAGACGACCCTTTTGCCGACAAACTAAACAAGGCCAAGAAATACGTCGTCTCGAAAACGCTTAGGAAACTTGATTGGGAGAATTCCGTACTCGTAAAGGGTAACGTCCCAGAAGAGATCAGGAAACTCAAGAAACAGGACGGGCCTGAACTACAGGTTCACGGTAGTTCTGATCTTATCCAAACTCTTCTAAAAAACGATCTCGTTGATGAGTTCTGGTTGAAAATCTATCCTGTTACCATAGGACATGGCAAGCGACTCTTTGGCACCGACACCATACCGGCCTCTTTCAAACTTCTTGAAAGCAAGACCTCAACCACAGGCGTTATTGTAGCCACATATCGGCGAGACGGAGAGATCAAGACAGGATCCTTTGACTTGAGTAATCAGACAAGAGAACTCAAGCCCTCAAAACAGTGATCTCGATAAAGCAAGCCTGTATATCCTTCCGGAGGACCTTCTACTCATAGGTGACATTAGGCTTGCAGCCTGAAATCAACATAGGCACTCTTGGTCACGTCGACAATGGGAAGAGCACCATTGTCCAAGCGCTGACAGGGGTCTGGACTGCTAGACACTCTGAAGAACTTCGAAGAGGAATCACGATCCGTATCGGATATGCTGACGCTTCATTCTACGAGTGCCCGTCCTGTGAGCGTCCGTTCAACTATTCAACGAGCAAGATTTGCCCGAACTGTAAGAGCGAGACCAAGTTCCTAAGATCGGTGAGCTTCGTCGATTGTCCGGGACATCACAGCCTCATGGTCACAATGCTTTCCGGGGCCGCGATAATGGACGGATCAATGTTCGTTATCTCAGCCAACGTCAAGTGTCCGCAAGCCCAAGACCGCGAGCACATGCTGGCTGCGCAAATGGTCGGGTTGCGCAAGATCGTGGTAGTGCAGAACAAGATCGACGTGGTAGATCGGGCCCGAGCTAAGTTGAACTATCAGGAGATTCGTGAATTTACGAAGGACACTGTTGCTGGGGACGCGCCGGTGATACCCGTTTCAGCACAGCACAAATTGAACATGGATGTGTTGATTGCCGCGATCCAAGAAAAGATTCCCACTCCCAAACGCGATTCATCAGTTGCGGCGAGAATGTCCATTCTTCGATCATTTGACGTCAACAAGCCCGGTACAGAAGTGGAGGATATTCTGGGAGGAGTTGTTGGAGGGTCTGTGGTCCAGGGGATTTTCAAGAGAGGAGAGGAGATCGAGATCAAACCGGGCATAAAGGTTGGCGAGTCGAACCGGGTCACGTACGAGAGGCTAGTTGCGAACGTGGAGACGTTGCAGGCTGGCGACGGAGATTTGAAACAGGCGACACCAGGTGGATTAGTCGCTGTTGGACTCGACTTGGATCCATCGATAACAAAATCTGATGGGCTGGTGGGAAATGTCCTAGGAAGATCAGGCACGTTGCCCGATATTCTGGAAAAGGTCAGCCTCGACGTTGATCTATTCGAAAGAGCCGTCGGGACCGAACAGCTGGTCCCAGTGCAGAAGATCAAGATGAACGAACCTCTAGTGCTAAACGCGGGAACCGCGGTCACCTCTGGGTTGGTCGTATCGGCAAGAGAAGACATCGCAGATGTACAGCTAAAGAAACCCGTCTGTGCGGACCCAGGATCCAAAGTCGCCCTAAGTCGAAGGATTGGGGAGAGTTGGCGTTTGATCGGGTTCGGAACGATTCGGTGAGAACCAACCAGCCTCTCACCGTTCTTCTCGATACCAGCTTTCTTATCGCGATGCTTGAACAGAGAAGAGACATCGACGAAGAACTACGAGACCTCATCAAAGGGCCAGTCAGAGTCGCGACCCTCGATATGGTAGAACGCGAACTCCAACGCCTTGGAAGAACTCGGTCCTCGAAAACCGGCGGGCTCGCGGGCGCGGCTCTCGAACTCTTGAAATCAAGAAAATACTCGATCTTCACATCCGGAATAGACACCTCGGATACGGACGCCGCGATACTGTCTTTCTCGCTAGCCAAGAATGAGCCATTGGCTGTCGCGACCGTTGATCGCAAATTGAGGGCCTCTCTAGCCAAGCTCGGTTTACAAGTAATCTATCCAATGCGTCGCCGAGGGTTGTTGATGTCAAAGAGTGCTCCTCCCAGTTCGACTTAAATAACGCCCACCGAGGGACCGCGGTGTAAACAAGGGACCAGTGACTTTGGCAAGGCTCTACTCCGGTAAGAGAGGAAGTTCGGGGTCGACAAGACCTGTTAGCAGGCGTCCTCCTGCCTGGTTCAAGTACGAGCCTGAAGAGGTAGAGGCTCTTGTTCTGAAACTGTCCAAAGAGGGAAACTCACCGAGCATCGTCGGACAGATCCTCCGAGACAAGTACGGCATTCCCTTGGTTTCGCAAATTGCTGGTCGTCGCCTTGAACACATTATTCCAGTAGAAAGTCGCACGAAGCTTCC
>WNFB01006607.1_pt1 | contig 10406 bp, 12 predicted proteins | sample 5400501 | NCBI WGS metagenome assembly WNFB01 (sample SAMN13153341, study PRJNA577476) | soil metagenome | isolation source: 200 cm saprolite under Douglas fir tree site 2 hole 1 | place: USA:California | collected 2015-04-18 | reverse complement strand
GTCGCGGTCCGCAGACTCCGCCCTCTAGGCGTGAGCGTCGTACGCACCGAGGGTGCGCCTGACAACAATGTTCAGAGAGTCGCTGAGACTCGGGGTCCGTTACCGTTTCAGACCGGTTCTCTCCACCTAGTCGTCAATCGCCACAGCTCCTTCGTCGCCACAGAAGTTTCCCGAGTTCTTGCTGAGAACGGTCGGTTCATCACGCAACAGGTCGGAGACCAAAGATACGCGGACTTCCATCGACTCCTGAAACTACCGGCTCCTCCTCTCCCTTTAAGATGGAATCTGTCCGCGGCCAAAGCCCAGGTCAAAGCTGCACAACTTCGTGTTATTGGATCCGGCGAAGCCAAGAGAGTCATTTCGTTCAGCGATGTAGGGGCCTTCGCATGGTATCTGAAAGCCATACCTTGGACCGTTGAGAACTTCTCCGTGCAGGCGTTTCGTGGCAAGCTAGAGGGCTTGAACTCTCAAATCCAGAGGAGCGGCCCTGTACAGGTTCGCCAATCGGGCTTCTGGCTGGAAGCGGCCAAGCAAATTATCGCAACAGGATAATACGCTGCTCCAAGGTACCCATAGAATCCCCTGAAGCCTAGGCTGACGCGCGGAGGCGTCCAGTTCTAGAAAGGATTAATCCTGGGCGAGAATCGCTTCTGTAAAATTGCTGGCTGAAGAAGCGGGCCTCGCAGTTCTCTTCGTCCTAGCATTTGCTAACGGAGCGAACGATGTGGGAAAAAGCGTCGCGACTGTGGTTGAAAGCTCGGGAGGGCGCTCAATTCGCCGCGCACTGGCCTGGGGCGGGTTGTTCAGCGCCCTAGGCAGCGCTGCAGCCGTCCTGATTGCCGCACAGCTTTTGACAGTCTTTAGACAGGCCCTCTTGACACCAACCCCTGATGCTTCCTTCGTTCTCTTCGCCTTAACAGGAACGGCCGTTTGGGTTCTGGGGGCGACCCTTCTGCGGCTTCCAGTTTCGCTGAGTCATGCGATTGTTGGCGCTATTCTTTTCGAGGCTGTCTATCTTTTCGGGGTCTCACATTTTGCATGGACAACTATTGGCTTGCGGATTCTACTCCCCTTGGCTGCTGGACCATTTGCTGCTCTAATCTTGACATATTTTATTCATAGATTGAAACCGAGCAAACCACAACCAGAGGGTCAAAGCGTGCCAACGAGTGGGAAATTTCTCTCAATGGCTCACTGGGGTTCCGCAGGCGCAACGGCCTTCGCAAGAGGAATCAACGACGCGCCTAAACTCGTGGCACTGGGAGTCGTCCTCCTTCCTATTACCTTGCAAACCCAGCCATGGCTTCCGTACGTTTTCGTAGCGGTTGCAGTTTTCTTTGGCTCGATTGTCTGGGGCCACTGGGTAACACAGACCCTTGTCGGACGCGTCATCCCCCTTGCCCATGATAGAAGGGTGGCGGCCGGAGTAGCTACAGCTGCGCTAGTATCCATTGGGGCCATTTTCGGGGCCCCTTTGTCTACGACCCATACGGCAGCTGGAGCATCAGCAGGAATTGGCGGAGGACGCAGGGAACATGTTCGACCTCTTCTAGTCGGGTTTGTCTTGGCCTGGGCTGTTACTCTTCCGGCAGCGGGCCTCCTGGCGATTGGCGCATCCATCGCTCTGCCGTGGCTTCGCCCTTTCATCCCTCTGCCCTAGCAGACCGTCAGCCTCGGTACCAAGATTGGTTGCAGTATGAAGTAACCTCTCCATGGGTCTACGACAGTTTCGTCAGCTCGGCGCTGACCTGCCACAATCGGTCCGCGGTCGCCTGGTCATAGGATTCTCTTGACGATTTCTCCTCTTTGCCCTTGGAGAAATGCTTCCCGGTGATCCCCTCCAGCTCGGGCGACGATGCCAGGTAGACTGCAGCCCGGGCGGCTTTTTCAGGGCTCATCATGAAAGGGCTAACAGCCCGCATCCCAATCGAGAACAGTCCTCCCGCATCCTTGCCAAACCCGGTTCTAACTACCCCTGGGTGCAAACAGTTGACCGTGACACCTGTCCGTTCTAATCGTCGAGCTAGTTCATAGGTGAAGAGCACATTCGCTAGTTTTGACTGGCCATAGGCTTTGAACCCGCTGAACTTCTTCTCGCCCATCAAGTCTTCAAAGTCGATTTCTGCTCCCTTATGGGCATCGGAGGTTATGTTGAGAATACGTGAAGGAGCACTTGCTTTGAGCAGGTCGAGGAGCAGGTTCGTCAGCAGAAAGTGCCCCAAGTGGTTTGTGGCGAAGGTGGCCTCCAGCCCGTCAGCGGTCGTCACACGTTTCGGCAGGAAGATGCCCGCATTGTTGACCAGCACGTGAAGCTTGTCGTATTTCGACCGGAATTCATGGGCCAGCTGGCGGACAACGTCCATTGAAGACAGGTCTGCACCCAACAGGTTCACATTTTGGCTCCCGCTCTTCCTCCTGATATCGGAAACGGCAGCCTCCCCTTTCCCCCTGTCCCTTGATACAATCACAACCGTGGCGCCCAGCCTAGCCAATCCCAGCGCCGTCTCCTTCCCAATTCCCGAGTTCCCACCCGTAACCAGACATAACTTTCCGTTCATACTAGAGACTGACTGCTCCATGGAGAATCGCCAAGCGCCCACAAGGGATCTGTTTCCTATAGGTAAAACAGTTAGCCAGGCTGGCTCGTCTCCAGCTTTGAAGGCTTAAGGATACGTTCGGAGGCCGCACACTTGGGACCCCGAACCTCTATGCTGGTGATCTGCTCCTTCCGCCACGAGGAGATACCGGACGACGTTGTGGTAGAGATTGATGCTAGTGGAGCATCCACAATGATTTGTCCCCGATGTCTAATCCTCATTACAGTCCATCGGCGCATACACCACATGAGACTGGAGAAACTTATTCCGATAATGGCCGAGTAGCGCTGTGAAGAAGCATCAGGGAATCCGTTTTGGAGCCCGAATATTTCTCCGGGCTCACGAGCCCTTCAGCAGGATAATCCAACGTGCTCAGTTCTGTGAAAAATATGGCTTCGACTCGGTCTTCATCGACGACCACCTGTTGTACGGGACAGACAACGCATCGGCCCCCGAACCCTTCACTACTCTAACAGCCCTCGCCCTACAAACTCGAAGAATCCAAGTCGGCATAGCAGTAACAGACCTAGTCCGCAGGCACCCCGCAATAGTGGCTCAGGCAACCGCCACACTAGCCTCCATAGCCCCTCGACGAGTATTCCTTGGGCTCGGAGCAGGAGACCCGATGAACCAAGCGCCGTTCGGAATTTCCACCCAACAACGCTATGGGAAACTGAGAGAGGGGTTGAAAGTTTTGAGATTGCTCTGGGCCAGTAGCATCGACAAACCGGCCCGTTTCAACGGGCACTTTTTCAAACTGAATAACGCCTACTTGCAAACCGGACAGTCGAACATCGCACCAGCCCCGATCTACCTGGCAGCTTTTGGTAGGAAAATGCTGAAGCTTACCGGGCAAGTGGCGGACGGATGGGTTCCACACTGCCATACTCCCACCACCTATCAGGGCGATTTGAAAATTGTGCGAGACGCAGCCCGTCAAGCAGAACGTAGGCTGAGTAGATTCATGCCTTGTTACTACACGCTCGCCTCAGCATCAAACAACCGGGATAGCGCGCACAGCAACGTTCTCGGCCCTGCCCGGTACTTCCTCGCCCTCATCCCTGAGGCCTTGCGAAAGGTTGACCCGTCAGCCTACCACCCCGGCCGCGTCTGGGAAAAAATGGCTCACCCAAAACAACAACGGGAAACAATTCGCAGTATCGCATCGACCATACCGTCACAGACGGCCCTGAAGACGGTCATACATGGAACCCCTGACGATTGCATTGAACAGATAGGCCAGTTCCAGAAAGCAGGTTGTACAGAACTGATGCTCACATTCGCGCTGGAGGACGGATTATGGTCCGCCAGGAACCTTCTGCCCTCGATACGATTCTTCGCACAGAAAATAATAAGCTACTTCTCCGATTCTTAACAGGGAAGGAAACTTACTGAACATTTTTTCACGGTCTCTTTCACAGGGGTTTTGACAATCTGATTTTTCATAGGCCACCCGGACCTTCTTGACCGTCCCGCCCTCTCTTCCTAGGAAAATTCGCGACTCAACCAGTCCCCCGCGGCTGGAGAGTTCCGCAATTGCTGGCCTGTGCCTCTCCTGAGGACCATAAACCGCCCCGTCGCCCTTCAATTCACCTCCCCGGGAGTCTCAACCGGGCCATGAAGGTGCATCTTCGACCCCTCTTGCGGCTCGGACCCTGAAAGCCCGGCCTCACACCCTCTACTACCCCTCTTCAACCCATGCCTGCCCCAAGCGGTAGAAATTTAGCCTAGTTATGCCGGTTTAGGGCGAGGCGTATCCCTCGTGGAAGCTAGAACACGAGCTCGCCAACACGAAGCCCTGACACCAGAGCTCGCCAGAGCAACACTATTCCTAGGCGGAATGGACAGTCCAGATTGCCCAGCGAATATCAGAACCAGACTATCCCAGGTAAAAGGGGTGGTCGAGGTCCTCGTCACTGATTACATCGAGACTCCGTACGGCGTCGCGCAGATCTTCTACGACTCAAAACAGGTCGGCCGGGACGAAATCCTAGCAAGACTCGACTCTCCTTACTGGGCGACCCTGATTGAAGATAGGGATCCTAACCGAGAGCAAATGCTGAGACGCTATACTGAGATATACGTGTGCTAGGCTAGCATCAGGGCACGAGCTGAAGCGAACCGGGTGTCGCTGTTATTGTACAAGCTATTCGACCAGGAGCCCTCTAGTTTCTCGGCCGTGGAAAAAAGAGGGAAAAATGGAGGAGCTATCGGCTCTTAGAATTGGGTATGTTGCTGTCTATCGAAGTGGCTGCCGAGAGTAGTTGGTTCCGAGCCTTCGGACTCCGATGGTCTGAACTAACTGTTCCCGGCCGTTGCCGTTGTTTGGACGGTTGGAGGGTCCAGCATTCCCGACGGGATTCGATTGTTTTACCCAGTCCGGTATTATGACAGCTCGGATTAGTTCCTGTACGCTGATTCCCCGTTCTTGCGCTTCAAAGGAGATTAGTTGGAAGTTTTCTTCGCGGAGAGACAGCATGAACTTTGCCATTCATTCACCATGATACATAGGACGGGTACTGGCAACTTGTGGACCTCTGTTGATATAAACGTATTTCACGACAAAACCGTGAAATCATTTGGAGGGGAATGTCTATCAGGCAAAGCTCAACACGAGCAAGTCCGCTTCCAACAGGTGTCTCAGCTGAGAAACCGCATTGACCTCCACTTGAACGAGGCTCCGAAGCTACGGAACCCTATACTCATTGCCGGGTTACCTGATAGTGGGAGAGTGGCCAAGATCGTGCTCGACCATTTGATCAAGACTCTGAAAGCCCTACCCCTTGGCTATCTCTACTCTGACTACTTACCACCGCGACTCCTGTTGGGTACGGATGGCACCCCCGACCTCATGAAACACGAATTCTACTACTGGCTTAACGACCGGGATGCCGGCGACCTCGTTCTTTACACAGGGGACGCTCAGCCGATTCTGCCAGAGGGGGCTTTCCGTCTTTCCGAGGCCGTAGTAAGCCTGGCTGAGAAGCTGGGCGTTCATACGGTGATGACTGTGGGAGCATTCATCACGGGGAAGATTGCAGAGAATCCGAAGGTGTACGGCGCAGCCAGTGAACTGGGCCTTGTTAGGGAGCTCCAATCCCTAGACGTAAACATAATCGACAGTGGAGCTGTAACCTGGATGAACGGGCTGATACCTGGCCTTGCAAAAGTCCGGAACCTGAAGGGCGTCTTTCTGTCCGGTGAAACTTCAGGTTTCATGGTGGACCCCCGGGCCGCAGTGGTAATCCTGAAGGTTCTGACAAGGAAGCTTGGCCTTCAAATCGACATGAGAGAGTTGGAGGACCAGGCCAAGGAGATCGAATCCGCACTGAAGAGAGCAGTGGACAAGGCCAATCCTCAGCCCGCAGACAGCTCCGAGTATATCGGGTGACGCTGCCTGTCTCGCAATGCTCCCGACCACCGCGTGATAATTGGCGACAGTTGCCACATGGCAGAGTTGGCCGACGAATCTGTCCATCTAGTGGTAACATCGCCACCCTACCCGATGGTGGCCATTTGGGATGCCTTCTTCGCAGAATCCTCGGCCATCACTTACGATGAGATGCATAGTTACCTGGACCAAGTTTGGAGCGAGGTTGCCCGGGTCCTATTCCCGGGAGGAATTGCCTGCATTAACATTGGTGATGCGACCCGTTCGAAAGATGGGGTATTCCGTCTGTATCCGAATCATTCCCGAGTGATAGAAGCCTTCGAGAAGCTGGGCCTCGTCAGCCTGCCCTATATTCTCTGGAAGAAACCAACCACGAAACCCCAGTACAAGGGAAAGGGAGCATTTCTAGGGTCAGGATTCCTCCCACCCAACGCCTATGTCACCCTCGACATGGAGTTCATTCTGGTTTTTCGAAAAGGCGGCTTGAGAGCGTTCCAGCCCAAGGACCCGGAACGGTACAGGAGCAAGTTCACCAAGCCGGAACGGGATAAGTGGTTCTCCCAGGTCTGGACGGTTACCGGGGCTAGACAGAATATTGAAGGTCTTGAGAGACGAGTGGCCGCGTTCCCAGAAGAGATTCCTCGTAGGCTAATCCGAATGTTTTCCATAACCGGGGATCTAGTCTTGGACCCTTTCCTGGGTTCTGGGACGAGCCTCATAGCTGCCCTGGACCTTGGACGAAGGTTTGTGGGATACGAACTGCTCGACGAACTGGTTGAGGTAGTCAAGATGAGACTCGGGGCTGGCTTGGGCCGGGTTCTGTTCGAGAAGCAAGCTCCGCTCAGTGTTGAGATTGGACCCTAGTCCGCGAGGATTACGGGTATCTCTTTGAGAGACCTGACTTGAAATGTCGGACTCGCCCGGGGCGGGTCTCTTCCCTTCAGAGGAACCGCGTATGCTCGTCTCTTTATGAGAATAGTGGTCATTCCAGTTGCTTTTGCTCCTTCGACATCCGTCTCAGGGTTGTCCCCGATGTACACACAACATTGGGGTGAAAGGCCTAGCCTCTCCGCCGCTAGTAGAAAAGGCGCCTTGCTCGGTTTTACCCTTGGAGTATCGTCCCCCGCGACTACAGTGGTCTCGAACAGGTTTCGGAACGGTAGCGATTCGAGCCGAAGCCTCTTCATGCCTGGGGTACCGTCGCTATCCGAGACGATGGCGAGTCTATACCCGGCTTTCTTCAGCTTCCTGACTGTTGCCTCTGCGTCTGGGAATGGTGGACTAGCCTTCCTATAAGCGTCCCAGTATCGTAGGGTGGTTTTGTGTATCCATGTGCTGTGAAGCTTTGTTGCGTGTAATTGTTTGAGGAGGGATTCCCACCAAGTGTCCCTATTGTAGAGTTTTCTTAGGACTAGGCCTGTGTCTGGGGCTCTCCTTTCCCGTTCTATCAAGTGAAGCTTTCTAAGAATCTGGGATTTGCTGTAGTTGTAACCGTGTTTCCTGAGCCGGTGGGCAATCATGGAAGAAGCAACTTTCAGCCCTTGAGCCGCCCCTAGCCTTGACTGGAGAAGCGTATTGTCGAGGTCGAAGATGACTCCTCGAATCTCCGATGGCTGGAATTTTCTCACTTTCCTAGCTGTAGGTTTCGGGCCTTCTGTCTGCGAACCTCGCCCTTCTCAGGCGGTTGTGAAGGTCGAGGTCGAAATCGTCGACGAGGACCCCTTCTCTCGGCCCCGTCAATGATACCATCTTCGGATGAGCGATCTTCCTTCGAGGGTCCTCCTTCAAGCTCACTATGGAACTGTGGCCCATGAAATAGGGTGGCGCGTAGACGTTGGGGGCTATTATGGGAAGCCTGTTCTCAAGTGACCTAACGGTCAGGTATTGCTGCCACGGGACTGTTCCCTCCTTTATGATGCGTGAAGGGCAGAGAAGGAGCTCTGCGCCTTTGAGGGCGAAGGCTCTGGAAGCCTCGGGGAAATCTACGTCGTAGCAGACTAGGACGCCAAACTTGAATTTGTTGGCATTGAAAATCCCGTACTGGTTCCCAGGGGTGGCGATTTTCTTCTCGCGGCCGAAGAGGTGAACTTTGAACTGTCGTCCGAGGACCATTCCATCGGACCCTATAACTGGGCAACTTAGGCGGACCCGGCCCTTCACCTTTTCGAAAAAGGCGCCAACCCCTATGATCGCACCGTACTCTCTTGCTAAAGCCTGGAAGCTCGAGATGGGATTGATTGAAGTGGGAATGGTTTTTTCAGGCAGCCAGTGCTCAGGCAGGCAGATTATGTCGGCCTCCTCCCGGGCTGCTTTCCCAGCCAGTTTGACTCCTCGAAGGATTGTTTTCCTGACCGAGTCTGGGACTGGCCTAGTTTGGATTGCTGCGGCCCTTACAGTTTTCCTGCTCAAATTTGAGGGGTTCCCGGTCCTAACTCTTTAGCCTCTTAACGGCCATGTCCATTAGCTGGCGGGCGACCTCCCTCTTTTCCGATAACGGAATATGGACGACCTTCTTCTGTCCGTCCACCACATAGAGCTCGTTTGTATCTGTCTGGAAACCGACGCCTTCGCGGCCCACATCATTGGCCGCCACCAAGTCGGCCGTCTTCTCTCGAAGTATCTCAAAGGCTTCGTCGACCAATTGGTCGTTGGAAACGTTATGTTCGGTCTTGAATGCGATGATGAAGGCTCTAGGACTGGCCTTTCGAATGTCAGCAATTATTTTTGGAGTGGCCTGCAGTTCGAGGGTTAGGGTCCCCTCTTTCCTGGTCCCAATCTTGTGTGCAAGAGCGTTCTTGGGCCTGTAGTCGCTCGGTGCTCCCGCTGCAAGGATAAGGTCGTATCCTCCTTCGCCTAGTTCTTTGAGGGCGGCCTGAAGCATTTCCTCGGTGCTCTCGACTCTCACTGTCTTTATCGCTGGTGGTGGGCTGGCAGAGCCGGGGCCTAAAATCAGTGTGGTCTGAGCTCCCCGTGATGCTGCTTCTTCTGCAAGTGCGACCCCCATTTTTCCAGAACTGCGGTTTGTGATAATTCGAATTGGGTCAATGTGTTCGATTGTCGGGCCTCCGGTCACTAGGACCTTGTGGCCCGCCAGGTCTTTTTTCTGAGCCGAGAGTCTCGATATCACGGATCTAACGACCTGTTCTGTACCGGCGATCTTCGCTTTTCCCTCCACAACTTCAGGCTGGATGAATTGGACGCCGATCTCTTCGAGGCGGGCTATGTTCTGCTGGACAATGGGATGGTCGTAGAGGGGCTCGTGCATGGCGGGAGCGATTAGGACAGGAATCTTCGAGCCCACAGCTGTCGCGGCGACGGTGGTGACTGGTGTATCATCGATTCCCGAGGCCAACTTGCCAATTGTGTTGGCGGTGGCTGGCGCGATGAGAACTAGGTCAACATGAGTCTGGCTGTTTCCGGCCAGGGCGATGTGTTCCAGTTTTCCGGTTAGTTTTGTGACCACAGGGTTCCCAGTGGCCCATTCCAGTAGGTCGGCGCCTACCATTTTTTCACTAGAGGGAGTCGTAACTATGTAAACGTCCGCTCCATGACGCATGAGCTCCCGGGCGATCTCGGGGGTTTTGAAAGAGGCTACGCTACTGGAGACTAGGAGCGCGATTTTCTTTCCTCCTAGTTCGTTTCCCTTGGACCCAGTGATGTCTTTGGAGGGATGACTCATGGTTGGGGTTCCTATCTCTTCAAAAGCCCGTTTTCGTAGGCCCAGTCTAGTAGCTGGATTATCTCGCCTAGAGTGTATTTTCCAGCGCTGGAAGGGATGCGTTTGAGGACATCGGGAAGGCTGGGGAGCATGGGCCGGAAGAAGGTCGGTACCTTGTCGTACATAGCCTGAACCCCGTCAATGATGTCTTTGGTGTCTTTCTCGTTAATGCTGGTTCCTTTGACGCCTGCTTTGAGGCTCTTGCTCATTTCGATTTGACCTCTGGCCTTGCTGAATCTTGCTGGGCATATACAGGTTCGCGCTTTTGCCAAGACTGCTGGGGGGCAGGGACGAAATCAAGGATGTCTACATCTTTTCTGGTATCTCTAAAGAATCCGCTGATGCTCCGCTCTAAGGCGCCGGCCTTTCAGCGTCGATGGGTAGGAGCGGAAGATTCGTCTACCAAGGTAGACCTGTTGACTTGGCAAGGAAGGACATGAGCGGAGTTATCTTTGCGCATTGCTCCGCGAACTTGGCTGGGAAATCGGTGCTGCAAACGGTCTGTTCTGGTATGGGGAACATGGCATAGAGGTCTTTGCGTTTGAGGTCTTTGATGAATGGATGTTCAGGGTTGCCGGCGATGTTCTTTCTAACCATGGTTAGGGCGGGCGTGCCAGGGTGCCATAGGCCTCCTCCTCCGCTGGAGGATCCCGGTTCAAGGTGGAGGTAGTAGCCGAACCCCTCGCCCTCCGCGTCTTTA
>WNFB01006606.1_pt1 | contig 10406 bp, 11 predicted proteins | sample 5400501 | NCBI WGS metagenome assembly WNFB01 (sample SAMN13153341, study PRJNA577476) | soil metagenome | isolation source: 200 cm saprolite under Douglas fir tree site 2 hole 1 | place: USA:California | collected 2015-04-18 | reverse complement strand
TGACCTACGGCACGGTCATTAAGACGAAAGCTGGCCGCGTCGAACTCAAGGTTCCCTGTCGCGGCGTTAGTGACAGGGAGCCCGACCTGTAGACGACGTGGGCGAGCTGATACCCGCTCTCAGCGCGTGAGATCAAAGGCTAACTTTACACTGAACCGTACCCGCCAAGGACGGCGGACCGCTCAGTGTGACATTAAGTGACCATCTCATATCGAGACAGCAGATGAGCAGAAGAAAGTGGAAAGTCATCAGATTCGGTGTAAGATCACCCGAAGGCTTCCGGTCGAGTACCTGGAGATGTTGGACCCAAACCGGTGGAGGCAAGCATGATTTCTACGTCATGTGCAGAGCTGTGACGGGAGCCCTGAAGACGAGTATGCATCAATCCGGACTGTGGCACGTGGCTTTCAGCAAAGAGTTTATTGAAAAGACGTCCAGCGAGATTGGCTGGACTCAAGATGATCGTAAAATTGACGAATGGCTGCGGCCTGCGGAGATTGCTCCAGGGATCACTTTGGCGTATCGTCTGGTGATTCCAGAATCTGCCTTGACCATTCGAGTCACATCAGACGACGATAAAGATGTCGTTTGGATACCCTCACCTCCCAAGGGCATGGCTACAGAGATTAGCTTTCTACTTACCTCTCCTAAGGTAGTTATTTCCCATTGGCCCGGGAAGAGGTCAATGAATACGAAGCTCATCGGTAAACTGCTGCTGGAGAACGATGAAACGCTCTGGATCGTACACCGCGTCACACCGGTCCCGCAACTTTCTGACTTAAAGGGACAACCAACTTGGTTCAATTCTTATGACAGAGACAAGCTACCTGCCGAGGGGCTGAGAACTGTGGTCATCGCTACAGGAGATGGCGGTTCAAAATTTCTATTCGAGAGTGCAGTGGTGAGGAGCACAAACGCCTGATACGGGCTTGCAGGGAACTGCTAACTCCAATGGGTAAGCCCCCAGCTCTGCTGGGGGACTCGCAAAGTTTGACAGTTCCGGGAATCGAAAACAGCCTCCGAGCCATGAACCGCACAACGGCGCACCGCAAGGAGACGGTTCATGAACGCCTCTGCGAAACATAAACCCCAGGAAGTGAGAAAACCAAGGTCGCGCCGGAGTTATCCCCAAGGAGCAGCCTCAAGGAGCAATGGGCAAATGAAGCTGCCGGGGGAGGTTTTGCACTCAACCGCTTTGAGCGGTTCACGTTGGTAAAGCCTCCGGCTTTGCCGGAGGATACTTACTTGCCCACGCAATCTTTCCTCTGGTACGGGGCTTTTCCAAACTACCCGCTGACCTACTTTCGGCTGCTGCATTTTTACCTCCTCCTTGTGGTTCTCATATGCGAACATCCAACACGATAACTTTCCTCACCCAAGACGAAACCAAGCGGCTGTTTGCCGCCATTTCCACGAAACGCGACCGCGCTATCTTCCTCACCGCCTACCGCCACGGCTTGCTGAAACTTTTACCCAGAAGACCTTTAGGCACTGGGTAGATCGTCGTCCTATGACAGACCTCAACCACTATGAACTTATTGACGGGAGAATTGTCATGAGTCCTCCGGCAGGTTGGGGCCATGGGGAAATTGAGGCCAGAGGGATTCGTATCCTGGGAGACTTTGTTGAGAGACACAACCTGGGAAAAGTGTTCGGCTCTAGCCCAGGGTATGACCTTCCCTCAGGGGACACGCTTGAACCTGATGCTTCGTTCATTTCTCACGAGCGTTGGGCAGCAGGTCCTCAGGTACGACGCGGGCAATTTCTCAGGATCGTGCCGACTTTGGTGGTGAAAATCCTCTCTCCTGCCACTGCCCGGCGAGATCGGACGGAGAAGAAAAGACTCTACGAAACGAATGGGGTTGAGGAGTACTGGCTGATCGACCCGGATGCACGGGAGGTGATGGTCTTTCACCTCGCAGAAAAACGATATGATGCTGGAGTACGCCTCAACGTCCGACAGAAACTGCGGTCTCATGTTCTGCCAGGGTTCGAGGTTTCCACCCGCACTCTCTTTTCTTGATATCCTACAGCAGTTTGCCCGTGAGTGTGCCCTGGGAGCGCGACCATCTTGGTCGCCTTTCAAAGCGGGCGGGACGCCCGCGCTCCCAGGAGAGGACACATTCGACTGAAAACCGCTATATATCCCGCTTTGTCCTGTTGACTGTTGACTCCGGACTCCGAACTCCGGACTTCTTATACTCCGTGCGCATCTCTGCTTGCAGGCGGCCGAGGCGGTAGGTTTGCCAGTCGATGAATTTGGCACTGCGCGCGAGCGTGGGGTGAACCTCAGCGATCTGCCGCCACATCTCCTGCACGATGAGTCGGTAGTCGGGATGACCTTGGGGCATGGTGCGTAGCTCGCCGATGTGTACGGCCTCGCGCAGGTTGAGCTTCATATACCAACGGACGCGGTAAGCAAACGGGACGACATACTGGGCCTCTAGAGGGAGGTCGTGGGCGATCTGTTCGTACAGTTGCGCGGCTTGCTCCATGCAGCGAGCGAAAGCTGATTGGAACCCGGCAGCCTCGATTTCTAGCGGAGTGTCGTAGCCGTGGGCGGTGGTAAAGTCCTGCCGCTCTTGCGAGAGAATACGATGTCGCTGCAGGTCGCGATACAGGCCGAGATTTCCCACAATGTCGAACGTGTAATACACCTGCTCCAAGGCCCGGCCCGGTTTGTCCCGCCGATGTCGGCGCCGTTGCAGGTACTCATCTAGAATCTGCCCGCGTTGCTCCAAGGGCATGCCGGCAACGACGGTTCTGAGTTGCGGCAGAGAGTGGCGCACGTGTGGATACAGAATAGCGGCGACGATCTTCTCTTCCGCCTCGGCGTCGTAATCGACTAGCCTGACCGGTTGACTCGGTGCGAGCGGTGTCTGCGCCAGGATCTGGGTGGAGAGTGCGCGAGTAGCTGTATACGTCTCAGCAAGGTACTCGCTCCGTCGTGCCCGTTTGACGAAAGAGGGGATCAGCACATTCAAGGTGGCATGGATGCCAGAAGCTAAGGACTGCGCCTCGACCAGGTCGTGGGAATACAACTTGTTCAGGAGATGCTCGAACGCCTGACCCACGCCGAAGAGGCCGACGTTGGTCAACGTGGCCGCCGGCAAATAGGCACGCAGCACGTCGCACGCCTGAGCCCGGATTGTTGACCGGTAGGCGGTCTCTGCCCAGCGCCGCAGTTGTTCGTCTTTCACCGCGTCTTTATACGTGAGCGGCTCGCCGGTTTGCGGGTGCTTCCATTCGACTGTCTCGATGGGCAGACTCTGACGCACGAACGCGATCAGCGGTTCGATCTGGGCTGCATACGTCTCAAACAGCCGCCGCATCACTGACAGATAGGCCTCTCGATGAGGAGAGGCCATAATCTTCGGCTCTTTGTAGAAGAGATAGTCTCCGTTCGGCTCTTTTGCGTCGAAGCGGACGTAGCGCGTCGATTTCTCCAGCGGCGCGATGCCGATGCGCGCATCTTCGAGCAGCTTGGCTGCCACGTTCGAGATCTGTTCGCAGGCGACGTGCGCTCCGCCAAGCTGGGCGACGGAGTCGTCGCCGTACCCGACCAGGACGCGGTCGTAGAATTCTCGCGCCTTTTTCAGCGCAGCGCTATGGTCTGTGCCGGACGTAGAGCTACCCGGAAGCTGGTCGAGGAGAAGGTCGGAGTTTCCCAAGAACTCGTCGAGAAAAATACGACGGAGACTTTTGCCTGAGCGGCTATAACGCGAGAAGAGTGCTCCGGCAATTTCTTGCGGGAGTTTGAGGCCGAAGAGAGGCTCTGTCAGGTTAGTGAAGAACGGGGCGAGGCTGCGCTGCTCAGATGGTGAGAAATTTTCCATGTTCGCAGGGCGGACTTAAAGCGATTTGCACACGGGGGTGCCCTGGGAGCGCGACCATCTTGGTCGCCTTTCAAAGCGGGCGGGACGCCCGCGCTCCCAGGAGAGGACACATTCGATTGAAAACCGCTATAGGCTCCTTATCTCTTTACTCCAGTAGTACCAGCAACTCGCCTGATTCCACCGCCTGCCCTGGCGAGACACGGATCTCCTTGACCTTGCCCGAGGCCGAGGTGCGCACTTCGTTTTCCATTTTCATGGCTTCGACGATCAGCACGCCTTGATCCTTGCTGACTTCATCGCCCACCGCAACCAGCACTTCCACCACTTTGCCCGGCATGAAGGCGCGCACTTCTTTATCGCCTTTGCGGTTGTCGCCTCTGTCTTCCCCTGGACGCGCGGCGCGGCGGTCATCGAGGAGCTTCAGGCGGAAACTCTTACCCTCGCATGCCACGGTATAGACATCATCTTTGGCGGCCACGTCCGCGGTGAACGAGCGATTGCCGACGAGCAAGGAGTACATGTGGCCGGAGAGTTTGCGTCCATCGATGACCAGCTCTTCGCCGTCAATGACGATGCGGTAGAGGTGATCCTCTTCCAGTTCGTGGATTTCGATCCGGTGGGTCTGGTCGCCGAGAGTTGCGATATAAGCCATGACTTCAGGTTCCAAGTTTCAAGTTTCAAGTTTCAGGTTCAACGTTGCCAATCTTATTGGGTTTTCTTGCTAATAGCTAATAGCTAAGAGCTGATAGCTTTTTCATCGCCACCCGCCGGCCCGCCAGGCGGACATGCCGCTACGACCAGCACCTTGCGGCAGGGTACGGGCGAGAGCCTGATCTTTATGGTACGCGGACAGCGCCGCCGCCGCCAGAATCACTTCCTGGTGCAAATGGTCTTCGTCGAACGGCAGCCCGTGGAACTCCTGGGGAATGAAGCCAGTGTCGAGATCGCCAGCCAGAAAACGGGGATGCTTGAGTGCCCAACGATGGAAGGGGATGTTGGTGACAATGCCCTCGACCGTATATTCTTGTAGCGCTCGCAGCATACGCTGAATCGCTTCGTCGCGCGTGCGGCCGTAGGCGCACAGCTTGGAAATCATCGGGTCGTAATAAATGGGCACGTCCCAGCCTTCGTAGACACCACTGTCGTCGCGAATGCCGTTGCCGCCCGGCGTGCGCAAGATTTCAATTCTGCCCGGCGAGGGGAAGAAATCCCGCGCCGGGTCCTCGGCGTAGATGCGACACTCGATCGCCCAGCCGCGCTGTTGGATGTCCTTTTGCTGTAGGGTGAGATGTTGGCCTACGGCAATTTCAATCTGCGCCTTGACCAGATCGACGCCAGTGACCAGCTCGGTGACCGGGTGCTCGACCTGGATACGGGTGTTCATCTCCAAGAAGTAAAAGTTCTGATGGGCGTTCACCAAAAACTCGACGGTGCCGGCGCCGGCATAGTTCACCGCTTTGGCGGCCTCGACCGCGACTTGACCCATCTGTTCACGCACGGCGGCATTGATAGCCATCGACGGGGACTCTTCGATGACTTTCTGGTGGCGCCGTTGCAGAGAGCATTCCCGTTCGTACAGGTGAATGGTGTGGCCATACGTGTCGGCCAGAACCTGCACCTCGACGTGGCGCGGTTTCTCGACGAACTTCTCCATGTACATGCGATCGTCGCCGAACGAGGACTTGGCCTCCGAGCGCACCCCGCGTAACGCCGAGGCGACCTCGTCGCGGCTGTGGACGAGACGCATCCCCTTGCCGCCGCCACCGGCCGCGGCTTTGAACATCACCGGGAAGCCGATCTGTTCGGCAGCTTTGACGACCTCGTCCTCGCTACCCAACACGTCGGTGCCGGGAACCACCGGCACGCCGGCCTTTTGCATGATGGCGCGGGCAGTGACCTTATCGCCCATCTTTTCGATGGCTTCAGGGGTGGGGCCGATGAAGACGATACCGGCCTCCTGGCAAGCGCGGGCAAAGGGCGCCCGTTCCGAGAGAAAACCGTAGCCCGGATGAATCGCCTCGGCGCCGGTCTTTTTCGCCGCCTCGATGATCTTGGGAATTACTAGATAACTCTCAGCCGAAGGCGACGGACCGATGGGAACGGCGTAGTCGGCGTACTGCACGTGCAAGGCGGAGCGGTCGGCCTCCGCGTACACCGCGACGGTCTCGACTCCGAGTTCGCGGCAGGCGCGGATCACACGCACGGCGATCTCACCTCGGTTGGCAATTAGAATGCGTTTGAACATACAAAAACCTTAGCTTTCAGCAGTCAGCTATCAGCTTTCAGCTAAAGAAACAAAGTCTTCTTCTGGCTGGCTGCTGACCGCTGATAGCTCTTAAAGCGGAATATTCCCATGTTTCTTCGGCGGGTTTTTCTCCCGCTTGTTCTGCAACATATCGAGCGCGCGGATCAGGCGTGGTCGGGTGTCCGCGGGCATGATGATCTCGTCAATATAACCCAACTCTGCCGCCTTGAAGGGGTTCGCGAAAGTCTGGCGATACTCGGCCACTAATCGTTCGCGCTCAGTCTGCGGGTTCGCTGCCTTCCCAATGGCATTACGAAAGATGATGTTCACTGCCCCATCTGGTCCCATCACAGCAATCTCGGCGGTGGGGTAGGCGAGGTTGACATCCCCGCGGATTTTCTGGCTCGACATCACCACATACGCGCCGCCATAGGCCTTGCGCGTAATAACGGAGATCTTGGGGACGGTCGCTTCACAATAGGCATAAAGCAACTTGGCGCCATGTCTGATGATACCGCCGTACTCCTGAACAGTGCCAGGGAGAAACCCAGGCACATCGACAAAGGTCACAATAGGGATGTTGAAGCAGTCGCAGAAGCGGACGAAGCGCCCGCCTTTCACCGAGGCGTCAATGTCCAGAACGCCGGCCAGATAGGCGGGTTGGTTGGCAACGATGCCCACCGTGCGGCCACCCAGCCGGGCAAAGCCGACGACCATGTTACGAGCGAAATCCTTGTGGACCTCGAGGAAATAGTTCTCGTCCACCACCGCCTTAATCAGGTCTTTGATGTCGTAGGGCTTACTAGGATTGTTTGGGATCAGGGAGTTAAGCTTCTCGTCGCGGCGGTTGGGGTCGTCGCTAGTCGGCCGGAGCGGTGGATCTTCCATGTTGTTGCTAGGCAAAAAGCTCAGCAGTTCACGAATGGTGTGCAAGCTCTCCCGCTCGTTTGGCGAGGCGAAATGTGCGACCCCACTACGGCTGTTGCAGCTTTCGGCACCGCCCAGTTTCTCCGCCGTGACTTCTTCGTAGGTCACGGTACGGATGACCTCGGGACCAGTGATGAACATGTAACTGGAATTCTCGACCATGAAGATGAAGTCCGTCATGGCCGGTGAATAGCACGCGCCACCAGCGCACGGCCCCATGATCGCCGAGATCTGCGGCACCACGCCCGAAGCGAGCACATTGCGTAGGAAGATGTCACCGTAGCCAGCTAGGCTCACCACTCCTTCCTGAATCCGAGCACCACCGCCGTCATTGATGCCAATCACCGGGCAGCCGGTTTTCATTGCCAGGTCCATGACCTTGCACACCTTCTCCGCGAAGGCGCCGGACACGCTGCCGCCGAAGACGGTGAAGTCCTGAGAGAAGACAAAGACCTGGCGACCGTCAACAGTGCCGTACCCGGTGACAACTCCGTCGCCCGGTGTCTTCTGTTTGTCCATGTCGAAGTCGGTGCAGCGGTGAGTTTTGAACCGGTCCAACTCGACGAAGCTGCCGGGATCGAGCAGCAGGTCTACCCTTTCGCGAGCGGTAAATTTCCCCGAGTCGTGCTGGCGTTTGATCCGCTCCGGGCCACCCCCCTGGAGTGCCTCTTCGTTACGGTGTGCAAGCTCCGCTAAGTTTTCCTTCAAGCCCATATGTGTCCTGTGTCCCTCGACCTGGCGGGAATCTGCGTCCCCGCACTTGTAATATGGGGGGAGAAAAAGATCAAGGAAGGTAGTGAGGTAGGGGGTTAAGCGACAGGGGTGGTTCAGGTTGAGGATCGGTCAGAAAAAAGGCTATTATCACCTCATGAAAACAGCCACAATCACCGCAGCAAAGGCCCAATTCAGGGCTTTGATTGATCAGGTAAGGCATGGAGAAACGATCTTGATTGTAGATCGTGGTCAGCCGGTCGCGCGACTGGAATCTGTCTTGACTGAAGGCATTGACGATAGCGAAGGTCGTCTCGTGAGGTTAGAGCGTGCTGGGTTAGTTCGTCGTGGCATTACTCCCCCCCACTCATTCTTACTGAAGAACCTCCTGAGACTGAGGACCAAGCAAGTATCTTGCGGGCGCTACTCGCCGAAAGGGAAGAATCTCGGTGAAGTTTTGGGATAGCTCGGCTCTTGTTCCGTTGTTGGTGAAAGAAGCGACAACTCCTCTCATCCTCCAAGCAGGAGCGGTTTTAGAGCAATTGGCATTTATGTGTACCACGCTCCTCCTTTGGAGTGCGGGAGCCGTGCTCCCGCTTTCGATGGGCGAAGCCGGGCTTCGCCCGAAAGCCGTCCTGGGACGGCTCGGTGGCCATCTCGATCACCGCAGCGACGGCCTGCCCGGCTGGCAAACGTTGTGGCGAGGGATGACCACCTTACAGATACTGGTCGAAGGGGTGCGCTTGAGTCGCCACCTCAACCAAATTGGGTAAAGACAAGGTCGTGATCTACCCTGCGCTACTGTCGACGATGAAGATCACCGCTCCAGGCCGGGATAGCGCCTGCGAACAGCCACATAATACTAACGAGAAGACTCAGTATACGGAACATATTGTGCTTCCTTGGCCCGTTGATTGTCAGCAATTTAGGCAAGTCTGACGCCCATGATTGCGCTAGCGGGTGAACTCGCTGTTTCAGCAGGTGAAGTTCTTGGACGTGGCTCACTCAACTTCGTTTTGCTCAAGTTAGGCAAGTCTGACACTGTCGTTTCACTCATATACGGAACATATTGTGTGCTCCCTTGGCTCGTTGTGTGAGCAAGTTAGGCAAGTCTGACACCCATACTCCTCATGAGCAAAGTCTCACACTTTCAAGTACTTAGCGGACGCTAACCGCTCACACGTCACTCGCCGCGCGCACTCAGTCGCCGGGTTCTTGGCTTGCCCCTTCTCCAGCTCGTGCCTCCCACGACAAGAACGCTTTCCGGTACCGTTGATTGCACTCTTTTTGTTTGTCGGGCTCAGTCTTGAACCGCTCTAGGCATTCCACCTGCTCTTGCCATAGGGCAGTAAGGGCCTCTTGGCGGCTGGCCCGTGGGCGGAAGAGCGCACAGGAAGTGCAGAGTATTCCCACGAGGGCCAAGAGAATCGTCCCTCGTGGAAGTCTAGGTTCCTCATCCCATCCAGCCATCTTTCCCCTCCTCGGCGCCCCCGCTTGAGCGAGGTGTCTCCGCCTGGACCGGGCGCCGATCCTCCCCCGCAACCACCTGCTCCCCGACCCGGTTATAGATCCGCCCGACATCAGTCGTAATCGTGCCCGTCTCTTCGTGCCAGGTGCCCCACTCCGTACGCCCCTCGGCGAAGCAGATCCCGGCACGCTGGGTCGTATGGCTGATGATGACATACCCCTGCTGCCCCTGAGAATTGGTGAAGGCGTAGGGGCTGATGATGATGCCAGGGCGGATTGCCTCACGCTGATCCTGGGGGACAATCCGTGCGCAGATCCGTGGATAGTTGCGGGGCGTGATTAGTGCTTGCCTCAGAATAGTTTTCATCCACTCCCCCTCCCTTCCTTGCTCCCTATGCCGCCATACGGCGCCAGCAGAATCATGCCGCCACACTGCACCTGACGGATAGCATATGCGCTATGCTGAAGAGCAACTCCCCCTCCTCCGCCCAAAACGCCAGTAGCGGGTGGTAGCCAATCTCCCCATTGTAGGCTTTGGTCGAGCCCTCTTTGCGGGTGGAGACTGGCTCAGAGATGCTCGAGTCCAGATCAATCGTGCAGGTCGTGGCCCGTTGGGGAGGCCGCACCCGCTCTTGCAGCCGCAGCTGCACCCGCTGCAAGTCGCGCACGGCGCCGATGTCGAACTTGCGCAGAAACTCCCCGGCGGTTGTGGGTGCCAGGATCCCCGCGGCGTCCAGTAGCTCCTGGGTCCCCGGGTCGCCGCGCAACCCCTCCAGGTCACGCACATGCTCCCCGCCCAGGATCAAGTTATAGACCAGTCCGCTAATGGCTTCGCTTTCCCCATAGCCGCGCTCGCGCGTTTTGACGCGGAGGTCTTCCTCCAGCAGCCCTTCGACCCCCAGGCGCTGGGCAAAGTCGTGGAGTAGCACGGTCCCTGCATGACTTGTCAGCCGCTCGGGGCGCAAGCAGATGTTGAATTTCCCCACCTTTCCGAGTACCTTTTGCGTGTTCACCTGTTGGGTGCCTCCTTCTCAGCAAACTGGGGCTTGCGTAACCACCATTTTTGCCGCGAACGGAGGCACTTTTCTAGCCGTCAGACCTGGTGCCCTTATCTGTTACCCGTGGATTCAGGTATGGAACATATTGTGTGCTCCCTTGGCCCGTTGATTGTCAGCAATTTAGGCAAGTCTGACGCCCATACTCTAGCAACGCCTCAAGGC
>WNFB01027661.1_pt1 | contig 10407 bp, 10 predicted proteins | sample 5400501 | NCBI WGS metagenome assembly WNFB01 (sample SAMN13153341, study PRJNA577476) | soil metagenome | isolation source: 200 cm saprolite under Douglas fir tree site 2 hole 1 | place: USA:California | collected 2015-04-18 | reverse complement strand
CTTGCCAGCACCGAGTTGATGTTGGTTCCACTATGTCCGTCGCCAACGGGCAACGGTTTGAAATACGCGACTGCTTGAATATCATAGCCACCCGTCTGCACATCGATATTTGTGTACGTGTTCTGCATGGCATTTGTAATCACTGCCATGACCGTCATGGCGAAAATGACCAGGCTGAACATCACGACACTGAGGCCTGTACGAAAGCGATGGTGCAGTGGATAGGCCGAGGCTAACCTGGCCATGATGTGCAGGCCGGGTCGCCAAGAACAAAGCGCCAGCAATGGACCCACCAGCAACTCCGCATTGCTGATCAGCGCCCACGCTGCTCCCAACACCATCATCAGGCCCGCCAGAAAGAAGACCTCCAGTCCACCTTGAAAGCGCGGGAGGCCAAAACCTGCCAGAGCATCAAAAGGCAATGCCCAATAAGCGAGGATGGCAAGCCCCACCACAGCGGCAAGAATTCTTGTTGTCGGTATCCTCTTTTTGCTCAGCAGGTGCAGGGCTTGCTCTACGACAGCCTTTATCACCAGCCCGCCACCAATGACAATCAGCGTGAGGCCAAGCGAGAAGAAGGCGATTTGTGCCTGGCCCAGTCCCAACTCTACCAGCAGGTAGCCCGCCAGCAGCGGTAAGAAACCCACCTGGGTCAGTGCGCGTATCAGCCCAAGCAGCACATCGGGAATCTGTTCCATGAGAATATACCGTGTCCGACGTCGGCGGGTCTCCGTCCCGTTGGGCATATATTCCGTAGGGGCGGGGGTGGTGCGGGGTAGGGTGGGGACCCTTGTGGTCGCCCGCGGTGGGGTTATCGACTGTGCCCATTCTATCCGCGGTGAAAAGAAGGGTACCGTGGGAGACCACAAGGGCACCCTGTCTGGGGGACAGGTATCCTGCTCCTCGTCCACACTGCTCCCGCCCCTCCGGCTTAGACGCCCGTTCCCACCTAGTATCATACCCACCAACTCCACTAGACGTGCACAGAGCTCGCCAAATGATGGTTCGTGTCGTCCTGACTCTGGAAGATTGCGAATGGCTTCAACAACCGTCATGCGGCTGACGAGCCAGGAAGAGAGAGCCACAGAACAGAAGGTGAAGATCACGCCCAGGCAGTAGGCGATGACCAGGCTGCGTGGCTGGAATGTGAGTGTGAGCGGAAAGTCAAAACGCGCCAATACCGGTCCCAGGTAGATCACCAGCAGTGCGCCTACACCCACGCCAAAGCCCAGGCCTACGAAGGAGGCCAGCAGGTCGTAGACGGTTCCCTCGAAGAGGAACATCAGCACAAGGTGGCGACGCTGTACGCCGATGGCACGCGCCATGCCCATCTCTATACGTCGTTCCGCCGCTAACAACACAAAAATGAGGAAGATCAGCAGGAGACCGATCGCCAGTACAAAGAGGGAGAAGAGGTTGAAGATGCGCGAAAAGATATCTTCTGCCTTCTGTGAGTTCTGCACACCTTGTTCTTTGACCTCGATGACGTGTACATTACCAGGAATCCAATATTTCAGTTCCTGAGTCACACTCTCCGTCAGGCCAACGCCGTTGACACCGCCGCCTCCGCGATTGGCAATGAAGACTTTTGTGATATCGTCATAGCGGTGTTCGATGTTCCGAATTGGTTGAACCTGGCTCAGGATAGCCGGCGTATCACCTGAGAGACCGCCATTCGTGACAACGGCGCGCACATAGAATCCATAGCGTTTGCCCGGCCAGCGTTTAGAATACAAGTAGATCAAGTCGCCTGCATGGGCGTTGAGCAGTTGTGCTGCGGTGTGATTGAGGTAGACTTCATCCCCCGTCAGGGAAGCAATCCGCAGATGCCCCTTGCCGTTGTCGTTCTGCATCCCGCCAAAGCCCTGTTCGCTGCCGGGTATAATGGCAAGAACGGTCACTTTAGAGCGTACCTGGCGGGAGTTCTCGTCGGCTACGAGTAGATTCGGTTCAACCAGCGCGGCCCCGACTGCCGCGATATCAGGATAGTTCCTGGAATGTCTGATGATGCCGTAGTAAATCCTGTCGTCGAAAAAGCCGAGCGCACCGTTTCCTCCCTCAACCGTCTCATCCACATTGCCCAGATTGTAGATGGCAACACTTTGTACGGCGGCGTTGACGACATCGCTAATCGCAAGGGTGCTGGAGAGCAGCGTGGTTGAGAGCATAAGTGCGAAGACGATCAGTACCATTTGTGTGCGACGACGGGGAATGTTGCGCACGCCGATCTTAAAAAAGATCAGGTTGCTCAGCGCCAATAGCGCCACACCGCCGATGACGACGAGTGTCACCACCAGCAGGATCGTTGACAGTGTATCCAGTGGAATGCCGAACAGTTGTGACATGGACGTTATCCCGTCTTCCCTTCCCTACGAAGGGTACCTGGCAGAGCCTGGTAGAACAACTCTGCCAGTTGTAAGTAGCCAATGTCATTGGGGTGAAAGCCATCGCCGCTGATATATTCAGGATGATTCTTGAGGTTGAATCCCTGTTGCGATAGGTCCACCAGGATGATGTGGTGATGTTTTACAATAGCAGCAATGGCAGCGTTGTAGTCTAGCATTTGCGTATAGAGTACTTGCTGCGCGTGAACGTCCAGCTTGCTAAAACGAGGTATGAATGCCAGGTCGGGGACGTTGGCAATGGCGATGATCGCATGCGGCACTCCTGCTTGTAGGCGACTCACAAGCAGATCGAGATCGTGTGAGTAGCTGTTGACTGGCACCTTGGCCACGATGTCATTCACTGCCAGCCAGATGGTGATCAGGTCAGGATGTGTATCGAGCGCAATAGGAACCTCGAGGTTGAGCGCATCGTGTACAAGCACGCCGGGTATGCCAAGATTGATCAGGTGGACCCTGTGACCAAGCTCTACTCTCAGGTCGGATGCCCAATTCTGCGTATACGGATCATTGGTCCCAATGCCGAAAGTGTCCGAGGCTCCGATTGCGACGTAGGTGAGTTGGCCCCGTGTTGCATGATATGTACTGTCAAGGTTACTATTCGCCGATTGGCCACCCGGCAGTTCGCTACAGCCAATGAGAAGGAGCATGAGGAGAGAAAGCCCTACAAGCGAGAGCCTGGAACTCCATGCCTGAATTCGCGCTGAACAAGGAAAAGCTGGCAAAATGTACCACCAGGAACTAGGACGACAATAGCATCGTCTCAACGTTCGTCAGATTGACACATATCAATTCATCGGCAATCATAGCATAACTATGCAGCAATCGTCGAGGTATCCCCCCAACCCCCAAATTTTTCTTGCGTCCTGGCTCGCTCTGTGCTATACTTGCAAGTCAGCGAGAGTTATATCAAATCCTGCCGATCACTATATGTATGGCTCGTGCAACAGGCTTGAGAAGGCAACTCACAACCGTGCAAAGATACAGGAATTAACAGGATTTGATATTATCTCTCGCTTGTATTGGCATGATATGATTGTGAAAATCACCAAGTTAAGTACACACGCTCTCCGGCCAGAGGCCTCATTGGTGATCCCCATGAGAGCCTTCCAGTTGTTAAGAAAGAGAGCGGAGGAGGATCCTTTTTTGGCAAACATCATTTCCATGAAGCAGCTTCTTGAAGCAGGCGTCCACTTCGGGCACCAGACCCGTCGCTGGAACCCCAAGATGCAACCCTTCATCTTTATGGCTCGCAATGGCATCCATATTATCGACCTGCAGCAAACCGTGTCGCGCCTCAACGAGGCATACAAGTTTGTGGAACAACTCGTCGCCGGTGGCGGAACCCTGCTCTTTGTTGGCACCAAGAAACAAGCACAGGAAGCTGTCGCTGAAGAAGCCAAGCGGTGTGGGATGTACTATGTCAATCAGCGTTGGCTGGGCGGCATGCTAACGAACTTCCAGACCATCCAATCGCGCATCCGCTACCTGCGTGACCTTGAGGCACGCCGTGATCGTGGTGAATTCGAGCGCTTACCCAAAAAAGAAGTGCAACGTTTGCAAGACGATATGGCACGCCTGGAGCGTACCCTGGGCGGCATCAAAGATATGCGCCGCCTACCAAACGCCCTCTTCATCGTTGATACACGCAAGGAGCGCACAGCAGTCTTAGAGGCGCGCCGCCTGGAAATCCCCATCATCGCACTCGCCGACACCAACAGCGACCCCGACGAAATGGATTATCCCATTCCTGCCAACGATGATGCCATTCGCGCTGTCCGCCTCCTCTGTGCCAAAATCGCTGATGCCGCCGTCGAAGGCCGTCGCGAGCTGGAAGCCCGTCAGAAAGACAGTGAGCCGACTGAAGAGGGTGAACTCGTGGAAGCAACCGACATGGTGCAGCCTGAGGAACGACTCGTGACCTCATCTCTTGCCAGCCAGGAAGCAGCAGGGCAAGAGACGCAACCAGAAGCCACGCCGGTTGAGAGCGCAAAGAATGAGGTCGTCGCCGAACCCGAACCCGAACTCGTTGCGAAAGAGGCTCTCTAAAAGGATTTTGTAAGGAAACCGGGGCTCTCAGGGCAAGCGCCTTCGGCGATGCTTCGCAGCGCAAGGGTCGCCCCTACTCGATATACGGTTTCGTGACAACTCCCCATGCGTAAACGCAGGGGCTTCTCAGGCGAGACGTCTGATACGATGATTGTTCCATCAAAGCGCCTTAGCGCCTGAAGGCCACCACTCTGCGCCTTGAGGAGCAAGATATCAAGGCACTGGAAACGATCAAACAACACTACGGGATAGCGAGTGATAATCAGGCGATTATCCTGGCTATTCATGTGACTGTCAAACAGATCGAGGGAGGTGCGCCTGCGGCGGCGGCCTTTCACCCCCACAGCTAAAGCAGGGGCCCTCAGGCCGCTTTATCGTAGGGGCGCGGGCAATCTCCATCTAACGTTCCAGTATATTCTCATTTGTCAAGCACTCGGGGACCTAAAAAGATGGACAGCGGGAATTGTACATCTATCCATCACCTGAGTATCATAGTTAAGGAGAAAAGACAGTTATGAACTACGTTGCCGCAGACGTAAAAAAGCTGCGTGAAGAGACTGGCGCAACATTTGCCGATTGCAAAAATGCGCTGGCTGAAGCAAAAAGTTGGGGTGAAGCCATTCAGATCCTGGAGGCGAAGAGTCACCGTAAGGCCGAGAAAATGATCGCGGCGGACCACGTCCACCACAATCATAATGTTGGCGTCCTCCTGGAACTGAATTGCAGCACCGACTTTGTCGCTCGCAGTCACAGTTTTCTGCAGCTTGCTAATGAATTGACCTTGCAGATTGCTGGCGCTCATCCTACTCCCAGGTACATCAATTTCGAGGATGTGCCGGCGGAGGTAGTTGAGCAGGCTCGTAAGCAGATTCTGGAAGAGCCGTCAATGGAGCGTGTCCCTGCAGAAAAACGTGAGGAGGTTATTAGCAACAAACTGAATAAGACCTTGGGTGAGCAGGTATTGATGATGCAGCCGTGGGTGAAGGATGAAAGTATCATCGTGGGAGACCTGGTACGTAAGGTAATTGCCGAAACCGGTGAGAATATCGTGTTGCGGCGTTTCGCTCGCTTCGCGTTAGCTGAATAAGTGAGCGTTAGACGCATGGGAGTGTTAAAAACATGAACATCCCCCGGGACGGTCGGCAGAAGGCTTCATCTCTACGCTATCAACGTATCCTGCTCAAATTGGGTGGCGAAGCATTGTGTTCCTCGCGTGGCTATGGTATCGACGCAGAGATGGTGCGTCGTATTGCTGCCGAGGTCAAGCGCGTGCATGACCTGGGTATAGAGGTGGCAGTGGTCATCGGTGGTGGGAATATGTGGCGTGGGGCCGATGCCGCCGCGACAGGCATAGATCGGGCCACCGCCGATTACGTAGGTATGCTGGCAACGGTGATGAATTCGCTGGTCATGCAGGACGCCATGGAAAAACTGGGCATGGACACACGTGTGCAAACGGCTATCGAAATGCCACCTGTGGCCGAACCCTTTATTCGCCGTCGTGCCGTACGCCACCTGGAAAAGGGCCGCGTGGTAATCCTTGCGGCAGGTAGTGGAAATCCGTTTTTCACCACCGATACGGCAGCAGCCCTGCGGGCTATCGAACTCAACGCCCAGGTCTTGCTCAAAGCAACAAAAGTGGATGGTGTTTATGACGATGATCCCATGCGTAATGCAAATGCCTTTCGGTTCGAGCAATTGAGCTATATGAGGGCACTGAATATGGGGCTAAAAGTCATGGACAGTACAGCGATTTCGCTCTGTAAAGATAACCACCTGCCGATTGTGGTGTTCAACTTCAATGATACAGGTGCACTCGAAGCCATTATGCGTGGCGAAAAGCGCGGAACGCTGGTTCATGACATGGAAGAAACCGTCTCGTAGGGCCCGATTTATCGCGCACAAGAGACCCGGTAGATCGTGCTCATAGGCAATACGATGGGAGCATTGCTATGGTAGATGACATTTTCGCCGAAACTGAACGACGTATGCAAAAGGCCGTGGAAGCTCTGCGCCAGGACCTGACCGCCGTGCGGACCGGTCGCGCCAGTGCAGCTCTGCTTGAGCGTATCCAGGTCGATTACTATGGCGCGCCAACGCCGATCAACCATGTTGCTAATGTGAGCGTGCCCGAGGCGCGTCTGTTAGTCATTCAGCCGTATGAACGGAAAATGCTGACCGACATCGAGAAAGCCATCCAGAAATCTGACCTGGGCATCAACCCAAACAATGATGGGCAGGTGATCCGCCTCAGTATCCCACCGCTCAATGAGGAACGCCGCCGTGATCTGGTGAAGAGTGTGCATAAGAAGTTGGATGAGCATAAGGTGGCCATCCGTAATATCCGACGCGATGCACTTGACAAACTACGTGAGCGTGAGAAAAAGAAAGAAATTTCCGAGGATGAGCTGAAACGTTGCAATGAGCGGCTGCAGAAGCTCACCGACCGTTTCATCGATGAGATGGACAAGGTCGGCAAGACCAAGGAGCATGAAATTCTGGAGGTCTAAGTTGACCAAGACACAAAATCTCGTTCCCTCATCACAAGGGAACGGGAGAGTTGCTTCGCAGGCACAACCAATCGCAACTATCTCGTCTCTAAAGAGACCCCACGGGACCCCACGGCCAGGGACGCTTGGCAGTCCCATGAGCGGCCAGGCTGCGCCACTACTTCGCCACATTGCCATCATTATGGATGGCAATGGGCGTTGGGCGACAAAACGCCATCTTCCCCGCTTGGCCGGACACAAAGCCGGCGTTGCCGCTTTGCGTCGCGTGGTCGAGTGTGCTACTGATGAAAACATCGAGATGCTCAGCGTCTATGCCTTCTCAACCGAGAACTGGACACGGCCACGCGCCGAAGTCGATGGACTCATGCGTCTCTTCTGGGAGACGATCCGCTCGGATTTAGAGAAGTTGCACCGCGATGGCGTCCGCCTGCGTCACCTTGGTCGTTTGCAAGATCTCTCGCCTGATATTCAACGGGCCGTACGCGAGTCAATAGAACTTACTCGTAATAACACTCGCATTGGCTTGAATGTTTGCTTTAACTACGGTGGGCGGGCTGAGATTGTCGATGCTGTTCGCCAGATCATCGCCGATGGACTCAGCCCGCATTCGATTACCGAAGAGTTGATCAGTTCCTACCTCTATACACGCGACCTGCCTGATCCTGATATGGTCATTCGCACCGCGGGAGAGATGCGCGTCAGTAACTTCCTGCTCTGGCAATCGGCCTATAGCGAGTACTATGCCACCCCAACCCTCTGGCCTGATTTTGGCCGTGAGGATTTATGTGCCGCCCTGGACAGTTACCGCCAGCGACAACGGCGTTTTGGCAAGGTGTGATGCCCCTTGTGCATGTCAAGCTTTAGTACTACAATACTAGCATATCAACTAACCCGGTGTGCGAATTTCGAGCAGGGGGTGCAGGGGGACGCAGTCCCCTTGCCGGGGAATGGGGGACCCTGCCTGGGGGGCAGGTAATCCCCATGCTCTTTCTTCTCTTTTGCTCGCTGCCGCAGGCGGCAAAAAAGAATTTGCACAGGGTGTCAACCAATCCACCCAGGCAGGAGAAAACAGTCGCGTGGAACACGCAACCGAAGAGAACCCACCGCCAGGTGCAGGTCCTGAGAAGAAGACCAGGAGGCGGGGCATTAGTGTCCTTGGCCAGCGCTGGCTCACCGCCATTATTGCCATGCCCATTGTGCTCGCCTTCGCCTTGTTGGGTGGATGGTTTGCCTTCGTGGGCGCGACCGTTGTAGTGACTGTGGGTACCTATGAACTCTACAACATGATGCACCATGCAGGTTATCGTCCGCTGATCGTCATCAGTATGGGACTGAATCTGCTCTTTCTCGCCGCAGCTATGTTCCCCCAACAACGCCTCCTGTTACTTGAAAGCGGTTTGAGTGGTGCTCTGTTCATCTCGTTTCTCTGGCTCCTCTTCCGCCAAAAACTCGATGGTGCCATGGTGGATTGGGCACTGACTCTGGCAATCCCCATTTACCTGGGCTGGCCAATCAGTCTGGGCCTGCTCTTACGCGGCTATCAGATTAGTTGGCCTTTACCGCGTGGTGCCTGGTGGCTGCTCCTGATCCTACTCGGTACCTGGGGCTTCGACTCTGCGGCATTCTTTTTTGGACGCTACTTTGGTCGCCATAAACTCGCGCCAAACATTAGCCCTGGTAAAACCTGGGAGGGCGTCCTTGGCGGTATGCTGCTCTCCATTATCGCAGCCCTGCTCTTCACCGTCGTACCCCTGGGTATCCCCTGGTATCTCGCGGTCGTACTCGGTATCTGGATTGGCGTAGCGGCAGTGCTGGGTGACCTGGCGGAGTCATTGATCAAACGCCAGACACATGTCAAAGACAGTGGGCAATTTATGCGTGGTCATGGTGGCATGCTTGATCGTATCGACAGCCTGCTGTTTGTTACTATTGCGGTGTATGTGTTCGCACAACTGGTTGGGAAGTGAGCCTGGTAGGGGCTGTAGAGTGCCGATTTATCGAGCACGTCCCCACCACTACATCTCGCGCTCCTGACGATAGAAATGTAGTGGCGGGGGACCCTGTCTGGGGGACAGGTAATGCCCCGTATGATACCTATATGAAAGCAAATGTTGTGTTCGCTTGTTGATAAAGATGAAGACTCATGACCATTTTTCCCAGGCATGTTGCTTTGCTCGGCAGTACCGGATCGATTGGTCGGCAGACACTGGACGTAGTGCGGTGTTTTCCTGAGCATTTTCGTATTGTTGCATTAGCGGCGCGCAGTAACACCCAGCTTCTGGCCCAGCAGGCGCGAGAATTTGCACCCTCGTTGGTAGCATGCTTTGCTGATACCCCGGGAATAGATCAGGCAGCGCGAGAGGCGTTGCCCGGTGTCGTCCTGGGTAAGGAGGGATTACTCGCAGTAGCGACACATGCCGATGCAGATATCGTCGTGGCGGCCACCTCTGGCCTGGTAGGGCTGGGCCCAACGTTAGCCGCTATCAGTGCCGGCAAGACCATTGCACTGGCCAACAAAGAGACGCTGGTCATGGCGGGCCACCTGGTCATGCGAGAAGCGCAGCGTACAGGTGTATCTATTCTGCCCATAGATAGCGAACACAGCGCCATATGGCAGAGTCTGCGCGGGGAGTGTACAGCAGAAGTACGCCGCCTGCTGCTTACTGCTTCGGGTGGGCCATTTCGCCGTGCGACACTTGAGCAACTGCGCGGCGTTTCGGTAGAGCAAGCCCTGGCTCACCCTACCTGGCGTATGGGGCCGAAAGTGACGATCGACTCTGCAACACTGATGAATAAAGGCCTGGAGGTGCTAGAGGCTCACTGGCTCTTTGGTATTCCTTACGAACGCATCGACGTGGTCGTCCACCCAGAGAGCATCATTCACTCCATGGTCGAGTTTATAGATGGCTCCGTGAAGATGCAGGCGAGTTTGCCTAATATGCAATTGCCGATCCTGGATGCCTTGAGCTACCCCCAGAGGCTGGATACCGCAGGCACCGGCCTGGTGCGAGAACTTAATTGGGCAGAGGTAGCGCGGCTCAACTTTGAAGCACTGGATGTAACGCGCTTCCCCTGTTTTCGCCTGGCACTGGAAGCTGCAAGACGCGGTGGCACCTATCCTTGTGCGCTGGTAGGAGCCGACGAAGAGGCGGTTGCCCTTTTCCTTGATGGTAAAATAGGGTTATTGGATATTGCTACACTCATAGAGACTGTGCTGGACCGTCATCGATCCGTCGATGAGCCGGATGTACCTACGATTCTAGAGGCATGTGCCTGGGCGCGTAGAACAGCACGAGATGCAAATAAGTCTATAAGGAAAGTCTAATGAATAACTGGTACTTGCTGGCTGCAATCCCAGTCTTTGGGTTACTCATATTGGTCCATGAATTTGGCCACTTCATCACAGCGAAGTGGGCAGGCATTCGCGTAGAAGAATTTGGCCTGGG
>WNFB01006601.1_pt1 | contig 10409 bp, 8 predicted proteins | sample 5400501 | NCBI WGS metagenome assembly WNFB01 (sample SAMN13153341, study PRJNA577476) | soil metagenome | isolation source: 200 cm saprolite under Douglas fir tree site 2 hole 1 | place: USA:California | collected 2015-04-18 | reverse complement strand
ACGGTGGGCAGCAGCATCTTGAGTGACGCCCGGGCGGCATCGGCACGGATCTTGAGGCGGCGGCGCACGCGCATTTGGGCCGCGTGGGCCTCGATGGCATGGGCGATGGGGACTCCGCTGCGTTCGGCGTGGGTGATCGAGCGCACCAGGGCTGTGAAGTCCTCCATGCCCATCTGGTCCGCCATCTCGTCCAGGGCCTCGGCCCTCGGCCGGCCGAGCTCGATCTCCCGCAGCGCGCGGACGACCACGTCGGTGAACGGCCCTTCCTGGTACTTGGCCAGCTGTTCGAGCGCTCGATCCAGGCTGAGGCCCGCCTCCATGCTGATGGCGACCACGTCGAGCGCGTCGGGGAGGACGGCCTCCAACCGTGCGCGGCGCTGGCGCACCGCTTGGTCCAACCACAAGACTGGCAGGTAGAAACCGACACCCACCCCGACCACCAGGAAGAACACCAGTGGCCCGGTCTGACCCACCAGGAGGCCGATCGCCGTCCCGATCGCGCCCAGGGCGGCGCCCGAGGCGATGCGCAGCGCCTGGACGCCCGCCGGATCGAGCCCCAGCGGGTTGCCTGCCAGGTCGAGCTGGCGCTGGATCCGCGCCGACTGCGTGGCCGGCGTCCAACGGTTGACGAGCTTGGTGGTCGCCTTGCTCACAGGCTGCAGTAGCCGCTCACGGAGCGGTCGGGTGAGCTCCAGCTCGGCCAGGCTGCCGCCGCCGAGGGCCAGATCCTGCCGCGCCAACCGCTCGCGGGCAAGCGAGGCCGCGTCGCTGGCCTGGGCGATGCGAACCCCGAGCACCGCGACGACCACGCCGCCGGCAGCTACAAGGCCCAGGAGCAGCGGGAGAGCGTTCATACGATCCTCGTCATGCTGCGGATGATCAGGTTGCCGATCACCAGCAGTCCCGCAGCCAGGCCAAGGATGACCCAGCCGATCGGATTGGAGAGCATGGGTGCGAAGTAGTCCGGAGCGATGAAGAAAAGCAGGGCCCCGGCCGCGATGGGCAGCAAGGTGATGATGAGACTCGACGCTCGTGACTGAGCCGTGGCGGAAAGCACCTCTTCGCGCATCTCGTCCCGCTGGCGCATGGTGTCAGCGATGGTGTGGAGAATCGCAGGTAGGTTGCCTCCGATGGCGTGCTGTATCCCGATCACCATCACGACGAGCCGGAGGTCGTCGCTCCCGAGCCGTTTGACCATGTTGTCCAGAGCATGGGTCACCGAGGCTCCAAGCTCGACCTCCCGCGTTGCGATGCGAAATTCCGTGGCTATCGGATCGCCTGAGTTCTCGGCCACGGCATGTAGGGCCTGCGACACCGACTCGCCGCCCTTGACAGCATTGGCGATGAGCTCCATGGCCCGCGGGAGGTCGGCGTCGAACGCATGCAGGCGACGGCCGCGCCGGTTACGCAGGTAGACCGCGGGGAGGACCCACCCCGCGACGCCCATGACCAGGGCCGGCATCCCCACACCAAACCTGACCAGGCCGAGCAAAGCCAGCCCCAGCGCCAGCGCGCCCTGGATGAGGCGGAACTCGTAAGCGCGCAGCTTCCAGTCGGCGCTGGCGAGGTCGGCGACGAGCCGGCGAGCGCGCGCACTGTCGATCCCGTCGCCTGACATGGCAGGTTCCAGACGCCTGCGGAGGCGCTCACGCATGTCGCTCAGGGCCCATGGAGCTGACCCGGGCGACGGGCTCGCCGCCGCGTCGAGGCTCATCGACTGCCGAGTGGTGAGGGCACCGTACGCCGCGAGCCCCACGCCGGCAGCGGCTGCGATCGCGATCGCTAGGACCAGGACTGCCACCAGGTCAGCCTGAGGTGAACTTCCAGCGGGAGTCGACGAGGCGGGGCCCAACACCTGTGGACGAAGTCAGCTTCGGGCATTGTGCGTCGGGTTGGGTCGGAACCTGTCCGTAATCGCGGAACGACTCGAGCTCGTACTTGAGGCCGGCGTTGTTGAGCAGCCAGTCGAGGTACTCGGAGTCGCAGGCGCTCACTATCACCGTGAGGCTGCTGGTCACGGACGGCCCGGACGACTGGGTGCCGACGGGGCCCACCCGGATCACGATGAGGTCTCTGAACACGGTGCGAATCACCACCACACCTGGGCTGGCGCCGAAGGCCGAGGTGTTGATGCTGGCGAGGATGCCGATCCGGTCACCGACCTGGACATATCCGGCGACACCCACCTCTTCGGACGTCGGGATGGTGACCGCAACGTAGCCCTGAGGGATGGGAAGGTAGGCAACGTCGGATGTGCTGAGCAGGTCGGGGCTGTTGGCGATCAGGTTCTGGGTGACAGGGGAGAGTGCGGGGATGTCCACGCGAGCGGCCTTGCCGGCCACCATGTTAATGTCCGTGAACGATTGCGGCGGCTGGGGGTTGACGACCCTGAGCATCAGGTCCCCGGCCTGGATCTTGGTGCGCGCCGTGATCGTGTTCCGCGCCACCACCACATTGACACCGGTGACGGTCTGCTGACCGAACAGGGGTAGGCTGGCGACGCCGGCCGCGGCCAGGAAAGCCAGGAGCGCCAGGATCGTCCCGCCCACAATGTAGATCCGGCCGCCCCTACGGCGGCGGCCTTCAGACCCGGCGATTGACATATGGGCGCCTCCTATGACGCGGGAATGAGTTCACGCTGGCTGCTGCGCGGAATCTATCAGTCTCACTCGATCAAAAGGGCTTCGGCGAGCGCGGTGTTGATCCCGGCATCCCCTCCGATGGTGGCTAGAAGGCTGGTGCCGTTGGCGAATTGGAATGTGCCGCAGCTGACGGCTCCGGCGATCGCGCTGGACGCGTTTGGTCCCCAAAAACATGCACCGGGCCAGCTTATAGTGCCCAGCAGCCAAGCAGTCGCGCCTCTACTGTCGACCTGGAAGCTGCCGGCGATGGCGGCAGGCGCCCAGATCAACAGGTTCCAGCAGGCGCGGTCGCCGACCGGGCACCAGCTCAGACCTCCTCGACAGCTGTTCGCGTCCAGCGGATCCGGCGGGGTCGCGCAGGGCGCCGCCAGCCAGGTCAGGCCGGGGGCGTTCGGAGCGTCGGCGGGCGAGTTGGGCGGGCACGGCTGTTGGGAGCAGGGGGTAGAGCCAAAAGCGCCGCCGCCCCCGCCGCCCCTATTGCAGTCGCCGGTGGTGAAGCTCGAGTTGCCCACGAACTCCAGGGTGATGTCCCTGCCGACCAGCTGTCCGCGACCGTTCACACAGATTCCTCCTCCCCCTGCCAACCCCGATCCGTTGAAGTAATAGAACCCGGGGTCGAACGCGGCCGTCCTGGGGGGAGGCAGGAGCGAGATGTCTAGGTACCCGTAGCAGCTGGGCTTGAAGTGATAGTAGCCGGCAGCATCTGCGACGGGCACGGTCGGCATGAGTCCGGTTCCAATCACCGTCCCGGCGACGTTGATCACGGGATAGACGCCACCCGGTGTGCAGGGCGCGCCGTTCGCCCCCGGGGGTTTCTCGAGGAGTGTTGCCGTCGCGCTGGGGTCCAGGTTGGGCTCGGGGGACAGCTGGCCCGCGGGGGGTGCCATCGCCGTCAGGGGACCCGCACCGGCGGCGCAGGGGTTGGGGTTGATCAGCCGGTCGGCAGGATCCAGGAACTCGGTCGCGGCGGTGGCACAGCGGGGAACGAAGGTTCCTGTCAGCTCGTAACCGTCGGCGCAGATGGCCCGCAGAGAACCGGTGCTGAGTCTGGAAGCGCAAATAGCGCCGGCGCGTGTCCACGCCTGACCGTCAGCGCTGACGGTCACGTTGCCGAAGTCGGAGAACGTCCCGGATGCGGCGTCGAATCGAGCGTGCGTGTAAAGCGCGCAGTTCCTGGCCGAGGTGATGAGGTTCCGGGACACGATGCTGCCCTGAATGTTCATCTGTGCATTGGCCTGGCAGTCGATCGAGCCCGCCGTCAGCGCCGCCACGGACGCCGCCGGTCCCTGACCCAATGCGCGCCGGGTCACGGCGGTGTTCTTCGTGCCCTCGACACCCCCGAAAGAGATTGGCAGGTTCAGGGTGAGGATGACCTCCACTTCCTGCTGGTCCGCTCGATACGGGTAGTTGATGGTGGCGGTGATCGGACCGGTGAAGGTGTCGGTCCCTTGGTACCCCGCGGCGCACGGGCCGGCCGCGAATGCCAGGACGCCGGTACGAGCGCGACGGCCGTTGAGGAAGTTGTCGGCCTCGGTTATGACGGTCTGAGCCTTGACCGCATCACAACCGATGCCGATCTTGAAGCTGGCGTCGAGGGCGGTAGCATCGGCCAGCTCCTGCAGCTGGTTCCTCTGCCACGCGACCGAGCCGGCCAGGAGCACGAGCGCGGTGGAACCGATGAGCGCCAGCAGGACGACGGCCACCAGCACCAGCGCCTGTCCCGACTGCCCGGCGCGATCGCGCCCCCACCCCTGCCCCTCCATTTGAGGGGGGAAGTCCCTCTGAGGGGGGATCTCCCCCCTCAGGGCGCCGGGCCTGGTCAAGCCAGCTCCCATCGCACCCCCCTGCCTCAGGGCGCCGGGCCTGGCAGAGCCAGCTCCCCGCGCACCCCCCTGCGCGAGGGGGGGAGGGCAATTGGCACCCCCAACCACACCTCGCATCAGAACTCGATCCTCTCGACAGCCTGCGAGTCAAACGTGATGAAGGCCGGCAGCCCGAGGAACGTGGCGAGCACCGGCCGCCAGCGGTACTTGAGGTCGACGACCACCCGCTGGTGGCCTTGGGTGCGGACGTTGGCGCCGAATGCGCCGGCACAGGTCGGGCAGCTCCACCGCGGGTTGGGGTTGCCGGGAGTGGAATCCAGCTCATAAATAAAGACGTAGACGGTGTTGGTGACCGCCGCGCCGGTCAGCGTGATGGTGCCCGGCTGGTTGGGGATCGCGTTCGGAACGAACGTCCCGTACGTAGGGGCCGTCGAGATGGCTGTGGAGTCCAGGTACACCACCTTCGCGCCCAGAACATCGAGCTGGTGTGCTCCCTGCACGACCGGCTGAAGCGTGCACGGCGTGAAGAGCTTGGTGCAGTCCGGCGGCAGGGTATTGGATCCGCTGTTGTAGACCAGGACGGCCTGGCGGGCGGTATCCCGCGCGGCGCCAGAAAGAAGGTCGTAAAGCAGCATCCCGCGGCCGAGATCGACAGCGCCGGCGATGAGCAAAAGCAGCAGCGGCGCGACCAGGGCGAACTCCACCAGCGCTTGTCCCCTCCCCCCTTGGGGGGGAGGGCCAGGGTGAGGGGTCGGAAGGATGGTCACCATGACGTCGTGGACCGGCTCGACCCCGGGATGGTGAACGCGCCGCCCAGCAGATTGAGGTCGTTGAACCCGAAGTAAACGTAGACGTCGACCTCGGATTGGTAGAACCGGCTTCCTACTCCCTGGCAGTTGATGCTGGTTCCGCAATAGATCGCGACCACGGCGCTGCCGCCTGCAGGCGCTGGGTAATCGACACCTTTGACGAACGGAGGTGCGTGGCCGACCACGACCGGGCACGTCACCGACGATGTCAAGGTCACAAGGTCGGCCGTGACCAGGCTGCAGATGGCGGCCACTCCGGGACCGTTGCCTGCAGCGGTTTTCCCCGCCGCGTATCGGGCGCCGTCCCTGGCCGCGTCAGAGGTGGCGACTGCTGCGGAGTAGGCTCTGCCCAATTCGATGCCACCGACAGCGAGCAGCATGAGGACGGGGATCGTGACTGCGAATTCGACCATGGACTGTCCGCGCCGGCTGCGCAAACTCGCCGTTGCGCCCCGGGTCATCGTGCGAATTTCACCAAATCAACGATCCGCCATGGCGAATCGGTCTCGTAAAGCCCCACGAACTGGGAGGCTTCGTTGTGAGTTCGCGGGAACCTCGAGTTGTTCCGTCGCGGTGTGGTGGCGTCATACCTCCAGGCCGATCTTGACTGCCAGTTGCCGCGCGAGCTCCACCGCTCCTCGAGACATGGCCGACTCGGGGTCGCGCTGCAGCACCAGGCCCCCCGCCAGCGTCGCCGCCTCGGGTTTCGAGCCGTCGTAGCCAATCGACAAGTTCACCTCACGCCCGAGTACGGATTCCACCGACGCACGGTCGAGTGGCGGATGGGGCACGCGCTGGTTCAGAACCAGGTCGATGCGCTGCTCGGGAACCCCCATCAGGTCGATGAAGACGCCCAGGGCGCGCCGGGCGTCGGTCAGAGCGGCCACCTCGGGCGGCACGACCAACACGAGCCTGCGGGCCCGTTCGATCACCATGAGCGCCCCTTCTGAGAGCGATGTTCCAACGTCGGTGACGACGACCCGGTAGACCGAACCGAGCTCAGTCAGCGTACGAGAAACCAACTCGCCGGTAAGAAGGTCGGCTTCCTCCGGCCGGAGCGCGCCCGGAAGGACGGACAGCCCGGAGCGGTGGTGGAGCACGGCGCCCCGGAGGGCGCTGCCAAAGCCGTCGCCCGACGCGTACGAGGCGGTGACCACCGAGCCGGTGGCGATCAGATCTGCATAGAGAACCGCGTGGCCGTACGGAACGGACAGGTCGAGGAGCACGACCTCGGCCGGCCGGTCGGCGGCGAGAGCCGCGCTGGTGTTGACGGCGAGCGTGGTGGCGCCGGCACCGCCCTTCACCGAACAAAACGCGACCACTTGCCCTGCCGGCCGACCCGCCGGCGCAGGCTGCGCGCCAAAAGCCTCCACCTCCTGCTCCCAAAGCTGATCGAGCGCTTTGGTGACCGGCTGGGCAGCAGCTCCTAACGACTGTTCGATTGCCTCCCGGTCGAGTGAAATGAACGCAGAATCGACCTCGGCCCGGATGGTGATTTTGAACCGCTCGCGTGCGGTCGCCGGCGGTAGGATGACCTGGTCGCCCGGAAGCTGCGTCCGGGTCAGGAGGATCTTGCCGCTCTTGTCAGCGATGGTCCGGTCGCAGCTTCCGGCGGCCAAGAAGATCACCGCATCGTGTGCATCCGGCTTCAGCAGCAACGTCTGGCCCGCTGAGATCGCAAGGTCGCTCATGCGCCTCGTCAGCGAGCGCAAAGGTCCAGTGCCGAGCTGCCAGAACACTGAGGACATCTCGAGCAGGTGGAGGCGCTGTTCGAGCACGGGGGCGGTCGGGCTGGCCACCGGGCCCCGGATTACGGGCAGCGGTTGAGTCGGGGGATCTTGGCCCAATCCTCGTTCTGAAGCGAGCTCGGGCCCGTCTGCCGGGCGGCCCGCCCGAGGGTCCGAGGCACTCAAGTCGCGGATAATGTACCGCGTCGGCGCACACCCACTTGAGACGTCCCAGCAACCCAGAACGAACTTGTGCCCGGGGCCCAGTCAGAGCGCAGGGCTTCATACTGCCCCCGTCTGAGCGATGAAGCTTTCCGAGCGTTTCAACAGGCGCTACCAGCAAACCGGAGGCGTTGGGGAGGCCGGCGCCCCCGAGGGTGGATCGCCGGTCCTGCCTCCGGAGGCTATCCCGGCAGCATCCGACGGGTCGGCGGCTGCGCGACCTACGCCCACGATTACGCTCGCCCCACCCGCGTCGCCCACGCCGTCGTCTGTCCAGCTGGCGCCCGACCTCGCGGCCGCCAAAGCCACAGTGCACGGGCTGCTGCTGGAGCGGCACGCCGCCGAGATCGACATCAACAACCGCGCCGGCATACGGCGAATCCTCGGCCAGCTTACTGCCGAGTACTTCCGCACCAAGCCACCCGCGAGGGTGGTGAGCGCCGCCGAGCGCGAAAAGCTAGTCGAGGTCTTGTTCGATGAGGTCGTCGGCCTGGGCCCGCTCGAATCGCTGCTCAGGGACCCCGAGGTCAGCGAGATCATGGTCAACCGGCCCGAGCAGATCTTCGTGGAGAGGCGGGGCAAGATCGAGCTCACGAATTTCGCCTTCGAAAGCGAGGACAGCCTGCGGCGCGTCATCGACCGCATCGTGTCGTCGATCGGTCGTCGGGTGGATGAGTCCGAACCCATGTGTGACGCGCGGCTCAAGGATGGTTCGCGGGTCAATGTGGTGATCCCGCCGGTCGCCATTTATGGACCCTGTCTGACGATCAGGAAGTTTGGTCGCGAGGTGCTGAGCCCAGACCAGCTGATCCGGACCGGCGGCGCGACTGAGGACATCATGCGCTACCTCGACGCGGCGGTGAAGACTCGGCTCAATGTGATCGTCTCCGGCGGTACCGGCTCTGGTAAGACGACGCTCCTGAACGTGCTGTCCGGCTTCATCCCCGCCACCGACCGCATCGTCACGTGCGAGGACGCCGCCGAGCTGCGACTGCGCCAGGTCCACGTGATCAGCCTTGAGTCGAAGCCCCAGACCGTCGAGGGCAAGGGCGCGATCGCCATCCGCGACCTCGTGCGCAACTGCCTGCGCATGCGTCCTGACCGGATTGTGGTCGGGGAATGCAGGGGACCGGAAGCCCTTGACATGCTGCAGGCGATGAACACCGGGCACGACGGCTCCATGAGCACCCTTCACGCGAACAACCCGCACGACGCCATCAACCGCCTGGAGACGCTGGTGCTGCTCGCCGGTACAGAGCTTCCGTCGCGCGCCATCCGCAGCCAGATCGCGTCCGCGGTCAACGTCATCGTTCAGACCGAACGGCTGCGAGGCGGCACGCGCAAGGTCGTGAGCGTCGCCGAGGTGACGGGAATCGAGGACGGCGAGATCGTGCTGCAGGAGCTGTTCGCCTTCAGGCAGATCGCAATGGTGGACGAGAATCGCGCCGTTGGTTATCACACGGCCACGGGGATCCCTTCGAAGTTCCTCCAACACTTCCGGTCCAACGGGGTGGAGCTCCCAGATTCCATGTTTGTCGCCATCGCGGAGCCCGCGGCGGACGAGCTCTATTAGGACGTCGGGATGAGCCGGGGGCGGCAGACCGACCGCGACCTCGATCGGGGAGTCCTTGATGCAGAGCTGCTGGCGGCTTTCGGCCACGAGCTCCTGAATCAGCTCAATGCGGTCGTGGGCGCGGCAGGGCTTCTGCACGCGACGACCACCTCCGCCGACGATCATGAGCTGGCGTCCATCGTCCTCAAAGGCTCAGAGCAGGTGGTCCGCTTGGTGGACGAGGTGCTGGACGCGGCAGTGATCCAGAGCGGCGGGTTCGAGCTCGCCCTTCACCCCTTTGATGTCAGGTCCAGCGTGGAAACGTGCTTGGGCCTGCTGGCCGAGCCGGCCGAAGCCAAGGACCTCGACTTATCGTTCCGTGCCGATCCTGACGTCCCCAGCATGATCATCGGTGACTCTCGCCGTGTAGAGCAGATTCTGCTCGCGCTGGTGCGTGGGGCGATCGAGCGCACCGACCGTGGTGGAGTGGGCGTGGAGTTGAGCTGCCAACCGGCTGGAGCGCGTGTGGCGCTGCGGTTCAAGGTTCGCGACACCGGCAAGCCGCTGCCGGCGCGGATTCTCCACAGTGGACCCGGTGGCGCCGGCCCTTCGCCGGCGCAGCTCGACGTGGGGGAGAGGCTGGCGATTCTCAGCCTGGCCACGAGCAAGCGACTCGTCGAGATGATGGACGGCGAGCTGCACATCGAACACGTCGGCACCGAGGCTGGCTCTGACACAGGTACCGAGTTCGACTTCACGATACTTGCCGAGGCTCTGCCGTCGCCATTGGTGAGCGCGGCACTCTCGCTGGACGGCATGAGGGTGCTCGTCATCACCGCCGACGCTGCCGAGCGCCGGGTCCTGGCCCTCCAGGCCGAACTTTGGGGAGCACCCGCGACCGCAGCTACAGCAGCCGAGGGCATTCAGCTGGTCCAGGCCGGGCATCCGTTCGACGTAGTTCTCGTCGAGCACCGGCGCCCCGTCATCGACGGCATCGCCATCTCCAACGAGCTCCGCACCTTGCGCGGATCACAGCAGCTCCCCATCGTGCTGATCGCCAAGGAGCCGTTGGGAGAGGAGGAAGCGAGCGCCGCCGACAGTGGCCTCGTGCAGGCGACGTTGACGAAGCCCGTCCCACATCGCAAGCTCCACGACGTCCTCGCCCAGGTCAGCGCCCATAAGCCTGCGGCGCCCACCACGCCGACGTGGTCTGTGCCTGGAGCCCTGAGGGTGCTCGTCGCCGAGGACAACGCTCTCAACCAAAGCACTCTCCGCAGGCTGGTGACCAAATTGGGCCATCAGGCGAATGTGGTCGCCAACGGGCGCGAGGCGGTGGCAGCTGTGGCACAGGACACGTACGACGCCGTGCTCATGGACATCCTGATGCCCGACATGGGCGGCATCGCGGCCGTGGAGGAGATCTGCCGCCGCTGGCCTCGCGGCGCGCGCCCGCGCCTGATCGCTCTGACCGCCCTCGCAGGGCCGGGTGACCGCGAGCGGTGCCTGCAGGCGGGCTTTGACGACTACATGAGCAAGCCCGTGCATCTCGATGAACTTGCAGAAGCGCTCAAGGCGGCGGCCGGCTGGCGGGTGACCCAGAGCTGAGGCGCCCTGTCCGGCTTCCCGGCCTCCCT
>WNFB01013642.1_pt1 | contig 10410 bp, 7 predicted proteins | sample 5400501 | NCBI WGS metagenome assembly WNFB01 (sample SAMN13153341, study PRJNA577476) | soil metagenome | isolation source: 200 cm saprolite under Douglas fir tree site 2 hole 1 | place: USA:California | collected 2015-04-18 | reverse complement strand
AAGGTCGGCAAGCGTCGGTTCAAGCTCGGCAATGTCGGCGATCTGACCCCCGATGAAGCCCGCAAGGCTGCGCGAACCGTGCTCTCCAAGGTACGGCTTGGCGGTGACCCTGCGCACGACCGCTCGGCTGCCCGTCGACAAATGACCGTTGCGGCGTTGGCCGAAGAGTTCATCAAGGACCACGCCGAAGCGAAGCGGAAGGCCTCGACGGCTGGGAATTATGCCCAGGTATTGCGCCGGATCGTGGTGCCGGAGATCGGCAGCCGAAAGGTGGACGCCGTGACCCGAGCGACCATTTCCCGGCTTCACTTGAAGCTGAAGGGCACACCGTACCACGCGAACAAAATGCTAGCGGTGGTCGGGTCCATGTACTCCTTCGCCGCGGCGAAGCAGATCGTGACCGAGGGCTTCAAGCCGGTCCACGGCATTGTCCGATTCCCCGAGTCCCACCGGGAGCGCTTTCTCACCACCGCGGAACTCGATCGGCTTGGTGCCGCGCTCCGCGAGGGTGAAACCACCGGGCTGCCCTGGCACGTTGATCCACGGAAACGGGGCGTCAAGCATGCGCCCAAAGAGGACAAGCGGCTCGCCAAGATCTCGCCGCATGCAGTGGCAGCAATCCGGCTCCTGCTGTTCACCGGCTGCCGCCTGGGTGAGATCCTGCGATTGCGCTGGCCGGAAGTGGATCTCGAGCGAGGCCTCCTGTTCCTCCCGGACAGCAAGACCGGTCGCAAGACCGTGGTGCTGAACGCGCCAGCTATGGCGATCCTCACCGACCTTCCTCGCCTCGGTGTTTACGTCATCGCCGGTGATGATGCCGGTGACGAGGATGAGAAGCCGCGCGCGGATCTAAAGCGGCCTTGGAAGGCAGTGCGCAAGCGGGCAAAACTCGATGGTGTGCGGCTGCACGATCTGCGACACACGCACGCGTCGTTCGGCGCTGCCGGCGGCCTCGGGCTGCCGATCATTGGCAAGCTTCTCGGTCACAAGCAGGCCGCCACGACCGCCCGTTATGCGCATCTTGACGTGGATCCCCTGCGCCGAGCTTCCGAGCACATCGGGGGCCGCATCGCTGCGGCCATGGGCGAGCTAGCGCCCGAGGCAAAGGCGACGGTGGTGCCCATCGACAAGGAGCGGCGAGCCGAGCGCCAGGCGCGGTAACGCCTGGTAGAGCCCAACCTTGCCCATGAATGAGCGCTTGAAGCCCGGAGAGGTCTGCCCTCCGAAGGCAGAGGTCACAGGTTCGAATCCTGTCGGGCGCGCCAATTTTTCAATGAGTTATCAAGAACAGTTCCCATCAGAGATCGATGCTAGCTAGCACATAGCTAGCAATTCGAACGGATCAGGAGGGCAGCGGACTGTTGTGCGGCAGGCTCGCGCTCGCACGCGCATACGGGGCGGCCCGCGCTCTCGACGACCGCTTGCAATGACATTCCTCACCCTTGCCGGCGTGCAGCATCGCCCTCTCACGGCGAAAACAGGGGTTCGAGTCCCCTAGGGAGCGCCACGACTGACATGCGCTTTTGATGTTGTTGGGCTTTTTCTTCTAAAAGTCCCACTGCCGAAAAAGTGGGACATTGAACGTTCGTTATTTGAGCTTCGCGATCGCAGCGTCCGCCAACTTGCTTTTGCGCGCAGCACGCGTGTACCGCTCGACCTCCTCAAGGCTTGTGTGGCCAGTAACAGCGGCAATCTCGTGCGCTGTCCAATGCCGCCGCCGTCGCTTTACGCAGGCTTGATCGCACTGATCGCGGAACCAATTACCAAAACCGGCCGGCGTGAATGGCCGGTTGAATGCCGTGACCAAGAAGCTCAGGTGTCCGGACAGGATCACGGCCGTTCTCAGCTAGTAGCCCGCGGTATTCCTCCTCAAGGGCATCAATCGAATAATCGGAAAACGGCTGCATTCGATATCCCGGCTTTAGTCGATCGAAGGCAGTTTTAACGAAAAAACGGCGTATCTCGGCACGGGCCTTGCGTGCAGCGCCACTCTGTTTACCCGCCGCGCTTTTCTCCGCTTCTAGCTGCTCCCCATAGAGGGGTGGCGTCCAGCCAGCCTGCCTCGCCGCCTCTTGCACCGCGCAATGGAGCGGCGATGGCGGGATGCCATATGGTAAGAATAAGTCGACGAGCGATGAGCTCATGTTTACAAATACCCTCGATCTCCGGGCCGTTCGCTCTCTTAGGTGCCGGCGAATGGTTAAGCGAGTATTAATGGAGCTCATAGCGCAGCACGCGAGGATGCGCGCTGATGCCCCTACGTTCTTACCTGGCCCATAGTGGCCTTCCACTTCTGCGCTCGGGTCGGGTCGCAGCGAGGCGGGCCGAAACGCGATCGGCAGGCCCAAACCATGCGGCCGTCTGCCACATGCGCATAGCGCGTCGTCACACGGGGACGTAGTGGCCGGGCTACCTGATAATTTGGTGGTGGGACACTCGTGGCAAAAACGCTAATGATCCCGTGGGAATGCTTGATGTCCCACTTTTTCGTAAGCCATTGAAATTTCGAAGTTGGTTAGGTCCCCTGGAAGCGCAAACGAATTCATGCTCTAATTCTATTCTGAATTTTCACTGGCCGCGGACATTCCAATCCCGCGGCTTTGCAGGTTGTGTTGAACCCAAATTCCGGTGGTTGGATTGGCATTGCGCCAGGCGCCGAGTGCTCGCCTGACCGTCCAGTCGGTAGCGCGCCTTTCCAGCTTCGACCGCACCTGATCGGCTCGCCACGTATCCTGAGCCAGTCTGTGCGCCCCCCCTGGGGTTTTTCGTAGGCTTCGGCTTCGAGTCGAACAGGGCCCACGCCGCCTTGACCCGGTCCGAGGCGGTGGTTCGCGAGGTTTGCAATTTGCTCGGCATCAGCGAGCCGACCCTCCTCAGACATCGCCTCGATGGGACGGGACTTAAACTCATTCGGCTTAGCGCGAGACGCATAGCTTACCCTCGCAGCGCGGTCGAGGAATAGCCGACGGAACGCGTGCAAAACGCTGAGTTCGACACTCCACACCGAGACCGGACCGGCCTAAAACAGTTGCCACCAGCAGGAGACAGCCCGCGGATCTGGAACAAGTGGCGCGGCCACGGCCTGTGGCGCCGTTGCGGCATTGCTGCCATTATGGGTATTCCGAGTCGCCTCGTGACCGAGGACCGAATCTTCAGAGGTTTTCGTGGTGGGGCACTCGTGGCAAAAAGCCTAAGGATTCAGTGAGAAAACTTGGTATTGTGTCGCTAGAGTAAGGCACTCGATTTTGCTCTGCTGTTTCGCTTCACCTGCTGTTAAGGACAAGGAGGCCTAAATGTCTGACGTGGCATTCTTGTACTATCTGTTGCACAGCGAAATCACAAACACGTCGTTATTCGACAAATATCGTTCTCTCCTCGCAGCTGAGGAGCGGCAAAGAATTGATTCACTAGTCTTTCAACGGCATCGAAGGGAAAGACTAATGGCACGTGCGATGTTGCGAAAAGCGCTTTCTGATTTAACTGGATTAAATCCATTGATTTGGCAATTCCGTACAAACATGTATGGACGGCCAGAGATTGAAGCACCAAGCGAGTATCGTAATCTCAAGTTCAGTGTATCACATGCGGGCGGGCTAATCGCCTGCTTATTAGGTTGGCACCGTGAGGTCGGTTTAGATATAGAGCCGATCCGAAGAATTGAGGGAATGCTGAACATTGCTGATCAGCATTTCGCGATTTCCGAAACCGACTCTCTCCGGACCTTACTTGGCGACCAGCGATGCAGACGATTTCTGGAATTGTGGACCCTAAAAGAATCATATCTGAAAGCGCGGGGCTCTGGCCTCTTGACCCCGCTGAGGGAGGTTGCATTCCTGATCAAGGAAAGTCCAAACGATCAGATCTCCGCGGCTTTTGGCGCTGGGGTAGCAGATGATCCGGCACGGTGGCAATTTAATCTTGAGCGACTTTATGACCATGTAATCGCGATCACGGTCGAGCAGCGATGTCGTTTACGCGCAAAGATACTTCGACGCAACGCTCTGAAGCTAATGAACTGCCCGTAGGTCGCTTGGATGTAACACAGTCCATTCCGGAGAAAATTTTTGACTTCGGTTGCGCTGGTACCATGCGAGCGCAAGCGCCCATCCGCGGGCTCCCTTCGCTGCTCAGAGGTTGCCACGGCGGTAGATCGGAAGTGTAGCTGACCCGCGGTTCAGCTCAAACACGGTCGTCGCCTCGGTGATCAGCGCGCCGAAAGCAACCCGCGCCGCCAGGGCAGGAGAGGAGTTGGTCAACCATCCCGGTCGGTCTTCGAGCTGAGACAATCGCTGGCCGTGGAAACGCAGACGTCAGTTGCTAACGGTCTCGCGCGGCGTGTCCGAAGCTTGCTGCGATAAGAACACTCGCCGTCGTCACGTCCTTGACGAAATGAGTCAAACCAGCCGTCCGGTGGTGGTTGGGCTAAACGGGCATGGGGAACCAGGTTAGCGCCGGGCAGGGCTAATCAGCCTCCGGCGGGCGGCTGCTTCGCAGTTTTCCTAGATTTACGCTTCTTCGCAAGCGCCTTAAGGCTTGTTTCGGCCAAGTTTATAGCCTCTTGAAGAGCTTTCTTTTGTTTCTGGAGCATTTTCTTAAGCTCCCTTTTATCCTTGGCGCTCAACTGGTCGAGGTCAATGTACCTGACAATGCCCATGGTCTGCCCCTTTCAACCGCATGCAGCATAACCTGCTGATTACGGGGGGAATGTTGCTCATATCGATAAGATAATCAAGTCGATTTTCTCGAATCGCAATCGACTGACAACAGGCATTTCGCAGCTTCTTGGACTTGCGCATGGGCCGGCACAGCCCGTAATCGCACATACCCCTTTGATGTCCTGCGTGATCGCACATCCCAACTTTATTCGCTCGACCCTTCCACTAAGCGGCCGAGCGGCGTCTGGGGGTTTGTGGCCGCTTTGGCCAAGATAGTCTTGTAATCCGCCATCAAATGCCGGACTCTACCCGGCTCGAACAAATTGTTCTTGTAGCTGCATGAGCCGATGATGTCGGACGATCTTTCTTTTAGCATCACCGTAAGCCAGGTGTGATCGATCGGCAGCACTGGCTGCCCTTCTCGGTAGACGTTTCCGAAGGATCGGACCGTAACATCGGGCAGCTTGAGTGGCCGGCGAAACGGGTTTTGGAGGACGAAAAATACCTGAATTAGCGATGCTGGATCCAGACCGTCTTCTTCCGCTAATCGGGCGGCAAGGATATCGAAGGGGAGTTCCTGCCTGGCGTGGGCCTCCAGGACCGAGTGGCGCACGCGACGGAGCGCTTCCTGAAACGATAGATCCGAATCCATTCGGGTGCGAATGAGCGTGGTGTTCTCCAAAGGCCCAATAACGCACCCCATCCTTTGTTGAGAGCGATTCGCCATCGCGGTGGCGATGCAAATGTCGTTGCGTCCGCTCCGAGCCAGCAGCATAGCCTTGAAACCTGCCAGCAACGTCATGAACAGCGTCCCGCCTTGGGCACGGCTAAGCGCGCTCAAGCGCGCGACCAAGTCATTCGGCAGATGAACTGGTTCGTGGGCAATGTGCAAGCGCAGCAATGCGCCTCCAAGTTCACGCTCCGCAGGAAAGATAGATGAGGCGTCGCGCAATTGCTCCTTCCAATAAGCCAACTGCCGAGCGGCTGAACCGGTAGTGCACCACCGGCGCTGCCAACGCGCCAGATCCGAAAACTGAAGCGCTGGCTCAGCCAACTGCGCTTCTCGGCCGGCCGTAAAAGCGAAATACAGCTTCGAGAGCTCCTCAAGGAAGACTCCGATCGACCAACCGTCCACAATGATATGATGCAGGATCAGAAGCAAAACGTGGTCATCAGCGCCGAGCCGCAAGAGGCGCGTCCGGAACAAAGGCGCACGCGCCATGTCGAATGCTGTCCAGGCTTCTTGCTCCGCTCTCAGCTCCGCCTTCTTCAGCAGCAGTGCCTTGGCACGGTCGTTTTCAATAGCTCTCTGGGGTGCAATATCTTCGACGACGAGCGATGAATCGATTTCGGGGAACGGCGCGATAATAGCGACGGGCCGGCCGTTCACCCAGGCAAATCCCGTGCGTAACGAGTCGTGCCGGCGTACGACCTCGGCCAAGCTCCGCTGGAGCGCGGGGACATTCAGCGGCCCCTGCAGCCGATAGGCGAAGGGCAGATTGAACTGGGGCAGTCCAGGGAGTTCACGCTCGATCCTCAGCACGTGCTCCTGCACAAAGGACACCGGCTGCGGGGCGTCTCCTTCCACGCGCGCGATCCGGAGCGCTCGCTCGTTCGACTGCGTCTCGCCCGCCTCGTGGATGCGCCGGGCCAGCGTCTCGACCGTGGGCGCTTCAAAGAGTGCGCTGATTGGCAACGAGACTCCGAAGGCATTCGCGACGCGAGCTAGCACCTGACCCGCCAAAAGCGAATGACCACCCAGGTCGAAGAAGTTGTCAAAGACATTGATGTCCTCGATTTTGAGCAAATCCACCCAGATGTCGGCCAGGACTTTCTCAGCGGAGTCGCGTGGCGCCACGAACTCGCTGCCCGCCAGCCTGGGCTCCGGGCGGATGGCCAGCAAGGCGGAACGATCAACCTTGCCATGGGCCGTCAGTGGCATTCGCTTGAGGAAAATGAAGCCCGCAGGGACCATGTAGCTTTGAACCCTGGTCTTGAGGAAAGCGCGAAGGTCATTGGCGTTCGGCTGCCGGCCGGCCGCAGCGACGATATGCGCGACCAGCCGCGCGTCGCTTCCGATGTCGTCCCGCGCCAGCACGATAGCGGTTTGAACATCTGGGTGCTTCATTAGAACGTGCTCGATCTCCTCGAGCTCGATTCTGTAGCCGCGGATCTTCACTTGATGGTCGATGCGGCCGAGACACTCAAGCGTCCCATCGGGGCGCCAGCGGGCCAGGTCCCCGGTCCTGTACAGGCGCGCCCCCCGACGGCTTGAGAACGGGTCACGAAGGAAGCTTCGCCGGGTCTGTTCCGGGTCGTTGAGGTAACCGCGGCCTACGCCGATGCCGCCGACACAAAGCTCCCCCGCTACCCCGATTGGCACCGGCTGCAAGTGAGGATCCAGCACATACAGGCGCGTATTGGCTATAGGGCGGCCTATCGGCACGGTGACGAGCGACACGGGCGGCGCTGTGAGGCTATGCGTTGCCACGTCGTCGGAACACTCCGACGAGCCGTAGGCGTTGATAAGGGGCACGTCTGGAAAGTGCCGGAACCAATCACGACAGAGATCCGGTGCGAGGGGTTCACCGGTGGAAATCAGCCAGCGAAGCCGGCTCAGTGCGCGAAAGGCGGGCTCTTTGGACGTCCGCTCAAGGATCCCGCTTAGAAGCGCCGGCACGATCTGCAGTATCGTCACGCCCTCGCGGGCTATCTCCTGCACGAGCAGCGCTGGGTCCCGCACTTCCTCGTCGGCACAGATGTGGACGCGCGCCACCGAGATAACGAAGCTTTGGGGCGCCGTCTGAGCGATCACGTCGGAGGCCGACAATTCTAGTTCGGAGATCTGGAAAAGGAGGTGATTTAACAGGCCCCTCTGCTCGATCATGGCGCCTTTCGGAACGCCGGTGGAGCCCGAGGTGTAAATTACGTAGGCCAAGCTCGAAGGTGTCGGCCGGACCAGAGTCGCGGGGTCCTGGGGCATGGCCCGAACCAGTTCCTCGAGGCTCAGAACCTGAGGGCGCTCCCGGGCCGGCATCCCAGATAGCGCCTCTTCCAGCGCCGCGGCGCAGCATTGCCCGGCAAGCACCAGCGGTGTGCGGCTGTATTGGACGATCTGGGCAAGCCTGGCCGCGGGTAGGGTCGGGTCCAGAGGGAGAAACGCCCCACCGGCTTGCTGTACGGCGATCATTGCCGCCAGTAAGTTGACGTCACGTTCGGCCACCAGAACGACGACCACATCAAGGCCCACGCCCTCATAGGCGAGCCGGTGAGCAATGGCCGAGCTCCGAAGCGCGAGTTCCCGGTAACTTAGCCGAGCCCGCCTGGCGGACACCGCCGTGACGTTCGTTGCGCGCTCGACCTGCTTGGTGAACCGTTCGGAGAAGGTGCCGAGGCGGCCGTAACCGGTCCGGGTGTGATCGCAATCGGGTAGGATCCGCCTGCGTTCCCACGTCGGCAGCACAGAGAGTCGAGATATTCGCTCCTCGGGATTAGCGACGATGGCCTCCAGCAGCGTCCGCAAATGCGTCGCCATTCGCCCAACTGTGGCAGCTTCAAAGAGATCGGTGCTGTACTCGAGCCAGCCACTCAGACGCTCGTCGGCGTCGGTGAGCTCGAGGGTCAGGTCGAACCGGGCGATTTCGGGGTCCACGTCCACAAAGTGCACGGAAAGTCCCCGAATCGCCGGGGCTCTCGGCGACGCGTTTTGCAGAATGAACATTACCTGAAACAAGGCGTTTCGATCCAAGCTACGTGGCACTTGGAGGACTTGCAGGATCTTCTCAATCGGCAGGTTCTGGTTTCGATAGGCATCTAACGTGACTTTCCGGACGCGCTGCAGGACCTCGCTAAACTTAGGATCGCCCGACAGGTCGGTCCGTAGCACGATCGTATTTGCGAACATTCCGATGAGGTGCTCGAGCTGGATCTGATTGCGGTTGGCGATCAGCGATCCGACCGCGACGTCGTCGTGCTCCGTGTACCGGTGCAGAAGGCACTGAAATGCCGCGAGCAGCGTCATGAACAGGGTGACCCCTTGGCCTCGGCTCAGGGATTTGATGCCGTCGGACAGGGCCCGCGAGAGCCTCAACGGATACCTGGCGCCGCGACCGGTCCACAATTCCGGCCGGAGCCGGTCCGTTCGCAGTGGTAGCTCGGTCAACCCTTCGAGCTGCGCACGCCAATAGCTCAGCTGCTCCTCGGCGGCCCGCGTACGCAGCCAGGCTCGCTGCCATTCAGCGAAATTCACGTACTGAATGGGAAGATCGGGCAGTCCGGAGGACGCCCCATTTACTCTGGCGGCATAGAGCACCTCGAGTTCTTTCCATAACAGCCGTTGCGACCATCCGTCCGTGATCAGGTGATGAACCTTGATCACCAGCGCATGGTCATCCTCGTCAAGCCGCAGCAGATGGGCTCGTAGCGGTGGCTCCCTCTCGATATCGAAAGGTTGCCGCAGCAATTCCCGTGCCTGCCGTCGAATCGCGGCCACTCTCCTGCTCTTGGCGCACCGTCCGAGGTTCAGGCGTTCGAGTCGCGGCAAAGCTGTTCCCACCGTTTGCACCGGCTCGCCTAGGCGTTCGAGGAAAGTCGATCTCAGCACCTCGTGGCGCTCGCAGATCATCGCGATGCTCGCCTCCAAGGCGTCGAGATCAAGCGGCCCGGACAGACGCGCCACTTCGACTATGTGGTAACTGTACCTGGTCGGATCGAGGCTGCTCAGGACGTAGATTCTTTGTTGTTGGAATGACAGGCGGACGTCGCGGGCATCAGCCGGCGTGCAGCCCACGCTCAGTAATACGGCAGCGGGATTTTCCGATGATTCGAGACGGGCTGCGAGGACCGCAATGGTCGGCGCATCGAAGATATCCTTGAATGAGAGATCGACGCCAAAGCGCTCCCGCAGACGCGAAAGCATCTGTGTCACCGTGAGGGAATCCGCGCCGAGCGCGAAGACGTCCTGGTCAACACCGATCTGATTCAGCTCCAGGAGGTCCGCCCAGATCTTGGCCAGTTGCCACTCCAAGTCCGAACGGGGCGGAACCGTTTTGCCGCCGTGTTCCAATCGCGACCCTGGCAGCATTATTGATAGCGCGGCGGTGAGTTCGCCGCGTTTAGTCTTTCCCCCGGAGCTTTTCGGGATCTCCGCTACAATCCGGATCAGGTTAGGGACCTTGAACCCGGCTAGGCGTTCGCGGGCGAATTTGCGGAGCTTCTGTGCGGTGACCTTTGCGTCTGGTCGCAATACGACAGCAGCGGCAACGTCCTCGCCAAGTCGTCCATGGGAGATAGAGAAAGCGGCGGCTTCGAGCACGTCGGGATGGCAAAGCAACACCTCTTCGACTTCAGCGGGCGCGACCTGTTGCCCTCCCCGGTTGATGACGTCCTTGATTCGGCCAACAATGAACAGATATCCATCACGGTCCAGGTACCCAAGGTCGCCGGTTCGGAACCAGCCGTCCCGAAATGCGGATTCCGTAGCGGCCATATCATTGTCATATCCCCTCGTGATCGTGGGGCCTCGTAGCACGATCTCTCCACGTTCGCCGGCTGCTAGCCGTCGGCCCTCGCTGTCCATGATTTCGATCTCGGCCCCGGCGGGCTGGCCGACCGAACCAAGCTTGCGTCGTCCCAGAGGATTTGCAGCAATCTGGGAGGCGGCTTCTGTCATTCCGTAGGTCTCGATCACAGGGACGCCAAACAGGGATTCCAGCTTCCCGAGCACGTCCGCAGGCAGAGGAGCAGACGCCGAACG
>WNFB01006598.1_pt1 | contig 10410 bp, 5 predicted proteins | sample 5400501 | NCBI WGS metagenome assembly WNFB01 (sample SAMN13153341, study PRJNA577476) | soil metagenome | isolation source: 200 cm saprolite under Douglas fir tree site 2 hole 1 | place: USA:California | collected 2015-04-18 | reverse complement strand
ATTGTGAGGATAAGTATTCTTTGCCGCGGATTACGGCAGAGCATCTGGCGCGACGCATCCAAGCCATTTAAATTTGGCATTCCGACGTCGAGAATCACCAAATCAGGCTTCAATTGCTTTTCCATTTCGACGGCTTGCCGTCCGTCTGTAGCTTCGCCACACACCTGCCACGCGGGATGGGACTCCAGCAGCACTCGGATACCATGGCGTACAACCTCATGATCATCGGCGATCAGGATGCGAAGTGTTGGCATAATGCTCTCCTCTCAGCAAGACGTCCCGGGCAATCGCACGAAAACCTGCCCGACCTCTTCCGACTTTTTGAGACTCCATGGTTCGTGGGAACTTTGGCGATGAATGGCTTCAGAAACTCGCAACGCAAGACAATCATCCACAACGAGAACGGTTACCAGCACACCACACCGCTTTCTGTTAGTCAGAAAAACTTACTCTGGAGGACATGCTGGCGCAATTAGGCTGTTTCTGACACGGGGCGGTGAAAAAGCCTCATCCAGCTAGTAGGGTGAATATCCTAATGGGAATTAGGAAAACTGCTCGCTTATGGCCTTAGCATTGGCATTTACGGGCGGACAAGGCCTAGGCGAATCGCGTATCTGACAAGTCCGGCCGTTTCGTGAACATTGAGTTTTTTCATGAGACGAGAGCGGTGGGCAGAGGCGGTTTTCACGCTGATTCCGAGTTGAGACGCGACTTCCTTTGTGGAATTGCCCTCGGCAACAAGTTGCAGCACTTGCCTTTCCCGCGAACTGAGACTGGCAGAAACTGGCTGGAGTCCGCTCCGATATGCTTGTATGACGGCTTGTGACACCTCAGGGCTAAAGTAAGTCATGCCTTGAGCCACCTGGCGAATAGCCTCGATCAATTCCTTGGCGGCTTTGTTTTTTAGAACGTAGCCGGCAACACCAGCTTGCAGGGCCTCCAGAGCGTACTGGTCTTCCTTGTACATGGTCAGGATGATTGTTCTGGTCTTGGGGGAGATGCGCGTGATTTCACGAGATGCTTCCACGCCGTTCAGCAGCGGCATGGAGAGATCCAACACGGCGACCTGCGGCTTGAATTGTTTTGCCAGCCGGACAGCTTCCTGCCCGTCGGCTGCCTGGCCAATGACTTGAAAGCCTTCGCGTTCCAGCAATGCCCGAATGCCTTCTCGCACTAACTCGTGATCATCCGCAAGTAGGATTCGCACCGGCATTTAATTTGCCAAGGGCAGATGGATCATCAACTCGAAGCAACACAGACCCATCTCCAGCCCGGTTGTCTGATGGAGTTGGAGCCCCATCATGGTGAGCCTGTAGGGAACTTGGAAGGATCTTTATTATTTATGGAGTAAGCTTCCCGCCCTTTCACCATGCTCGGTTTGGGCTACGGTTCTCGCGGGTATGTCGCGCAAGATCATAGCATAGACTTGGAAGACACTTTCCGCCGAAGCAACGGGACGTAGCGCACGTTGCGCGAACGTGAACAGCGCCTTCAGAGACTAGCTCTTCGAGAGTACAACCCTCGCATTTGCAACGCTCATGCGGGATTAAAAATGGGAATGGCATCATTGGTGACAGAAGACTATGATCAGTTCTCGGGCCCTGTGGAGTCCCATACTCTTGCATTGTGCGTGGCCAGTCCTTCTATTAGTGACTTTCGCTTTTCTCCAACAACCCGCAGTGGCGCAACCATCAAGTGGTGAGCCGCTCTCGACCCCTGTTCTGCTGAGTGTAGAAAAGGTAGTAGCGAACCTCGTCCGGATGAATTCACAGCGTGCTCAGGCGCTGCGCTCTTATCAGGGTCTCCGAACTTACAGGGTTGAATATCGAGGCTTTCCCAGCAGCCGAAGCGCAGAGATGGTGGTCGCGATAACCTACCACGCGCCGGGCACAAAAGAATTCACTATTGAATCTGCCACTGGTTCGAAGCTGATCATCGAGAAAGTGTTCAAGAAAGCCTTGCAGAGCGAAAAGGAAGCATTGGAAACGGAGAACCAGGAGCGAACCGCACTCAATAACGATAACTATATTTTCCGTATGGTGGGGTACGAAGCGCTGTCCGGCAATGCAAGGTATGTGCTGGCCGTGGAACCGAGAACGAACAGCAAGTTCCTCTATCGCGGCACAATCTGGGTGGACGCCGCGGATTTTGCAGTGACACGAATTGAGGCGCAGCCCGCGAAAAACCCTTCATTTTGGATCAAGAATACTGAAATCGAGCAGATTTATTCCAAGGTCAATAATTTCTGGCTACCCGCTCACAATCACAGCGTTACCGCCATCCGACTGGGAGGCCACGCCGATTTCACCATTGACTACGGGAGTTACCAAATCACCGACGCGGCCCAACTGAATGATTCCAGCAACGACCGGGTGAAATCTCAGAGGTGAAGTACTCTGCTATTGTGGGAGCGCAGGGATTCAACAGAAGCAGTAGCACTAAATCACGAGACCTTCAGTTGAATCGGGTGATCTTCCACAGGGCACGTCCGCACGCAACCAAAAGAACCAGCATCGTAGCGGAAAGCGCAGCAATAGCGGTCCAATTTAGCGTCATCTCAGGAATGCGCGCCTCAACCGCCAGAGCAATGAAGATTGATGTAGCCACCGTGACGATTACCCAGTCCCGCCAGCTACGTTGGTGACGAACATCTCCCACGCCATCGGCGTCTCGGCCGGCTATGCCTGCTTGCAAGTACTTCTGATCGACGGCGTAGCGTTCGCCCTCCCGTGTGGCGGCTTCCTGCCAGCGCACATGTTCTCCCGAGTTGACCGAGGACAGCGCGATTGCTGCGGCGCCTCCCACCATTGCGAGTGATCCCACTACGACGTGCGCGTACAGTGACGAGTTTCGTCCTCGCAACTCACCAAATACCAGAATGCCCCAGAGCAAACCCCACAACTGGTTGGTATTGGACAAAGGAATGCCTCGACTGATTCCCACGTATTTCGCGGCGTATTGTTGAAAGATGTCTCCGACGACCCATACGAAACCGCCCACCATGAGCCAGAACAACACATTCTTTGCACTAACGAGTTCCTGCCAAAGAGGCGACGGCCCACCGCTGTAGCTGAGGGCCAGCGCAAGCATCATACCCAGTTCGCCAATGGTGAAGAACGCGACAAATGAAAGCGGGTTCATGCCGGTAAGGTAGGCTTTGCGATAAGGGATATACATTGTTCCCCACAAGATTCCTGCGCCCACCGCAGCCAGAATTCCGTGCGCCCAATTTGGCGCAGAAAGTTGGGTAGCCGAGGTCAGCGCGAGTAGGATCGCGCCACCAAACATCAGAACAGCGCCGCCGATTACGCCGAACCAACGGAGCCTGCCTGCGCCCCGCAACTCATTGAAGAAGACAAATCCCCAAATGATGCCAATCAGGCTATTCGTGTTCCAGAAAGGAAAAGCTATGCTCAATCCGATGTCTCGGATGGCAAATATAGTCATGGTGTTGGCGACCGCCCACAGACAGCCGGCGAGAACTCCCCAAACCACCAGGTGGGGCGCGTGTCGCATGTCGGTATACATCTGCTCCGTACCACGAACCAACGCCGGTACGCTCCATCTCGCGAGGAAGACGCCCATCACCATCAGTAACGACACAACCACGGGAGAGACTCCAACTTTCACCAGCTTCGTTGGTGCTTCTGCAGCCCCGAGCCACGCTCCTGCACTGAAGCCGCAGAGAATACCGAGAATCTGGAGTCTGCGGAAACGCGCCGCTTCGGTGGACGAGGAAAGTGTCTCCATAGTCGCGAGGGGACCGCTTCCGGTTAGCTGATCCAACGGAGCACCACCAGTCCTGCCAGCAAGACCACAAGCGGAATCCAAAATTGAATGTCCCCAAAGATGACGATCCACCAGTTCGCAGGGCGGCTTCTTGAAGTCTCTAGGCGCATTATTTCTCGGTCCAAAACTTGCAGGTTTAAAACTTGCAGGTTTGGCAATGCTGGTAGAAGTTAGACGAGATCGGGCCTAAAAGCAAAGACTCTCGCCGCCTAACTCATAGCCCGAGCTTGTCTCTTGACTAACCCGACGACTGCGATATAATCGCGCCTCTTCCCCGTAGCCTTCTTCGTCGGGCCCCTGTCTGTAATTGTTTACTGTCTTGGATTCAAAGCACTGCTGGTCTATTCCAGCCAGTGCACCTTCCCCGAAAGGGGATTGTTCTCTCAAAAGAAAGCGATCTTCACGTAATGACCGACCTAGTTCTGTTCCCCGGTAGCGATCTCCACGTTGCGCTGCACGGCGCCCCAAACTTGTCTCTTCGCGTTGCGACGAGGGATCTGGACAACGGCAAAATGAAGTACAACCTGACCGATGTGACAACCGGTTGTACCTTCGATCTGCTTGCTCCCTACAACCCTGTCGGGAATCGGTTGGAGCATTTTGCGAACATTAGTCCTACAACCGGCATCGTCACTCCCATCGGGGTCGGTATCAATTTCGTTCAAGTGAGATTCGGGAGCCTCTACATTCTTGCCCGGATTCAAGTGCATGACACGATTCTGGACTGGTGGTTCGGGAATGCATCCATCACAACCGCCAAGGACGCCAACTTTGCCCATTCGCAGCCGTCGATCTATGCAGTGTTCAGCGACGATCCGAGCAAGACCGACCTCGTCGGTGACATCACTGGTCATGGCTACGTTCCTCTGACGTCGAGCGATCCAGCTTTTTTCACGGTAAACCCCGACGGGCGGCTCCAGGGGCTGCAAGAGGGCACAGACAAAACGCTTTCCGGAACCTTTCTCGGAAAAACGAAGACCCTCAAGGTAAAGATCGTTGACTACGGCAAGCCGAGGATGTCGTTACAGTATGTGCAAATTCCGGATGTGAACCATCTCGACACGATGCATAACGTGCTGTTTATTGCTGAAGGATTTCGCGATCGGCAGGACGATCGCGATAAGTTCGACAAGATTGTGACCAAGGTGATTGACGAGATGTTGACGAAACCCAGGCACGCTCCCTACAACCTGCTGCAAGGAAGCTTCAATATCTGGAAAGCGTACGAACCGTCGGCGCAGCACTGTGTTACCTGCGGGTTCCGAGTGAATGATGTCGAGGTGGGCGGAATCTTCAGTACAACTCTGCCGAAGGGATCTCCTATTCCGTATCCCTACTCGGTTTCTAACGACAAGAATATTTACACGGTAGAGGAATTGGTGCGCATTGTCGGTCTTCCACTGAGAGGCGAGTCCCGCTCGACTGCCGATCTAAAAACTCTGTGGGGTTCTCAGACGCTGCAACGATTCGACGCCGCGACCTCAACCTGGGTGAACAATTTTGATCCGGCGAGGGTGGATGACGACCTCGTCTCTGCCTGGAAGGCCCAGACTTCGGAAGGAATCCTGGAGGCGAGGGATACCTTCTTCGGCTTATATTTGGGCGCCCGGCCCGGGGATCGCGATTCCAATGTCAGCAATCCAGTAGTCCTGCCTCCGGCGCATGACACTCCCGGCGATGCCAACCTTGCTCCGTTTATCCATCGAATGTACGAGTGGTTCGACATCGAGGCGGTAAGGACCCTGGTGCCAGATCCGCGACGGCACCCGCCGCAGTTGCAGGCCGGGAACGCGGAGAATTTCGGGAATTCGATCCTGAGCTACATTAACAATCTCAAGAGCCCGTTCTCGCCTAATCCAAACGTCGGCCAGCAGTGGATGCCAGATACGACCGGAACAGTTTTCAAGCGCAGCCGCGGGTTGGTTGCTTTGATCACCAACGACGACTTGATTGGAGGAACAAACTTCAACGCGCTCACGATAACGGCAAACACGCTCAACAAGAACTCAAGTTTGGCGTTCCAGTTTGCAGGAAGCGGCACCGAAAAGATCATGCGGCGAACTCCTCCCGATTCCATTGACGATGACATCGACGACATTATCAACACGGTGGCACACGAATTCGGGCACTCTTTCCACCTGGACGACGAATATGAAGATTTCCCCGGTGACCATTCAGACAGCTTGGGAGACTACGATAATCAATGCGTTCTCAGCCAAGTCAACCTCGACGCCACCTTCCAATCGGACCGCAAGATTGATCCGGATAAAGTGAAATGGTTCGATCTTCTGCGGATGGAAGTGTCAGACACCCTGATTCAGGACTCACTTGAGGTGGGGGGCCGCTTGCAGGTCAAGATTGACGGGCGATTTATTCCCCGCTGGGTGGAGGCGAAGGCACAGAACAAGAAAGCCTACTTGCGCAAAATCGAAATCGCTTCAAATGGGCGGCAACTGCCGTTTGCCGTCGGCGACTCACACTACCTGGTAGGACTCGATATCGAAGACGTCTTTCCCGGGGAGGGCACAATTTTTCTAGGGGGCGGAGAGTTGCCGCCATCTCCGATCCCAGTCTTTCCGGCAGGTTCTGTGGTGTTCCTGCCGAAAAGGGATGCTTCGGACAATCTGGTTTTCGTCGTGGAAAAGAAGGTCATCGATGCGCTCAAATCGAGCCATCTGCCGCTCAATAAAGATACAGACACCCAACATGTCAACAAGGACGCCGATGACCCCGTAGACGTCCCGAATTTCAAGCCTCCCTGCAAGTCGTACAAACTCGTAGGCATTTATGAAGGGGCTGGCAGATGGACCGGAATGGTGTATCGCCCGGCAGGCCTCTGCAAGATGCGGAAAAGCACTGACGCAGGACAGGGAGACGGCGAGTTTTGTCACGTGTGCAAATATCTGATCGTGAACCGTGTGGACCCGGGCAATCACGCGCTCATGGACAAGAAGTACTACCCGACGGCGAAGAAGAATGGCTGACACCGATACATTCGGGACGATCCTGGCGGAAATCGGCAAAGGGTTGCTGCCGCTGAGAGAAGCAGTTTCCTCGCCCGACAGCTTCATTTTTTTCATGCAGAAGCTGGGCTGGGATGCCAACGCAATTCCTCAGCCGCTCCAGGACCTGGGAACCGGCGTCGATCAACTGTTTTCCCAATTGCAGAAGATTTTGGGCAATGGCCTGTCTTTCGATGGCTCCATCAGCCTCGAATCAGGCTCTGCTTCGGCCACCATCAACCCGAACGACATCATGGCAGTCGCGCACGCCGTGGGACAGGTCATTGACGGAATTCATGCCCTGGCTGCTCCTCCTGACGCCGCTTTCCCGCCCTCCTTGATCGCAGACAACTTCAAAAACAAGTTCCCCAAACAGCTGATTGATTTTCTTGTCATCAACTACCTGACAAAGTATCAGTCTTCCTGGGCGTTCGCATTTCGCGCGCTGGGAGTTGTTAAGACGCGATACACGGCCCCGGCTGGCAACCGGCTCCCTTATGTGGATTATTCGCTGGACTTCTCGGATTTGCCCAAAGTCTTCGAAAATCCTGGCTCGGTCTTGCAGAACGCATTCGCCTGGGGGGCGGACGACTTTGATTTTCCCGCCTTCGCTTCGCAAATGGACAACCTTCTTTGGCACCTTGGGGTAGATACCTCCGTTGCCGAGATTCCGAGGCAGGTGGCTTCCGCCCTCGAAGGCAACGTGACTATCGAGGGCAATCCAGTACGAAAAACTTTAAAGGCGGTCATCTTCGAGCGGGCGCGCAGCGCGGGAAGGATGAGTGCCGACGTCCGCCTCCTCTACTTGCCTCCGGACGTGGGCAAGAAGCCCGGGTTCGCGATCATGCCGGCATTCAATGGCGTCCTGGATTTCGCCATGCAGCTCAGTCCCGATCTCACTGTCAGAATCAGCAGCGATATGGATCTGGAGGGCGGTGTTGGCCTGTTGGTCAGGCCCGACGCCGGCATTGAGATGGTTCTGGGTTTTAATAGCGGGGGACCCTCTCACGCAACAGGCTCACTCAAAGTTGAGATCGAGCGTTCGCAGGTTGACAACACTCCGATCCTGCTGCTGGGTTCCCCGGATTCGACCCGCTTACAGTACCGCAAACTCGGTGGCTTAGCCGGCATCCGGCTCGATGCGAACCAATCGCCTGACGTCTTTGCAGAAGCCGACTTGAAGGGGCTTGAGTTCGTTTTCAAGCCGTCTGAAGCCGATGGGTTCATCCAAAAAGTCTTGCCTGGCAGTTCTACCTTGGGTTTCGACCTGACGGCGGGGATCTCCCACAAACAGGGATTCTATTTTCGCGGCACCTCGCACCTGGAAATTTCAGTTCCCGCTCACATCCAGATTGGCCCCATTGACGTGCAATCGCTAACGATTGCGGCCAATCCCAAGGATGGAGCCATTCCAATCGACTTGGGCCTGACATTCACGGCGAACCTCGGACCTCTGGCCGCCACGGTGCAAAACATCGGGCTCACGGCGACGTTCTCGTTTCCCGATCGAGGCGGAAACCTCGGGCCGCTGGACCTATCGCTCGGCTTCAAGCCTCCGACCGGTGTCGGGCTTGAGGTTGATGCCGGGGTTGTGAAGGGCGGAGGTTTTCTCTTCATCGACACGGCGCGTGGCGAGTATGCCGGCGCTCTGGAACTGGTGTTCGCGGACTTCCTGTCGCTGCATGCGATCGGGTTGATTACCACCAAGATGCCGGATGGGACCAGCGGTTTCTCGCTGCTCATCATTATTACGGCCGATTTCGGCGCCGGGATTCAGTTGGGCTTCGGATTCACGCTGCTTGCCGTAGGAGGTCTGCTCGGACTCAACCGCGCCATGCTGTTCCAGCCGCTCCTGGACGGTATCCGCACGGATGCGATTGAAAGCATCATGTTCCCGCATGATGTTGTCGTCAATGCCACACGCATTTTGAGCGATCTGCGCGCCATCTTCCCGCCTCAGCAGGGAATTTTTCTGATCGGCCCAATGGCCAAGCTGGGTTGGGGCGAGCCCACGCTCATCAGTCTGGCGCTGGGAATCATCATTGAGATCCCGCCGGGCGATGTCGCTATCCTGGGAGTTCTCAAGCTGGCTCTTCCAGCGGACGACATCGCTGTCCTTGTGCTCCAGGTGAATTTCGCGGGCGTGCTGGAATTCGACAAACAGAGGTTCTATTTCTTCGCTTCCCTGTTCGACTCACACATCCTGTTTATCACGATCGAAGGTGAGATGGGCGTGCTCATGGCGTTTGGGCCGGATGCGAACTTCGTCGTTTCCATCGGCGGGTTCCATCCCCAATTCAATCCGCCTCCATTGCCGTTTCCCATTCCGCACCGGATCGAAGTGGACATTATCAACGAGTCGTACGCGCGAATTCGCTGCGATGGCTATTTTGCTGTAACCACCAACACCGTCCAGTTCGGCTCGCATTCCGAGTACTTCTTCGGCTTCGACGCGCTCAGCGTTCAGGGGCACTCCGGATTCGATGCCCTGATCCAGTTCTCGCCTTTCCATTTCACGGTTGAAATCTCCACGTCGTTCTCGGTAAGTGTATTTGGCCTAGGAGTATACGGGATTGATATTGATCTGATGCTTGAAGGACCGACACCGTGGCATGCTCACGGAACCGCGTCGCTTTCGTTCTTCTTCTTTTCGGTCGATATCGGGATCGACTTCACCTGGGGCGACAGCCGCAACACCATGCTTCCGCCGGTTGCGGTCATGCCGATCGCTTCCGGAGAGTTTCAAAAGACCAGCAACTGGCGCGCCATACTGCCGGCCGGATCGAACCTGCTGGTCTCGCTGCGAAAGCTGGACGAAACCGAATCCGCAATGGTGCTTCACCCCGTGGGCACGCTCCAGGTCAGCCAGCGCGCCGTGCCCCTTGATTTGACACTGGACAAATTTGGCAACCAGCAACCCAACGACGCTAACCGCTTCGCGGTGGATGTTACGGCGGGTGGGCTATCCAAGATCCAGACACTGCAGGAGCAGTTTGCACCCGCCCAGTTCAAGAACATGGACAATGCATCAAAGCTCTCGCAGCCCGCCTACGTCCCCATGGATAGTGGGATTGCACTCTCGGCGAGTGGGCATGTCTATGCGTCGGGAACGGCGATTACTCGTAACGTTCGCTACGAACTGACCGTTATTGATACGAAGTTCCGCCGCAGCTTCCGGAAATTTTTCAGCTACACCGGGTCGCTCTTTTTCCACTTCCTGGCCGGTTCCAGTGTCACGCGATCTGCGTTTTCCGCATACCGCAAGAACCAGATGCAGCCCTATACCGAGAAGGTGAAGGTCGGCCCCGAAACCTTTACGGTAGCGTCGCAAGCGGACAACACAATGTATTCACCGGCTGCGGCGGGGTTCACGAGCCAAGCGGCAGCGCACGACTATCTGGCGCGAGAGGTCGCGAAGAATCCGTCGTTGGCGGGAACTTTGCACGTACTTCCCCAGTTCGAGGTGACCGGATGAAGACGATCGCAACCTATTCGTTTCTTCCGTGGCTGCGGCAAGGCGTCGCCAACACGATCGCCTCGGCCGACGGCGATGCCGGGGTGAAGACCAGGGCCGCCATCAATGTGACGCTGCAGCTCTCCGGAGACCCCGTGGGTGGCG
>WNFB01006597.1_pt1 | contig 10410 bp, 9 predicted proteins | sample 5400501 | NCBI WGS metagenome assembly WNFB01 (sample SAMN13153341, study PRJNA577476) | soil metagenome | isolation source: 200 cm saprolite under Douglas fir tree site 2 hole 1 | place: USA:California | collected 2015-04-18 | reverse complement strand
AGCTCAAGCGCGTGCTGCGGCCCGAGGACGGTGGCCTTGCGCTCGGCTCGTTCGGGGAAGATGCGAGCTGGATTCCGCGACTGCTGCTGCGCTGCTGGCTGCGTCCTACAAAGTGAGCGAGCCCTTCAGGCGCCGCAAGGTGCAATGCGCGAGCGCAAGCGGCCTGCACCGCATCGCCTATCTCGAGTGGGGCGAGCCGGGCGGCGCGAAAGTCCTCGTCTGCGTTCACGGGCTCACGCGCTGTGCGCGCGATTTCGATCGCTTCGCCGCGGAGATGGTCCGCCACGGCTACCGCGTGGTCTGTCCCGACGTCGCCGGCCGCGGCGACTCCGACTGGCTCCGGAACCCCGCGGAGTACGTGGTGCCGACCTACGCGAACGACATGGTGACGCTGATCGCGCGGCTGGACGTGGAATCGGTGCACTGGGTCGGCACCTCTCTCGGAGGCTTGATCGGGATGGCCCTCGCGGCGATGCCCGAGTCGCCGATCGGGCGGCTGGTGCTGAACGACGTCGGGCCGGTGCTGACGGGGGCGTCGCTCGATCGCATCGGCTCCTACGTCGGCAAATGGCCGGCGCTTCCGACGATCGAGGCGGCGGAGCAGTACGTGCGCTCGATCAGCGCGTCCTTCGGGCCGCACACCGACGCGGAGTGGCGTTTTCTCACCGAGCACGTCGTGCGAAAGAATCCGGACGGGTCGCTGCGCATGCACTACGACCCGGCGCTCGCGGTGCCGTTCAACGCCGAGCTGCCGCACAAGGACGCCGAGCTGTGGAGCTTCTACGACGCGATCCGCTGTCCGACGCTGGTCCTGCGCGGCGAGCACTCGGATATGCTCGCGCGCGACACGGCTGCGAAGATGGCGATGCGCGGCCCGCGCGCGAAAGTGGTGGAGATCGCGGGCGTCGGCCACGCGCCGACCTTGCTGCACGACGACCAGATCAGGATCGTAAGGGAGTTTCTGCTGGAGGGCGGCTAGGCTCGGCGGCGCTAACCGCTATCGACCGAAACGCTCGCCCGTCCCGCCGGATCCTGGCGATAGAAAAGCGCGAGCTGCCCGTACAGCTCGGGCCAGTCGCGAGCGAGCACCGCGGATTCGGTGAAGAAGGCCTCGCTCATGACGGCGAAGAATTCGGCCGGGTGTTCGGAGGCGTAGTCGTCGATGAAGGTCGGCCGGCCGGCGTCGACTTCGCTGCAAAAACGCTCGTAGGCTTTTTCGAGTGTCTTGCGCCACTTCGCGGGGTCCATCCCGGCGCGCGCGGCCGGAAAATTCTCGTCGCCCCCTCCCTCCATGTGGATCTTGTGCGCGAACTCGTGGATGACGACGTTGTAGCCGCGCTCGGCGAGGCCCACGTCTTCCCAGGAGAGGATCACCGGCCCGCCCGGCCAAGCCTCGCCCGCAAGCCCCTCGTCGAAGGTGTGGACGATGCCGTCCTCGTCCGTTTCTTCCTTGCGCACGCGGAATTCTCCGGGATAGACGATGACGCCGACCCAGCCGTGGTAGGTGTCGAGGCCGAGGTTGAGAATCGGCAGGCAGGCCTGCGCGGCGATCGACAGGCGCACGTCGTCGGTGAGCTTGAGGCCGTTCGCGCCGTGCATTTCCTTTTCCGAGAGGAACAGGACGACGAGCTGCTTGAGCCGCTTCGTTTCCTCTTCCGACAGGCCGCGCAGGAAGGAAAGCTTCGATGCGACCCGCGCCCACAGTGCCTCGTCGATGCGCGAGCTTTTCAGCACGCGCTTGCGGCGCCACTCGCGCAGGAAGCCCATCCTAGCGTCTTGACGTGAGCACCACGCCGCCCACCCAGTTGCCACCCCAGGAGGTGGCGCTGACGAGGAGCAGCAGGTAGGGCAGCATCCGGTGCTGCGCGGGGGTGTGAGGCACGGAAAATCCGGAAAACGCGCATTATCGTGGAGCGCGCTCTCCGGCGCCAGCCCATGCGATAAACTTCCGGCATGGTTTCCAGCACGCGCTCCGATGTTACGGGGATCGGCGAATCCGACGTTCTGAACGCCGGGCTTTCCGGCGAGGAGCGGCGCACGCTCGCCCGGGCGCTCGACTTCGCCGCGAGCGTCTACGGCGACAAGCTGCTCGGCACGGGCGAATCCGCCTACGGGCACGCGATCGGACTCGCGCGCAACGTCGCCGAGCTGCGGCTCGACGCCGATGCCCGCGTCGCGGGGCTGCTGTTTTCGGTTCCGCAATACCTGTCCGACGGAGAAGAAAAACTCGGCGCTTCGTTCGGCGCGGCGGTCGCCTCGCTCGTCGCGGGAATCAGCCGGCTCAACGCGCTGCGCGTGATCACGCGCAGCGCGGCGCAGGGGAAGGACTCGCAGTCGCAGGCCGAGGTGCTGCGCAAGATGCTGCTCGCCATGGTGGAGGACATCCGCGTGGTGCTGCTGCGCCTGGCGAGCCGCACGCAGACTCTGCGCTGGCTCTCGCGCGCGCCGGAGGCCGAGCGGGTGCAGCTTGCGCGCGAGACGCTCGACATCTACGCGCCGCTCGCCAATCGCCTCGGCGTGTGGCAGCTCAAGTGGGAGCTCGAGGATCTGTCGTTCCGCTACCTCGAGCCCGGGCTCTACAAGCGCATCGCGGGCATGCTGGAGGACCGCCGCAGCGAGCGCGAGCGCTTCGTCGAGCAGGCGATCGCCGAGCTCGCCGACGAGCTCGCCCGCGCCGGAATCCGGGGCGAGATCACCGGCCGCCCGAAGCACCTCTACAGCATTTATTCGAAGATGCGGGCGAAATCCCTGGATTTCTCCGAGATCCGCGACGTGAGCGGGCTTCGCGTGCTGGTGGACTCAGTGGCCGACTGCTATACGGTGCTCGGCGTCGTGCACAACCTGTGGGCGCCGATCCCCAGGGAGTTCGACGACTATATTTCGCGCCCCAAAGCGAACCTCTACCGTTCGCTGCACACGGCCGTGATCGGGCCGGAGGGGAAAGCCCTGGAAGTGCAGATCCGCACGCAGGAGATGCACCGCGACGCGGAGCTGGGCGTCGCCGCGCACTGGCGCTACAAGGAAGGGGCGAAGCGTTCGGGCGGCAAGGGCGATCCGTTCGACGAGAAGATCGCCTGGCTGCGGCAGATGCTCGCTTGGCGCGACGAGATCGTCGACGCCTCGGACTGGGTCGAGCAGTCCAAGCACGCCGTGCTCGACGACACGGTCTACGTGCTGACTCCGCAGGGCAGGGTCATCGAGCTGCCGCAGGGAGCGACGCCGGTCGACTTCGCCTATGCGCTGCACACCGACATCGGCCACCGCTGCCGCGGCGCCAAGGTGAACGGCGCCATCGCGCCGCTCGATTACCGTCTCAAGAACGCCGAAGCGGTCGAGATCATCACCGCGAAGACCGGGGGCCCGAGCCGCGACTGGCTCAACCCGGCGCTCGGATACATCAAGAGCTCGCGTGCGCGAAACAAGGTTCGCCAGTGGTTCAACAGCCGCAGAATCGCGAGCGTCGTCGCCGCGGGGCGCGCCGCCGTGGAGCGCGAGCTGCAGCGCGAGGGAAGGCGCGCCGTGAGCCTCGAAGAGCTGGCGAAGCGTCTCGGGTTCGACAAGCCCGACGAGCTCTTCGCGGCAGTGGGACACGAGGAAGTCGGCCCGCGGCAGTTGCGCACGGCGCTGCGCGGCGAGGCGGAACGCCCGCAACCGGCCGAGGCGCAGCCCAAGAGTTCCCGCGCCGGCCGGCCGCGCAGCGGAATCCTCGTCGTCGGAGTGGACCGCCTGCTCACGCAGCTCGCGCGCTGCTGCAAGCCGGCGCCGCCCGACCGGATCTCGGGCTTCGTCACCAAGGGGCGCGGAGTATCGGTGCACCGGCGCGACTGCCCGAGCTTCGCGCGGCTGCTCGAGCGTTTTCCGGAACGCGGCATCGGCGCCGAGTGGGGCAGCCGCGCGGGCCAGGTTTATCCGGTGGACATCGTCGTGCGCGGAAACGACCGTCAGGGGCTGCTGCGCGACGTGACCGAGACGCTAGCGCGGGAGAGGACCAACGTGATCGCGGCGAAAACGCAGAACCGCCACAACGTCGCCTCGATGCACTTCACCGTCGAAGTCGAGGACATCGACCAGCTGCGGCGCGCCCTGTCGGCGATCGAGGACGTGCGCGGGGTCTTCGCCGCGGCGCGGCGGTGAATCAAATGGCGACCCAGACTCGCGTGCAGGTGGCCATCATCGGCTCCGGACCGTCCGGGCTGCTGCTCGGGCAATTGCTGCACCTCGCGGGCATCGACGCGATCATCCTCGAGCGCCGCAGCAAGGATTACGTGCTCGGCCGCATCCGCGCAGGGCTGCTCGAGCAGGGAACGGTGGACCTCCTCGACCGCGCCGGAGTCGGCAAGCGCCTGCACGCGCAAGGCTTGGTGCACGGGGGGCTCGACCTGTGCTTCGGCGGCGTGCGGCGCCGCGTCGACCTGCACGCGCTCTCGGGCAGGAAAGTCACGATCTACGGACAGACCGAGGTGACGCGGGACCTCATGGATGCCCGGGAGGCAGTGGGCGCCAAAACCGTATACGAAGCGGAGGACGTGAGCGTGCAAGATTTCGGCGGCGCGCGTCCGAAGGTGCGATATCGCAAGGACGGCGCCGGGCACGAAATCGACTGCGATTTCATCGCCGGCTGCGACGGCTTTTACGGCGTGTGCCGCAGTAGCGTCCCGGCGAGCTCGATCGCCTGCTACGAGCGCGTCTATCCGTTCGGCTGGATCGGCGTGCTCTCCGACACGCCGCCCGTTTCGCACGAGCTGATCTACGTGCACCACGAGCGCGGCTTCGCCCTCTGCACCATGCGCTCGCACACTCGCAGCCGCCTCTATCTTCAGTGCCCGATCGAGGACGAGGTGGAGGACTGGCCGGACGAGCGCTTCTGGGACGAGCTGCGCCGGCGCCTTGATCCGGCGACCGCAGCCGCGCTCGTCTCAGGCCCGTCCATCGAGAAGAGCATCACGCCGCTCAGGAGCTTCGTGGCCGAGCCGATGCGCTTCGGCAGGCTCTTTCTCGCCGGCGACGCGGCGCACATCGTACCGCCCACCGGCGCGAAGGGCCTCAACCTCGCCGCGAGCGACGTCCACTACCTCTCCGGCGCTCTGATGGAGCATTACGCGTCGGGAAAGGCGGCGGAGCTGGACGCCTATTCGGCGCGCGCGCTGCAGCGCGTCTGGAAAGCGGAGAGGTTCTCCTGGTGGATGACCCATCTCCTGCACCGCTTTCCGGAAAACGGCGTTTTCGGCGAGAAGATCCAGCTCGCCGAGCTGGATTATCTGTTCAGCTCGCGCGCCGCGCAGATTTCGCTTGCCGAGAATTACGTCGGGCTGCCCTACTGACCGAGTCGCCCGGTGTGCTCGGGGCAGTATAATCCGGCGGACATGCGCATTCTGCTCAGCAACGACGACGGGTACTTCGCGCCCGGCATCGCGATTCTCGCAGAAACGCTGGCCCCCCTTGCCGAGGTCATAGTGGTCGCGCCGGAGCGCGACCGCAGCGGCGCCTCCAACTCTCTCACCCTGGATCGGCCGCTTTCGGTGCGCAAATCCGGAAACGGCTTCCTGTTCGTAAACGGCACGCCGACCGACTGCGTCCACCTCGCCGTGACCGGGCTCCTCGAGGAGCTGCCCGACATGATCATCTCGGGCATCAATCTCGGGGCCAACATGGGCGACGACACCATCTATTCGGGAACCGTCGCGGGCGCAACTGAAGGCTATTTGCTCGGCATCCCCTCGTTCGCGATCTCGCTCGCGAGCAAGGCGGGCAAGCACTACGACACCGCGGCGCGCGTTGCGCGCGAGTTGGTCGAGCGCTTCCAGAAACGGCCGCCCGGCGAGCCGCTGCTGCTCAACGTCAACGTGCCCGACATTCCCTACGAGTCGCTCAAGGGCTTCGAGGTGACGCGGCTCGGCAAGCGCCACAAAGCCGAGCCCGTCATCAAGACAAAGACTCCGCGCAACGAGACGGTGTACTGGGTGGGCGCGGCGGGAAGCGCCCAGGACGCGGGCCCTGGGACGGATTTCCACGCCGTGGCGGGGAATCGCGTTTCGATGACGCCGCTGCAGATGGACCTCACGCACCAGCAGCAGATTCCCGAACTCAAAGCGTGGCTGGCGGCATGGTGCTTCCGAAAACCCGCGGCATAGGAATGACATCGCAGCGCACGCGCGACCGCATGGTCGCGCGGTTGCGTGAGCAGGGCATACGGGACGAGGCGGTGCTCGGCGCGATGGCCGCCGTTCCCCGGCACATCTTCATCGAGGAGGCCCTCGCCAGCCGCGCTTACGAGGACACGGCGCTGCCTATCGGTTTCGAGCAGACCATCTCGCAGCCCTTCATAGTGGCGCGCATGCTCGAGGCGCTGCGCGGCGGGAGGCCACTGGGGAAGGTGCTCGAAATCGGCACCGGGTGCGGATATCAGGCGGCGCTGCTCGCGCGGCTCGCAACAGAAGTCTATTCGGTCGAGCGCATCGCGGGACTGCTCGAAAAGGCGCGCGGCAACCTGCGCCCCTTGCGCTTGTCGAACCTGCGCCTGGTGCACGACGACGGCACCGAAGGTTTGCCCGAGGCGGCGCCGTTCCAGGGCATCGTCGTCGCGGCGGCGACGCCCGGAATTCCGCAGGCGCTTTTGCAGCAGCTTGCGCGGGGTGGCAGAATGATCGTGCCTGTGGGAACCGACGATCAAGCGCTGTGCCTCATCGAGCGGACTGCGACCGGATTGACCGAGAAATGGCTGGACGCGGTGCGCTTTGTACCTTTGAGAGGCGGCAAGCAGTGAATCTGTCCGGCGCTCTTTTAGCGGCGCTCGCCGCCGCGCTTCTTGCCGGATGCGCGAGCCCGTACCGCGCGCCCGGTGTCGAACCCGAACGGACCGCCGCGCGAGCGCCCGCCGTAAAACCCGCGCCGCCGCCTGCGGAGCAGCGCCCCGAGACCTACACCGTCAAGCGCGGCGACACCCTCTACAGCATCGCGCTCGACAACGGCCTCGACTACAGGGATCTCACCGCCTGGAACAACGTCGTCGATCCCGCCGTCATCGGGACCGGGCAGGTGCTGCGGATGCGGCCGCCGCCGATGCCCGCGCAGCCCGAGGCCGGGGTTCAGGTGCAGCCGGTGACCGTTCCGGGATCCGTGGAGGCCCGGCCGCTCGGCGCCGACCCGCGGGCGGGCGCCGAGGCGCCGCGGGCCGCGGGCGATCTCCTCAAGACCGGGCCCAAGGCGATGAAGCTGCCGTACTCGGAGGAAAACCTCGCCCTGCTGCGGCAGGCGCCGCTCAAACCGGAGCTGAAATTCGAGCCCACCCCGCCGCCGCCGGGCGCGGTCGAGGATCCCGACAGGGTCGAGTGGATCTGGCCGGCCTCGGGCCGCATTCTCGCCGGGTTCTCGGAGGCGACCAACAAGGGCGTGGATATCCTCGGCAGGATCGGCGACCCCGTCTACGCGTCGGCGTCCGGACGCGTCGTCTATAGCGGCACGGGACTGCGCGGCTTCGGCAAGCTCGTCATCATCAAGCACAACCAGACCTACCTGTCCGCCTACGCCCACAACAGCAACATCTTCGTGAAGGAAGGGCAGAACGTGGCGAAGGGCCAGAAGATCGCCGAGATCGGCAATAGCGACTCCCCCCAGGCGAAGCTCCATTTCGAAATCCGGCGCCTCGGCAAGCCGGTCGACCCGCTGAAATTCCTGCCGGAGCGGCCGTCGTGAATTCGAGCGCGCCCGAGCGCGATCTCCAGGCGGACTGGGCCGGCAGCGATTCTGCCGACGCGGTCGCGCCGGCGCTTGCGGTCTCCGAGGGGCCGCAGCGCGATCTCCCCGATGAAGCGGCGCAGGCCGCCGCATCGCGCGCGGAGGCGGGCGAAGTGACCGCGGAAGAAGCCCACGCCCTGAGCGACGCGACCCAGCTCTATCTCCACCAGATCGGACTCAATCGCCTGTTCACGCCGGAGGAGGAGCTGCATTTCGCGCGGCGCGCGGCGGTCGGGGATTTCGCCGCGCGCCAGAAGATGATCGAGCACAATCTGCGCCTGGTGGTGAACGTCGCCAAGGGCTATCTCAACCGCGGCATGCCGCTCCTCGACCTCGTCGAGGAAGGCAACCTCGGGCTGATGCACGCGCTCGACAAGTTCGACCCGGAGCGCGGCTTTCGCTTCTCGACTTACGCTACCTGGTGGATAAGGCAGAACATCGAGCGCTCGATCATGAACCAGTCGCGCACGATCCGGCTGCCGGTGCACGTCATCCGTGAGCTGAACACCGTGCTCCGGGCGAAGCGCCACCTCGAAGCGCACGCGGACCGCGAGCCGAGCGCCGAGGACGTCGCGCACCTCGTCGGCAAGGACCCCGGGGAAGTGCGCCGGATGCTGATGCACGGCGAGCACACCGCGTCGCTCGACGCGCCGCTCGACGTCGATCCGATGCTCTCGATCGGCGAATCGATCGCCGATGAGAGCGGCACGAGCCCGGAGCTGCAGCTTCATGCGACCGAGATCGAGTCGCTGGTTCGCGAGTGGCTCGAGCAGCTCACCGACAAGCAGCGCACCGTCATCGAGCGGCGCTTCGGCCTGAACGGCGGGGAATTGCTGACGCTCGAGCAGCTCGCCTCCATGCTCGATCTCACGCGCGAGCGGGTGCGCCAGATCCAGCTCGAGGCCTTGGCGCATCTGCGGCGCATCCTGCGCCGGCGCGGCCTGTCGAAGGAGATTTTGCTCTAGGAGAAAGCGCGGGGATTCCCGCGCTTCCGCTTCAGCGGGAGCGACCCGGAATGGTGTTTGGGGGATTGCGCTTCAGCGGCGCGTCGCCTTCCCGGTTGATGGTCTGGGCGAAATCGATGTTCTTCGTAAGCTCCTCCAAGTACAGGTGCTGCCCGCCGAAGTGATCCTGCGCGTACTTGTGAGCCCCGCCCAGGTCGGCGTCGAGGCGCCGGCTCGCGCCCTGGTAGAAGCGCGGAGTCTTCCTCACGAGATCCTCTCCCGATTCATAGAGGACCTCTTCCCTTCCGTCCGGGAGACGCTTGCGGGCGATGCCGCCGGCGAGAAATTCCGGATAGAGCCGGTCGCGGCATTTTTCGAGATAACACCTGTCGGACATCTGCGCAATGATGTCCGCCGAGCCGAGCAGGCCGCCGAGGAGCTTGTAGGCGAGTGACGGCACCTTGATCTCGGAGACCGGAATCTCGTAGCCCGTGAAGTGGATCATGGCGGCGGCGATGTCGGCTACCTCGCCCATGCCGATCTTGGGCAGGTAATCCCTCAGAAAGCGCGCCCCTCGCGAGACGTGCGTCAGCGTGAGCTCAGCCCCGTTCTTGTGCTGCGTGTCGTCGAGGGTCCGTATGTAACCGCAGTCGTGGAACAGCGCGGTGATCACGCCGAGCCGGAACATCGACGCGTCCAGCGTTTCCACGCCGATCCGGCCGCGCTCGTAACCGTCGATCAGCCGCGCCGTGGCGAGCGTGACGTCGAGAACGTGCTGAACGTCGTGATAAGCGGTGTCGCAGGCGTGGTATCCCGGATGTTCTCCGCGATAGAGCGCGGTAAGGTCGTAGAAAGCCCGGTCGATCTGCGCCGTCGACGCTCTGGGATACAGCTGGAGAAAAATCTGGTCGACTTCCGAATTGACGATCGCCGGGTCGGTGGTGTTGACCCGGCAGGACACATCGTACTCGTTGCCGCGACGGTTCATCTGAATTGCACCCCCAAGGTAAACGCACCCCTCCCCAAGTGCAATCGCGTCGGTATTCTAGCGCTGATTTTGCGGGCCGTGGGCCCGAAAATCGTCATTTCCTTGCTTTCGCATCCACTTTCTCAAGATCGTTCTTCCGGTTTGTAGTTAGGCAGCCACATGCGACCGCCGAATCGCCACAAAATGATGAAGCTCCGATGACTTGAAGGCTGTCACGGAGGAGGTCTTTGGACAGCCTCGTTGGAGACGCGCGAGCGGGCCGAAGAAGGAACGAGATGATGCCTTTTCCGTCCGGCTCCCCGCGTTTGATCCTGGACGCTCAAGTCCTTCAAGTCCCGAGCGTAAAGGGATTGAAGTCCGTTTGCGTGTCGTAGTAGTCCTCCTGCTCGGCGCGCTTCAGCCAGCCGACGACGGCGTAGGTTAACGGCGTGAATGCCACCTCTATTGCGACCTTGGAGACGAACTGGACCAGCATGATCTGAGGCAGCCTTTCGTCCGGAATCAGCCCGCTTCCCCAGAACGCGAGCGGGTAGAAGATCAGCGAATCGACGCCCTCGCCGAAGATCGTCGAGCCGATGGTGCGCGTCCAGAGCCACCGGCCCCGGGTGAGGATTTTCATCTTCGCGAGCACGAATGAATTGACGAACTCCCCGCACAGGAACCCGATCAGGGAAGCGGCGGCGATGCGCCAGGTCGACCCGAAGGCGATCTCGTAGGCGGCCTGGTTTTCCCAGAAAGGCGCGG
>WNFB01006596.1_pt1 | contig 10413 bp, 17 predicted proteins | sample 5400501 | NCBI WGS metagenome assembly WNFB01 (sample SAMN13153341, study PRJNA577476) | soil metagenome | isolation source: 200 cm saprolite under Douglas fir tree site 2 hole 1 | place: USA:California | collected 2015-04-18 | reverse complement strand
CTTTCACAAAATCCTGGTCACGCAAAAGGCGCTCGAAAAATTGGCGGAGAGGACAAACGGAAAATGAACGAGCCATACGACATCATTGAAACCGCATCGTTGACGGAGAAATCGACGCTGCTAAGCGAGAAGCAGAACAAGTACGTCTTCCGCGTCAGTCCGCGCGCGAACAAAATTCAGATCAAGAGCGCGATCGAGCGCTTGTTCCAAAAGAAGGTTGTCGATGTTAACACGTGCAATTATGCCGGGAAAAAAAAGCGCGAACGCCGAGCCGATTACGGGCGCAAGGCACACTGGAAAAAGGCGATTGTCACGCTGAAGGAAGGCGAGAAGATAGATCTCGTTTAGTTTATGGCTCTAAAGAATTATCGCCCACTCACACCGACGCTTCGCTTTAAGTCGCTCCCCACTTTCGAGGAGGTCACGAAGTGGAAGCCGGCCAAAAGTCTTGTTGAGCCAAAGAAAAAGACCGGCGGCCGCAATAACAATGGACGGCTTACGTCGCGTCACATCGGCGGCGGACACAAACAGAATTATCGCAAGGTCGATTTCAAACGGCGAAAGCGCGGTGTGACTGCGGAAGTGCTCGGCATTGAGTACGATCCGAACCGCTCCGCCCGGATCGCTCTTATTAAATACACGGACGGTGAGCTGAGTTACATTCTCGCGCCCGACGGATTGCACGTTGGATCGACAGTTGCCGCCGGCGACGACGTCGCACCGGATGTGGGAAATGCTTTGCCGCTTCGTTCAATTCCGCTCGGCGCAAACATTCACAACATCGAACTGGCGCCGGGTCGCGGCGGGCAGATTGCACGCAGTGCCGGCCAGCAAGCGACGCTGAACAATCTCGAGGGCGGTTACGCGCTGGTGAAAATGCCTTCCGGCGAGATCCGCCGCATTCACGAGAACGCCTATGCGACAATCGGGCAGGTTGGCAATGTTGATCACATGAACGTTGCGAGCGGCAAGGCCGGACGCACGCGCTGGAAAGGTCGACGATCGCATGTCCGCGGTATGGCGATGAACCCGATCGATCATCCAATGGGCGGCGGCCAGGGCAAATCAAAAGGTGGTGGCGGACGTCATCATCCGGTCAGTCCGTGGGGACAACTTGCGAAAGGATTTAAAACACGCAGCAAACACAAGCCGAGCGATCGTTTCATTCTCGAGCGTCGCCGTTCGAAAAAGAAAAGTTAGCCGTTGATTTTTATGGCAAGATCGTTGAAAAAAGGACCCTTTGTCGAGTCGCATCTTCTGGAGAAGATCGACAAGATGAACAATGCGAGCGCGAAAAAACCGATCAAGACCTGGTCGCGGCGCTCGATGGTGACGCCGGATTTTGTCGGCCACACGTTTTTGGTTCATAACGGAAAGATTTTCCAATCCGTTTTTGTGACCGAGAACATGGTCGGTCATAAGCTCGGCGAATTTTCACCGACGCGGCTGTTTAAGAAGCACGGTTCGCACACGGCGAAGGTCGCGAAGTGATGAATTTTCGATTTTTGAGATCGGCAATCGGCAGTCGGTGGTCGGTAATGATTTTAGTGGGCTGCGTAACGCTGGCTCGAGGGCTGGCGGCAGAGGGGAATAGTTCTTTGTCAGAATCCAAAAAAGTTGAAAACGCGGAACAAGGCGTGACCGTCGCGGCGTTGCTCGCGCAGAACGAAGAATTGCGCAAGCAATTGTCGATCCACCAGGAATCGGTCAGGACGTTGACGAGCAGCCTGGCGGAATCGAATGCCGAGGCGGAATTGTTTCGGCGCAAGTTTTCCGATTTGCAGTTGCGCATGGAAGCGCTCGGTCTGGCTTCAGCGAACAAAGATCGAGCAAAAATCGAACAGCGTCTCCTGACCGCGGTGAGCGATTTGCAGTTGGCCCAAAAAGAGCGCGACGAGTATCGCGATCAGATGCTGCGGCTGAACGAAGCGATGCTGCGATATTTGAAAACTTCGCAGGGCGGCGATGCGCAGGCGCGCATGGATTTAGAAGCGCAATTGCGCGGCACGAACACGCTTGTGGCAAGATCGACAACTGCGCCGCAATCGGCACAGCCGAATTTGATGGATGGCAGCGTGATCAGCGTGAAGGACGAATGGTCGTTCGTGGTCGGCAACCTCGGCGAAAAGCAAGGCGTGAAAATTGGAATGCCGCTGCGGGTGATGCGGGGGGAGCGAAAGATCGCGACGTTGCGGGTGGTCGATGTGCGGCAGAAAATTTGCGGCGCGGTGATTCAAGAAATGGATTCTGAAAAAGAGAAAATAAAAGTGGGCGACCGCCTCCAGGTGGATGCCCGCTCGAGTGCGAGTTTAAAATGAAAGGAAAGTTAAAAGGTTAAAAGAGTTACAAAGATTGCAACGAAGGAGCGATTCCCGTTGTAACTTTTGTAACGCGTTTTTAACCACGACGAAGCCATGGAAGTTAGATCAATCTACAGATATGCGCGAATTTCGCCGTTCAAGGTGCGCGAAGTCACGCGCGAGATCCAGGGACTGCCGGTCTCGGCCGCACTCGACCTGCTCGCGTTTACGCCGAAGAAAGCCGCGTTTCTCATTGGCAAAACACTGAAGAGTGCGGTTGCGAACGCGGAGAACAACGCGAACCTGAAAGCCGACGGTCTTGTCGTGAAGGAAGCGGTTGTCGGCGAGGGGCCGACGATGAAGCGGATGATGGCGCGGGCGCGGGGAAGCGGCAGCCGCATTTTGAAGCGCACCAGTCACATCCGCATCGTGTTGAGCGACGAGATTGAAATTGAAACACGCGAGACGCGGAAGGCGAAACGCGAACAGGAAAAGAAAGAAGCGAAGAAGGAAACGAAAGCCGGCGAAACGGCGGAAAGATCGACAAGTAGCGCCGGGAAGAAAGCGATGAAGCCGAAGAAGGGCGGCAAAGGAAAAGCAAAGAAATAATTTTTTATGGGACAAAAAGTTAATCCGATCGGTTTTCGGCTCAGTGTGAACCGCGACTGGCGCTCGCGCTGGTACGCATCGCCGCAGGAGTTACCGGCGTTTTTGCACAGCGATCTCGAGATCCGCAATTATGTGAAGAAGAAACTGCAGTTCGCCGCGGTCGCGAAAATTGTGATCGAGCGCGCGTGGAACTCCATTCGCGTCACCATTCACACCGCGCGCCCCGGCATCGTGATTGGTCGCAAAGGTGCCGAGATCGAGAAGATGACCGAAGAAATTTCCAAAATGGCGCAGGGCAAGCAGATCAAAATCGACATCCAGGAAATCAAAACGCCGGAACTGGACGCCCAACTGGTCGCGGAAAACGTTGCCCTGCAAATTGAGCGGCGCATCGCGTATCGCCGGGCGATGAAGAAAGCCGTGCAGACGGCGATGGATTTTGGCGCGCAGGGAATTCGTTTGCGCAGCTCAGGTCGGTTGAACGGCGCGGAGATTTCGCGCTCGGAATGGTATCGCGAAGGCAAGGTCCCGCTGCACACTTTGCGAACGGGAATCGATTACGGATTCGCTGAAGCCAACACGGTTTACGGCAAAATCGGAGTAAAGTGCTGGATCTGTAAGAAGGAGGAAGCTCCGACAGAAGCAGCTGCGCCACCGCCACCACTTCCTCCTCCGCCCCCCGCGGAACCGGCTGAGGTTTAAGGAGAAAATTTATGCCGTTGATGCCCAAACGCGTAAAGTATCGCAAGTCCCAGCGGGGAAGCCGCAAGGGGACGGCGTCGCGCAATCTCAGGATCGACTTCGGCGAGTTCGGTTTGCAGACACTCGAGCGCGCCTGGATCACGAACACGCAGCTCGAGGCCGCGCGGGTGGCGCTTACGCGCAACATGAAACGCAAAGGCAAATTATGGATCCGCATTTTTCCCGATAAATCGGTGACCGCGCGTCCGCCCGAAACGCGCATGGGCAAAGGCAAAGGCCAGCCCGAATATTGGGTGGCCACGGTGCGACCGGGCAACATTTTGTTTGAACTCGACGGCGTGACGGAATCGGTCGCGCGCGAATCGTTGCGTCTGGCGGCGGATAAATTGCCGGTGCGCACGAAATTTCTGAGCCGGCACCACGTCGCCGCCGCTTAACGAACATGAAGATCAAAGAAATTATCGAAATGAGCACGGACGAGTTGCTGACCAAGAAACGCGATTTGCGTCAGGAGAGCCTGCATCTGCGTTTGCAACAGCAGAGCGGCCAGCTCGAACAGCCAAGCCGATTGCGTTTGGTGCGGCGCGACGTCGCGCGCATCGAGACCGTGCTTTCGCAGCGCGCCAAAAGGGCGAACAAAAAATAATTTATGGCCGAGCAAGATCGACAATCACAAGATCGACAATCGACGGCACAGCCGCCGCCGCTTCCGGCGCGATTTACGCGCGCTCCCCGCAAGACGCGCACCGGCCAGGTCATTTCGAGCAGCATGAACAAGACGATTGTGGTGCGTACCGTCACGCGCGTGCCGCATCCGCGGTTCGGGAAAATCGTCAAGCAGATGAAAAAGTTTTACGCGCACGATGAGGAGAACAAGGCCAAGACCGGCGACACGGTGCGCATCATGGAAACGCGGCCGCTGAGCAAACTGAAGCGCTGGCGTTTGATGGAGGTCCTCCAGAAGTAACTCCGAAACGATTCGGGAGTAAATTGTCGATCTTATGGTGCAACTTCGTTCCAGATTGGATGTGGCCGACAACACAGGCGCGCGCATGGCGACGATGATCGGCGTGATCGGAAAGTCGACCCTTTACGCCGGGATCGGCGACGTGATCACGGCCAACGTGAAAGAGGCGAGTGCGACCGGCACGGTGAAGAAAGGCGAAGTCGTGCGCGCGGTTTTGGTTCGCACGAGACAACCAATTAAGCGTGACGACGGTTCGCTCCTGCGCTTCGACAATAACGCGATCGTAATCATCGACAAAGATTTGAACCCGCGCGGCACGCGCATTTTCGGACCGGTCGCGCGCGAGTTGCGCGAGAGAAATTTTATGAAAATTGTCTCACTCGCCCCGGAAGTTTTATGAACCGGATCAAGTTTCACGTTAAAAAAGGCGACCAGGTAGAAGTCATTTCGGGGAACTTTCGCGGTTCGTCCGGCAAGGTGCTGGAAGTGCTGCCGAAAAAGCAGCGGGTCTTGATCGAAGGTGTGCGTATTATTAAGAAGCATCTGCGCAAATCGCAGGACAATCCGAGCGGCAAGATCGCGGAACGGGAAGGGCCGATCCACATTTCGAATGTGAAACTGGTTGAACGCGAGACCAAGACTGAGAAGAAGGAAAAGAAACAACCCGCGAAAAAGGCGGAGAAGAAAGCGGCGTAAATGGACAACGAATTTTACCGCGATTACAAAGACCGCGTGATGCCGGCGCTGCAAAAACAGCACGGCTACAAGAACGTTCACCAGGTGCCGAAGGTGGAGAAGGTGGTGATCAATACGTCGGTCGGCTCGCAGTCGGACGTGAAACAGGCGCTGGAGGAGGCGAAGGCGGAACTCGCTTTGATCACCGGCCAGCGCGCGATCGAAACGCGTGCCAAGAAAAGCATTTCGAATTTTAAATTGCGCAAAGATCAGGCAATTGGCGCGAAGGTAACACTGCGTGGCGAGCGGATGTATGAATTTCTCGAGCGCTTTATTAAAGCGGCCCTGCCGCGCATCCGCGATTTTCGCGGAGTGTCGCCGCGCTGTTTTGACAGACATGGCAACTACACGCTCGGAGTTTCCGATCAGTCGATTTTTCCCGAGGTCGAGCTCGATAAAATCAAGCGCAACATCGGATTTGATGTTACTATCGTCACGACCGCGCGGACGGACGAGGAAGCCAAATCGCTCCTGAGCGAAATGGGAATGCCGTTCAGCGACCGGGCCAGGAAACCCGCCGCGCAACCAACCGCTTGATTTTCATGAGTACCGTTACCGATCCCATTGCCGACCTTCTCGCGCGCATCCGCAACGCGGCGCACGCGCAAAAGATCGACATGTTCATTCCGTACTCGAAGATCAAGGCCGAGATTGTCCGCATTTTGAAGAACGAAGGTTACATCTCGGAATACTCGATCGACACGACCGCGGCGCATCCGCGCATCAAGGTGACAAACAAAATCGTGAACCGGTCGAGCGCGATCACCGGCTTGCGGCGCGTGAGCCGTCCGGGTTTGCGCCGTTACGTCGGTGCGGACGAAATCCCGCGCGTGCTCGGCGGAATGGGCGTGGCGATTCTTTCCACGCCACGCGGTGTGCTGTCGGGACGCGAAGCCAAGAAACAAAAAGTGGGCGGCGAGCTGCTCGCCTACGTTTGGTAATTTTCTTATGTCACGAATTGGAAACAAAGCAGTTGAGATTCCCGACAAGGTGAAAGTCACGATCGACAATGAGGGCGCCGTTTCCGTGGAAGGACCGAAGGGAAAGCTGAGCTGGAGGCTGCCGCGCGACATCAAAGGAAGCGTGAAGGACAATCGCGTTTCGCTGATGCGAGAAGCGGAGACACGTAGCGTGAAAGCGTTGCACGGGCTTTCACGCAGCCTTGTTCACAACATGGTGCAGGGCGTCAGCGAAGGTTTCAGCAAGCAGCTCGAGATCGAAGGAGTTGGCTTTAAGGCGGCCGTGCAAGGGTCGACACTCAATTTAAGTTTGGGATTCTCTCACCCGATTTTGTTTCCCATTCCCAAGGAAATCAAAATCACGGTGGCCGAAGGCACGAAGCTCACCATCCAGGGGATTGACAAAAAATTAGTCGGCCAAGTGGCCGCGGACATCCGGCGTTTTTATCCGCCGGAGCCGTACAAGGGCAAAGGCGTGCGCTACGCCGGCGAACAAATTCGCCGCAAGGAAGGCAAGACCGTCCAGTAAGTATGGCGACCACAACTCGTACGGTCGCGCGTCAGCGCGTTCATAAACGGATCAGGAAAAAAGTTGTGGGCACCACGGAGCGTCCCCGGCTAGCCGTTTACTTTTCCGGTAAACACGTTTACGCGCAGGTCGTGGACGATAGTGCCGGGCGGACGCTGGCCGCCGCATCAACCACGGAACGTTCGTTGCTCGGCCAAAGTAAAGCCGCGGCCAATCGCGTGACAGCGGCAAAGATCGGCAAAGCGATTGCAGAACGCTCGCTTGCGAAAAAGATCGACAATGTCGTTTTCGATCGCGGCGGATTTTTTTATCACGGAAAAATCAAAGTTCTTGCAGACGCGGCGCGAGAAGCCGGCCTAAAATTTTAATCCATGGCACAAACAACTTCAGGCAGGCGGCCCGACTGGCGCAATCCGGACAAAACTCCCGCGGCCAAAGGCGATACCACCGAGAAAGTGGTTTTCATTAACCGCTGCGCCAAGGTGGTGAAGGGCGGAAGGCGTTTTAGTTTCAGCGCATTGATCGTGGCCGGAGATCACGATGGCATGGTCGGCTACGGCTTTGGCAAGGCGAACGAAGTCTCGGAAGCGATTCGGAAAGCGTCCGAGGCGGCGCGCAAGTCGATGAAGAAAGTTTCGCTGCACGAAAACACGATTCCGCACGAGACCATCGGCGAGTACGGCGGCGGGCGCGTTTTGTTACGGCCCGCCTCTCCGGGCACCGGCGTGATTGCCGGCGGTGGAGTGCGCGCGGTGGTGGAAGCGGCGGGCATCCGCGATGTGCTCGCAAAATCGCTTGGCTCAAGTAATCATGCTAATGTGGTGAAGGCCACGATTGAAGCACTGCGCGCTCTGCGCCGTCGCGACGAAATTCTCAAAGTGCGTGGTATTCGGCCCGGCGACGGAAAGACGGAGCAATCATGATGCGCCTTCATAATTTGCGGCCGCGCCCGGGTTCGCGGCATCGCGTAAAACGCCTCGGTTGTGGGGAAAGTTCCGGGCACGGGAAAACCAGCGGCAAAGGTCATAAAGGACAAAAAGCCCGCTCTGGCGGCAGCATTCGGCTCGGATTTGAAGGCGGGCAAATGCCGCTCATTCGGCGATTGCCAAAGCGTGGATTTAACAACGCGGCCTTCCACAAACATTACGCGATCGTGAATCTCGGCGACCTCAATGATTTCAAGGCCGGGACAAATGTAAATGAGCAATTGCTGCGCGAATCGAAACTGGTGCGCGGCCATTTCGTGGGAATCAAAATTCTGGGCGACGGCGAGTTGAAGCACGGGCTGAATGTTGAAGCGGATAGGGTCAGTGCGGCAGCTCGCGAGAAAATCGAGAAGGCCGGCGGGACCATCACGCTGCGGGATGTGCCGGTGAAAAAGGAAACGGCCCGGCATGAAGATGTCAATCTAACGGCAAAGCAAGCGCTGGCAGAGACGTCGCCGAAGGCAACCGTGAAAAAAAGATCGACAACGCAGGAGCTGGCCAAGGCGAAATCACGGAAAAAGAAAACGTCGCGGAAGAGCTAGCGCTCGGCGCGAGATGCTTCACAATTAGCGGATGGTTTCGGCGTTCCTAAATTCGGTCAAGATCCCGGAGTTGCGCCGGCGCATTTTGTTCACGCTGGCGATAATCGTGATCGTGCGTTTGGGTGCGGCGATTACCACGCCCGGGGTCAATCAGGCGGTGCTGCAGGAGTGGTTTCGCAGTGCGCTGACCGAAAAGTCCGGCGGGAGTGTCGCGGCCCTTTTCAATTTATTCAGTGGCGGCGCGCTGGAGAATTGCGCGATTTTTTCCCTCGGCATCATGCCGTACATCAGCGCGTCGATCATGATGCAATTGCTGACCGCCGTGATCCCGCAGCTGAGCAGGCTGGCGCGCGAAGATGGCGGCCGGCAAAAGATCATGCAGTTGACCCGTTATGCGACGCTCGGGCTCTGCATTTTCCAGGGCTATCTGCTTGCGGTTTCATTTCAGCATCCCGAATCGTATCACACGATGTTGCCCGGGATCACGGACACGATCAGAAATCTCGGCGTTCCGCTTGTCGACGACACGGGCTGGACATTTCGAATCGTGACGGTGATTTCTCTTACAACCGGCACACTTTTTTTGATGTGGCTGGGCGATCAGATCACGGAGCGCGGAGTCGGCAACGGTATTTCACTTATTATCACCATCGGTATTGTCGCGCGTCTGCCCGCGGCCCTGGCGCAGGCGTGGAAGACCTTTGTCCCGTCAGCGCAAACCGGAACCAGCCAGGTTAATCCAGCTATTCTCGTGCTCATGGTTGCGTTTTTGTTTGTTGTCATCGCAGCGGTAATTGCGATTACGCAAGGTGTGCGCAAGGTCACCGTGCAGTATGCCAAACGCGTGGTCGGCCGAAAAATGTACGGCGGTCAGACGCAGTATATGCCGCTGAAAGTGAACTATGCGGGCGTGATGCCGATCATTTTCGCGTGGGCGCTGCTTTTGTTTCCGACGACGATTGTCGGGTTCGCCTTCAAGAACAGTCCAACGGCGGCGCGCATCGCCAGCGCTCTAAACAACGGCTGGCCGCATTACGTTGTGATGGCGGCAATGATTTTCTTCTTCAGTTATTTTTGGGTCGCGACACAATTTCAACCAGCACAAATCGCGGACGACCTAAAGAAGTACGGCGGTTACATCCCGGGCGTGCGGCCCGGAAAACCGACTGCGGATTTTCTCGACTTCACGATGACGCGGCTGACTTTCGCTGGTGCCGCTTTTCTGACGTTAATCGCGATTCTGCCAAGTCTTCTTAGTCAAAGCCTGCAAGTTCCGATGATCACGGCGCAATTTTTCGGCGGCACGAGCTTGTTGATTATCGTCGGCGTGATGCTCGATACCATGCGCCAGGTGGAAACACATTTAATCCAGCGTCATTACGACGGCTTTCTGCGCAAGGGGCGCATTCGCGGGCGAGCATTTGATCGCGCCTCCTACAGCCGCGGTGAAGCGGCGGAGCGTGGCACGCTGATGTGGCTCTATGTCGGCATCGCATCGCTCGTCATCGCCGGGGTCGCCATTTTTCTTTACGGTCGCTAGTGAAAAGACGACTCGTTCTTCTGGGCGCGCCCGGTTCGGGAAAAGGGACGCAAGCGGAAATGATTACGCGCCAATTCGGCATCCCGGTCACATCGCCAGGCACGATCTTGCGGCGCGAAAAAGATCTTGGCACGCCGCTGGGGATTGAAACGGCCGAAATTACTCAGCGCGGAGACTTGGTGCCGGACAAAATCATTGTTGAGTTGATCGAAGATTGGTTGCGTTTGCATGGAAGCCACGGCTTTGTTTTTGACGGATTTCCCCGAACGCTGCCACAAGCGGAAAGTTTATTGTCGATCTTGACCCGGCTGCGGACGGCTCTCGACCTCGCGATCTGGCTCGAGGTTTCGGAACAAACAGTGCACGAGCGCATCGGCGGCCGATTGCAATGCCGCAGTTGCGGATTTACGACGAGTGTAACGAGCGCAAAGTTTGCCGAGCGGCCGATCTGCCCATACTGCGACGGCCCGCTCGTTAGGCGGAATGACGATGACGAAAGCGTTTTGCGAACGCGCCTCCAGGAATTCCACACCAAGACCGAGCC
>WNFB01006595.1_pt1 | contig 10413 bp, 7 predicted proteins | sample 5400501 | NCBI WGS metagenome assembly WNFB01 (sample SAMN13153341, study PRJNA577476) | soil metagenome | isolation source: 200 cm saprolite under Douglas fir tree site 2 hole 1 | place: USA:California | collected 2015-04-18 | reverse complement strand
GTGCTTACCTGGATGGACCGCGCGGGCAAGGAACTGGGGCGAGTCGGAGAGCCGGGCGTGCTTGCCAACCCCACGATTTCACCTGATGGCCGCCGTGTCGCGCTGGATATCAGCGACCAGAAGGCCAATAACGTTGATGTCTGGCTCGAAAGCACAAACGGAGCCGGCAACTCGCGTTTCACGTTTGACCCGGCGGAAGAAGTCGTAGGTGTGTGGTCGCGAAACGGAAGCATGCTGGCCTACCGCGCGAGCCTCGTCTCCTCTTCAGGTGTGTTCTTGAAGCGAGCGACTGGCCTGGAGCGCGAGACGATGAAATTCAGCACTCCATCTTCGGACGACGCGGTTCCCAATTCTTGGTCTTTGGACGACCAGCAGATTCTGTGCACCCACCAGAATCCGTCAGGCTACTACCTGGAGTTGATTTCTGTTTCCGGCGGAACGCCAACCCGGTTTCTGTCCAGCAAGGGCAGTGAAACTAACGGACAGATTTCTCCCGATGGAAAATGGGCGGCCTATGCCTCCGATGAGTCCGGCAACTGGGAGATCTACGTGACGTCGTTTCCCGGCGCCGCCGGCAAATGGCAGGTATCGCGCGGCGGCGGCACCGAGCCACGCTGGCGCGGAGACGGCAAAGAAATTTTCTATATCGGACCCGGTGGCGTGTTGACGGCTGTGCCCGTCAGCAGTGAAAGTGGTTTTTCGACCGGTACGCCGGCAACACTGTTCCAGATTCGCGGCCGGGCCCCGATTTCATCGACCGACGTTTTCACCTATGACGTGGCTAAAGATGGGAAGCGTTTCCTGGTGAACCGTTACGTGAAACCTGACCGCGTCGCGCCGTTGACCATCCTGCTGAACGCTGCGGCTGGCAGCCCGTCACCTTAAAGATGAAGACCGAGTTTCACACCAAACCTGCTCCGCTGCCTGACACCCAGCTACCCCACAAAATTCAGTACCGGAGTAGAGAAATTCGCTAGGTTCGGGAAAATGGTCGGCAAATCCGCCGTTGGTACCCCGAACCAGTTGGCCAGGGTAGCGGCGTACTGGTCGAGCGAAGTAGTCGGAATCCAGCGCCCTTCGTCGGTGGCGTCGTCGGGGCCGGAAAGAGCCAGCGTGGGGAACCTGCCGTAGAAATCGCCGCCGTGGACTGCTCCTCCCAGGATCAGATGGTGGCCGCCCCAGGCATGGTCGCTTCCCGAAGTGCTGTCGGGCGCGTAGGTCCGGCTGAAGTCGGACAAGGTGAAGGCAGTGACTTGCGAGGCGGCGCCAATTTCCACCGTGGCTTGATAGAAGGCGCTCATAGCTTGACTGAGCTGCGGGTACAAACTGTTCTGCGCATTGAGTTGATCGCTGTGCGTGTCGAAGCCGCCGATTGATACGAAGAAAATCTGCCGCTGCACTCCCAGCGCAGAACGAACGGAAATAATCTGTGCGACCTGCTTGAGCTGACCTGCCAGACCGCTATTCGGGAAAGCCGTAGCCAGGACTGGAGCGGCGGCCAGAGCGTCCGCCAGTGTCTTGCTGTCCTGGAGGGCGTTGGTGGTTGTAGTGCTGGCTGACTGGATCAACGAAAGGCCGGTATCGAACGTCAGCAGATTCTGCAGCGCTGACATGCGAGCCTGCGATTCGGCTGAACTGCCGAACCCGGAGAGCACCTTCGTAGGATCGCCGCTGGACTCGATCGAGCGAGCGATCAGGCCTTCGCAAAAAATGTTCGTTCCCGCCAAGGAAATAATCACCGGGAAGGTCCCGCCGTAGATGGATTGAATCTTGTCCGCAGTCCTTCCCGCCCATCCGGTCTGTCCGTTGCTATCGAGCGCAGCCGTTTGCATCTGCGCCTGCTGATCTTCGTGGGAGAACAGATTCCGGGGAAGCGCGGTCTGTCGCTGTTGAAATTGGGTGCGCGTGGTGGGGCGAATCAGTGTCCCCACATTGGCCAGTACTGCCAGATGCTGCTGGTTGAACAGAGACTGCAGCTCAGTGAACTGGGGATGAAAGCCAAAGGGCGAGCCAGCGCTGGGAGGAGTAATGGGCAGCAAGCTGCCTTGCGGAAGCGCCAGGACGGAGCGGACCTGCTGGTAGGAAGCGTAGCCGCTGCTGCTCAGGGGGATCACCATGTTGTTGCTGTCATTGCCGCCGAATAGAAAAACGCAGACCAGGGCTTTGTAATCCTGGGCGCTCTGGGCCAGCGCGTTCACCAGTCCGAACCGGTTGAAGCTGGCGGCGGCGAATCCGGCGGCCGCGGTGCAGCAAGTCCTCTGAGAAAGTCTCTTCTTGAAAATGCCATGGCTGGTTCTCCCCTTTAGTGTTCGACTTGGAACTGCGATGAACTGCCAATCAGATAAAAAGCGGCCTTGGTGCGCCGGGTGTTGTCAGAGATGCCGGAAAGTCTGGTGACCAGAGTCGTCCGCATGTCGTCCGAAACCTGGCCGTGCAGCATTACAGCCGTGACCGCATTCACCAATTGATCCGGGGCTGCCGCTAGCGGGACGTACCCTGACAAGTCCACGGTAGTCGCGCTGCTCAACTGGTTGTAGACCAGAGTGTTCACAAAATTGATTCGAGAGATGGCCGTGCTGGTGTTGAAAATCTCGAATTCAGGGCCAAACAGTGTGGTGCCTTCAATCACATGATCCGGGTGATAGAAATTGAAAACCGTTGGCGAGAAGAACGGTGGCTGCTTCATGTCGGAAGCCCGGTCTGCTAGCCCCGCACCGTCAGAGACGCCATTCATTCCACGCAGCAGATTGGTGATAAATAAGACAGGCTCTTTGAGATGCCCGTCATTGGCTTGCGCTTGCGTGGGATCGTCGCCCCGGCGCGCTTCAGCATCCAGCAAGATCGCCTGGACCACAGCCTTCAGGTCGCCCCGAACGCCGCTGCCGTTGTCGTTGAATACGCCGGCCACACGAGACACATATTCCGGACTGGGATTGCTGGTCACCAATCGCTCGATGAGCTGTTTCGAAATGAACGGCGCCACGTTGGGATGATTGAAGATGTTCTGCAGAGCCGCCGTCAGATCGGCTTGCGTGGTTCCGCCCGCCGGTAGCGTCGTCCCGTTCAGCAGCAGCTTCGTGCCAGTATCGTGGTGGCTGTCGAATGGGATCATCGGCCCGCCGTAGTATTCGGGATTGCGGAAGTGACCAGTCGCACCCGCTTTAGTGGGGTACGTCCATCCTGTGAACGTATGCGCGAAACCCTCGATCGTATCCTGGGTATAGGTTGGGATGGTATTGCCAGAGCCATCCAGTTGTGGTGTACCGTCCTGATTCAACTCCTCCAACCCGATCGAGAACAGCTGCATCACTTCGCGGGCGTAGTTCTCGTTGGGTGTCTGGCCGGTGGTGGGGTCGGGCTTGTCATTGTCCACCATATCCAGATAGTGGCCCATCACCGGGCTCAGAGTGACGTCAGTCAGCAGGGTGGAGAAGTTGCCGAAGGCGTCGTCTTGAAACATGTTTTGCCAGAGCACGAAGGCGCTGGGGTTGTTTATTTTCACGGCGGAGGCAACCATGATCTGCGAGAGCCCCCAGGCTACCCGCTGCCGTAGCTGGTCCTGCCCGGTCAGGGCGTTGGTGAAGAAACGCTTTTGCACGACTGACATGTCGTCGTTAGCTCCCGGCGCGGGGTACGTCGAAGCCGCCATCGCGAACTGTTCGTTCAAAAACGCCTGCATGCCCACCGCTTGAACATGGGACAGCGACTGCGGGTTGACGCCCCAGGTCGACTGTTCGAGCAGTCGTGCCGCCGCGACTGGGCTCAGCTCGTTGGCGGAAGTTCCAACCTGCAGCGCAAACTGGTTCGACGTCGCCGAACCGGGATCGGGATTGATCACGGTGACTTCCACCGTTCCCGCCTGTGCAGTGGTGGCGGTGCCGGTCGCGATCAACTCCTTGGCAGAGACAAACTGTGTGGGCAGGAAGGTGCCGCCGAACGACACAACCGCCCCGCTCACAAATTTCTGGCCGCTCACGACCAGGGTGAAATCACCCACCGGAATGGTGGTAGGCAGCACCGCGGTTACTACGGGTGAGGGATTGCTAAGAGTCACCGTGCCCGTGGAACTGGCGGTGGAATCCGCCAAACTGGTCGCCGTCACCTGAATAGTGTTGGGGGTCGGGATCGTCGCCGGAGCGGTGTAGACTCCGCCGGCGCTGATGGTGCCTACGGTCGCACTGCCATTCGGGATTCCATTAACCGCCCATTTCACAGCAGTCTGGCCGCCGGCGCCGTCCACAGCCGTCCTGAAGCTAAAAGTATCGCCAGCATGGATTTGAATCGTGGCTGGAATCACGAGCACGGTGACCTTCCCGGCTGCGCCCACCTGCACGTTCAAGGAGACGGTGGAGGTGATTTTGCCTGGGTCGGGATTCTCCACCGTAATCTTAACCACCCCTACTTGAGCCTGCGTCGAGGTTCCCGTAGCCGTGAGTTGAGTACGGGAGACAGCAGTGGTGGCGAGTGCCGCGCCGCCAAAGATCACTGTGGCCCCCGGCGCAAAGTTCACCCCTCCCACGGTCACGGTAAAGTTACCCACGGGAAGCAAGGTGGGACTTACATTCTGGGGTACCGGAACCGGATTCTGGAGAGTCACCGGACTGCTGGCGGAAAGAGTCTTGTCGGCGACGCTGACTGCCTGTACTTTCACTGAATTCGGCGTCGGCACACTCGCTGGCGCATGATACATACCCTTCGAGTCGATGGTGCCAACCGTTGCGTTGCCGGATGCAACTCCATTTACCGACCAGACGACTGCCTGGTTCATGTTTCCTGTGACCGTGGCCGAGAACTGCATTGTGTCTCCGGCGCGAACTGTACTGGCGGAGGGAGTGATCTTCACTCCGTTCGAGGTCGATCCCGAAGTCCCAACATTCATGCCGCCGCCGCAGCCTGACCACAGGCCTATCGCGAACGACAAAACCCCGATGCCAGTGAATTTCCCGCGAGAAGAATTTTTCGACCTAACCATCTCTGATCCCCTTTCCTGAAGATCCGAGCTCAGGAGAAATTTTTCGTTTGACGCGTCGAGCTTTGCGCGCCGCAAGGACGAGTGGCAGTTGAAGCCTAGTGAAATGTCGCCCGCGAGCGAAGATCACGGGAGTCCCATAACGGGATTAGTGCCAATCTGGTTGTGCAGCGGTTTTTCGGAAGCAAGCACTGCGGTAATTTTGTCTGACAATTCTTTCCCCAGGGACATGTACTCGGGTAACTACTCCGTTGACGGCGGTGGCCGGAGGCTGGCGCACGGAATTCAGCAAACCTATGGGGCACTTACAGTTGGACATTGCCGCGGGGGTGCGTCAAAATAACCAGTTCATTCCCGGATCAGGAGAACTCATCGAGTGAGCCAACTCGTGCGCGTGAAGATTACTGCCCTGGGCACCTACGTCCCACCCCGCCTGTTGACCAACGACGATCTGGAAAAAATGGTAGAAACCTCCAACGACTGGATCGTCGATCGCACTGGCATTCGCGAGCGCCACATCGTCGATAGAGGAGTGGCCACCAGCGACCTTGCGACCGAAGCTGCCAGGCAAGCTCTGAGGGAGCGTGGCTTGGCGCCGTCCGATCTGGACGCGATCATTGTCGCTACGGTGACGCCGGATATGTTTTTTCCCTCTACCGCTTGCCTCGTTCAGCACAAGCTGGGCGCGAAAGGCGTCTGGGGCTTTGATCTCTCAGCCGCCTGTTCCGCCTTTCTCTATGCAGTGCAGACGGGAGCACAATTCATCGCCACCGGCGTTCACAAGAAAGTCATGGTGATCGGAGCCGACGTGATGTCTTCGATCATCGACTACACCGATCGCGCCACCTGCGTAATCTTTGGTGATGGAGCCGGCGCGGTCATCCTGGAGCCTGCCGAAGATAACTCCGAAGGCCTGATCGATTTCATCCACGAGGTGGATGGCTCAGGCGGATGTTCGCTCTATATGCCGGGCGGCGGAAGCCTCCATCCCGCCACCCAGGAAACCGTGGACAAGCGCATGCACTTCGTTCATCAGGATGGGCAGGCGGTGTTTAAGTTCGCTGTCCGCAAGCAGGCCGAGCTGTGCGAGAAAATACTTACCCGCAATGGCCTGAAAGGCAGCGACATCGATACCTTCATTCCCCACCAGGCCAACCGGCGGATCATCACAGCCACCGCCGATCGCCTGGGACTAAGGCCTGAGAGTCTGGTTATCAACATTGACCGCTTCGGCAACACCACGGCTGGAACCATCCCTCTGGCCATGGCTACGGCCCGCCAGGAAGGGAAGCTAAAGAAAGGCAATCTGGTGCTGCTGGCCTCGGTGGGCGCAGGATTCACGGTAGGCGCGACGCTGCTGCGCTGGGCGTACTAGTGAGCTGGTTCAGAAATCTAGCAACACTTGTCATCCCGACCGGAGCACAGCGACGCGAGCGGAGTGGAGGGATCTGCTTTTGGACAGCTCCCAGTGCTCTTCAGCCTCTATCTCTCATCAGACTCAAACATGGATGAACTTCGAAAAAGCCGGGTCCGCGATATATTTGACAGCGCCAATTTTGTTCGCGACCTGGGAATGCAACTGACCCAGATCGAGGACGAATATTGCGAAACCATCCTGATTCCATGCGAGCGTCACCGGCAGCAGCATGGTTTGATCCACGCGGGTGTACTGGCCACCATGGCCGACCACACTTCCGGCTGCGCGGCGCGAGGTGCGGTGGACTTGGATCAGGACGTGGTGAGTGTCGAATTCAAGATCAATTTTCTGCGCCCCGCCATCGCCGAGCGACTGCGTTGTCGCGGGCGCGTCCTGCGGGCGGGCAAAATGCTGGTCGTTTGCGAGGCCGAAGTGTTCGCGGAGAAACATTCCGAGGAAAAGCTGGTCTCGAAGGCAACGGTGACATTAGCCGTGAAGCGCGGCCAGCCCTGACTCGTCACTCTCAGCTTGGAGACGACGACCGCAGAGGTTTGCAAACACCTCCTCATAAATGTCATTAGTGCGCCATTCGTCGCCTTCGCTCGGATGACACCCTCGGAATAGAGTAAGCCGCAGTCCCTGCCGTTTACGACTGTTTTTCCATCTTGTAAGTCGTCGTCGTGCCGCGTTGCTTGTCAGTGAATACAACGGTTATCCACTTGCCATCCGATGAAACCGTCATTTTCGCCACGCCCACAACCTTTCCATCCCGCTTGTCGGTTTCCTCGATGGTGTCATTTCCGATCCGCTTCAGTGAAACCAGGGTATGTCCCGGGTCTCCCTGAATTGGATAGTCCTTGCCGTCAAACTTGGCGTCGTAGCTCTCACCGTTTGGATCGGACATTTTCAAGCCATTCTCGGTGCCCTGGTAAGTCACGGTAAGGCCGTTCTCGGAGACCGAATTTACCTTGTCGATGCGCCACGACCCCGAGACCGCGTGGGAACCCGGCGGACCCTTGCTCACTCTGGCAAACACCGCCTCGCCAGTCACCGGCTTGTCCTCGGACTGGTCGATAAATTTACTGGTTAGTGTGTTTCCATCCGAGGACACCGTGTCTGTGTCCATCGCCATCGTCTTGCCTTCTTTCTTTTCCGTGATCTCGACGGTGTGATCATCCACAACCTTGACCGCCACCGTGTCGTAGTAAGGATGGCCCGTTACCTTCTGATCTATCCCGTCAGCTTTGACGGTATATTTTGGGACACAGCTTCCGCACTCATACATACCTTTGTTCAGGAGATAACTATCGGGCTTCTTGGGAAATTGTGCCGTGTCAAGTTTGGTCATCCAGGTTCCGTCGAACGGACTCTGGGCAAATAGCATCGCCGGCGCCATCAGCGCCAAGGCCAGGAATAACTTTTTCATGAAACACCTCCGCGTGAAATTCCGGCAGCTGAATGGAAAGTTGGCCGAGGGTCTAAAGAGTGGCGCTGCCGTGAAGCGGGGACATTCTACACCCGGGAGTATGGGCATGGCGGCGGGAATGCGGATGCTGCCTAGTCGTACTTCTCGTAGAGGATTGATTTCCGGTCCCACCCTAAGCCCTTCAATTGCTCGCGATTGGCTTTGATCATTTTGTCCAGGCCGCAGATGTAGGCGTGCACGTCTGTCCGGCCCTGAACAAGTCCTGGCACGTGCTCCTGGACATATCCCCGTAAACCCTGCCACTCTGGGCCGCCGCGGCTGAGCGTTGGCAGATAGTGAAAGTTCGGGTGCTGGGAGGCAAGACTTAGAAATTCCTCGTGGTAGTAAGTGTCCTTTTCGGTGCGATTGCCAAACACTAGCCAGAACTGCTTGTCCTGATGCCGCGCAGGATCGGCCAGCAGCCAGTGCAGCATGGACCGGAACGGTGCGATACCCGTGCCGGTCGCGATAAAGATAGTGTCGCGCGAGGGCGGGCGCAGGATGAAGTCACCAAACGGTCCCTGACAGCGGATTTCCTGACCCTCTTTCATGTCGCAGAGAAAGTTCGACATAAAGCCATCCTGCACGCGATTCAGGCAGAGTGCGAAGCGGTTGTCGTCTCCTGGCGGGGAAGCGATGGAGTAAGCACGGGTGATTTCTTCGCCATCTGCTTTGTTGGTCTTAAGGGACAGCCATTGCCCGGGGACGAAACCAGATCTCGACACACTCGTCAATTCGAATTCCAGGTGCTTGGTCTGCTCGGAGAGCGACACGGTGCGAGTTAGACGTGCGGTGAAAGTCTGGAAGTTTGCCATACATCACCAGATGACTAGAAAGCCTTCCAAGTCGCTGCTGTTCGTGTTTCAACACCGGCTTGACGGACAATTAACACTTTTTTTACTTGCTCCGGGACCGTTGTTTCCGCGATTATCTATATTCCCCCTAACACTTCCCTCCGGCCCAGGCCCCTACCGGCAGCCCAAAAAAGGGCAGCCCACCAGACTTGTCCAAAATTCAGGAAGGTAGTGAGGATACTCATGCCAAAAACAAATCGTAAGTTAAATATTGCGCCCCTGCGCTTTGCGCATCCATTTTTCACCTCCACGCCACCCACTCAGAGAAAAACAATACCAGCAGTGCACGCGGCACGAATGTCGGACTGGATCAGCCAGAAACTAGGCCCTATTCCAAAGCCTACCCGTGAGCCGGTCATGGACCTGGCCGACATTATTGGCGCAACAGCAATAACAGACATTGAGAAATCGGGTTTGATCCGCATCCATGCAAGCGGGGATACCAGCAGACCGGGTGGCAGCGCATCGCAAGAGGAAATTGTGTTGGAAATGACGAAGGACTATCACGCTGATGTTGCAGCGAACAATCCCGCGTTCTTCCTTCATCTTGGCGACGTGATCTACGGCCACGATAAAGAAACGCTTTACCGCGATGAATTCTATCGTCCGTACAAAGACTATCCCGGCAAGATCCTGGCAATCGCGGGCAACCACGACGGGGAGATATTTGCCAAGACCGATCCCACTCCCCTGAAAGCGTTTCTTGAGACTTTCTGTGCCAAAACCGCAGCGGTGCTGCCGGTCGCCGACGAAGTGCGAATCTTTCGCGAAACCATGACCCAGCCAGGAGTCTATTGGCTGCTCAATTGCCCGTTCCTTCAGATCATTGGGCTGTACTCGAACATTGCGGAAGGCCCAGGCCATCTTGAAGGGGCGAACGGTGACAAGAGCCAGTCAACCTGGTTGGCCAAAGCTCTTCAGAGTATCGCGAAGGAGCGGAATGCGGGAAAGCGCCGGGCGCTTGTGATCGCGGTGCACCATCCTCCTTACAGTAACGGTGGCCATAGCGGCAGTCCGGATATGCTGAACAACATCGATGCTGCGTGCCAACAGGCGAAGGTAATGCCGGATGCATTCATTTCCGGACATGCCCACAACAACCAGCGCCACACTCGGAGGACCAGCGTACAGGGACAGGCGTTGGAAATCCCATTCATTGTAGCGGGTTGCGGCGGCCACAACGACAGCTCGGTTGAGGCGGCGACGGGACAACACACTGGCGATCACACCTTTGATCGCTCCCGAAAGGGGTTTGGCTATCTCGTGGTGAGTGCGTCCTCGAGTCAGCTTTCGATCCAGATGGTCGGAGTTCCCAAGGATGGCGATCGGCCCTTTGACACGGTTACGGTATCTCTCGCAACCAATAAGCTGATTTAGCAAAGATGCGCACAAAAATCTGCCGGGCGGGTTCACCAAATCCGCCCGGCAGATCCAAATTTCAAGCCCCCCTACTCCACCGTCACCGACTTCGCTAAATTTCTCGGCTGATCTACGTCGCAGCCGCGCCGCACGGCAACGTGATACGCCAGCAACTGCAGGGGAACGATTTCCAGAATCGGCAGCAACTCTTCCGGCGCCCCTGGGACGTATAGCACATGATCGGCGGCTTCCTTGATGTCTTCGTCGCCTTCAGTGGCGAGCGCGATGATCATTCCCGAACGAGCCTTTACTTCCTTCAGGTTCGAGCAGGTTTTTTCATAGCGGGTCA
>WNFB01021092.1_pt1 | contig 10414 bp, 4 predicted proteins | sample 5400501 | NCBI WGS metagenome assembly WNFB01 (sample SAMN13153341, study PRJNA577476) | soil metagenome | isolation source: 200 cm saprolite under Douglas fir tree site 2 hole 1 | place: USA:California | collected 2015-04-18 | reverse complement strand
CCAATCGAAAGCCGCTCAGGCGGCCGCGGGCGTGAAGGACCGACCTTCAGCCCTAGGATCCGATTCGCCTCTTCGAGCGACTCGATGCTGCCCGCCGGCTCGGCAGTGTCAGTGCGCAGGCAATCGTCGCCCGCCTTGAGCTTGAACTCCTGCTCGGGATAGCGATACGTATAGAGCATCGATTTCTTGACCGGCCGCGGCCGCGTTCCGGCGTCGAGCGTCATGGCGCCGATGCATTCCGCATCCTCGACGAGCTCCTCCTCGTCCATGTCGCGCCGCGCGAAGACCTCCCACCAGCCGGGCTTGTCGGCGCGGCGGTGAAAGTCGAGGAGATAGAAGACTAGCTCGCGCAGCTCCCGCTCCTTCTCCGGCAGGTGCGCCGCCGCGCTGCCCGTGAGCCGCTCGCGGTAGCTTTCCAGCGCAGCCTCGTGCTCGAGCGTCTTAGCGCTGCGTTCTTGCCTCTTCTCTTCTTCCTCTTCGGTACCCCGTCCGGTGAACCAGCCGAGGCCCGGCGGACGCAACCTCAGCAGCCATCCGTGCAGCCCGCGTGTCGAATCGCAGTCGAAGCGGTTGTAGGCCTCGATCTCATCGAGCAACCGCTGCTCCTTCGTCTCGCGCCATTTTTCGTAGTACACGATGCTCGCCTCCGCGCTCGCGACCTCACCCTTCCGCGGTGGGGCGTAGAACTTCTCGACGTCCTTCAGCGAATAGCCCGGCTCCGAGATGCGCAGCGCCTCGCGCACCACGCGGTAGAGATCGACGAAGCGCTCCCCGCGCAGCAGGTCGTCGAGCTCGACCTCGCGCACGCCATGCTTCGACATCAGCGCCTTCAGCGCTGTGGGCTCGTAGTGTGCGTAGTGGTAGATGTGCAGGTCCGGGAAGCGCTCCAAGCGCTCGGCCACGAAATCCATGAATCCTTCGAAGGCCACGCGCTCCTCGGCTCGGCCATGTGCCCACCAGCGCCGGAACGTCCATTCGCCGCCGTCGCGGCAGACGACGCCGAAGAGATACTCCAAGCCGTCCTGCTCGAAGGGATCGCCTTCTATGTCGAAGAAAAGATCTCCTTCGCTCGACGCTGGCAGTCTCGCGAAGCCCCGGAACGGCGCGCCCTCCAGCAGCTCGTGGCGCCGCGCGCCATCGCGCCGCGCCTCCGCCTGCAACCGCGCCTGGGCGCGCAACTTCGCCAGTGTCTCGTCCGCCATGCGCGCCACGCGCGTCCCCTCCGTCGCCACCCCCAGCGCCGCCATCGTCCGGATCCCGGCCGCCTCCAGCCGCCGCACTTGCTGCCTACGGATCCCCGCGACACGCGACAGATGATCGTCCGCCTCCCATTGCGCCGCGCAGCGGCTGCGCCAGTGGCACAGCGCACACGCCTCGACCGGCTCCGGGTACGTCGGCGGCCGCTCCGCCACGTGCTTCAGGAATCGATCGCGCACGTTGCGGTAATAGTGCGCGTAGTCCTGCACGCGAAAGTGCACTTCCGTTCCGTCCCCGAGCGCCAAGTGCGCCCGCTCCGGCAGCACCCCCTGGGCCGCCGCGACGAGATCCGAGTAGCACGCTAGCTGGATCAGAAACTTCGCCTTGGTCTTGAGCGCGAGCTTCGTATCCAGCGCCTCGTAGCGCCAACCGCCGAGCGTGGACTTCCCCTCGACCCGCCTCAGGAAGTCCGCATGCCCGATGAACTGCCCCTCGCGCAGCGCCGCCTGGTAAATCACCTCCGCGCCCGCGCGCATCGCCTCCCGCGTGCGCTCGAGCTTCTCCTCGAGCGATGCATCGTCGGCGATCTCAACCAGCCCGCTCGCGCGCAGCCGGCCGAGAAACTCCGCCTCGTGCGCCCGGCCCTTGTCCTGGACGAGCTGCATCTGCTCGTCGTCCGGCGCCTTCTCGAGCGGCGTGTCGAGATGGACGAGATCGAGCGTCGTGCGGTGCGCGCAGCCGAGGTAGCTGACGACGTCGGACGCGGATGCGAGAACCGATCCGTTCTCTTTCAGCATCTACCGAGTTTAGAACACGGCACGGATCCGACGCCTACTGGCTCCCAGGTAGGGCTAGATGTAATGGCTTAAACGGCAATATAGGAGCCGGCGCTGAGGGCTCATTTCGTCCGTTTCGGATCGAGCCGCGTAGCCAGCACATTAGGGAGGTCGGTGGCTCACCCCGCGAGCCTGTCGAACTGGATACTTGGAAAGCCCGCCTGACTGAGGCGATTGGGAGGAACTATCTTGGCGCGTTAGCGCGGATTTCGTTAAGTGACTGATTCAATGTATATTGGTATAGAACCTACAACTCTAAGACGGTCGATAACAAAAATGGCCATAGTTGAACTCCGTCAAGACCTTCCTTCCTATCGGTTCGGATTAACACCAGCCAAACGCCGTGCAGAGCTTTCAAAAACTCTTCAGCTGCTTGCTAGTGGGGTCAAATACGTTAAGCGCCATGAACTGGGCGCGTTTGTGCATTGGATACCCGATGCGCCAATACATCGCTGGTTCCGCTATCGAGAGGCATATTCACCGGATCTGATCCGCCAACTGCAGTTGGGTGCTCGCATCCTTGACCCCTTTTGCGGCTGTGGGTCAATTATGGTGGGTGCCGCTCAGACGGGTCGGCAATCGGTTGGTATTGACGTAAATCCCGTCGCGATATTCGCCGCTAAGGTAAAGCTGTCACCGCTTTCTTCGAAGCAGCTTGCTTTCATCGAAAGTTTCGTTGACCAACTCAAACAACTGGAACACACATCGTCGCGCTGGCCGATCCCGGCCTTATCTATAGCCGACAAAGTATTTGAGCCGAAAATACTGGCTACCTTACTGAAGCTTCGTCACGGCATAGAACGATTTGCAGACGGGGATCTTGCAGTAAAAAATTTTTTGTTATTGGCTTGGATTGCAATCCTAGAAACTGTCGGTAGCTACTTTAAAGAGGGCAACGGAATCAAATATCGAAACAAGAAGCGTCAAAAGGGCGCTTACGAGAACAGACCAGAAGGGGAATGGCAGCTACAGCGGTTCGGTGCCGATCAGCGCGAATTTGTCTTGGAGGCATTTAGAACCCAACTGACGTCTATGCTTAAGGAAACGGCTGAGTGGTCGGTTGGAGCGTGGCGGAAACAACGAGTCGTTGCTGGTAGCGCCCTGAATATGAGCAGCTTATGCCGGCGCAGCTCATTCGACTCGGTGGTTTTTAGCCCACCTTATGCCAACCGCTTTGACTATTTTGAGGCCTTCAAGGTTGAACTTTGGTTCGGGGGATTCGTTTCCTCTTACGATGAGCTCAACATCTTGCGCAAAGCATCTCTGAGATCCCATTTGGGAGCGGACTATTGCAAGCCGGCGGATTCCATGGATGGTCTTGAGGATCTAATAGATCTAATGGACAAAAACGCTAGCAGTTGGAGAATGGGGGTGGCAGATTTGCTTCGAGGTTATTTCCATGATTTGCGTGACGTAATAGCAAGGTGTAAGGAACTCGCCCCCTCAGGAAAATGCCATGTCGTAGTGGGCAACTCTGCTTTTGCCGGTGTCATTGTGCCTACCGATATACTTGTGGCCTTAATTGGCATTCAAACAGGATATAGACGAGCAACCGTTGTCGAGGCTCGGCATTTGACCGTCGCACCACAGCAGCGCGCCCTTCTGAAGGGCTTTGAAAGCTTTATGCGCGAATCGATAGTTATCCTGGAGTAACGGTGGCGCAATCTAACCTCGACCTGGATTTTCCGGATCTGAACGACAGGCGTACTCACCCTAGCAGTTCCGCGTTAAAGCCAAATCTAACGATCGTCCCAGAGTTCCCTCCGTTCGAACAGATTGAGCATGGGAATCTGTATAGCCTCAGCTTGTCAGCCAACACAAGCGCCTTTACGCACGGCATCCATCGCTTTCCTGCGAAATACATCCCTCAAATCCCAAGATGGGCCTTGCGTCAATTCGCGTCAGCGGAATCTCTCGTTTTAGATCCTTTCGTCGGATCAGGTACGACGCTCGTTGAATGTCTTTGCGCGGTACAACAGGCAATCGGCATGGATATAGATCCTCTTGCCCAGCTAATAGCTTCCGCCAAGGTGCAGCGATATGACGCCCCGAGGCTTCGTTTCTTGTGTACCAAATTGCTCGATTCGGTACCCCAAAACCTGAAGCTATTCATACCAATGCAGGGCGTGGCCAATTTTGAGCATTGGTTCAGCAACGAAGCATGGGGGCATTTGTGCGGCCTGTATCGAGCGATTGAGTCTCTTGAATGCGAACCGACGGAACGGACTTTTTTTCTGTGCATCTTTAGCTCGATCCTTCGACGTGTTTCGAATGCAGACGATCAGACACAAAAGACATACGTGTCGGGAACTCTGCCAAAAACGCCGCCGCCTGTGATGGAGACCTTTACGCGGAGTCTCAACCGTGCGCTGAGCGGAATCGAGGAGCTGGGCAGCGTTGCGCGTCCAACATCACGCTGCCATCTCGTCAACGGTTCGGCGATGGCGATACCACTAAGTGATGGAGCCGTTGATCTCATCATAACCAGTCCACCCTATGTAGATTCCGTGGACTATATGTACAACCTGATGCTCGAGTATTTTTGGTTGGGTCCCAAATTGAGGGTACCCACGCGAGCGACATTTAATTCGCGGCGTCGCAACACTGTTGGATCAAAGAATCCCAAACCAGCTCTCGAAAGTGTTGGCGAAGATTTGGGAGGGTTAGTGATGTTCGACGAACTACCCAATTACAGACGCGCCGCCGCTATTGCATATTTTCAATCGATGGCGAAGCATTTCTCCGAGGCTGCGCGCGTTTTACGCGGCGATGGACGCTACGTTCTAGTGATAGGTAATAGTCAAGCTAAAACAGCCGCGGTGCCGGTACATGATTGCCTAGTGCGCCTTGCTGGCAAGGCAGGCCTTGCCTTAGAGAAAGCGTTTGCCTACCGGATACGCCGCCACTATATGAAATTTCCGCGCAAGGGCCGTGGTGGGATCATTCTTATGGACTGGGTCATAGTCCTGCGGAAAGCACAAAACGTCGGAATCGCTGGCCGGCTACCAATGCCAGTTATCGAACTGGGACACGACAAAGTCGCAAATTGACGCAGTAGATGCCCAGTTCGGAAGGGCAACAAGCACCTTACTGCAAGAGCACCTTCAGTTCGTCAACGGACAGCCATGGGATGCGGTGCAACATCCTATGACAATTGGAACATACCATCGCTAGGTCTTTGATCGTTAGCTTTGCAGGTTTCCCCACATCCATTTTTGAGATCGGCTTGCGGTGGTGCGCCTCGATAAAGTCCTGCCCTCGCATACCATAGCGCTTCTCGAAATCAAACTCGCAAACCTCGCAATACAAGCTTCCATTGTCTTGCTTGAAGGCTTTCTTGGCGTCTCGTACTAGCTTTGGATTTCGCGACCGCTCCAACCGAGTGTGCTGTACTAGTTTCGCCTTGCCGTCTTCGTATTCCGTGTGGGGAAGCTCTTTTAGCGACGCAAGCGTATCTGCATCAACAAGCCCCTCACCGGCTTTCTCGGACTTTTCCTCGCCTGCTTGTATATCCGCCGCCATCAGCGCTGGCGGGCATGCTTGACCAAGACCGTTCGCGAAGTAATCAGCAATCGTCGGGAAATTGACTGAGAAAGGAGCCTTACTCGTCCCACTCTTCCAGCCCGGCCATTCGTTGTCCAAAACCGAACCAGTAATTTCAAAGCCGAGTTCTGTGAGTTCAAAGACCTGATCTGGCGTGCCGTACACCGCAGTATCGGCATGCTTCGTCTTAAGAATATGGCCGGCGAGACCGAGATGGGCGAAAAAGTAAATTTTCAGATTCTCTGCTGTACCCTTTATTGGTGGCAAAGCCGGATTTCGTACTAGCTTCGTTTTGCTCTTCCGTGCAGCCTTTATTTGATTTACGACATCGAAAACGCCTTTCGCGATTGAGCCCTCGCGGCTCCTTTATTGCCGCCAACTGGCAGCGGATTATTGAATTGATATCTTGCGAGAGCCCGAGCCAACGCAAGTATGACAACTCGCCTGTTGTCTTGCGTCTTTTTCTTCGTAGCCGTCCACGACGCAATCTGCCTTCCTACCGGCGTGACGGAAATTTTGTCGGATCTTGGGACTACATATAACAGCCCGAATTCTTGAAAAGCGGCCTTCTTTGTTTCAACTTGCGCGTGATCTAGATCAGGGAAGAGCTTCTTGGATTGCGCATACGTAAGTCCTTTGCGACCTGCCTTAGCGAATTTGTGAAAAGACTTCGCGAGATCGGCACTGTTACCGACATCGGCAGAGAAGTCTGGATATCCGATGTAACTAGTGAACCAGCAGAATGCCACTTGGCTCCCTTGTCGTTTGGTCACCCCGCGCGTCTATCGTCCGAGCAAAGCTGCCCTCAATTTCAGCCCCCTTGCGACTCGAAGATGACTCAAGGTGCAGCCTGCGCTGCACCGTGCGCAGCAATGCCGTACGCAATCGGCCCAAACCGCGGGTCAATTCATGGCTACGTAAACGACTACTGAGGTAATGGTAATGGTGAAGAGATGGCTTACGTCGTCAACCGTTGGTGAAGCACATGCGGCAGCGCAGCACAGTTGCCGTGCTCAACCTCCTAGCTAGAGCACCCGTTACGCCGCAATGATGGCTCTTGTTTGCCCTGGCCCTATCAGAGCTCGCGGGGTCAAGGCCACTGACCTCTACATCGAAGGGGCTGCGGGAGCGAGCGGCAGGCTATCGACCCAAGAACCTAGGGCAGAGCCGCTTTGCCAGACTGGCACGGGCACTCCGTACCTCAGCGCCGACTCGTTACGGATGCCAACCTCGCAGCCGCGCGCTTGCTGTACGAGATCGCGCGACCGCTGAGTGAGCGAACCGATCTGCACAACGATTCTTGCTCTGGGTTCCACGTCCGCTGGCGTCCAGTCGCCCTCCAATCGCTCGGGCGAAATGCCTCTTAGGTCCACGACGCACAGAATGAACCGATTCAACTGCGCCGATGCCGTCTCAGCTTGCGCAGGCGTCAGGCGTACTTCCCCTGTCGTCGTTGCTTTTACCTCCAATAGGTAGTCTGCTAATTTAAAGTGATGCGTACCCGCATCGAGGGTCGGCGCCTCCAGAAACAAATCGTAGTCATACCCTCGATCAATAAACTCAGGATGCAAACCGCGCTTGTCCAGGTAAGCTTCGATCGCCTGTTGGACGGCAAGCCCGAACTTCCTATTCCTTTCCTTCTGCGCCTCGCGTTCCTGTTGAGCCGCCAATCCCGCGGCCAACTCGCCATACTTGGTCGGATCCCCACCAAGCGTCTGTACAATTTTAGCTAGTTCGCCCTCAACCTGATTGCGGTCTGCCTCGGATGGGACGTTACTGAGCAGCCTCAACTCCAACGCATTGAAGCCAAAAAAGTTGCTGAGAAGACCCACCGCCGCGTCGTTATCCTTAAGCCATGAAGGGTCCAAGAGCGGTTTCAGGTTGCCAGCATTTGCGAAGACGGGCTGTAGCACTTGCTGCCCATCCTTCTCGCTTCGCCCAGGCACCCATGCTTTACTCCTTAGATCTGCGAGCCAGAGCGCAGGAAACACGTTGATTTTTACGTCCGCGCGGTCGCGCCGACCTGGCACCTCACGCGTCTCGCGCCATGAGCAATCGTTTACTGCGATGTGCCGCAGCGTAAGGCCAAGCAGCAATTTGGCCAATTCCTCATCCGTCTGGCACCGCTGAATCAGCTGATTTGGCAGCAGCGCAATCTGGGACATTGGGACGTTCGCGACGATTACATTCGCAGCGTCATCTCCATCTCGGGTGATTGCGTTCAACCGGTCGTCCCTCAACTCGCGCGGCGTATCAGTTGATAGCGGATCAGCGAACGCGATATCCCATTTCACGAGCGCGTTTACCAGCACCGGCGTGCCCGCGCTTCTGGTTAAGTAATCCTCGGCCAGAATGCGGTCGGGCTCATAGAGCCCTGCAAAAGGTTGCGCAGAAGCGTTCCACACTGATACCGGCGCCAACATCTTCCGCTGCACGGTGAAACGAACCGCCGAATCATTGGACGCTATGAATGGGCATTGTTGGACCAGTTGTGCCGCATCTAATCGCTCGCTCTCGGATAGGTAGCGCACTAGATCCACACTAGCGTGCCTGTGCTTTATCTTCTCGGCATCTATTGGCTTCTCGTCTGGCAATTGCTTATTCAGCTCTTCAATACACTCCTTGATGACTGAGGATTCATCAAGCGTGTGCGTTACTTGCGCATCGAGAAGTGTCTTAAGATTTGGCAGCGCACCGTCTCCCAACCGGACGAGCTCTTCGAGGAGCAGGCGATCGCGAACGTCGTGGCCGATAGTGACGGCAATATTCTTCAGCTCCGCTTTAATGCTTAAGTCGCGCCGCAGTGACGTTGGTGGTTTTAACGTCTTGTTTTGATTGGGCAGAAGATTCTTCAGGATCGCAGCGCAGTTATGTTGCCCGGAAACTTGGCCGATGAGATTGAGAAAGCGCGCCAACCACTCCAGAGGTTCCGTCGTAACCCTCAACTCCCCCAGGACCCTGGCCTCATGACGCACATCGTCGGCGATCTCAGTTAGTGCCATACGGCGTAATTGCACGCCCAGATCCTTCCACCCGCTTGCTATCGATGTCCAATCAGAGGCGATCTCATGGGAAGGTGGATGGACATTGCGTATTTCACTTGCTGTCCGCCAGACACTTTGGAAATCAAGTTCATCATTCAGCTCGCTCAATGCGAACCGCGGCACGATGAACGTGGCCACAAGACCTGCGCCCGATGCTTTCAGCAATCCTGTCGAGGTTTCAACGATCGGCATCTCCGCCATTACTCGCGCGATTGTGGTTAACTTACCGCCCCACCAGTCCTTCAGCTCCTTTTGTTCATCCAGCTTCTCTCCGAAGACACGGTCCGGCATACCCAGCCGCGCAAGTTTGTGTCTATCCACCCAGCTTTCTTTTAGACCTAGCTGAACGAGTGCTGGCAGAAGGCCAAGTGCCTCAGCGATCTGCTCCCTATCACTTTCCTTCATCAACACGCGATCACGTTCTTGGCGAAGATCGAAGCGTCCATCGACGATGGCATTAATAGGTAGGAAGTCGGACCCGCGAATGGGAAACCGGTAGAAGATTTTCGGAAAATCGTCCGAAGGCACACAAAGCCGCCAACGGTCACCGATCCGTTCCGTTACCGAAACGATGCTCCCACGCGAGTCGCGCTGGCGGCGTAGCCTCACCGCGGACAGTATCCGGGGCTTGGTACCTCCCATTACGCTGAGTCGGCGAACTCGCAGATGCAGGCCCATGAACTCTTTTTCTTCCGCTGCTTCCGGCGCGAAAGTCCACGAGTTTCCTAAAGCGTCACGAAGTCGCACGATCCCAAGGTGTTCACAAGTCCCGTAGAGGTACGGCAGCGTCCTAAAAAAGGCCGCCACGCCGATTTCCGCTGCTTGCGGGTTCTCTGTGGCGTACTCGAACCGCGCCGTTGTGTGACCGCTGAGTGTCTCTAACTTCAAGGCGCGTTTGATTGCCTCATAACATTGGACGGTGTTAGCGAAGATTTGTTTCTCATCGCCACCCCTATCAAGCCGGATAAGGAACTTCTCAGGTCCTTGCTTGGCAGCAAACACGCCCGCAAAGGAGATCTGGGGCGATAGAACGTGGGTTACGAGAAAGCCGGTTCCAAATCGCCCTGTTGTTTCGGTAGATTCGAAGTCTTTGCTAGACCCGCCCGATAGCAGCGCGGCGAGATCTTGCATCGTAAACGGCCTGCCGTCGTGCTCATACAAGACCGTCTTACCGTCGAAGGTGAGTTCGATGTCGACCCATTTCTTGCCATCTCGGGCTCCCGCGTCATGCGCATTCTGCGTAAGCTCGAACGGCCAGCGGGCACCGGCGCCATGTGTGTCGCCGCGGGCCTGGTTGACGTGCTTACGGATGTTCCGAGCCTCGTTGCGGTCCCCCTGCTCTCGCCGCGCGTCCTCGAATTCCTCTAGAGCTTCGTCAGACATCTTCTCAGTAGTGCCTAAGAGTGCAATTTCAAGGAAAGGTCGCTCCGTATAGCTTGAGGCAGAGGGATGCGTTCAGCTCGACGATCAGTCGATGCCTCGTCTACCTCGTAGCGCTCGCCCATTACGATCTGGAACCAACGCTCCCGATCCCGCACCACCCGGAACATCTTTTCGTCCTGCGTGGCTGCAACGTAGGGAAGGTACAGGTTAATGGACTGCTGGACCCGTTCGGCCAGGCAGCCGATGCGGTCGACGCGGCCGGAGCGCTGCTCGAGCGTGGAGGGGTTCCAGCATAGGTCGTGGTGAATCACGTAGCGGCAGTGCAGGTGGAGGTCGACGCCTTCGGCGAGGACGCTGCTCGCGATCAGGATTTCGGGGAAGAGCGGCGTGTTGAAGGTGAGGAGCAGGGTG
>WNFB01006592.1_pt1 | contig 10417 bp, 11 predicted proteins | sample 5400501 | NCBI WGS metagenome assembly WNFB01 (sample SAMN13153341, study PRJNA577476) | soil metagenome | isolation source: 200 cm saprolite under Douglas fir tree site 2 hole 1 | place: USA:California | collected 2015-04-18 | reverse complement strand
AAGAAGCGCACCACCGCGCAGTGGGTCGAGGCGTTCGAGCGCGCCGACATCCCGGTGCAGCGCATGAACAGCCTCGACGACATCGTCGCCGACCCGCACCTCGCCGCGATCGGCTACCTGCGCGCCGTGGAGCATCCGACCGAAGGCCGCATCAAGTCGCTCGCCGTGCCCTCGGAGTGGTCCGAGTCGGCGCCGGAGTATCGCCGCCACGCGCCGCGCCTGGGCGAGCACACGCGCGAGGTATTGCGCGAAGCCGGGCTCTCCGAAGAGAAAATCGATCAGATCACAAAATCGATATAATCTGCAGCGCGCCGATTTGATGTTCAGCTTGCGGGCGCCTAACAAATGCCGCTAAAGAGAAGATGAACGCTCCGCTCGATGCTTCCTCCGTAGGCGCGGTTGCAGCGCATAAGGCGCACTTTGACTCTCCCATCAAGCTTCGCGGGGGGGCTGAGCTCGCTTCCTTCGAACTCGCCTATGAGACCTACGGCGAGCTGAACGCGGCGCGCTCGAATGCCGTGCTGGTCTGTCATGCCCTGAACGCGTCTCACCATGTCGCGGGGTTTTACGAGAATGACCCCGGCAACGTCGGCTGGTGGGACAACCTGGTCGGCCCCGGCAAGCCGCTCGACCCGCGGCGCTTCTTCGTCGTCGGCAACAATTACCTGGGTAGCTGCTTCGGCTCGACCGGGCCGGCGTCGACCAACCCCGCGACCGGCAAGCCCTGGGGGGCCGATTTCCCCGTGGTCACGGTGGAAGACTGGGTCGAGGCGCAGGCGCGGCTCGCCGACCACCTCGGCATCGAGCGCTTCGCCGCGGTGATCGGCGGCTCGCTCGGGGCGATGCAGGCGCTGCAATGGGCGCTCTCCTACCCCGAGCGCATCCGCCACGCGATCGTGGTCGCGGCCGCGGCCCGGCTCACGCCGCAGAACATCGCCTTCAACGAGGTCGCGCGCCAGGCGATCATGACCGACCCCGATTTCCACGGCGGCCATTACTACGACAAGGGCGTGGTGCCGACGCGCGGGCTGCGCCTCGCGCGCATGATCGGGCATATCACCTATCTTTCCGGCGAGGCGATGGCCGAGAAATTCGGCCGCCTGCTGCGGCGCGGCGCGCCCGGCTTCGACTTCGACGTCGATTTCGAGATCGAATCCTACCTGCGTCATCAGGGAGACAAGTTTTCGACCTACTTCGACGCCAACACCTACCTGCGCATCACCAAGGCGCTCGACTATTTCGACCCTGCCGCCGATTACGGCGGCGACCTGTCGGCGGCGCTCGCCAGAGCGAAGGCGGCGTTTCTGCTGGTTTCGTTCAAATCCGACTGGCGCTTCCCGCCGCCACGCTCGCGCGAGATCGTGCGCGCGCTGCTCGACAACCGGCGCATCGTCTCGTATCTCGAGCTCGACGCACCCGGTGGCCACGATGCCTTCCTGCTCGAAGACGCGCGCTACCACGCCGCGCTGCGCGCCTACTTCGGCAACATCGAGCTATGAATTCCGCCGCGCAGACGCTCCTCGCGGGTCGTGCGGACTTCGCCGCGATCGCGCAATGGGTCGCGCCCGCGGCGCGCGTGCTCGACCTCGGCTGCGGCGACGGCTCGCTGCTGCGCTACCTGTGGCAGGCGCGCCAGGCGCCGGGCTACGGCGTCGAGATCGACGACGACAGCGTCATCGCCTGCGTCGCGAACGACGTCAACGTGTTGCAGGTCGACCTCGAGAGCGGGCTGTCGCTGTTCGCCGACGGCTCGTTCGACTGCGTGATCCTTTCCGAGACGCTGCAGACCATTCACCGCACCGAGTTCCTGATGCGCGAGATGCTGCGCGTAGGGCGCGAGGTCATCGTCAGCTTCCCGAACTTCGGGCACTGGAGCGCGCGCCTGCAGGTCGCGCTCGGCCGCATGCCGGTGTCCGAGGCGCTGCCCTACGAGTGGTACGAGACGCCGAACGTGCACCACTGCACCATCCGCGACTTCGAGGACCTGTGCCGCCGCCTCGGCGTGCGCATCCGCGAGCGCCTGGTGCTGCACGAAGGCAGGCCCGTGGCTTTTCTCCCCAATCTTTTCGGCAGCCTCGCCGTGTATCGCTGTACAGCTCAATGACGCGCGGCCGAGCGTGACCAAGCTTTTCTTCGGCTTACGCGCCATCGCGCTGTTCGAAGCCGCCAAAGGCGCGCTCGTCCTGGTGGCGGGATTCGGCCTCGCCCGGCTGGTGCACCGCGACGTGCAGCAGGTTGCGGAGGAGCTGGTCGACCGGTTGCATCTCGACCCGGCCAAGCAGTATCCGCGCATCTTCATCGATCTCGCGGCAAACGTCTCTGATGCCCAGCTCTGGGCGCTCGCCGCGCTCGCCGTGGCGTACTCGGTCCTGCGGTTCGCCGAGGCTTACGGGCTGTGGTTCGGGCGGCGCTGGGGCGAATGGATCGCCGCGGTGAGCGGCGGGATCTACGTGCCGGTGGAGATCTATGAGCTCTCGCGCGGCGCATCGTGGATCAAGCTTGGCGCACTTCTCCTCAACGCCGCTGTCGTCGGCTACATGTGCTACCTGCTCTGGCGAGGCCGCCTATCCCATCCATGAAGGCTTATGTTCTGGTGTCTGGTGTGATCTTCGGCGTGGTCGCGCTGCTGCACGTGCTGCGGCTCTTCATGAACTGGCCGGTCCAGCTCGGCGCCTGGACCGTGCCGCTGTGGCTGTCGTGGATAGGAGTGGCGGTGGCGGGCGCCCTTTGCATCTGGGCAATCCGCCTGGCGATGAAGTAGGCTAGCGCACCGGCTTGGTCGCGACGAGGTTGATGAGGGTTTCCTCGCGCTGCCCGGGCTTGGCCACGGGAAATCCCAACCGTTCGAGAGCGCCCAGGTCGGGGCGGCTCCACCACAGGTAGGGGAACGAGACGTTCTGCGGCCCGAACTCGAAACCCTGGGCGCGGATCATGTTCATGTATTCGCCGGCGCTGCGCTGCAACTCCATCGGGTGCCGGAACAGCAGCCGGATGATCCAGGAGTGGATGTAGGCGCGCGTCGATTCGGCGAACAGCAGCAGCCCGCCGGGCTTGAGCACGCGGTAGAACTCCTCGAGCCCGCGCAGCGGCCGCGTCAGGTGATGGAAGGTCTGGTGGCAGAACAGCAGGTCGACGCTCTCATCGGCGAGCTCAAGTGCGGAAATGTCCCCGCGCCGGATATCGACCGGCAGTTTTTCGCGGGCGGCCTCCGCCGTCGCACGCTCCACGCATTTTTCCTCGAAGTCGATGGCGATGATCCGCTGCGGCGCGAAGCGCTCGTGCAGCGGGCGGAACGATTTTCCCTGGCCGCAGCCGACGTCAAGGACCACCGGACGCTGCGGCCGGCGCTGCGGGGGAATGAGCCGTTCGAGGTCGTCGAGAGCGACGCGAACGACGCGCGTTTCCCAGGTCTGCGTACCGAGAAACCAGAAGCCGAATCGGCTCTCGGGAACGAACAGACGCGTCGAGTCGGTGTAAGCGGTCAATTTTTATAGCATCGTCCTGAGACGCGATTATGCCGCAGAACGCGCGTCGTTCCGGCGCTTGCGTGACGAGGAGCCACCGGGGCGCTAACGATCTTCCCTGCCCGCCGAGCCGATCGACAGGTCGGCAAGCCCGGAGCGAATCATGAACCAGAACAGGATGACGCCGGGCAACGCGACAAGCGTGGTCAGCAGGTAGAAGTTCACGTAGCCGATCGCATCGATCAGCGCCCCCACGGTCGTTCCGGTGAGGAACCGGCCGGCGATGCTCGCCAGCGCGGAGAGCAAGGCATACTGAGTCGCGGTGAAGCGCAAGTTGCACAGTGCGGAGAGGTAGGCGACCACCGTCACTCCACCGATGCCGCTGGCGAAATTCTCGAAACCAATCGCCGCGGCCATCCCCAAATTGGTATGGCCGGCCGCGGCCAGCGCGGCGAAGCTCAAATTCGACACTGCCATCAGGATCAGGCTGAGCAAGACGGCGCGTTTCATTCCCAGCCGCGCGTAGAGGATTCCGCCGACGAAAATGCCGACCAGTAGCGCAACGAAGCCGACCCCGACATCGTAGAAAGCCACCTCGTCGTTGGTGAAGCCGAGATCCTGGAAAAGCAACCTCAGCGTAAGGTTGGCGAGGGTGTCGCCAATCTTGTGAATGAGCACGAAGAGGAGGACGACGAGCGCACCCTGCCGCCTCAGGAACTCGATCAGCGGGCTGAAATAGGCGACGATCGCTTCGACGATGCCGTGCGGCTTGGCGGGCTCACGGTGCCGGACGGGCTCACCGATGACCACGCCGACCAGCATCGCCGGCAGCGCGAAGACGGCGCATGCCAAGTAGGCGGCGGTCCAGCCAAGCCGGGCGGCGAGGACCAAAGCCAGGGCACCGGCCGCCGCGGCGCCGATCCGCCAGCCATATTGCGACATGCCGGAGCCGACGCCGAGCTGGCGCGGCTCGAGCAGCTCGATGCGATAGGCGTCGATGATGATGTCGAACGTGGCCCCGGCCACGCCCAGGGTGACCGCGGCGACCGCGACGACATAGAGCGACCCGTCCGGGTCGGCGATACCGAGAAACGCGACGGCAGCCATTACCAGCACACCGACCAGCCATAGCCAGCTCCGCCGCTGCCCGAACCTGCCGATCACCGGCAGCCGGACGTTGTCTACGATCGGCGCCCAGAGGAACTTGAAGTTGTAGGCGAGAAAGGTCAGCGCGAAGGCGGTCACCGCGCTCTTGGTGATGCCGTGCTGGGCGAGGCGCGTGGTCAGAGTCGCGCCGATCATCGCGAAGGTGAAGCCGGAGGAGATTCCCAGGAACAGGGCCGCGAGCGGCGCGGACTCGAAATACGAGAGGAGACCCTCCGGCAGCCTGCTGCGCAAATCGCTAAGCCAGCGGGTAGTCATAGTCGATCGTCAAGGGGGCATGGTCCGAGAACCGCTTCGCCTTGTAGATCGACTCCTTCACCGCCTTCGCGGCGACGCCGGGCGTGGCGATCTGGTAGTCGATGCGCCAGCCGACGTTCTTCGCCCACGACTGGCCGCGGTTCGACCACCAGGTGTACTGATCGGGCTTGGCATTCAGGCGGCGGAACACATCGACGAAGCCGATCTCGTCGAACACCTTCGTCAGCCAGGCGCGCTCCTCGGGCAGGAAGCCGGAGTTCTTCCGGTTGGAGCGCCAGTTCCTCAGGTCGATCTCCCGGTGCGCGATGTTCCAGTCGCCGCACAGGATGATCTCGGATTTTCTTTCTTTCAGCTTTTTAAGATGAAGTACAAAATCCTTCAGGAAGCGGAACTTCGATTCCTGGCGATGGGGTCCCGCCGAACCCGAGGGCAGGTACACCGAGACGATCCACAGCTTGCCGAAGCGCGCCTCGACATAGCGTCCCTCGGCATCGAACTCGCGGCTCGCGAATCCGCGCCGCACCTCGTCCGGATGCCTGCGGCTGTAGAGCGCGACGCCGCTGTAGCCCTTCTTCCCGGCGAACGCATGGCAGCTCTCGAAAGCCTTCAGGCCGTGCAGCCTGGCGTCGAGGTCGGCCTCCTGGCACTTCATTTCCTGCAGGCAGACCAGGTCCGGGCGCTGCGCGGCAAGCCAGCGGAACAGGCCCTTGTTCGCGGCGGAGCGGACGCCGTTGACGTTGAGAGTGATGACTCTCAAGAAGAAGGAAAGGCGGCGACGCCGCCGTGCGCCGCCGACCATTGCGCGGGCGCATGCAGAAACTTCTCGACCTCCACAATCTGGGCCGCCGGCAGGTAGCCGCCCTTCTTCACCACCGCGAGCACGTCCCACCAGGTGGCGAGATGGTGCAGCCGCACGTTCAGGTCGGCGAGCGTCTTCTTCGACTCGGGAAAGATGTCGTAGTAGAAATTGACGAACACGTGATCGACCACGGCGCCGGCCTCGCGCAGCGCCTTGCAGAAGTTGATCTTCGAGCGGCCGTCGGTGGTGAGGTCCTCGACCAGCAGGGTTCTCGCCCCCGGGCGCACGTCGCCCTCGATCTGGGCGTTGCGCCCGAAGCCCTTGGGCTTCTTCCTCACGTACTGCATCGGCAGCGCGAGGCGGTCGGCGATCCAGGCGGCGTAGGGGATGCCGGCCGTCTCGCCGCCCGCCACCACGTCGAACTGCTCGAAGCCGACGTCGCGCGCGAGCGTGGCGGCGGCGAAGTCAACCAATTGGCTGCGGATGCGTGGATAGAAGATGAGCTTGCGGCAATCGATGTACACCGGGCTCGCCCAGCCCGAGGTGAAGACGAACGGCTTCGCGTCGTAGAACAGCACCGCCTTGACCTCCAGCAGCATCTTGGCGGTGACTTCGGCGATGACCGCCTTGTCGGCGAAGTGCATGGGCGGCGCGGATTCTAGCAGGTTAGAATTGGCAAGTTCGCTCTCGGGAGGATGGCGATGGCACCACAACTAGCAATGCTCGCGGCCGCGGCGCTGATCGCCGCGTCGCTCGTCGCGCAAGCGCAGCAGTTGCAAGGGCCGGTCACTTATCGCTGCACGGCGAAGGACGGCAAGAAATACCGCAGCGACACCATCCCGCCGCAATGCCTCGGCCAGCCGATCGAGCTGCTGAATGCGCAGGGCTTTGTGGTCAAGCGCATCGACCCGGCCGGCGAAGAGAGGGAACGCGCGGCAAAAGAGGCGGATGCGGTCAAGAAGCGCGAGTTGGAGACGGCCAACAAGGATACCGACCGGCGCAACCGGGCGCTGCTCGCGACCTACACCAGCGAGAGAGACATCGAGAGCGCGCGCGCCCGTGCGCTCGCCGACAACCAGAAGGCGGCATCGGTGGTCGAGCAGAAGATTGCCGAGATCAAGCAGAAGCGCGCCCGCTACGAGAAGGAGCTCGCGCTCTACCAGGAAAAGAAGGACAAGGGCAGCCCGCCCGCGGTGCTCAAGGAAAACATCAGCAACGCCGACATGGACCTGCAGGTGCAGGAAGACCTGGTGGCCCAGAAAAGGAAGGAAGCCGAGGCGATCAACGCCAAGTACGACGACGACAAGAAGCGCTTCCGCGAGCTGATGGGCCGCAGGTAGGTTTTTCGCCCGGCTTTATTTTTGCTTGACCAGCTTGCGGCGCAGGATCTCGTTGACCTGGGCGGGATTGGCCTTGCCCTTGCTGGCCTTCATGACCTGCCCCACCAGCGAATTGAAAGCCTTCTGCTTACCTGACTTGTAGTCCTCGACCTGCTTCGCGTTCGCCGCTAGTACTTCGTCCACCATCTTCTCGATCGCGCCCGCGTCGCTGATCTGCTTCAGGCCGCGCTTTTCGATTATGGCGTCGACGTCGCCTTCGCCAGCCCATACGGAGTCAAACACTTCCTTCGCCATCTTTCCGGAAAGGGTTCCATCGTCGATTCGCTCCGCGAGAGTTCGCAGTTGATCTGCGGAAATCCGGCTATCGCGGGCATTTAGGTTTTCGTCATTCAGCTTTGCACTCAACGGCCCAACTATCCAGTTCGCCAGCTCGTGCACTCTTTCTTTTGGCGCGCCGGTAAAAGTGGAAAGCGCAAAGGTGGACGTTTCAATGCTAGAGGTGAGCAAGTTCGCCTGAGCCATTGAAAGTCCGTGCTCCACAAACCTCGAGCGGCGTGCGTCCGGAAGCTCGGGCATCTGCTCCCGGATGTCTTGAATCATCTGCTCGGTGACGACCAGGGGAAGCAAATCCGGATCGGGAAAGTAGCGGTAATCCTGCGCGTCCTCTTTCGTGCGCATCGAACGCGTCTCGCCGCGATCGGGGTCATAGAGGCGCGTTTCCTGCGCCACCTTGCCGCCGTCCTTGAGCAGCTCGATCTGGCGCTTCGCCTCGTATTCGATCGCCTGTTCCATGAAGCGGAACGAGTTGAGGTTCTTGATTTCGCACCGCGTGCCGAGTCTTTGATCATCGATTCTTTTCACCGAGACGTTGGCGTCGCAGCGGAACGAGCCTTCCTGCATGTTGCCGTCGCAGATGCCGATCCAGACCACCAGCGCGTGCAGCGCGCGTGCGTAGGCCACGGCCTCGGCGGCGCCGCGCAGCTCCGGCTCCGAGACGATCTCGAGAAGCGGCGTGCCGGCGCGATTGAGATCGATGCCGGTCATCCCGTGGAAGTCCTCATGTAGTGACTTGCCGGCGTCTTCCTCGAGGTGCGCGCGGGTAAGGCGCACGGTCCTTTCCTCATCACCCAGGAAATACTTGACCGAACCGCCTTGCACCACCGGGATCTCGTACTGGCTGATCTGGTAGCCCTTCGGCAGGTCCGGATAGAAGTAGTTCTTGCGGGCGAAGATCGAGCGCAGGCTGATCTTGCCTTTCACCGCAAGGCCGAAGCGGATGGCGTGCTCGACGGCGGCGCGATTGGCGACCGGAAGCGTCCCGGGGAGCGCGATGTCGACCGCGGAGGCGTGCGTGTTCGGGGCGGCGCCGAAGGCGTTGGCGGCGCCCGAGAACATCTTGCTGCGCGTGAGAAGCTGGGTGTGCGTCTCGATGCCGACGACGACTTCCCAGCCGCGCGTCATCGCGTCTCCGGCCGCAGCAGCCGGCAGTTGCCGCGCCGGTCGATGAGCAGCGGCTCGAGATAAGCCTGCGAGCCGCACAGCTCGCTGCAGTTTTCCGCCGACGCGCGCACGTACTCGCCCAGGTCGCGCAGCGTCACGCTGCAGCGGCCCGAGACGAACCGCAGTCCGCCTGCGAAGGGGCGCTGCTCGGCGCCGGCGAGCGTGCAGCTATGGCCGCCCGGCGCCACTTTCGAGCGCCACTCGAGCGACTTGAGCGTGCCGGCGTCCACCGTGTAGCTCAGGCTCGATGCATAGCGCTCATCGCCCGCCTCGCAGCGCACCGCCGCGCTGTAGCTGGCCATCGAAGGGAACTCCTCGCTGAACTCGAAGCGCTCGCGCTCCTGGCCCCCCGGCCCGTAGCGCGTGCCCTTGAAGCTGCCGCCGCGCAGGCTGCCGCGCAGCTCGGCGGTGGGCGAGCGCCCGAACAGGATCGGGGTCGTGCCTTCCCTGAGCGTGGTGACGCCGATCTCGGGGCTCGCCTCGCCCTCGAGAAAGCGGCGCACGAGCGTCGGCAGCAGCACGTACTCGCCGGCAAGCTGCCAGCCGCCGTCCGCGGCGCGGGTGGCATGCAATATGAGCAGCGCGCTGCGGCTGCCGATGTGTCCCACCATTTCGCGCGTCTCGGTCTGCTCCTGGGAAAGCAGCGCAACGGGAAATGCTGCAAGGAACAACAGTGCGCAAGCCCTCATAGCGGCGTCTCCGCGGGCACGCGCAGATGCCAGTCGGTCGCCTGCTGGTAGCGATGCGCGGCGCCGAGCAGGCGTGCTTCCGAAAAGTAGTTCCCCATCAGCTGCAGCCCGACCGGCAGTCCTTTCGCGTCGAACCCGCAGGGGATCGAGAGCCCCGGCAGGCCGGCGAGCGGCGCCGGGATGGTGAAGATGTCGTTCAGGTACATCTGCACCGGGTCGTCGGTTTTCGCGCCGATGGCGAAGGCGGTCGAGGGCGAGGTCGGGCCCAGGATGAGATCGCAGTGCTCGAACGCACGGGCGAAATCGCGCGCGATCAGCCGCCGCACCTTCTGCGCCTGCAGATAGTACGCGTCGTAATAACCGTGCGAGAGCACGTAGGTGCCGACGAGGATCCTGCGCTTCACCTCGGCGCCGAAGCCCTCGGCGCGGCTCGCGCAGTACATGTCCATCAGGTCGGCATACGCGCTCGCGCGATGGCCGTAGCGCACGCCATCGAAGCGCGACAGGTTCGACGAAGCCTCCGCCGGGGCAATGACGTAATAGACCGGCACCGCGAGCTCGCTGTTGGGCAACTCGAGCGCCACGCGGCGCGCGCCCTGCGTCTCGAACCAGCGCACGGCCTCTTCGACCGCGCGGCGCACGCCGGGCTCGATGCCTGCGCCGAAATATTCCTTGGGCAGGCCGATCCGCACGCCTTTCAAATCATCGTTCAATGAACGGCGATAGTCTTCCTTCGGCCTGTCCAAGCTGGTCGAGTCGCGCGCATCGAAGCCGGCCATGACGTTCATGAGAAGCGCCAGGTCCGCTGCGCTCTTCGCCACCGGCCCGGCCTGGTCGAGCGACGATGCGAATGCGATCAGCCCATAGCGCGAGACGACGCCGTAGGTGGGCTTGAGCCCGCACACGCCGGTGAGCGCGGCGGGCTGGCGGATCGAGCCGCCGGTGTCGGTGCCGGTGGCTGCAGGCGCCATGCGCGCGGCGACGGCGGCCGCCGAGCCGCCCGAAGAGCCGCCGGGCACGAGCCGCTTGTCCCAGGGATTGCGCACGGCGCCGAAATGCGAGGTCTCGCTCGACGATCCCATGGCGAACTCGTCCATGTTGCACTTGCCCAGCATCACCGCACCGGCCGCATCGAACTGCTCGATGACATGCGCGTCGTAGGGGCTGACGAACTTAGCGAGCATTCGCGAGCCGCAGGTGGTG
>WNFB01006591.1_pt1 | contig 10419 bp, 9 predicted proteins | sample 5400501 | NCBI WGS metagenome assembly WNFB01 (sample SAMN13153341, study PRJNA577476) | soil metagenome | isolation source: 200 cm saprolite under Douglas fir tree site 2 hole 1 | place: USA:California | collected 2015-04-18 | reverse complement strand
CGCGTGGCTCCGGCCCGAGACCGCGCAGGGCATCTACGTGAACTTCGAGAACGTCCAGCAGGCGACGCGCAAGCGCCTCCCTTTCGGCATCGCCCAGATCGGGAAGGCCTTCCGGAACGAGATCACACCGGGCAACTTCATCTTCCGTTCCCGCGAGTTCGAGCAGATGGAGCTGCAGTTCTTCTGCCGCCCGGAGGAGGCGCCCGCCCTGTTCGAGCAGTGGCTGCGCGCAAGGCTCGCCTGGCACGAGCGCATCGGCTTGCCCAAGGAGCGGCTCCGGACGCGCGAGCACGCCGAGAACGAGAAGGCGCACTACGCCGCGCGCGCGGTGGACATCGAGTTCGAGTTCCCGTTCGGCTGGAAGGAGCTCGAGGGCGTCCACAACCGCACCGACTTCGACCTGAAGCGGCACTCCGAGTTCTCGGGCAAGAAGCTCGAGTACTTCGACGACCTGACGGGGGAGCGCTTCGTGCCGTACATCGTCGAGACCGCCGTCGGCGCGGATCGCACGATGTACGCGGTGCTCTGCGCCGCCTACGACGAGGAGGCCGACAAGGAGGGCGTTCGCGTCGTACTGCGCCTGCACGCGGACCTCGCCCCGTACAAGGTCGCGGTGCTGCCGCTCTCGAAGAACGAGAAGCTCACGCCGCTCGCGCGCGAGGTCCACGACGCGATCCGCCCGCAGTTCATGAGCGTCTACGACGAGACGCAGGCGATCGGCCGGCGCTACCGACGGCAGGACGAGATCGGGACGCCGCTCTGCGTCACGGTCGATTTCGATTCGCTCGAGGACAGGCAGGTCACCATCCGCGACCGCGACTCGATGTCGCAGGTCCGCGTGCCGATCGCCGATCTTATCCCGGAGCTCCGCGCGCGGCTCGGCGTGTAGATCCCGTGCCCGCGGTGAAGGAGCGGCTCGGCGCCTGACGCGGTCGGTCTCGCAGCGTGCGTCTACCTCGCCGCGTACGGAGCACGCACGCCTCTCCTCGCGCTCAACGGTCTCCGTCGACCCCGCAATCTCGCGCTCGTCATCGCTCCGTACCTCGTCGGCGTTCCGATTGCTCTGCTGCTCGCGCCGCGGTTCGATGCGGCGATCGCCGCGGGGCTCGTCGCGCTCGCGATCGCGCCCGCGCCGCTCGTCGGCCCGACACTCGTGCGTCTCGCTGGAGGACGTTCAGATATGACGGGCGCGCTCACGCTTGGGACCGCGATCGTGTCGTTCGCGCTCGTCGCGCTCCGTCCGGACACGAACGGCGCGGCATTGATCGGAGCGCAGGCATTCGCGGGGGGCGCGCTTGTCGCGAATGCGCTGCCAGCCCTCCGTGATCGCCTCCTCGTTCCGCTCCGATGGGTGGGTGACGTCGCGTTGCTCGTCGTCCTAGGCGTCGGGTTCGCGAGCGCGACTCTGCCCGGCGTCGGCCCGGCATCGCTTGTCGTGACAGTGGCGCTCATCGTGCCGCTGTCCGTGGCGTTCTCGGCGGCAGTCGCGTTGGATCGTGATCGGCTTTCCGCCCTGGTGGGGGTGGGAAGCCGCGATGCGGTGCTCGCCATACCGATCGGCTCGTCGATTTACGGGCCAGCCGCGGCTTCGCTCCCGCTGCTGTACGCGCTCGTGCTCTTCGTCGGCGAAGCGGCCGCGCTCGTTCGGCGGCGGCGTCGTTAGGAGATCCTAGGCAAAACGGCGCATGGAACGTGACCACCCGCGTCCTCCTTCCCTAGGCTCCCGCCGATGTTGCCAACGCTCACCGCCGTCGTGGCAGCGGCGTTCGCGATCGCAGTGGCCGCGCAGTACGCGCGCAAGCGTCATCCGTATCAGCTCTTCTGGGCGATCGGTCTCGCTCTCTTCACGATCGCCGCCGCGAGCGGGGCACTCGCGCGCAGCGGCGGCGCGACCGACCTCGAGTACCGGCTCTTCTATCTCTTCGGCGCGATCGTGAACGTCGCCTGGCTCGCTCTGGGGACCGTGTACCTCACGGCGCCGCGGTTTTCGCGCGCCGCTCTTGCGATCGTCGTGCTGCTGAGCGTGGCCGCGGTCTACGCTGTCTTCGCCGCTCCGGTGAACCTCGCGGTCGCGATCGACACGGGCAAGGGTTTCCCCGACGGCTCGCTGCCGCGGGTACTCGCGGCCATCGGAAGCGGCGTCGGCAGTCTCGTGCTCATCGGCGGCGCGCTCTGGTCGGCGTTCATCTTCGTGCAACGCCGCCGGAACGGGCGCCGCGCGATCGCGAACATCGTCATCGCGGTCGGCGTCTTCATCGTCGCCGCAGGCGGCACCGCGGCGTTCACCGGCGCGTCGGGGATCCTCGAGCTGACCAACCTGGTCGGTATCGCGGTGATGTTCGTCGGCTTCCTGCTCGCCTAGCTCGCGTCCTCCGCCGGCAGCTCGTCGTCGCCCACGAGACGCGACGCGAATCGTCGGGCCACGAGCGTGAGGCCTGCGGTGAGCGCGGCGGCGACCGCGCCCCAGGCGGCCTCCTTCGCGCGCGGGCCGCTCTCGACCTCGCCGATCTCCTTGCGCAGCTGATCGCGCAGGCGGCTGCGCGCCTTGCCTTTCAGCTTGTCCACGCGCCCGCCGAGGCGCGCGATGACCGCGTCGATCTCGCCGTCGCTGCGGCGGAGCCGGCGCTCGCGCAGCGCGCGCAGCACCCCGAGCGTCCCGACCGCGACGACCGAGCCGAGCGCGCCGAGTACCGGCACCGGCTTGCGGCGCGCCAGTCGCCTCGGATCGACGTCCTCGCTGATGCGCGAGCGCAGCTCGCGCAGGTCGACGTCGATGGAGGCGCGGAGATCGGCTAGCTCACGCTCCGTCCGAGCAGACGCGCTTTCGCCCAACGCATCGTCTCCTTAAAGGAATTGATCGTCCGAGTGGGTCCGCGGAGCTCGAGTCGCTTGTAGCCCATCCACGCGGTGAGGGCGGCGCCACCGACGAACAGCAGCAGCACCAGCAGCGCCGACGCCCAGAGCGGAAGGACGAGCGCGATGAGCGCGATGACGAACACGGTGAACGCGACGAGCGTTCCGAACACGAGGGCCAGCGCGACACCGAACCAGATCGCCGCGCGGAGATTCGCGCGGATGATCTCCGCGATCTCCTGGCGCGGCAGCTCGAGCTGCTTGCGGATGTAGGTCCGCACATTCGAGCGGATCCGGCCGATCAGGCTGCGATAACCGGGACGTTCGTACAAGCGAGTTCGACTGTACTCGTCGCGCTCGCTTGACGTCCGCCGCAGACGTACAAGAATCCACGGTCAGATGGTGGCCGGGCGGCCGAGCCACAGCCGCCTTCATGAGGCGTGGAGGGTGAGATGCGCCGTCTCGTAGTGCCCGTTCTCCTGTCGATCCTCGCGAGCGCGTGCGCGGACACTGCGCCGCAGGCGAGCGCGGCGCCCACCACGCCGATCAAGATCGGCGTCGTCGGCCCGATGTCCGGTCCGTTCGCCGTCTCGACGACAGGATTCCAGAACTCCGCGACGGTCGGTGTCGAGCAGATCAACGCGAAGGGTGGCATCAAGGGCCGCAAGCTCGAGCTGGTGATCAAGGACGACCAGTTCCAGCCGAATCTCACCGCTCAGTACGTCCAGGAGCTGAGCGAGAGCGGCGTGAACATCTTCATCCTCGTCTACACCGCCGGCGTGCAGGCGCTGCAGCCGACGATGGGGGCGGGGAAGTACATCGTGTTCACCGCCAACCCGCCCGAGCTGCAGAACGACCCCAAGCAGCTCCCGTACGACTTCAACTTCTTCCCGCCGAACCGCTACTGCATCGACGCGATCTCGTCGTACGCGACGAAGAAGAACGCCAAGAGCTGGGCGACGGTCACCGACACGACGAACCAGTTCCAGGAGTACATCTCGTTCGTGAAGGCCAAGGCGCCCGACGCGGGCGCGAAGATCGTGCTCGAGCAGACCTTCGATCCGGCGACGACCGACTTCTCGTCGGTCGCGAAGAAGGTGAAGGACTCGAACGCCGATGCGATCATGCTGTTCGCGGCGGGCGCGGCGATCCCGCGCTTCCTCCAGTCGGTGAAAGCGGCGGACATCAAGTCCGACATCTACGGCGGGTACGGCGGCGCGGCCGCCGACCTGTCGCCGGCCCCGCCGGACGTGCTGGCGAACCAGTACTACTTCTGCGCGAACTCGACGACGCTCCTCGGACCGGGCGGCTCGCCGCTGTACAAGGAGTACGGCGACATCATGAACCAGCTCTTCTGGCCGAAGTACACCAAGAAGACGAACATCGGTGGCGGCGTCACGTACGACCTATTCCAGGCGATCGCGTACGCGATCGACAAGGCCGGCGGCGACGATCCGAAGAAGATGCGCGCCGAGCTCGAAAAGACCGCCGACAGCGGCGGCATCCCGCTCGTGTCGGCGAGCGTGAAGTACAAGTTCAGCGCGACGAGCCACGGCGGGTTCCCCGCGGATCAGGTGCGTCTCGCGAAGACCGTGACGAGCCCTGACTGGCCTGGCTTCTACCCCGCCGCGCCGTAACCCAGGAGGAGACGTGACCACGACGACGATGCCGATCGGCGTGCTACCGCCGGTCGGGGAAGTGCCAGCGCGCATGCTCGCCGCGGTGATCCGCGCCGACCGCATGGGCGACCCGCGCACGGCGTTCAAGGTCGAGGAGATCGACACGCCCAAGCCGGCGAAGGGCGAGGTCCTCATCGGCGTGATGGCGGCGGGCGTGAACTTCAACAACGTCTGGGCGGCGCGCGGCATCCCGATCAACGTCATCGCGGTGCGCCAGAAGGCGGGAGAGCCGTACGACTTCCATGTCGGCGGCAGCGATGCCTCGGGGATCGTCTACGCCGTCGGCGAGGGCGTCACGAAAGTCAGGGTCGGCGACGAGGTCTGCACGCATCACGGCTGGTGGGACCCCGACGATCCGCACGTGAAGGCTGGAAGGGATCCGATGCTCGCGCCGAGCGCGCGCATCTGGGGATCCGAGACGAACTTCGGCGGGTTCGGGCAGTTCGCCCTGGTGAAGGCGCATCAGGCGATGCCGAAGCCGAAGCACCTCACCTGGGAAGAGGCGGCGGCATCGTCGCTCGTCGGCACGACCGCGTACCGGATGCTCTTCGGCTGGAAGGGCAACGAGCTTCAGAAGGACGACGTCGTGCTGGTGTGGGGCGGCTCGGGCGGTCTCGGCGGTCAGGCGATCCAGCTCGCGAAGTGGCGCGGCGCGAAGGCCGTGGCGGTCGTCTCGAGCGCGGACAAGGCCGAGTACTGCAGGAAGCTCGGCGCCGTGGGCACGATCGACCGCACGCGGTACGAGCACTGGGGCATCCCGCCGCACTGGGACGACGCCGACGGCCAGAAGAAATGGATGGGCGAGGCGCGGAAGTTCGGCGGCGCGATCTGGGAGGCGGTCGGCGAGCGCCGTAGCCCGAGCGTCGTGTTCGAGCATCCGGGTGAGGACACCGTGCCGACCAGCATCTTCGTCTGCGCCGACGGCGGCATGGTCGTCATCTGCGCCGGCACGACCGGCTACTCCGCCATGGTCGACGTCCGCTATCTCTGGGTGAAGCAGAAGCGCTTCCAGGGATCGCACGGTACGAACGACGAGCAGGCCCGTGCCTACAACAAGCTGGTCCACGAGCGGGCCATCGATCCGTGCCTCGCGCGCGCGGTCCCGTTCGACCAGATCGGCCAGGTCCACTGGGAGATGGGCGAGGGCAAGGCGCCGCCCGGGAACACCGTCGTCCTCGTCGGCGCGCCGCGACCGGGTCTCGGCCGCAGCGCATAGCGTGAGCGCGGTCGCGCTCGAGCTCGGTCCGCGCGAGGACGAGTTCCTCACGCTCGGCCTGTTCCTGGACGAGGTCGCGCGTCGCCATGACCGCCGGACCGCGGTCGTGTTCGGCGACGAGCGCATCAGCTATCGCGAGCTGCGCGAGCGATCGCGCGCGCTCGCGAAGGCCCTGGCCGCGAACGGCGTCGGGAAGGGGACGAAGGTCGCCCTCCTGATGGCGAACCGGCCGGAGTGGATCGTCGCCGCGTTCGCGGTCGGCATGATCGGCGGTGTGCTGGTCCCGCTGAACACGTTCTCGCCCGCGGAGGAGATCGACTGGGTCCTGCGCCACAGCGACGCGTCGCTCCTGCTCGTCCAGCCGCACCTCCTCCAGCACGCCTTCCTCGACGATCTGCTCGCCGCGCATCCGCTCCTCCGCGAGGGCCGTCCCGGCGCGCTGGCAGACCCGTCCCTGCCGTACCTGCGCCGCATCGTCGCGCTCGATGCGTTCGACGAGCTCCTGCGATCGGCGGCGTCGGTGAGCGACGAGCTGCTTGACGCGATGGCCGCGGAGGTGCGGCCGTCGGACGACGCGCTCATCGTCTACACCTCGGGCACCACCGAACGGCCGAAGGGCGTGCTGCACGCACACGAGGCCCCGTGCATCCAGTTCTGGCGCTGGAAGCAGCAGCTGCGCCTCGACTCCGACGACCGCGTGTGGAGCACGTTCCCGTACTTCTGGACGGCGGGGTTCTCGATGTCGCTCGGCGGGACGCTGGCGGCCGGCGCGACGCTCGTCGTGCAGGAGGTGTTCGAGCCGGGCGCGGCGCTCGACGCGATCGAGCGCGAGCGCGTCACGACCGTGCATCTCTTCGCGGCCGGGCAGAGCGAGCTGGCGGAGCATCCCACCGCGCGGTCGCGCGACCTCTCGTCCCTGCGTCACCTCATGCGCGACAGCCCGCTCCGCCGGCTGCCAGGTGTGAAGCCGCTCGACTGGGATCCCGGCGCGGCCTACGGGCTTTCCGAGACGTTCACGATCTGCACGTCGCTGCCGTCAGACTCGCCGCTCGAGCTGCGCAAGACGACGCACGGCGTCGCGCTGCCGGGCATGCAGATCCGCATCGTCGACGAGGCGGGCGCGCCGTTCCCGATCGGCCACACCGGAGAGATCGCTGTGAAGGGCGTCACCGCGATGCGCGGCTACTACAAGGTCGACCCGGGCGAGACGTTCGACGCGGACGGCTACTTCCACACGAAGGACGCCGGCCATCTCGACGCGAAGGGCTACCTGCACTGGCATGGACGCATCTCCGGCCTCATCAAAACCTCCGGCGCGAACGTGTCGCCGGTCGAGCTCGAGACCGCGCTGCTCGCCTGGGGCCGCGTGAAGGCGGCCGGCGTCGTGGGCGTCCCGGACAAGCGTCTGGGGGAGATCGTCGTCGCCTGCGTGATCCGCCGCAGCGACGATCCGGTGACCGAGGACGACGTGCGCGGGTATCTGAGGAACCGCGTCGCCGCGTACAAGGTTCCGCGGCATGTGCTGTTCTTCGCCGACGGCGAGATCGAGTTCACCGGCAGTCAGAAGATCAAGCTGAACGAGCTCCGCGAGCTCGCGGCCCGGCGCCTCGCCGCGGCGGTCGCGTCATAGACCTCGCGATCCAAGCCGCCATCGCCGGTCTCTCCGCGGGCGCGGTCTACGCGCTCGTCGGCATGGGCTACAACGTCGTCTACGGCGGCACGCGCATCTTCAACCTCGCGCAGGGTCAGGTCCTGATGGTCGGCGTGATGCTCACCTGGTTCTTCCGCGAGTCGCTCGGGCTTCCCGCGATCGTCGCGATCGTCATCGCGTCGCTGGGCGCGGGGATCACCAACGTGCTCGTGGAGCGTCTCGCCGTCGCACCGCTCTACCTGCGGAAGAACGTGGGGGAGCACACGCATCTGCTTGGCGCGTTCATCACCACGCTCGGCGCGGCGATCGTGCTGCAGAACCTCGCGAACCTCGTCTGGGGACACGAGGCGCTGCCATTCCAGCAGTACTTCGACCTCTCCGGCCTGCACATCGGCGGCGTCACGATCACCGCGCAGCAGACACTCATGGTGGCGGTCGCGGGGCTCACCGTCGGCGCCTACGAGCTCTTCACGACGCGCACGCGCTGGGGAACGGCCCTGCAGGCGATGTCGGAGGACAGCGAGGCCGCGATGCTGCGCGGCGTGCCGATCGTGCGTGGGCGCATGCTCGCGTTCGGTCTCGCGGGGATCATCTCCGGCCTTGGCGGCGCGGTCATCGGACCGGTCGCGTTCGCGAATCCGAACGTCGGCTTCGAGTTCGGCCTGAAGGGCTTCGTCGCGATCGCCATCGGCGGCTTCGGCTCGACCACCGGCGCGCTCGCGGGCGGGCTCATCCTCGGGATCACCGAGGCGCTGATGGTCACCTTCGGCGACGACCAGTACCGGGCGTTCGCGAGCCTCCTCCTCATGCTCGTCGTCCTGCTGGTGCGGCCGCGCGGCATCGCCGGCCGGTACTCGCTGCGAGCGGTGTGATGCGCGGTGCGGTGATCGCGGTCGTCTGCGCGGCGGTGCTGTGGGTCCTCCCGGACGTCGTGGGTCTCCAGGCGTCGTTCTGGCGTCTCGCCTCGGTCACGCTGCTCTACGTGATCGCGGTGATGGGGCTCAACCTCGTCTTCGGTCTCGCCGGCCAGGTGACGCTGGGTCCCGCGGCGGTGTTCGCGGCCGGCGCGTACGTCGCAGGCGTTCTCACTGCGCGGTTCGGGTGGGATGCGTGGCTCGCGGTCGTCGCGGGCGTCGCGGCGGCCGGTGTCATCGGTGTGCTGATCGGCGCGCCGGCGCTGCGCGTCGGCGGTTTCTACCTCGCGATGGTCACGGCCATCGCGGCGCAGACCATCCCCGCCGGCGCGAACGTCGCGAAAGGCCTGACCGGCGGACAGGACGGCCTCGTCGGCATCGGAGCGGTCACGCTGCTCGGCGAGCCGCTCGACACGGTGTCGCGGTACCGCCTCGCGGTCGTCGCGACGCTGGTCGTCGCGCTCCTCGTCGCCAACGTCGCTCGCTCCGCGTGGGGGCGGTGGTTCCGCTGTCTCACGGTGAGCGAGATCGGGACGAGCGCGATCGGGGTCTCGGTCTATCGCGCGAAGGTCGTCGCGTTCTTTCTCTCGGCGCTCTTCGGCGGGCTCGCCGGCGCGCTCTACGCGCTCTTCCAGCGCGTCATCTCGCCGATGGAGTTCTCGTTCGAGCTCTCGCTCACGCTGTTCGCCTCGCTGGTCATTGGGGGACTCGGATCGCTGTGGGGACCGGTGCTCGGGACGGTCTTGTTCGTCCTCGGCCAGCACTACCTGCTGCCGAGCGCGTGGGGCCCGATCTGGGCGCAGGTCGTCTACGGCGTCGTGCTCATCGCAGTGATGGTGCTCATCCCCGAAGGCCTCGCCTCGGCCGGCGCGCCGTTCACCACGGCGCTGCGGCGCGTGCGCGGACCAGCGCGCGCGCCGGCCGCGGGCCTGCGTCCCGGTGCGGCGGACGCCGGCGCGCTGCGCGGGCTGCTGCGCGCCGCTGGCCGCCTCGCGCCGGGCGAGCTCGTGCTGCGGGCCGAGGAGGTCTCGAAGCGCTTCGGCGGCGTGCGCGCGCTGCACCGGAGCTACGTCGAGGTCCATGCCGGGCGGATCACCGCGCTCATCGGGCCAAACGGCTCGGGCAAGACGACTTTGCTCAACGTGTGCTGCGGTTACACGTCGATGGCCGGCGGCCGCGTTCTGCTGCGCGGCGGCGACGTCTCACGCGAGCCCGCATACCTGCGCGCGCGGGCAGGCATCGGCCGGACACTCCAGCACTCGGTGCTCTTCCCGCAGCTGACCGGCGGGCAGAGCGTCATGGCCGGACACCGCGAGGGCCGGCCGTCGCCCTGGGCCGCGATGCTCGCGCTGCCCTCGAGCCGCCGCTACGAGCGTGCCGCCGCCGTGCGGGCGGAGGGCATCCTGGCGGCGCTCGGTGCCGCGCATCTGGTCAAGAAGAGCGGCCGCGCGATGAGCCTCGCGGAGTCGCGCATCCTCGACCTCGCGCGCGCGCTCGCGCTCGATCCTGTCGTCCTGCTGCTCGACGAGCCGGCCGCCGGTCTCGATCTCGACGAGGTCGAGGTCGTCGCGGCGATGGTGCGCGGCGCGCGCGACGCCGGCATCGGCGTCCTGCTCGTGGATCACGACGTCTCGTTCGTCACGAAGCTCGCCGATCGCGTCATCGTGCTCGACCAGGGCGCGGTCATTTACGACGGCGCTCCCGCGGGCGTGCGCGCCGACACGCGCGTCGCGGCGGCGTACTTCGGCGAGCTCGATCCCGGCGTGACCGCTGCATGACCGACGGACTTGTCGTCCGATCGCTCGAGGTGCGCTATCACGGCGCGCTCGCGCTGCAGGGTATCGACCTCGACGTCCCGGCCGGAGCGCGCGTCGGCGTGGTCGGGCGCAACGGGGCGGGGAAGTCGACGCTGCTGCGTGCCATCGCCGGCGCGGTCGCGCCGAGCGCGGGAAGTGTTTATTGGGACGGCCGCGATCTGCGCGGTCTCGGGGCCGACGGCCGCTGCCGCGCCGGCATCGCGATGGTGCCCGAGGGGCGGCGTGTCTTTGCGGGGCTCTCGGTCGCCAACAACCTGCGCGTCGGTGGGTTCACCGCGGGCCCTGCGCT
>WNFB01007495.1_pt1 | contig 10422 bp, 10 predicted proteins | sample 5400501 | NCBI WGS metagenome assembly WNFB01 (sample SAMN13153341, study PRJNA577476) | soil metagenome | isolation source: 200 cm saprolite under Douglas fir tree site 2 hole 1 | place: USA:California | collected 2015-04-18 | reverse complement strand
CATGTCGGCCTTCGACGATCCGGCGACGCCGCCCCCGGACGTCACCTTCGACAAGCGCCACACGATTGACATCGGCGGCAAGAAGATCGAGCTGTACTCGGCCGATCTGTCGGCCACCGATGACTACTTCATCCTGCACTACCCGGCCGGCAGGCTGGCCATGACCGTTGATTTCGTGCAGCCGCGCAACATCCCGTTCCGGACCCTGCTGGGGCACCCGGACCAGATCGTGGAGCGCCTGCAGTGGATCCACGACAACCTGGACTTCGACGTGCTGGTCACAGGCCACGCCACGCCGCAGATGACCGGCACCAAGGAGGACGTCCTGCAGCAGCGGCAGTACTACCTGGACCTGTCCGACGCCGTCGCCGCCGCTCAGGCCAGCGGCTGCGCGGACAAGTCGCCCGAGATGGTCGCCGCGGTTCGCTCCAAGCTCGAGCCGAAGTACGGCTCGTGGCGCCGCTTCGACGAGTTCCTGGCCCTCAACATCGAGGGCCTGCTTGGCTGGCGGGCGGGCACGATTACCGGCCGGCCGTAGTGGGCGGCAGGGACAGCCTTTGACTTTTGAGCACGCCCGCTCTAGGCTGCCTGCTGGAGGTTGAGCCGTGCTGAAACCCAAATGGACCACATCGGCCTGAAAGTGACCGACATGGACAAGTCGCTGCGCTTCTACCACGACGTCCTGGGCTTGGACCTGCTGCGCACCTCAGGGCCCAGCGAGCATGGAGGGCGGTCGGCAGCCGTGCGCGCCGGCGGGCAGACGCTCGATCTGTTCTCGCGGCCCGACTTCGTGCCCGCCGACAAGGACAAGCCAGTCGGCATGGACCATCTATGCCTCACCGTCGAGGCGTCGTCCGTCGAGGACCTGATGGCCTACTTACAGGAAGCCGGGGTCGAGATTTTCTGGGCGCCCGTAGTGCGGCACAACAGCACGTCCGTGTACGTCTACGACCCCGACGGCGTGCACGTCGAGCTGCGGCTCGAGAACCCTCACCAGAGGGAGAGGGAATTTAGCTCTTTGTCTCGGTCACCACGCTAGGCAGGTTCTTCACGGCCTCGAAATTCTCTTTCGGCGTCCACGAGGCCGCCTTCTGCCGGACCATGTGCTGGATGTTCTCCTGGCCCAGCGGCTCCTCCCAGAACAGCGCCCGCAGCTGCCCCAGCAGCGGCAGATCCTGGACGGCGATCATGATCATGTCCTCGTCGCCGTCGTTGAAGAACTCGTGCGCGTGCCAGGCCGGACAGGAGAAGAAGTCGCCCGCCTTGAAGCGGATCTCCTCGTCGCCCACGATCGCCTTGCCGCTGCCCTGGATCCAGTAGTAGAGGGCCACCGAGTTGTGCCGGTGCGGCGTCACGTGCTCGCCCGGATGAATGCGCTGCACACCCATGAAGATGGCCGGTGACGCCCCGGGAACACCGTCGAAGTCGGAGTTCACCAGCGCGCAGAAGCGCCGGTAGGCGGGATAACGCTTAGAGTGCTTGTCCATCTCATCGAGCACGTGCTGGATGTCGTCCCAGCGCCACACGCCCGGACGCGTGTCGCTGGGCACCATGCTCTTGAAATAGGTATCGGGGTCCATCGTTTTGGACCAGGAATAGTCCTTCGAACCGTTGCGGGTGGGTTTGCTCACCTGGAGAGATTATCAGCCGGCAGCGCGGGCGCCTCCCCAACGCTGGCCCGCAGCAGCGTTTCGATCTCCTCGTCGGTGGTCTGGCTGAAGTCCTCGTACCACAGGCCCACCGCCAGGAACGGCTCGGGCGTGGCCGCGCACACCACTTCCTCAGCGTGGCTGCCCAGCACCTCGCAGGTGAGCTGCGCCGCGACAGGTACTGCCACCACGATGCGCGCGGGCTCGCGCCGCCGCAGCGCGGCCACCGCGGCCAGCATGCTCGAGCCGGTGGCCAGCCCGTCATCGACCACGATCACGGTGCGTCCGCGCACCTCCAGCGGCCGGCGGACGCCGCGGTACTGGCGTTCGCGACGCTCCAGCTCCGACAGCTCGCGCTGGGCCACGGCCTCGATGGCCTCCGACGATACGTCACGGGCAACCCGCGGGTTAAGGACGCGGATGCCGCCGCTGGCGATGGCGCCCATGGCCAGCTCCTCCTGGCCGGGGTAACCTAGCTTGCGGACGACGAACACGTCGAGCGGCGCGTGCAGCGCTCGGGCCACTTCATAGGCCACCGGCACGCCGCCGCGCGGCAGACCCAGCACGACGACGTCAGGGCGGCCGGCGTAATGCGTGAGCTCCGCCGCCAGCGCCCGGCCAGCATCGCGGCGGTCGCGAAAGCGCGCGCCCGTCACGCCGTCCATTACGCCGAGTCGCGCGCATATGTCAGGCCAGGCTGCTCGCGCTCCAGCTGATGACGTGGACCGGTTCGATCCGGATAAGCGGTGCGTCCGCGAGCTCCATCTCCCGGTACTGCGCGTAGCGCCGCCGGAGCTCGGCCAGCGCGCGTTCCCGGGCTGCCGGATCCTGAACCAAGCGGGCCGTGCCGTGCACCTGCAGCCAGGCCAGGCGGCTCCAGTCCTCGTCGTATTCGTCGGCCAGCACGGCCACGCGCGGGTTCGCCAGGATGTTCCGCACCCTGCGCAGCGCCCGACCCGGCGTTCGCTTTGGCTTGCGGTCGATGACGGTGTAGATGCAGCCGTCGACTACCGCGAAGCAGATCGGCACCACATGCGGCTGCCCCACCTCGTCCACCGTGGCCAGCCGCACCACCCGCTGCGCCTGCAGAAAGGCGCCTGCTTCGGCCGATAGTGTCCCCACGAGCGAGTTATACCTGTCGGGGCTGCGCAAAAAGCCGAACTGCGCCTAGCCCGTTCTGGCCGCTTTCGCCGGCCGATCGGCTACCTTTAGGCCCTGGCACTCAATCTCCAACTGAAGGCTCCAAGCAGCGCGGCGCTGGCCGGCATCCTGCAGCGGCGCAACGTCCGGCTCGCGGCGATCGCCAGCCTGGTGTGGCTGCTGCTGGCCGGCATCCATCAGCTGGCGCTCGTGAGTCTGGCTGCGCTGGCCAGCTGGCTGCTTGGGCCGGAAGCCGCCAGCGTCACGTCCGTGCCGGCTGGAGGCGACGAGATTTACTCCCGCCTGGTGCTGGGCATGATCGGCAGCGCTCAGCCGCGCGGCTTCGAGCCAGCCGCCGACGTCGTATTCGCCGCCGGCAGCTCGGCCGTTGGGGTGCAGCTGCTGCTGGTGCTGGTCAACCTGGCCATGGCCGCCGCCGGCGCCGGGCTGCTGGTCGCAGCCTGGGGCCGGCCGCGACGCTGGGTAGGGCGCACGGCCGCCGGTTTGTGCCTGGCCTTCTCCGCGGGGGCCGAACTGGGTTTGTCCTGGGGCGCGGGCAGCGGCGGCGAGATGGCGCTATCCATGGTGGCCACCAAGATCCTGGGCATCGACAGCGGCCTATACGCCGCGGCCCTCGCCGGAGATTGGCTGCTGTCACTGGCGATCAACCTGCTCTTCCTTGCAGTGGCGGCAGGAGCGGGCGCCGGGCTCGGCCTGCTGGCGCTGCGCCTGAGGCCGCCGCGCCGGGAGCTGCTGCGCCTCAGGCTGGCCAGGCTCATGGCGCGACCCCGGACCGCCCTGCTTCCGGGCACGGCCCTAGTCCTGGCACTGGCCGCGACGCCCCTGCAGCCCAGCGTCCGCTTCGAGGACAGCCAGGCCGTCGCGGTCGTAACGGTACCAGCGATCGAACCCTCGCCGGAACTCGCCGAGCCTGCCCCGATCGAGGCTGTCCCAATGCCCGAAGCTGCGCAGCCTCCACGCCAGCGGGTCGCGGAGTCACCCAGCGTCGTAGCCATAGCCGCCCGGCCTGACGGCAACTTTGAGTATCGCGTCAACGGCCGGGCCGAGTTCATCCGCGGCGTCGGATACAACCCCGTCACCAAGACGGCCAGTCCCGAGCAGCGCGCCGCCCGTTTTGACCGGGACTTTGCCGCCATGAGCGCCATCGGCGTCAACACCGTCAGCGGCTGGGACGAAGGCGAGTTCGACGAGCTGCTGCTGGACAAAGCCGCCGAGTACGGCCTGGGCGTCATCTTGCCGTTTGAGCTGCGTCCCGCCTGGGCGTACGACGACCCCAAAGTACGCCAGCAGGTTCGGGACGAGGTCCTCAAGCGCGCTCAGCGCTTCAAGGACCGCCCCGCGCTGCGCATGTGGGGCCTTGGCAACGAGGTCGTCCACGGCATCCTGCCGCGCAACGGCCCTCGCGCACAGGCCTTCTCGCAGTTCCTGATCCAGGCGGCCGACGAGCTCCACAACCTCGATGCCAACCATCCCATCGTCTATCGCGACGCCGAAGACGTCTTCCTCGAGCCGGTTGCGCGGGCGCTGCGGGCCAACCCGCAGCCGCGGCCCTGGTTCGTGTATGGCATGAACTTCTTCACTACTCGCATGGACGACGCGCTGACCAAAGGCCCGGCCCGATCCCTGCGGCAGCCGCTGCTGATCTCCGAGTTCGCGCCCGCCGGCCTGCGGGCGGCTGACCGGCCCACCGGCTACAGCAAGCTGTGGGGCGTCATCCAGGCGCATCGGAGCATGCTGCTGGGCGGCTGCGCCTACGTCTGGAGCACTGCCGGGCCGGAGCCCCTGGATCGCAGCTTCGGCCTGACTAACGAGGCTGGGGAGCCGGTCGACAGCACCGTCGCCGCCCTGGCCTCGCTCTTCACGGCCAGCGCCTCCCCGTAGACGCGGCCTGCTTGGTGTGATAAGTTGATAGCTCACAATGAATTGCGATCGTGGCGGCATGTCCTGCCCAGCCTCGTGGTGCTGCTCGGCTTGCTGGCTACCCCCCACAGCCTGGCCGCCAACCTCTCGCCCACCAAGGTGACCATCGGCCAGGCGCCGGGAGGACGCTACACGTACGTGGTCAACGGCCAGGAGAGCGTGTTCATCGGCATGGGCTACAACCCGGTGTATCGCAGCCTGCCGCCAGCCCAACGGGCCGCCAACTACCGGCGCGACTTCAGCATCCTGTGCCAGGCGGGCGTCAACACCATCACCGGCTGGGATGCCGATAAAGGATACGAGCAGGACAAGTTCGACGAGCTGACGCTCGACAACGCGCAGCAGTACGGCATCGGCGTGGTCATGCCCATCTACCTGCCGGCCGACGGCGACTATACCGACCCGGAGCTGATCGGCACGCTGCTTCGTGGCGCCGTCGCCAAAGTGCAGCGCTACAAGAACCATCCGAGCTTGCGCATGTGGGGCGTGGGCAACGAAGTGATGATGGCCATGCAACCCGACGTGTACCCAAATTTCCTGCAGGTGTACCTCAACATCATCGACCTGGTCCACCAGATCGATCCCAACCATCCCGTCATTTACCGTGAAAGCGAGGACGAGTTCGTGCCTCTACTGGCTCAGCTGCTGCACGATAGCGGAGATCCCCGGCCATGGTTCCTGTACGGCATGAACATCTACGACAAGGATCCCGGGCCACTCCTGCGAAATTGGCCGAACTATGGACTGAACCGGCCGCTGTTCGTCACCGAGTTCGGAGCTGAGGGGACCAGCCCCTCAGAGCGGGCCCAAGGGTACGTCAACATGTGGCGCAGCATCCGCTCCTATCCGCAGTTTGTGATGGGCGGCGCGCCTTACGCCTGGACCGCGGCCGGCCCCGAGCCAACCGACGCCAAATGGGGGCTGATGAACGCCAGCAGCGTGCCTGTCGACGAGACATTCCGACGGCTGATGCAGCAGTGGCGGGCCGAGCCAAAGGCAAACGGCCCCAAATGCGGCTAATTTACTTGCAAATATAAAGAAAATATGAAGAATGTGTCCCAGCGATGTCTGGGGGGCCTTTCAGTCAAGCGCCGTCGGTAACCGCGTTCTTCCCCTGCTTTAACGACGCGGCCACAATCGCCAGTATGGTTTGGGCTGCGGACGAGGTGCTGAGGGGGCTGACCGACGAGTACGAAATCCTGGTCATCAACGACGGCAGCCAGGACGAATCTGCGGAGGTCTTGGCCGAGCTGCAGCAGCGCTGCCCCGTGCTGCGGGTGATCACGCACGAGGCGAACCGCGGCTATGGCGGTGCGCTGCGCAGCGGTTTTGCGTCGGCCACCAAGGAGCTGGTGTTCTACACCGATGGCGATGCCCAGTACGACCCGCGTGAGCTGAGTGCCCTGTGGGCCGAGCTAACCCCGCAGCGCGAGGTTATCCAGGGCTGGAAGATGGAGCGCCATGATGGCTGGCATCGCAAGATCATCGGCAGCATCTATCAGTGGTTCGTATGCCTGACATTCGACCTGCACGTTCGGGACGTGGACTGCGATTTCCGCCTCATCCGGCGCCACGTCCTGGACAGCTTTCCGCTCTCCAGCGATAGTGGCAGCATCACCGTGGAGCTGATGACGCGAATCCATCAGGCCGGCTTCCAGGTATATGAGATACCGGTGCATCACTACGCGCGGCCAGTCGGGCGCAGCCAGTTCTTCGGCTTTCGGCGGATTGCCGAGACGCTGTGGCAGCTGGGTGGTCTATGGTTCCGGCTGCGGCTGGGCTTCGATCAATCCGGAGCGCTGTTCCGGGCAATTCCCGGACGGATGGAGTAGACAGCAGTGCTCGAGGCAGCGCTCCTAGGTACCCCTCGCTCTCAGACCCACCTCTCTTACTACGCTGGAAAACGCGTGCTGATCACAGGTGGGCTGGGCTTCATCGGCTCCAACCTGGCGCTGCGTTTGCTCGACCTCGACGCGGAAGTGCTGCTGGTGGATGCGCTCATTCCCGACACTGGCGGCAACGCCTTTAACGTCGAGATGGCCAGGGATCACCCCCAACTGGCGGTCCGCAAGGCAGACGTGCGGGACACTCTCAGGATGGAGCGCCTGGTCCAGGGCCAGGACATTATCTTCAACCTGGCCGGGCAGGTCAGCCACGTCGATTCCATGCGGGACCCGTTCACCGACCTGGAGATCAACTGTCGCAGCCAGCTGGCTCTGCTGGAAGCCTGCCGCCACAACGCCCCCGAGGTGAAGGTGCTGTTCGCCAGCACCCGTCAGATTTACGGGCGCGTGCCCGCGGACGAGCTGCCGGTCAACGAGCAGCGCTGCCCCAATCCGGTGGACGTGAACGGCATCAACAAGCTGGCGGGCGAGCGCTACCACATCCTATACAACAACGTGTACGGCATCCGCACCTGCGTGCTGCGGCTGACGAATACGTACGGCCCCCGGATGTTGGTTAAGAACAGCCGCCAGACGTTCATCGGCTGCTTCGTGCGCCAGGCCGTGGACGGCGAGGAGATCCAGCTGTTCGGCGACGGCTCGCAACTGCGTGATCTGACGTATGTGGAGGATGTGGCCGAGGCCTTTCTGATGGCCGGCGCGAACGAGGCCGCCAACGGCCAGATCTTCAACGTCGGCGGCACGCGGCCCTACAGCCTGCGCGACATCAGCGACATACTCGTTGACGTGGCCGGCTCGGGCGGTTACCAGCTGGTCCCCTTTCCGGAGGCGCGGAAGGCCATCGACATCGGCTCGGTGCACGTCGACGACCGCAAGATCCGCCGCGCGCTCGGCTGGGCGCCCAAAGTGGACCTCCGTGAGGGCCTGCAGCGTACCATCGCCTTCTACCACGAGCATCGCGCGCACTACTGGGAAGCACTGCCCGCCGCCGCGCTCGTTTGACCGATAGGCGGGAGGTCCCGCTCAACAGCCTGGCGCCGGGCGTTGAGGCCATTCGCCCCGAGCTGGACGCCGCCATCGACCGCGTGCTGCGGCGCGGCTGGTTCCTGCTCGGGCCCGAGACCGAGGCCTTCGAGCAGGCCTTCGCCGCCTACCACGGCCCGGAATTCCAATGCGCCGGCGTCGGCTCCGGCACGGACGCGCTGCGCATCGGCCTGCAAGCTCTTGGCGTGCAGACCGGCGACGAGGTGCTGGTCGTGGCCAACGCCGGCGTCCCGCCCGTGGCGGCCGTGGTGGCGGCCGGTGCGCGGCCGGCGTTCTGCGACGTCGATCCCGACACCCAGACCCTGGATGCAGCCGAGATCGAGCGCCGCGCTGGCCCTCGTGCGCGAGCGGTGCTGGTCGTCCACCTCTACGGCCGAACTGCAAATATGGAGGACGTCCTGGCGCAAGCGCGCTCGCGCGGTCTGGTCGTGCTGGAGGACTGCGCCCAGGCCCATGGCGCGCGCCGCCAGGGGCGGCTGGCCGGCGTCTGGGGCGATGCCGCGGCTTTCAGCTTCTACCCCACCAAGAACCTCGGCGCGCTGGGCGATGGCGGCGCCCTCCTGACCGCGAACCCCGAGGTGGCCGAGCGGGCGCGGCTGCTGCGCAACTACGGCTGGCGCCAGCAGTACCTCAGCGAGTTGCACGCCACCAACAGCCGTCTGGACGACGTGCAGGCGGCCATCCTAGCGGCCAAGCTGCCGCACCTGGACGGCTGGAACAGCGCCCGGCGGCGGCTCGCCACCCTCTACCGCGAGGCTCTGGCGGGCGTCGATGGCATCATCCTGCCGGCGGAGCCGGAGGACGAGAGCGAGCACGTGTACCACCTGTTCGTGGTGCGCGTGCCCGCTCGCCGAGAGAAGCTCCGCGCCTTCCTGGCGGAGCGCGGCGTGGGCTCAGGCGTCCACTACCCGCACCCCGTCCACCTGCAGGCGCCGTACGTGGAGTTCGGCCCCGGGCCCGGCTCACTTCCGCACACCGAGCACCTGGCCCGGGAAGTCCTGAGCTTGCCCCTGTACCCCGAGCTGAGCCCCGCCGACACGGCCTACGTGGCCGAGCAGGTGAAGGCTTTCTTCCAGCATGGAGCGTGAGCAGTATGAGGTCATGTTCCGGCGCGAGGACGCCCACTGGTGGTACTCGGGCATGCGTCGCGCCGCCCTGGCCCTGCTGCGCCAAACCCTGAGCGAAACCACAGCGCCGCGCATCCTGGATGCCGGCTGCGGCACCGGCGGGACCACGGCCCGCCTGCAGGAATTCGGCTCCGTCGTAGGCGTCGACCTGGTGCGCGAGGCGCTCGAGCGGGCGGCGTCCCGCGGGCTCGCGGGCCGGCTGGTCCAGGGCAGCGTCGAGCGGCTGCCCTTTCGCCATGCCTCCTTCGACGTCGTCACCAGCTTCGAGGTGGTGTACCACACCGGCGTCGACAACGACCGCCTGGCATTCGGCGAGTTCCGCCGCGTGCTGCGCGCCGGAGGCCTGCTCCTCGTCCGGCTGCCCGCCCACGATTGGCTGCGCGGGCAGCACGACCGCCTGGTCCACACCCGCCACCGCTACTCTCGGCAGGAGCTCGCAGCTAAGCTGCACGACGCCGGCTTTGCCGTCGAGTACGCCAGCTGGGCCAACTGCCTGCTGTTTCCGCCAGCCGTGGCCAAAAGGCTGCTCGAGCGCTTCACCGCTGGCGATGGCCAGACCACCGACGAGCCCGACCTGTGGCAGCCCGCCGCCCCGCTCAACGCGGCGCTGGAGAGCTGCCTGGCGATGGAGGCGCGGGCCCTGCCGCGCCGCCTTCAGCTGCCGTTTGGCCTATCAGTGATCGCCCTGGCGCGGGCCGCCTAAAGGCCGAGCCCACGCCAGCTCCCCTTAGGGGTTGGTTGTGACGGCCTGCGACTGGTGCAGCTGGATGTTGCCGGCGTTGTCGACGGCCCAGTAGCTGACCGTGGTGCTGCCAGGGTCGGCAGCGGGGATGGTGAACGCGTAGTTCGACACGACATTCCCCGAGGCATTGACAACGCACGGGCTGGCGGATGTACCCGACCCGGAGCTTGTGCCGGCGGGGCAAGCGCCCGACGTCGAGTATGCGCCGGTGGTGTAGAAGGCGAGGAACGCCACACCGCTGCCACCGGTGTTGTCCACCGCGTTGAAGGTCAGGGTGTACGTGAAGTACAGCGTCGAGGGCGATCGCGTGTAGACCTTGCTCGTCGTTACGCTGGCTGTCGGCGGAGTGGTGTCGTTGAACTTGATCTGCAGACAGCCGGTGCCCGCCGTCATGCACGCGCCCGAAGCTGAGTACGAGTAGGTGGCGCCGTTATTGATGGTGGGCGGGTTGTAGTTGCCAAGTTTGCTGTTAGGGTCATTGATGGTCGTGACGATGGCATCCACGTAGACACCGACCGCGCTGTTGCTGGTAATGCCACAGCACAGCGTGTAGGTGGCGGTGATGCCATCGCTCGCCCGGGCACCGGTAATGGTTCCGCTGAAGGCCGGCATAGCCTGGGTCTGCTTCACGGATTGGTTGTTGGCGGCGACGCTCAGGTTCGCCTTGGTGATGTTGAAGCTGTGTGTCACCTGCGGGGCGGCCGAATAGTTGGCGTTGCCGGCCTGGTTGGCATTGATAGTGCAGGTGCCGATGGCCAGGATGCTGACGGTTGTGCCGGACACCGTGCAGACAGTCGTCGTGCTCGACGTGAAGGTCACTGCGAGCCCGGAGCTGGCGGTCGCGCTCACCGTCACCGAAGTGGTGCTGTAAGTCG